>LWDU01037345.1_pt1 | contig 169027 bp, 160 predicted proteins | sample 727161 | NCBI WGS metagenome assembly LWDU01 (sample SAMN04566230, study PRJNA314399) | hydrothermal vent metagenome | isolation source: deep sea hydrothermal plume seawater | place: Mexico: Gulf of California, Guaymas Basin | collected 2004-07-11
CGATCGTCTGCCTCTATCGGACCAGACGCTACGCCCGTCGTTCTACATCACCCTCACCACAAGCAACCATCCCGCGAAGCGGGTTCGTGCACCGGCCCCGAAGCTGTCATTAACCGCGACATCTGCCGTAATCGCTATTATCGCGAACGCATAGATCAGAGCCTTTTGCCCTTACCCTATGCCGCCTACGCCAGAGCCATCGCGATACTTTTTAAGTTGCTCTAGACTATACTCAGTATGGTCCTCTGTCCGATTTCGTATCCCAAACGAAGTCGATCCTAACCCTTGAGTGGAATTCCTCTCATTTCTCCGGGTAGCTTGTTTCTCCAACATGCGCTCACGAACCAACCGTAACATATCGTGAAGGTCCTGATCTGAAGCCATTGCAGCAATTGCTCGCCCTAGTTTTGGCTCCCAATCGACCTTCTCCAAAATTTCTGCAGCGGTGGTCGGAACGCGTTCCAGCTGCGCATCTTCGATAGCTCTCTCGGCCCGAAGGAGGGTTTGCGCCCGTTTGTCTTCCAAAAACTCTTGGATGCGAGGGTGCGCGTCGAACATTGTACCCTCCTTATGGCTCGAGTGGGCCCCTTTTCGGTAATGGAGTTCCAACAGACCAACATTATGTCCTGACGGGTCGGCGGAATGCTCGCCCCTTCGCCGTGTCACTAGTGTTTCAAATTTCTCGAGAGTTTGGATAATTTGGTCTACCTCTCGCTCCTTGGCTTCATGTTTAACGTCAACTGCTGGAGAACCAGCTTTGCTTGGCGCGGGGCCAGTTGGCTGCTCTTTGAGAGCATGATGTTCGAGACCGTCAGGGTTTGCGACCTTTACTCCCAGGCAAGCGGCACGCGCAGTTGCGAACTCGAGGAAGGAATCTGGCCCCAGCAGAGAGACCTCTCCCCAGCGGGCGGCAGCTAGCAAAAGAGCTTGATCGACTGCATTTTCGTTCCTGGGCTCATGTACGAAAATTATGATCCGGTGATCTGTGAAGAGAAGATCGCCTCCGTCGTCGAGATAATCTGTAGCCCATTCAAGATCGCGAATATTTTGCGACGGCGACCGGTCAGTGCGTCCTTCGACCCCGTCATTTCTCCCAGCATATAGTGCGATGGGTATTTCGACCTCTCGGTACTCCGGCTTACCAGCGGCGTGCCACTTTTCTGCGGAAAGACGTTGGTCGGTACATAGCTTGATAGATGTCTTGTAAGCAGAGCGAAGCGCCTTGGTAGCCTCTGCGACCTCCGTCCTAATTGCGCGTCCGACAAGTGCTTTCTCATCGGAGCGCAAAGCCGAAGTCATTGCTTGTCCCCACGATTTTAAACCTGCGCAGGCCAGATCTCGGCCATGTCGCAATTCCAGTAATTGGGTGTCGAGCTGGCAGCGGAAGGCCTCATGTGCACTGTCAATGCGAGCAATGTCCGGCTCGAAGGTGCCAAGGCGCTCTTCCAAAGCACCTCGTGCCAGCGAGCGATGGACGGTAGACGCTTTCGCGGATGCAGAACCGACGGCAATTCGGGCGCCGCTGCCAACAGAGTCATATTTCGTGCCGGTCTCGGCAAACAACTGGTGAAGTTCAGCCCAGTTCTGCGCTTCGCTAGCGATTGTAATCAACTCGGCACGGCGATTGAGCAATTCAACTGGGAGGCGCGTCCTTTTCTTTCCTTTGCTCTCATACCAATCGGGTATGTAGCGACCACTCTGATCCCGAACCATCGCATTGGTTTCTGCGTCGAACACCGCGCCATCGCGAGCAAAATACAGACCGTTGGGCTCTTTACGTCTTCCTTGTCTCTCCTCGACAAGGGCGATTGCTTGATGAAGATCGTCCACTATCCAATTAGAACCGGCGGCTCTTTGCGTGACAGGGTCAACTCTCAGGATCGCAACGTGCAAGTGGGGGTTGCGAGTGTTAGAGTGTTGCGCCCAAACGACCGGACATTTGCCAAGCTTCAAGGTATGCAACACGATATCGATCGCTTGATCCCGCTCTACAGCGGTCCAATCCTCGTCTTCAGGTAGCGACAGAATCAGGTGCAGCAGCGGAGATGTGACACGTTTTGCACTCGCTGCGACGGCCAACATCTGTGCTTGCCAAAGACCTAGATCCTCTGAGACGAGGTTCTTGGCACCGAAGGCTTCGACCTTTTCTCCAGGAGTTACACCTGCCTTTTTGACCGCCAGAGCATATTCGGACAGCGACACGATGTCATCGACACCCTGTCCAACTAGATCAAAAGGATCGGCATCGATGATGTACCGCGTCAGGGCAAAAACGGGATCTCGTAGGCGCTCAACTTTCTCACCGCCAAGCGCTCCGGAAAGGTCGAACTTCCTGCCGCGATTCATGCGAATGATTTTACCAATCACAGTTCAGGAACCTCACAGGAACCTATCCGGCTGAGCACCGCTACAAGTTCGGTGAGTTGCTGGATCTGTTCAACCGAGATGGTCTTTGTTTCCAGAACTGACTGGCGCATTGCTATTACCTGCGCGAGGACAGCAATTCCGGGATATGGTACTGGCACACGGTCCCGAAGCACGCTTGCAATGTACCCGGATCGGGACATGCTCGCCGCTGCTGCCTCGCTCTCAATACGAGCGATCTCTTCAAGAGACAATCGAACAGGAATCGGCTTGCTTTGTGCGGCTTTTGACGCCTGCGACTGCTTCATCACTGTACCCCTTCCAAGTGCGAGAAGGCTCTCCGCCGAGCACGATGAAGTCGGGCATGTGCACATGCCCCATCCTGCTTATCTTTTTCCTCACAATTCCCGGGCAGGGGACCGGTCGGCCCGGCTTCCTCATTACCGCTCCAACAGCGGCCTTGAGCCATTCGTGCGGAAGCTTTCGGGGAAAGACACGCAGCGGTCAAAGCTCTAGGTCTGGGATCTGTCTTCATGCTGCCAATAAGCAATTCGCGCGCGAGACTAAATGGCCTGTATCGAACAAACATCTCAACCGTCATCATGGCCCTCATGATCCGGTCAACTGACGATGTTGGACAATATTGAATAGTGGCTCCGAGAACAGCCGGCCCACGATCAAAGTTCAGCTTCAGGAGCCCCATTCTCGCTGCGCGGAAATCTTCGCTGGGCCAGTCAACGGCAAAGTCACCGAGCCAGTCCATCGTCAGGACAAGGGGACATACCTTCCAGCCAACATGACGTCGCTCCTGAGCGAAACATTCGACCTGTCGAAAACCCAGGAATTGGCAAGCCATCGATCCAGCAAAGCTCCATCGATAGTCCCCGCACCTCGACTGCTTTGCGCGGGCCAATTGTACAGGCTTTGACGCAGCCGGAATCAACGTGTTGAATAACGAAATGCCCATCCAAACGAGCCGAGCGGAACTCGGCCCTCGATGAACGCCGGACCCAGCTTTTTGGGGCGCACGAAAGTCGGCAGGTGTCCGCCACAGAGGTGGTGCATGATGTAAGCTACCGTCGCGAGTTTCGACAAATCCAAGATGGGCCATGGATTTCAGATGCACTAAACGAAGTATTTAGCAAGCATACTATTTAGCGATCAAATTCAATTGCAATCAACTAAAGCCAATTCAGTTATCGTGCTTCCAATTGATTTCAATATTAGGGTCTGGCCTAGAAAATATTCAATAAGTTCTCTACTCAAGGAAGGCTTTCAATTTAAGGAGCCGAAATGGAGAACGCCAGGAAATGGAAAAAGGGCGCGGTCGAGGCTTTGTCTCAACCGGTCAAACGCACGAGAGGCCTCAAGTCCGTGGTCGGGCGCGTGGAACATACCTTTGACGAGATCAAAGCCGCGCGACAGCGCGGAATGCCTTGGCACGATATCGCAGCTGCTCTCCAGAATGGTGACGATGTGTCGGTCGCTGCGGTCCAGAGCGCGTACAAACGCATTTATCGCGAAAAAGATATCCCTCCGCGGTCAACGGAGGCTGCGCGCGGTGAGCCGGCTACTTCAGTACCTTTGGCACGAACTCACCGCAGCGATTCACATGTAGGCCTCTTCGACAAGCCTCAGCGTTGGGTAGATGACGGGGAATGACGATCATGACGGTTGCGACACAAGGGTCGACATCAAAAGGGAATGGGATTGCTACGCCATCACACCTGACAAGGCTGAAGGCCGTATTGGTCTCCACAACCCCAAAAGGAGGGGGTGGCAAAACAGAGACTGCAGACTGCCTTGAGGCGGCGCTTTCACTGAGTGGGCTTAAGGTTGGTCTTGTCGACGTTGACGACGGCAATCGGGGATTGCTGAGGCGCGTCGGAAAGAAAAATGTGATTACGCTCGATTGGAGCGCGTCAGCAACCTCCGCTCCTGAATGGATTTCAAAGCGGGCCGAGGATTATGATGTGATCATCTTCGATCTAGGCGCGGGAATCGACAGTTCGGACCTACCTATCATGTCCTTTCTCGGCTCAGCGTGGCGGAAACTTGCTGATCGAGGAATTGAGATCATTGTGTGTGCGGTAGTATCCACGAATGCGCATACTTCTGCCTTCGTCGAGAGGTTGGAGCGCAAATACGAAGGCTTGGGCAAGGTCGTCCCGGTCCTGAACAATCAAGACGGCTCCAGAAATTTTCAGGAAGGCATTCGCGAACGAGCCGGAGAGATGATGCATCTTCCTATGCTGCCCTCTGGCTTCCAAATGGTTCGCTTGGCTCGGAAGGAGCGATTAAGTGACGTGATCGCCAATCCTGAGCAAGAGTTCAGCAAAGCCAGTGCGTTCATGGGGCACCGCGTTGCAAAGCTTGCTCAAACCTCGGTCTTATCCCATCTTATCGATGCATCTAAGCTTGAGCGTTTCGGGTTCATGAACGGCATCATGCCACAACTTCGATATCTGGTCCGCGATCTGAAGGGGGCTACCGATGGTGGAATTAAGGCCAATGCGCGCCTGACAGAAAGCTACCAGAGGCTGCTTGATCACAACATTACTCCTGAAGACGCCTACGAAGCCGTTATTGAGCATCAGAACAGGAATAAGGTCTATAAGCAAATTCTGGCGGCCTGATGGCTTGCAGAGCCAGTTCCCGACCGTGGGCTCTGGATTTCTGCCCTTCACTGATGGGAACAGAAGTGGGCCCTTTGCTGCCCTTCCGCTTTAGATGAGATATCTTGAAAACCGGACATTACGGCGAGGGGCCGGTGTCCACGAGGACAGTTCTAAGCGGACTCGGTTCGCCACCGATATTGACGGTCAGATTTCGATCTCGGGCTCGATCTCGATTCCAGCAGCAATGGCGGTTTCGACCCACAGGTCCTGTTCGACGTCGCCCGCGTCAATCGTCACAACGAGGGAATAGCGCATCGATGCATTGTTGCGGACGCGATCGCGGACGCTCTTCCACCAGCCTCCGACAGGGAAGACCGCTAGCGCGTTTCGGTCGGCAAGATCGGCCGCATTGCAACGCCATTCGTCAACATGGAGCGATCCTGCTGAAATCGACCGCTCGCCGAGAAGCCGACCCTCGTCGCCGAAAGCCACGGGCAATTCGTCGTCATCCTGTTCGATTGTCGCGAGCGCATTGACGCGCGCTTCGAAGCGGTCCTGCGGCTCGTTTCGGCGGCGCAGGTCGAAACGCAAGCCCGCGGACCGGTAGCGTGCCGGAGACAGGGGCGCATCGGCGCTGGGATTTGGCTCGACGAAATAGGATAGGGACACGCGCAAGCGAACTTGGTGCTCTCCCAAGGAGAGCAGCGTCTCCGCAGGCCAAGGAAGCGCGAAGAAATGCGCCTGATTGAGACGTGTCCCGCCTGCCTCATGCCGGAAAGGCTGAATTTCCTGCTCGGCGACCAGGGCGAGCGAATTGGACGCCGAACGGAGCGCGCGCTCGGCTGAAGGCACTCCGTAGCCGAAACGGCGGAGCATTAACAATCGCTCGGATTTTTGCCCCGCGCCGACCAGCGCCTGCTCCATGGGCGGCGTCCAGCGAGCGCTATGGGTGAGCAGCGCGCGCACCGTCTCGGGCCATAGCGCGGGGTCGTCTGCGAGAATCTCCGCCGCCATTCCGGCGAGCTGCGCGGTCGCGGCACTCGTCGCCCAAGATAGGGCCAGCGGGCGCACGATCGGGTCGTGGCTTGTCGTGAGCAAAGAGAGTGAGTCCATACCGCTGACCATCGAGGAATCGCCGCCATCGATGCCCTTGTTGCCGGCTTCCAAAACAAGCTCGGGCTTGATAGGTGACACGCCGCGATACCAGCTCGCCGAAACGCGGCTGTAGGGACTCAGCGTCCCAACCTCTGCGGCGCAAGTCCAATGCTCGAAGCCCTGATCGGTAATCGGTCCCTTCTCGGTATAGCCGCCGACCGAAAGCACGTTCCAGGCGTGGGCGGGATCCTCGATCTCGTAGCTGTCCCAGTCCTCGAGTGCCTCGTGAAGCAGGCCGTCGGGAATATTGCCCGCGGAAACACAGATGAGGCGCTGACGAAGATCGCCCAGTTCGCCGCCACCAAAGGCCATGGCGTCGAGCGTCGCGCTCCAACTCGTCGCCTTAGGCCCATGGACCGCATCCTGCGTCACTGCCAGGCAGAAGACACGTTCGCGATCGGGCCTGGCGATTTCAGGGCGAAGAATAGCCTGCTGTGTCACGAGCCCGTAGCTTTGCGGTTCGGTCAGCGGAAAGCCGTCGGGTGGCAGCAATTTCACGGCCTCGCCGACAAAGGCGACCGTGAGCGGATTGGTCGAGGGTAAAAGGGTTGTGAGGTCGCCATAGAAGACAAGGCCCGACATCTCGCTGCCATGCCCGTGATGATCGTCGAACCCCCAAGCCGGATTGACGCTGTGCAGATCGTCCACCGCGAATACCGGCGCGAGCAAAGGGTGCGCTCGGTTGACGCCGGTGTCGAGCAGGCAGACGGACACCGCGTCTGCCCCATCTTTTGCGACAATGCGCTCGGCGGCGGCCTCTACCCAGTCACCTTGGTCCTCGCGTCCCTGGTCGCTCGTGAAAAAACTCGCGTCGTCGCGGCCGAGCCGAATTTCGGCAACCGCGTCAGTACTAGCGACAATCCTCGCGAGCACCGCGCGATCGGTGTAAATGAAGACCACTTCCCGTTCGACGAATTTCAGCCTGCCGGCGCCGACGAGCACTTCGGCAGCCGCTGCCTTGGTGTTGAAGTTGGCAACCCGGTCAGGCCAGCACCAGCATTCCCACCAGCTTAAGACGCCCTCCGCGGGCATCTCACGGCCGTCGACCCACAGGGATTCGAGGCGGGCGGCGCGGAAATGCTCGATAGAGGCGAAGCGGTTCTGATGCGACGGAGTGCCGGTCTTGCCGCGTTTCGACTGATATTCGTCAAGCTTATCGTGGAGGAAGTCCTGCTGTTCGTCGGGCACGAAGATCGTGCCCGACGTCGTGCCCTCCGCCGAGCGCGCGGCCGCCGCTAGCCGGATGCCCTTGCTCGACCAAGAGAGGTCGGGCAGAGGCTGGTCGGGCAAAGTCTCGAAATCGATGTATTGGCCGGGCTTACCGACCACCTCGGCTTCGCGCGACGCGAAAATGCCATCGGCGTCGGCCCAAGCTTCGGCGAGTTGGCGCTTCAGGCTCTCGGCATGGCGTTCCGTTTCGCGGCCGAGGTCGCGGGCCGGGACGATTTGGTTCGGCCTCCGGTAGCGCTTCAGTTCAACGAAATGATCGACGCGCAGATGCTGTCGCTTGTAGCCGCTTGGCATAACCCCCCATTATCCGGAATTCCCCAATCATCCGGACCTATATTATTGGTCGTTAAAAATGTCGGCGACCGCCTCACGCATGGCGCGCCGAGCATTCAGCGCGGACAATATTTCGTCGGTGGTCACCGACTTCCTGCCCGCCAATATGGCCTCTTTCGTCGCCTCGTCTGCGACGCGCACAAGTTCGGCCTGGCTCAGACCCTCGGTCAACGGCAAGATCTGGTTCCAGGCCAGCGAGCGGCCCGCCATGCGACCGAGACGATGGCGAAGCATGGTTTTCACCCCGGTCCTGTCGGGCAGTCCATATTCAATGATTTCGTCGAACCGGCGGATGACCGCGCGGTCGAGAAGTTCGGGATGATTGGTAGCGGCGACGACGACGCTGTCGGTCGCATTACCTTCCTCGAGAAACTGCAGGAAGGAATTCAGCACGCGACGCATCTCGCCGACATCGTTGGTCGCGCCGCGCTTGCCGCCGATCGCATCGAACTCGTCGAAAAGATAGACGCCTCGCATCTGAGCGATCTGGTTGAACACCAGCCGGAGCTTTCCCGCGCTCTCGCCCAAGAAGCGGGTGATCACGCTTTCGAGCCGAACGGTAAAAAGCGGTAGATGCAATTCGCCGGCGAGCGCGCTTGCGGTGAGCGTCTTCCCCGAGCCCGGCGGGCCGACAAGCAGGAGCTTCGAGCTTGGACGCTGGCCATATTCGCGAAGCCGCTCGCGACTTTGCTGCTGGATGACGAGCCGGCTGAGGCGCGCGCGGATCGCCTCGGTGAGCGTCATGTCGGAAAGTTTCGTGTCGCTGTGCGACGCGAATATCAGATCTTCAAGTTCGCCGCGCGGCTTGGAGAGCGGCGTCGCGCTCGCGAGCTTCGGACGCGCGGCGGTGCGATCGCCCGCCTCGGTGCGCGCCGAATCAACCAGCTTACGCAGTGCTTCGGCGGTCTTCACATGACCCTGCCTGGCCTCGGATGCTGCAATCTGTAGCGCTATCGTAATGACGCGCTCATTGTCGCCATCGATATGACTGTTCAGGAGAGCGATCACCTGTTTTGCCCCCGCCATCGCTCCTCCTTTCTTCGATCAACAATGTTAGTTGTAGCGCATAGCAGAGTCGGCGGTTGACGAAAGACACTTAAAAATTGCCCTCACTCGGATGTCATCCTCCCCTCAAGCATCTTGAGATCACGATCGGACCGGTCAGGCGCTACGCGACAAAATACTTATCGAGTGAATGCCTTCATATGGACCTTACCGCTGACCCTTACCAACGCGGAGGCTTGCGGCAGCTTTTAAGCAAGGTTCGATTTTGTCTGAACGGCCGAAAGGAGGGCGTATTGTGTTGAAAAACTCGACCTGACCCGATCCGCAGCCGATTCTCCGCAATAATGATTTAACGGGATAAGGCGTCTTGAAGTATTGATGCAGCTATTAACTCTTATGAGTTTCAAATTTTCCCGCCAAAACTGCCTCCGGAGTTTTTCAACACAATAAGGGCGCAAAGCGGACAACTACCCGCCGTATCTAGAACTTGAGCTTCACGTATCATCGGGCCTCGCCGGATCAGCTACTAGGGTGAGCCAAAACTTGAGCCGCATGGATCGTTGGCCATTCTCGTCGCCTCACGGCGATTGTCGATGGTGTCGATTTGAAAAGCTTCATACCTCCGGCCGTGATAAATCCGCCGTGTGCTCTAGCAAAAACCAAAAAAATTTGGCTTCAATTCGCCTCAATCAGGCGCAATAATATCCAAAATGCAAAAAATCTTGCCAACTTTCCCATAATGCACGTCGGCCGTCCTATAAGATATTTAGCTGAGCAATTACGCTAGCTTTTCATCTTAGGAGAACTTTATGCATCACGAAAAACTGTTGAGCATCAAAGAGGTTGCCTTCCGTTGCTGTGTAAGCCCGTCCACAGCAGTGCGCTACGCTGAGAATGATAATTTCCCTCGGCCCTTCCGCCTGAGTTCTGGCTGCAAACGCTGGCGCGAAGACGAGATTATGGCTTGGCTCTCGAGCCGGCGCGCATAACCTAGAACTCTAAATTTCTCGCCGCTGCCCTCCGATAGGGCGGCGGCGACTTGTGCATTGCTTGAAAGCGTGCCCTATCAACCGTCGGCTAAAAAACTCCTCCGAACTAATGAATTCGCATGCTCGCAGCGTAAGCGCCTCTACCACTTAGGCCTTCTACGCCCCTGTATTACCTCACTAGCCGCTGGGGCTCCCTTCATGAGCATCGAGGACCACTTTTCTGCCAGGAAGCGTCTCCGGGCTAGAAACCTTGCTCGATTGTACTTGAGTTCGCTTGCAGAAATCCCTTTCGGCCGATGAGCCAGCATCAAATCGATGATCAGCCGATCGTCCCTCTTTCCAGACTCGAAAGACCATTCGTTCATCAGGGTACTGAAACTGCTCCGCCAACCGTGAGGTACATGGACACCCTTGAAACCCTCCCTTGCGAGCAAATAACTCAGCGCATTCTCACTGATCGGTTTAAGGATGGATTGCGCGCCTGGAAAGACGAACTCGCTCTGCGAATTCATAGTGTACGAGGTACGCAGCACCTCAACGGCACTCGGGCAAAGCGGAACTGGATGATCGAAATCCTCATCCTTTCTAAGTTCCAGTTCCTGCTTTATTTTCTCAGCCGGCACGATCCAAACTGCGTCTGGACAGTCGTTACCATTCTTTAGATCTAGATTGTGCAACTCATCCCACCTCAACCACCTGATCATGCCAGGTCGCTGGGCAGTGAGGGCCAGGAAGCGACACGCAAGTACGACGGTCGGAGATGCTTCTGCACTATCCGTTGCACGAAGAACCTCACGGGCATCAGTGATGCTTGTGACAGCCGGCCATTTCTTGCCTCGGATCCTCGGTTCCATTGCCTTGGCGATTGAAGCCGCAGGATCGATCATGACCCACCCTTTGGCTATGCTGTATTCGAAAACTGACGAGATCCGTTGTCGCAGCCTGTGGCCAGTTTCGATCGCGCCCCGATTCTGCACAAGGTCCAGAACACTGAGAAGGAGCGGAGGATCGATTGAGTCCAACGCAAGGGAGCCGATCGCCGGGAAGACGTCTCGCTCCAGACTTGTGATAACGTCTTTCGCGTGGACGGCCTTCCAACGTGCGATCTGCTTTCCGTGCCATTCACGCGCGACCGCCTCGAAAGTTGGTGCGCTAGACTCTTCACTAGGCTGTGTTTGACGCTTTGCCTCGACTGCCGGGTCGTTCCCGCTACGGAGGATCCGCTTGTTTTCGTCACGAAGATCTCGAGCAGTTCGAAGCGACATCTCAGGATAGCTGCCAAGGACTACCTGCTTCTGTTTTCCGGCAATACGATATCGATAGCGCCACGACCGATGTCCGGTCTGAGTGACGTACATAAATAGGCCATCAGAATCTGTTAGCTTATAAGCCTTTCTCTGTCTCTTTGCGCCGCGGCACTGAGCGTCAGTAAGCATCTGAAATAATTTCCTCTTGAAGTTCTAACTCCCATTCTAGGAAAAAAATACATCGCTCCGCGCAGGCCTTCGAAAAATGAGCTTAGTTGAGCCCAATTGCTGCCATTTAAGCGGAATTTAATTGAACGCCTTACATTTCAAGCCTGTCGCCCACCGAGTTGAAGGAAGTCGATTTTGGAGCCCAGTTCGAGAGGCCAGGATTGAGAGAATCCCGAAATGCCCCCGCTTCCGGTGCTGGTGCCCCCGCAAGTAGCCCCAAATTCCCGAGCCTGATTGAGCTCGGTTGCAATCAACTGATCTCGAATTTGGTCTGGAAATGGTGCGATCCCTAGGCTGCTGCGCCGTAGCGAGCCTAATTGACCTGCGTTGCATCTAGGAGGTGGCGGAGCAGGAGGGATTCGAACCCTCGATACGGGGTTACCGTATACACACTTTCCAGGCGTGCGCCTTCGACCACTCGGCCACTGCTCCCCTGCCGCTTCGCTACTTGAGGGCGAAGATCCCGATCGGATCCCCGGCGCTCAAGTAACGCTCAGCGCGGTAGCACCACGAAAGAGCCGCGCGTCTAGCGGTGAGAGGTGCCAAGCGCAAGCCGCCGCGGGAACCCGATCGGGACTCTCGGCGTTTTTTGATGTACGATCCCTCTCGTGACGGTGCTGCGCGGATCAGGCATCCCCTGCGAACACCGTCTGGAAGCCCCCTCCCGCCCGTACAATGCGCGAGAGGGGGCTTTTGTTTTGCCCGGGCGGGTGGCACCACTCATCCTATGAGGATCTTGGCCCTACCGCTCGCCGCGCTGCTCGGACTGGCGCTTCCCGCACAGGCGCAGGAAGAGGCCGACGCGCCCTCGCCCAACCAGATCGTCGACGAGGCCCCGCGCGAGGAATGGGTTGCGATCCCTCCGGAAAACCTGCTGGTGATGACGCTCGCTCCGGCAACAGATGGTGCCGAACGCAGGGTCGTCATCCAACTTATGCCCGAACCATTCTCGCAAGGCTGGGTCGCAAACATCCGCACGCTCGCCCGCGCCGAATGGTACGACGGCATTACCGTCAATCGGGTGCAGGACAATTACGTCGTCCAGTGGGGTGACCCCAATTACGACAATCCCGAGGCGGATGGTACGGCGAAACCCTTGCCGGACGGACTGGGGACCATGGCAGAAGCCGATTATGTGACGCGGGCCTCTCACTATCGCTATTACAGCAGTCGCGGGAAGCAGCCGCATGAGGACCGGTCGAATCCGCCACTTAAGATGCATGACCTTTTCGAATCCTATGCGGGTTTCGTTGGTTTCTCCCTTGGCTGGCCGGTCGCAGGAACCAACTCATCGGTCGCTTTCGAGAAGCGTCGCGCGATCGAGAACGCCTATGATTATTCACGGCCCGACACCATCTGGCCCGTCCATTGCTACGGCATGATCGGCGTCGGTCGCGGATATTCGCCCGACACCGGCTCGGGCGCCGAACTCTACACCGTGATCGGCCATGCGCCGCGCCATCTCGACCGCAACATCGCGCTTGTGGGTCGCATCGTCGAGGGAATGGAGCATCTCTCCTCGTTGCCGCGCGGCTCGGGCGCGCTGGGCTTCTACACTGCCGCGGAGGCAGACAAGCGCACGCCGATCCTCACGGTCCGCGTTGGGAGCGACCTGCCCGAAAGCGAGCGGCCCGCTTTCGAGTATCTTTCGACCGACAGCGACGCATTCGCGCGCTACGCGGATGCGCGCGCCAATCGCCGGGATCCGTTCTTCATCGAGCCCGCGGGCGGCGCCGATATCTGCAACATACCGGTACCGGTGCGCCGGGTGGTCGATTGAGCGACACGGTATCCATCACCGCGCGCTTGTGGCGCTGGACCGCGAAGAACGGGGTTAGCTGGTTCTTCGTTACCATCGATGGCGAAGCGGGCGAGGAACTGTCGGCGACCGAGGCGATGCGCCGGCTCGAATTTGGCCGCAAGCCGGGCTTCCGGTCGCTCAAGGTCGAAGCGCGCATCGGTGAAACGGTCTGGCAGACCTCCTGCTTTCCGCGCGACGAAGGCTGCTGGATGCTCCCGATCAAGGCACCGGTTCGCAAGGCCGAGAACATATCGGAAGGCGACCGTGTCGCGGTCAACCTCCGCGCTGTCTAGACCCGCTGCATCAATTCGATGCGATTGCCGAACGCGTCGGCGATATCGCCGCGGACGTAACCCTCGAGCGGCTTTCCCGGCTTGAAGGGCACCCCCGCCCGCTCCAGCCGCAATACGAGCGTGTCGAGATCGTCGACCAGCAATGCGGGATGCGCCCGCCGTGCGGGGAGGAATGCCTCCTCGACCCCGCAATGGATCGAGACGCCGCTCCCCCCGAACCAGCAACCGCCATTCACGGCGAGATGCGCGGGCTTGGTCACTTCCGCCAGCCCCATCAGATCGACCCAGAAACGCCGCGCATGGGTCTCGCCGCCATGCGGCATTGCGAGTTGAACGTGGTCGATCCCGATGATCACACGCGTTCCGCCTGTGCGACCGAGTCGCTGGCGCGCAAGGCGCTGAGGATGCGCGTGAGGTGCGGAACGTCCTGCACTTCGAGGTCGATCTCGTATGTGGTGAACGGATGGTCCAGCTGCGTCTGCATCAGGCTGGTCACGTTGACGTGGTTCTGCGCGAAGATGCCCGCCATTTCCGCCAGCGTGCCGGGCCGGTCGTAGAGCGTAACGCGCAATCGGCCGACTGCCCCGCGCGAACGCTTGCCCCACGACAGGTCGAGCCAGTCATTGTCGATCCCGCTCGCCAGGCGGCTGCAATCGATAGTGTGTACTTCAACGCCTTCGCCGGGTTTGCGCAACCCGACGATGCGATCGCCCGGCACGGGGTGGCAGCATTCGGCGAGCTGGAAGCCCATGCCAGGCGTCAACCCGCGGATCGAAAGCGCCTTGCCGCTCTTAGCCCAGTCGGGTTCGTTCTCGAGCTCCGCCGTGCATCCGGGAACAAGCGCTTCCATCACCGCGCGATCCTCGATCTTGGCCGAGCCCATAGCGTAATAGAGGTCTTCTTCATCCTCCATCTCGAGCCGCTTGATCGCCTCGCGCAGCGCTTTCTTGCCGATCTTAGCGGGCACGCGCAGCGCGATCTCGTCGAACAGCTTCTGACCGATTTCGGCCACTTCGGCGCGTTCCTTCAGCCGCACCGCGCGGCGGATCGAGGCGCGTGCTTTGCCGGTGACGACGAAGCCCAGCCACGAAAGCTGCGGGTCGGCATTGTCGCTCTTGATGATCTCGACCACATCGCCGTTGTTGAGCTGCGTTCGCAGCGGCATGTGCCGCCCGTTGATCTTTGCGCCAACGGTCTGCGCGCCGAGATCGGTATGCACCGCAAATGCAAAGTCGACCGGCGTTGCGCCCTTGGGCAGCTGGAACAGCGCGCCCTTGGGGGTGAATGCGAAAATGCGATCCTGGTAGATCGCCATTCGCGTGTGCTCGAGCAGTTCCTCGGGATCATGGCTCGCATCCACGATCTCGATCAGGTCGCGCAGCCAGCCGACCTGGCCGTCGGGCCGGTCATCCTGCTTGTAGGCCCAGTGCGCGGCAAAGCCGAATTCGTTGACCCGGTGCATCTCGCGCGTCCGGATCTGCACCTCGACGCGCATCGACTTGCCGTAGATCAGCGAGGTGTGCAGCGACCGGTAGCCATTGTTCTTCGGGGTGGAGATGTAGTCCTTGAACTTGCCCGGCAGGAACTGCCACGTCGTATGCAGCACACCCAATGCGCGGTAGCAGTCCGACACGTCTTCGCAGATGATGCGAAAAGCCATGATGTCGGTCACCTGCTCGAACGAAACATGGCGCTCGGCCATCTTGCGCCAGATCGAATAGGGATGCTTCTCGCGGCCCGAAACCTCGGTGGTGATTCCCGCTTCGAGCAAAGCGTGCTTCATGTCGAGCGCGATGGCATCGACCTGCCCGCCGTCCTCGCTGCGGATCTGGTCGAGCCGCTGCGTGATCGTGGCGTAGGCCTCGGGCTCGATCTGCTCGAAGGCAAGCATCTGCATTTCGCGCATGTATTCGTAGAGGCCGATCCGCTCGGCGAGCGGGGCGTAGATTTCCATCGTCTCGCGCGCGATGCGCTGGCGTTTCTCGGGCTTCTTGATGAAGTGCAGCGTGCGCATGTTGTGCAGCCGGTCGCCCAGCTTGACCAGCAGCACGCGAATGTCCTCGCTCATCGCCAGCAGGAACTTGCGCAGGTTTTCCGCCGCGCGCTCGTTCTCAGGCATCTGTTCGATCTTCGAAAGCTTGGTCACGCCATCGACCAGCCGGGCGACATCCTTGCCGAAATTCGCCTCGATATCGTCGATCGTCGCCAGCGTATCTTCCACCGTATCGTGGAGCAGCGCGGTGGCGATGGTTTCCTGGTCGAGTTTGAGATCGGTCATCAGACCGGCGACTTCGACCGGGTGGCTGAAATAGGGATCCCCGCTCGCGCGCGTTTGCGTGCCGTGTTTCTGCACGGTGTAGACATAGGCGCGATTGAGCATCGCCTCGTCGGCATCGGGATCGTATTCCAGGACCCGTTCAACGAGTTCGTACTGGCGCAGCATATTTTCGAGATAGGTGCGCTTCGCCGCCGTGAACAGGAAGAATTTGCCGACCGTGCGATTCACGGGTGGCGCGCTGCGCGAAGCGATCCTACCAGAGCGCCACATCGAGACGCGCCCGAAAGCGGCAACAAGGAGACAGGCGATGAGCCAGACGCGCACCGAAACCGATTCCATCGGACCGATCGAAGTTCCCGGCACGGCATATTGGGGCGCGCAGACGCAGCGCAGCTTGCAGAACTTTCCCTTTCCCGCGAACCAGCAGATGCCACTGGGTATCGTTTACGGCCAGGCCGCAGTGAAGCAGGCGGCGGCACGGACCAACGGCAAGCACGGGCTCGACGCGACGATCGTCGCCGCGATCGAAGATGCCGCGACCGCGATCCGCGCGGGCGAGTTCGACCAGGAATTCCCGCTGACCATCTTCCAGACCGGCAGCGGCACGCAGACCAACATGAACGTCAACGAAGTGATCGCGGGTATCGCCAACGAGAAGCTGGCGGGCACGCGTGGCGGCAAGAGCCCGGTCCATCCCAATGATCACGTCAACATGTCGCAAAGCTCGAACGACAGCTTTCCCACCGCGCTGCATATCGCCACGGCCCTGGCGACGCGCGATGCGCTGCTGCCTGCGATCGATACGCTGATCGCTTCGCTGCAGGCCAAGTGTGACGAATTTGCGGACATCGTCAAGATCGGCCGCACGCATACGCAAGATGCGACGCCGCTAACGCTGGGCCAGGAATTCTCGGGCTATGTCGCGCAGCTGGTCAGCTGCAAGGCGCGCATCGAAGGCGCGCTCGACGGCAACATCCGCAAGCTGGCGATCGGCGGCACCGCGGTCGGTACCGGCCTCAACGCGCCCGACGGCTGGGCGCAGGACATGGCAGACGCCATTTCGGACATCACCGGCATGCGCTTCGAAAGCGCGCCCAACAAGTTCGAACAGCTCGCCGCCAAGGACGGGCTGGTGTTCTTCTCGGGGGCGCTCAACACGCTAGCAGTGGCGCTCAACAAGATTGCCAATGACATCCGCTTCCTCGGCTCGGGCCCGCGTTCGGGCCTCGGCGAACTGTCGCTCCCGGCCAACGAGCCGGGCAGCTCGATCATGCCGGGGAAGGTCAATCCGACGCAGTGCGAGATGCTGACCATGGTTGCCGCGCAGATGATCGGCAACCACCAGGCGGTGACCGTCGGCGGCATGCAGGGTCATTTCGAACTCAACGTGTTCATGCCCGTGATCGGCGCCAACGTGCTGCGCTCGATCGAACTGGCAAGCATCGGGATGACCGGCTTCGCGACGCGGTGCGTCGACGGGATCGAAGCCAATCGCGACCAGATCGCCGACCTTGTCGGCCGTTCACTGATGCTGGTCACCGCGCTGGCGCCCGAGATCGGCTACGACAACGCCGCCAATATCGCCAAGCACGCGCACAAGACCGGCCAGACGCTCAAGCAGGCCGGGCTCGAGCTGGGGCTTGTCGACGAACCGACCTTCGATCGGCTGGTTCGCCCCGAGACCATGGTCTGATAGCCGGCGCGGGAAAGCGGGCGTTCCTGTCGGAGCCCCACTTTCCCCCACCGCATGGGCAGGACCTGTATCCGCCCCGGCTTTACTGCGCAGGCTCACCCACGATCGCATCGACTCCCGCGCGGGTCACCGCATGGTACCCGCCACGGGTATCGGCATAGATGCGCTGCGCGATGGGCTGACCCCAGTCACCCTGGTCCCACAACACCTTGAACAGCGGCCGTACGAACTTGGCACGGCCGACCTCGGCCAGGAAAGCTTCCACCTGCGGCACTGCGGGCTGGTAGCGGTTGGCGAGCGCCAGTTCGAGCCACAGGAACAGTTCTTCGTTGTTCCCCGTACCCGATAGGCCCAGCGCCCGGTCGAGCGTTGCCAATTGGTCGGCACTGCGCTGCTTGGGAATATTGTCGAGGAACCGCTGACGCTCCGCGCTGCTCCACTGCGCATAGGCGTCCGGGATTGCGCCAGAGGCTCCATAGGCCGTCACCGCCGTATCGACCGTCGCAAAAGCTGCCGGATCGGGCTTCGCCACATTGGCGGGCAGGCCGGGCTCGAAGATCCATTCGCGCAGCATCAGCGCCTGGGCTTCGGCCTCGCCCTGCACGAGATTGGCCATCATGTCCTCGTAGAACAGCTCGCTCGTTGCCGGCTGGAAGGCGTGATTGTCGAACCACTGGCGCAGCCAGGCGTCGAAGCTTTCGCGGCCGACCACGCTTTCCACCGTGCGAAGGAAGAAGGCGCCCTTATCGTAGGCGATCGCACTGCCGAGCTGGTATCCCCCATCGGTGCTGAGCGCAGTGCCGGGAGCATCCTCGCCGACCTCGGCAAGCGTTTCCTTGATATTGGCGAACATCAGCGCGGCTTCCTGCTCGGCGCGCTGCTTGCCATAGACCGCCTCGACGATGCGGTTCTCGAAATAGGTGGTCACGCCCTCGTTGAGCCAGCTGTCGCCCCACACTGCATTGGTGACGAGATTGCCCGACCAGCTGTGCGCCAATTCGTGCGCGACGAGGCCGTTGTTCGACCGGTCGCCCGCGATGAATGTCGGCGTAAGGAAGGTCATCACGGGGTTTTCCATCCCGCCATAGGGGAAAGCGGGCGGCAGAACGATCATGTCGTAGCGCCCCCAGCGATACTCGCCGTAGAGCTCTTCCGCGGCGACGACCATTTCCTCGGTGTCGTTCACTTCGCGCCATGCGCGGTCGAGCGTGGCGGGTTCGGCCCAGACACCGGTGCGCGGACCGATCGCCTTGAAGTCGATATCGCCCGCCGCGATCGCGATGAGATAGGGCGGCACTGGCTTGTCCATTACGAAGGTGAAGGCGCGGCGGCCATTCCCGAGCCTGTCGGGCTCGCCCTGTCGCACGCCGCTCATCACCACGTCGAGCGGCTCGGGTGCAGTGATCCGCGCTTCCCATGTCTGGCGGATGCCGGGACTGTCCTGCGTCGGAATCCAGGTGCGGTTGAGGATCGCCTGCCCCTGACTGAAGAGGAAGGGGTGCACCCCGCCCTTGGTCTGTTCGGGGCTGAGCCATTGCAGCGCGCTGGCATCTTCAGGTGCGCGATAGTCGATGCGCAGCGTTTCCGCCCCGTCGAACGTGATCGTCAGCGGAGCCCCCTTGCCGCCGCGCGGATCGGGTTCGCCCATCGTGTAAGCAAGCGCGCGGCCAGCACCATCGGTAACCTGCTCGATCTCCAGCCCGTTGCTGTCGAGGACGATCTCCTGCGCGCCGGGCGCGGCGAGGACTGTCAGCTCGGCCGTTCCGCCTACGCGCTTGGAATCGAAATCGAGCGCAAGGTCGAGCGCGACATGCGTCACGCGTGCGACCTGCGGCTGCGCATAGGTCAGCGTATCGACCGCTTCGGGGGACGTAAGGATGGGCGAAACCATGCGATCGGGCCCAACTGCCGTCGAGACAGGCGTGGTTTCCATCGTGGTGCAGGCGGTGCTGGCCAGAAGCAGGGCGAGCGGGGCGGCGATTTTACGCATTGGGTGGTCTCCGGTCGGTGCATGCCGGATGCGCGACCCGGCTGTGTGTCTGGTGCTTCGGTATGTCTAGGCTCGCGGGCGGCTCACGACCAGACCGCCTCGGGTGGCAGGCTCATCAGGATCGCATCGATATTGCCGCCGGTCTTGAGGCCGAACAGCGTCCCGCGGTCATAGACGAGATTGAACTCGGCATAGCGGCCGCGCCATTCGAGCTGCGTCTGCTTGTCTTGCGCCGTAAATTCGCTTTCCATCCGGCGGCGGACCAGCCTGGGAAAGATATCGAGGAACGCCTCGCCGACATCCCTCGTGAAAGCGAGATTCCGCTCGAATGCCGCCTCGTCTTCGCATTCGAGGTGGTCGTAGAAAATCCCGCCCACGCCGCGGTGCACGCCGCGGTGGGGGATGTAGAAATAGTCGTCCGCCCACTTCTTGAACCGGTCGTAATAGGTCGGATTGTGTGCCGCGCAGGCGGCGCGGAAGCGCGCGTGAAATTCTTCGGTATCCTCGGCATAGGGGATCGGCGGGTTGAGATCCGCACCACCGCCGAACCAGGCCTTGCCGGTGGTCAGAAACCGCGTATTCATATGCACGGCAGGGACATGCGGGTTCGCCATATGCGCCACCAGGCTGATGCCCGTGGCGGTGAACCCGGGATTGTCCGCGCTCGCGCCGTTTATCGTACCCGCGAACTCGGGCGCGAAATTGCCGCGCACGGTCGAGACGTTGACGCCGACTTTTTCGAACACCTTGCCCTTCATCAGTCCGCGCGTTCCGCCGCCGGGATCGGCATTGCCTTCCTCTTCGCGGTTCCAGCTGTCGTATTGGAAGCTGGCGTCGCTGCCCGCATCGCGTTCGATCGCCTCGAACTCTGCGCAAATGCGGTCGCGCAGGCTTTCGAACCAAGTGCGGGCAGTGTCGGTCTGCTGGGTCCAGTCGGTCATAATATCCTATGATGTCGCTGCATGAGCTCGCTCACAAGGCCCTTGCAGGTGGGCGCGCATTGACCGGGATCAATTCGCCGCTCCCGGCCTTGCCATTGCAACCGGGCTACGGCAATAGCGCCGCATGGTTCCCCTTTCGTTCGCTGGCGAGGAATGGCTCCTGACCGAGGGCCGCGCGCTGTACTGGCCGCGTGAACGCGCGCTGCTGGTCGCCGACCTGCATCTGGAGAAGGGCAGCTTTTTCGCGCGGCACGGGCAGATGATTCCACCTTACGACAGCCGCGAAACGCTCGAACGCGTCGCGCTGGCGATCCGCGAGACGGGCGCGCGCCGCGTGATCACGCTGGGCGACAATTTCCACGATTCGGCCGGCTCGACCCGGCTGGAAGAACATGCCGCGGGCATGCTCCATGCGCTGACGCGCGCGGTCGACTGGGTCTGGATCACCGGCAATCACGATCCCGATATGGAGGCGCGCTGCGGCGGCACGCTGGCGGAAGAACTCGAAGTGGCCGGCGTGATCTTGCGCCACCGCGCGCAAGTCGGCGAAACCCGCCCCGAGCTGTCGGGCCATTACCACCCGCGCCTGCAGGTGAAGGTGCGCCAACGCATGATCCGTCGTCCCTGCACGGTGGTCAGTGCGAATGACGGGCCGGACGGCAAGCCCTCGGGCCGGATGATCCTGCCCGCCTTTGGCGCCTTCACCGGCGGGATGAACGCGGGCGACCCGGCGATCGTCAAGGCGCTGCAACCGGCAGACCGGATCGATGCGGTGGTGCCAGCCAAGGGCAAACTGGCGCGCTTCAACCTGTGGAACCGTGCTGCCTGAGCGCAACGCCGAGGCGCAAATATGCGCCCCATTCGCATAACACACTTCCGAATCCGCGGAACAATGCCTACATGCTGCCTTTCTGAATACCGCAACCTTTATCAAATTCGGCAGCCAAAGGAGATTGCCCCATAGCCCGTCCACCCCGGCGCAGCATGCAAATGCCCGTGAAAAGCGGCCCGCGCTACGATAACATGATCAATGTGCCGAAGGTCCGCGTGATCGATCACGAAGGCGAGAACCTCGGCGTTATGTTCACCCGCGAAGCGACTGAGCAGGCCAATGAGCTTGGCCTCAACCTCGTCGAAGTGTCCCCCAATGCGGACCCGCCGGTGTGCAAGTTCCTCGATGTCGGCAAGCATCGCTACGAGGCGCAGAAAAAGGCGAACCTCGCGCGCAAGACTCAGAAGACCCAGGAAATCAAAGAGGTCAAAATGCGCCCCAACATCGACACGCACGATTACGACGTGAAGATGCGCAATGTCGTTAAGTTCATCGAGAACGGCGACAAGGTGAAATGCACCCTGCGTTTCCGCGGTCGCGAAATGGCGCACCAGCAGCTCGGCATGGATTTGCTCAATCGCGTCCGCGACGATGTCGAGGAAATCGCGAAGGTCGAAGCCTTCCCGCGGCTCGAAGGCCGCCAGATGATCATGGTGCTCGCGCCGAAATAGGCAGCGCCGCGCTATCGATTGCATGCGAGGGGGCGGTCCGACGGGCCGCCCTTTTCGTATCCGGTCGCCGCGCATTGCCCCCTGCCCCCGCCGCTGGTAGCACGCGGGCCAAGGGGAGGATCGCAGCAAATGGCGGCCAGACACATCGGACTGCTGGTGGGGGCGTGCGCGCTGCTCGCCAGTGCAACTCTGCCAGCTCCCGCGGGCATGAGCCGCGAGGCATTTATCGTCGCCGGACTGGTGATCTGCATGGCCGCATGGTGGATGACCGAAGCGCTTCCGCTGACCGCCACCGCTCTGTTGCCCTTCATCGTGCTGCCGTTCGCCGGGGTGATGGATGCCAAGGCCACCGCCAGCGCCTATTATTCGGACATCTTGTTCCTGCTGCTGGGGGGCGGGTTCATCGCGCTGGCGATCGAGCGGACCGGGCTGCACCGCAGGTTGGCGCTGGCGATCCTGCGCGCGCTGGGTGGCCGTGGCGGACAGACAGGGCTCCTGCTGGCTTTCATGATCGCTGCGGCGATCCTCTCGATGCTCATCTCCAACACTTCGACCACGCTGATCATGACGCCGATGGCAGTCGCGGTCCTCGCAGGTGGCGGGATCGCGGCTGACGACCGTGAAGGACTGGCGGGCGCGCTGCCAATGGGGATCGCTTTCGCTGCGACGATCGGCGGGCTGGGCACCTTGGTCGGCTCTCCGACCAATGCGATCGCGGTCGGTCTGCTCGACACCATGATCGGCGCGCAGATCAGCTTCGCCGAATGGTCGCTCTACGGCTTTCCCATCGTCCTGCTCGGCGTCCCGCTCGCTGCCTTCCTCGTCGCGCGGGTCCAGCAGGTCGCGCTGCATCCCTTCGACGTCGGTGCCGCGCGGGCGGCGGTCGAGGATGATCTACCCATGGGCAGCGCCGAACGTCGGCTCATGCTGGTTGTCGGCGTGACCTTTGTCGCATGGATGACGCGCCTGCTGCTGGCCCCCTATCTGCCAGCCGGCGCTTGGACCGACGGGACCATCGCCATCATCGCCAGCCTTGTGCTGTTCCTGCTGCCCGACGGCACCGGACGACCGCTGCTGGTGTGGGAAGAGGCCAACCGCGCGCCCTGGGGCGTGATCATGATGTTCGGCGGCGGGCTGGCTCTGGCTGCAGGGATGAGCGCGAGCGGGCTGGCCGATTGGCTTGGCAATGCCCTGCTCCCGCTCGAAGCCTTCCCGCTCCTGCTGGTCGCGCTCGCCGTGGTGGCAATGGTGGTGCTGATTACCGAATTTGCGAGCAATGTCGCAACCGCCACGGGGATCATTCCCGTGATCGCCGCGCTGGTGGTAGCGCTGGGCGTCGATCCGGTTCTCCTCGCGATGCCCGCCGCACTGGCGGCAAGCTGGGGCTTCATGCTGCCCGCGGGCACGGGCCCCAATGCGATCGCATGGTCCACCGGACACATCCGCATCGACCGGATGGTGAAGGCGGGGCTGCTGCTCGACATCGCGGGCGTCTTCATGATCGTCGGCGTGGTCTGGGGTATCTCCGTGATCGTCTGACTTGCCGCCGCAATAGAGCATTTGGTCGTTCGCAGCGGCACCTAACTGTCGGACATGTGTTCGTTCCCTAGGACCGTTCGTCACCTTTTCGCACTGCAAGGTTCGTCGCAGTTGAAACCAATTGCGGTCCCCAATATGGCTTGCACCGACAGCGGCGGTCGGCGGAGAGGCGTTCCTGCGGAGGTTAGGAACGGGAGCCCCGGTTCGCCCGACTTGGCTCCCGCCTTCCTGGGAGCGCGAATTCAGGAAGGAGGCTCACCAGATGAGCGACCACGATATCGACCCGACCAGCCCGCGCATGGCACCCAAGCCCGAAGTTACCAAGATTGCCGGGCGCGAACTCAAGCCCAGCACGCTGATGATGGGCCATGGCTATGATCCGGTGCTCTCCGAGGGCAGTCTCAAGCCGCCGATCTTCCTCACCTCGACCTTTGCCTTTCCCAGCGCCGCCGATGGCAAGCGCCATTTCGAAGGCATCACCGGCAAGCGCCCGGGCGGCGCGGACGGTCTCGTCTATTCGCGCTTCAACGCGCCCAACCAGGAAATCCTCGAGGATCGCCTATCGGTATGGGACGGCGCAGAGGATGCATTGAGCTTCTCCAGCGGGATGACCGCGATCTGCGTGCTGATGCTTGCCTATGCCAGCCAGAACGACGTGATCGTCCACTCGGGCCCGCTTTATGCGGCCTCCGAGGGCTTCGTGGCCAAAGTGCTCGCCAAGTTCGGCGTGACCTATGTCGACTTTCCCGCGGGCGCCACGCGCGAAGAGATCGACGCAGTGCTCGAGAAGGCACAGACCCAGGCCGACGAACAGGGCGGCAAGGTCTGCATGGTCTATCTCGAAAGCCCGGGTAACCCGACCAATGCGCTGGTCGACATCGAAGCGGTCCGCGCATCGGTAGACGCGGCGCAGCTCGACTGCCCGATCGCGATCGACAACACCTTCCTCGGCCCGTTGTGGCAGCGCCCGCTCGACCAGGGCGCGGACATCGTCGTCTATTCGCTGACCAAATATGTCGGGGGCCATTCGGACCTTGTCGCCGGCAGCATTGCCGGCGCGAAGAAATGGATGGATCCGGTTCGGATGCTGCGCAACACCATGGGCGGCATTTGCGATCCGAACACCGCTTGGATGCTGATGCGCAGCCTCGAGACCGTCGAACTGCGGATGAGCCGTGCGGGCGACAATGCCGCCAAGGTCTGCGACTATCTCGCCAAGCATCCCAAGGTCGAAGGCCTTGGCTATCTCGGGATGATCAAGGATGCGCGCCAGCAGGATATCTACGATCGCCATTGCAAGGGCGCAGGCAGCACGTTTTCGCTGCTGCTCAAGGGCGGCGAGGCCGAGTGCTTCCGCTTCCTCGATGCGCTCAAGATCGCCAAGCTGGCGGTCAGCCTAGGCGGGACCGAAACGCTCGCCAGCCACCCCGCCTCGATGACCCATCTCTCGGTCGCAGAGGGCCGCCGGGCCGAACTGGGCATTTCGGACAACCTCGTCCGCATCAGCATCGGCATCGAGGACGCCGATGACCTGATCGCGGACTTCGAGCAGGCGCTGGAGGCGGTCTGAACCGGATCGGCTTTCTCGCCTGCGCCGACACGCTCCCCGGCGAGGGTCCTCGCCGGGGAGATGCGTTCGAGCATGATCTCGAGGTCAGCGCGCTGCGGCCCGCGTTCAATGCGGCAGGGCTTGAGCTGATAGAAATCGACTGGCGCGCGCCGATTGAAGCGTTCGATGGCATTGCGTTGGTCATGCTCGGCACGGCCTGGGACTATCAGGATCACCCCGAGGATTTCATCGCACGGCTCGACGAGCTCGCCGCGCGGGGTATCATCGTCTGCAACCCACCCGATGCAGTTCGGTGGAATGCCGACAAGCGCTATCTGCGCGAGCTCGAAGCGCGAGGCGCGGTGACCGTCCCCACGCTGTGGCAGGAAGACTGCGATCGCGCGGGCGTTGTCGCAGCGATGGACCATTTCGATACCGACCGGGTAGTGGTGAAACGGCAGATCGGCGCGGGCGGGCTCGGACAGCACCGCTTCACCCGGGAATCCTTGCCCGCAGCGAAATGGCGCATGGGCCGAGCCTGCATGGTGCAACCGTTCCTTCCCGGCGTGGTCGAGGAAGGCGAATACACGCTGGTCTTCGTCGACGGCGTTTTCAGCCATGGTGTCCTCAAGCGCGCCGCCCAGGGCGAATACCGGATCCAGTCGCTCTATGGCGGCTACGAATGCGCCTACGAGCCCGAAGCTGCCGATCTGGCCGCTGCTCAAATCGTGGTCGACGCGCTGCCGTTCGACGATCTACTCTACGCGCGGATCGATATGGTCCGCCTTCCATCGGGTCAACTCGCGGTGATGGAGGCGGAACTGATCGAACCCTATCTCTACCCGCAGCAGGGATCCGATTTGGGCAAACGCCTCGCGCGGGCTATCGTCGTGCGCCTTAAGGGAGGCGACGACAATGGCGGATAAGGTGTTTCTGGTGATCGGTGCAGGCGCAGGGATCGGCGGCCACGCTGCGGCGCGCTTTGCCCGGGGCGGCTATCACGCTGTATTGGCGCGCCGATCGGATCAGGCAGGGCTCGAAAAGCTCGTCCGCGCGATCGAGGAAGACGGCGGCAAGGCGAGTGGCACGCTGCTCGACGCCGCAGCCGATGGCACGATCGAGGAGCTGGTCGAGCGGGTCGAGCGCGACATCGGGCCCATTGCCGGCGCGCTTTACAATCTGGGCGCACAGATCGGCAATCGTCCGCTGGGTGATACGCCGCATCGCACCTTCGAACTCGGCTGGCGCCTCGGCTGTTTCGGCTTGTTCAGGCTGGCGCACGCGCTGACGCCGCGAATGGTCGAACGCGGCAGTGGCGCAATTCTGGTCACCTCTGCCACCGCGGCGGTGCGCGGCAATGCCGGACAGCACAGCCACGCCGCGGCGATGGGCGGCCGCCGGATGCTGTGCCAGACGCTGAACGCCGAATTTGGCCCGCAGGGAATCCATGTCGCGCATGTGGTGGTGGACGGTTCGGTCGACGCCCCCGACACGCTGGGAAAACTGCTGGGCGACCGGTTCGAAGCCTACAAAGCGGCAAAGGGCGAGGATGGGGTAATCGACCCGCGTGCATTGGCCGAAACCTACTGGCATCTCGCTCAACAGCCGCGCAATTGCTGGACGCACGAGACCGACGTGCGCCCCTTTACCGATGTGCCTTGGTGGAACGACAATCCTCCCGCAGCGATCGATACGCGTTCTCGCCAATAGGCGCCGCTCAGCCCTTCCACTCGCGGCGTTCTTCGGCCGCTTTAAGCACTTCGTAGGCAAGCTGGAATTTCTGGAACTCGGCAGCGGCTTCCTTGTCGCCCGGCTTCACGTCCGGGTGCACCGTCTTGGCCTTCTCGCGCCAGGCCTTCTTGACCGCAGCAAACTCCGCATCGGCCTCGAGATCGAGCACGTCGAGCGCGCGCATTTCGTCCGCGCTGCGCGATCCGTCACCGCTTCCGCTCCAGCCGTAATGCTGCGCCTCGGCGTAGCCGGCATTCTCGCTCCGCTCGGCCGAAGCGCGCGCTGCCTTCTCCGCCTTGTCGAGCCCTTCGAAATAGTCCCACTTCTGATTGTATTCAGCCGCGTGCTTCTGGCAGAACATCCACCGTTCGGGACTGTTGGGCGCCTTGGGCGCGGGGCAATCGCCGGGCTCTTCGCAGCCGTGGCGATCGCACAGCCGCACGGTCGTGGGCTCGCGCGACGAGCCATAGCCGCGCCAGCGCGGAAAGCCCCAATCGTTGGAACGGCGCGCCTTAGGCATGGCGGCGAAAAGTCGATTGTCGGGTGAACATCGCGGTTAATCTAGGCGGACTGGCCCGCAGTGCAAGCGTGTGGAACCAGTTTCGATATGAAATGTTGCAATGCAACGAACACTTAACATATGGGCGCTAGCCGCAAGCCAGCCTTCGAACGAGAAAGATCATGAGCAAGCAACTGACCCTGTCCGCAACCGTAGCCATCCTCTCGATGGCCGCTTTCGCCATGGTGGCGGGAAGCGGTGGATTAACTTCGGGGCAGAGCGACCGCGTGGCCAGTTCGGGTCTGCTGTTCTGGCTCAACGCCGCGCAATAGCCGCGGTTACAAGCCCGGTCGAAAGCAAGAAGGGCTCCCGCATTGCGGGAGCCCTCTTTCGTGCAATCACCCGATAGTGATCGTCGCGGCACGGCGGTTCTGCGCCCATGCCGCTTCGTTCGAACCCAGCGCGACCGGGCGTTCCTTGCCGTAGCTCACCGTACGGATACGGTTAGCCGGAATGCCGATCGAAACGAGATAGTTCTTCGCGGCATTGGCGCGGCGTTCACCCAGCGCGAGGTTGTAATCGCGCGTGCCGCGCTCGTCGCAATGGCCTTCGATCGTGAAGGTAACCTGCGAATACTGGCTGAAATACTGCGCCTGGCGCTGCAGTTTCGACTGATCTTCCGCGTCGATGTTGAATCGGTCGGTGTCGAAATAGACGACGGTGTTTTCTTGGCCGACTGCGCTGACGAAATGCTGCTGCGAACCGACCGCCGGGCCGGTCGGTGCCGGAGCGGGCGCCGGCGTTTCGGTCGGCGGCGGCGGCAGTTCCTCAGGTGCCTTCTTCTGGCAGGCTGCAAGCGCGATGGTCGATGCGAGCATCAGACCGGTAGCAACACGGGTATTCATAGGCTGTCCCCTTTTCAAACAGCGTGGTGAAGTCGGTTTTGCCCCCGAAATCGATCCCTCAACGATTTCAATGCAGTTACGGCAGAATCGGTCCCCAGGCGGGGTCCGAAGCATCGACCGGCGTCGGCAGCCGCCGCAAGTTATCGCCGGTCAGATCGACCTGCCACAACCCGGTCTTGCCGCTGTTGCGTTCGGTGCGGAAGAACTGGATGATCCGGCCATTGGGTGCCCAGGTGGGGGCCTCGTCCTGCCAGCCGTTGGTCAGCGTACGCAGATTGCGCCCGTTGGGGCTCATCACTGCGATGTTGAAGTTACCCGCAATATGCGTGAACGCGATCTGGTCGCCGCGCGGGCTCCATTCGGGAGTCGCCGCCCGTCCGCCGAAGAACGACAACCGGCGCTGTCCGGTCCCGTCTGCGTTCATGATGTAGATCTGCTGGCTGCCCGAACGGTCGCTTTCGAAGACGATCTGGCTGCCGTCCGGAGAATAGGATCCGCCGATATCGATGCCTGGCGTATCGGTCAGCCGCTGGCTTTCTCCCCCACGTGCCGACACGCGGTAGATATCGGTATTGCCGCCAACCGCCATCGAATAGAGTATCCAGCGTCCGTCCGGGCTCCAGCGCGGCGCGAAGGTAGGATTGCTGCTCTGCGTGATCAACGTCTGGCGGCCGGTGCCGATGTCGTAGACGTAGATCCGCGGATTGCCATCGACATAGCTGAGATAGACCAGTTGCTTGTAGTCGGGCGAATAGCGCGGCGTCAGCGCGGTCGAGCGGCCGGTCGTTATGAAGCGGTGATTGGCCCCGTCGCTGTCCATGATGGCCAGCCGCTTGGTGCGGTTATCCTTGGGACCGGTTTCCGCGATATAGGCGATCCGGCTGTCGAAGAACGGGCTTTCGCCGGTCAGCCGGGCATAGATCAGATCGGCGCATTTGTGTGCGGCGCGCCGCCAGTCTGCGGGTTGCACCACCCAGCCCTCGCGCACCAGTTCCTGCTGCAACGCCATGTCATACAGGTAGCAACCCACCGTCAGGCGATCGTCGCTCCGGCCGCGGACGTAACCGTGCACCAGCATCTCCGCCCCGCGGTTCGACCAGGTCGGCCAGTTGGGTGAGGTTATTTCCGAGAAGCCGGGCTGTGGCAGCGCATCGGGCCCAGTAGGCTTGAACAGGCCGTTGTTGCGCAGGTCGGAGGTGATGACCCGCGCGAGTTCCTTGCCCAGCGCCGCAGTCCCCGACGCATTGGCCGGCGTGGCGACATCGCGATCGGTCGCAAAGCCGGGGATGGCAATGCCGAGATCGTCGAGATTGCCTTCGAAACTGACCGAACCGGACAAGCCCTCACCTTCGTCGATTGTCTCGACCTCGCCTCCTTCAGGAAGCGGCTGGCCCAGATCCTGCTGGTTCTGGGCGTGGAGGGGGGCTGCCATCAGCGCGACGGCGGCGAACAGAACATACTTCACTGGGCCAATCTCCAGTCGAAATCCACGGTGATGAGTTTCCATGCCTCGTAATACTCTTCGGGCATGTCGAAGGGGGCCGCCAGCTGGACCGAGCGGATGGCCTGTTCGCCATGGCGCCCGGCCTGGGCTCTGTTGGTATCGTTGACGCCGCGCTGCCCGACAACCGATGGCGCGCCGGAAAGGGACCCGTCGGGATTAAGGCGGAAGCGGACCTTCGTCACGATTTTGTCTACATCGGGCCCACTCGGCGGCTGCCAGTGGGGGCGCAACTGTCGCGAAATCGCCTGGAACAGCGATGCCTTGGTGCTCGCCCCAATTTGCGAAGCGGGCGTGCGTGTTTCGGCGGTGGTCGTGCTGCTGCCCGCACCGTCGAGGAAATTGTCGCTCAATCGCGAACCGCCGCTGCGCTGGCTGCTTTGCGGCTGGCTCTGGCTCCGCTGGGGTGCGCGCGACTCGCTCGACTGCGAACGGCTTTCGGTCCGCGGGGGATCAGGGCGACGCCGCGCCTGTGTGTTGCTCCGCGCGCTGGGCGGCGGCACCGGCGACTGGACCTGGGGCGGCACCGGGCGGCTGACCTGCGGCGGCACGGGAAGGTCCTGTGCAGGGGCAGGCGCGGGATTGATCTCGAGCGTTGGCGCAGTCGAAGCGCGGCTTTCCGTGACCGGGTCGGGCGCAGTGGCTTCCATGCCCACCTCCTCCGCGAGGCTGACCGTCATGCGCTGCGGCGGATCGATCGTGGGCGCGGGGAACAGTCCCTGCACCAGCAGCAATGCGAACAGGGCGAGATGCAGCACCACTGCGACGATCAGTCCGGTGCGCTCTTCCCTGTTGATGCCTGTCCTCTCCATGAGCGTCGGCTATTCCCCGCCTGATGAACCGGTGTTGACCGATGCGGGCGCAGCGCTGTTGGTGATCAGCGAGATACGGTTGAGCCCGGCGCGGTTGAGTTCGCCCATTACTGCCATCACGCGGCCGTAATCGAGCGCGCGGTCGGCGCGCAGCGTGATGTCGGGGCCTTCGCCGCTGCGCGGAATGCTCTCAAGCGCTTGCGGAAGCCCACCCAGTTCGACCGCCGCATCGTCGATATAGACATAGCCTGCCTCGTCGATGCTGATGGTCACCTGCTGCTGGTCGCTGGGAAGCTGCGCCGCCCGGCTGTCGGGCAGGTCGATCGGCACGCCCGCCGTCAGCAGCGGTGCGGTCACCATGAAGATGATAAGCAGCACCAGCATCACATCGACGAAGGGCGTGACGTTGATCTCGCTCATCGGCCGGCGACCAGAGCCGCGGCCGCGCCGCCCGCCGCCACGCGTGGATGCCAGACCCATCGCCATCAGCGCGTTTCCAGCTGCCGGCTGAAGGTCGCGTTCAGCTTGTCGGCGAAACGCTGCAAGCGCGCTTCGTACCGATCGACCCGATGGCTGAAGCGGTTGTAGGCGATTACAGCGGGGATCGCCGCAAACAGGCCGATCGCGGTGGCGAAAAGCGCTTCGGAGATACCCGGCGCAACCACGGCGAGCGATGAGCTTTCCTGCGCCCCGATCTGGAAGAAGCTGTTCATGATGCCCCAGACGGTACCGAAAAGGCCGACGAAGGGCGCCACCGAACCGACAGTGGCAAGAAAATTGAGCCGTTCGGCGATATCGTCCGCCTCGAGCGCGATCTGGCTGTCCATCGCCGTCGCAATGCGGCCTCGCAACGCTTCGGGATCGCGCACCGCGCCCTTGGTCGACCGGCGATATTCGCCGACGGCGGCCTGCGCCACGCGGGCAGCGGGAACGTCCTTGGCGCCGCGCTCGGAGGTGAAGCGATCAAAGCTGTCCGCTTGCCAGAACTCGTTTTCATACTCGATGGTGCGGCTGCGCAGCTTGGCCATGCGCAAGCTGAAGCTGACGATGATCATCCACACCCAGACACTCGCCAGCAACAGGCCGGCCATGACCAGTTGCACGACGATGTCGGCATCGAGAAACAGACGGATCGGGTCGAGCCGGGTCGGTGCCGCGGCAGCCATCAGTGTAAGCGAGCTCATTGGTCCCCTTGCTCGGCAAAACGCGCGAACGCCGCGCGCCAATCCTCCGGCTGGCGCTTCGGCCGGCCTTCGGGTGAAACGAAACCGACGCGGAAATGTGCCTCGGCCAGAAGTTCGCGCTTTTCACCCGCCAACCTGAACGCAAGCTGGTGCATGCGACAGGAGGCGGCTTTCAGTTCCGAACAGCGCGTTTCGATCAAGATATCGTCGTCCAGCTTGGCTGGCCGCAGATACTTCAGATTCACTTCCGCCACCGCATAGGCGCCGCCGCCATCTTCGATCGCGGCACGCTGGTCGATCTCGAGCTGGCGCAGCAGGTCGCTGCGCGCGCGCTCGAACCAGCGCAGGTAATTGGCGTGATAGGTGATGCCCGACAGATCAGTGTCTTCGTAATAGACGCGCAGCGCATAATAGTGCCGCCCGCGATCGAGCGTTCCATCGGGAAAGTTGGGCATAATCATCGACACGCGCCGCCTTTAGCCGAGGCACGAGTCGCACGGCAATGCTGAACGACGAAACGGGGCTGCGGAGCGACCGGCGGGCCTCGCCCTTATTCCTCGCGCAGTTCGGCTAGCTTGCGCTCCCATTGCAGCGCATGCGTGATGATCTGCCCGAGATCGGCATATTGCGGCTGCCAGGGAAGCGTCGCGCGGATCCGCGCTGGATCGGACACTAGTTCGGCCGGATCGCCTGCGCGGCGCGGCTCCATCTTGCGCGAGATGGTCTGGTTGGTGACGCGGTCGACCGCGTCGAGCACCTCGAGCACCGAGAACCCGCGGCCATAGCCGCAATTCAACGTCAGCGAGCGCCCGGGCTGGTCGATCAGCGCTTCGAGCGCGAGCAAATGCGCATTCGCAAGATCGCTGACATGGATATAGTCGCGCACGCCGGTGCCATCGGGCGTGTCGTAATCGGTACCGAACACCGCCACGCCGTCGCGTTTGCCGGTCGTTGCCTCGCACGCGACCTTGATCAGATGCGTCGCCCCTGCCGTGGACTGGCCCGTACGCGCCTGCGGGTCGGCTCCCGCGACATTGAAATAGCGTAGCGCACAATAGTTGAACCCATGCGCAGCGCTGGCATCGGCCAGCATCTGCTCGGTCATCAATTTCGACCAGCCATAGGGATTGATAGGCTTCCGGGGATTGTCTTCGGAAATCGGGGAGGTTTCAGGCGTACCGTAGGTCGCGGCAGTCGAGCTGAAGATGAAATGCTCCACCCCGCCCTCGACCGCGGCCTCGATCAGCGCGCGGCTCTTGACAGTATTGTTGTCGTAATAGGCGAGCGGGTTCTCGACCGAATCCGGAACGACGATCGAACCGGCAAAATGCATGATCGCGGAAATACCTTGCTCGGCGAAAATCTGTTCGAGCAAGATCGTGTCGGAGATATCGCCCTCATAGAGCGGCACATCCTCGGGCACCGCGAATGCGAAGCCGGTCGAGAAATTGTCGATCACCGCCACCGGCCACCCCGCATCGCGCAGGGCGAGCACCGCATGGCTGCCGATATATCCCGCCCCGCCGGTCACCAGCACGGGCACCTTGTCGATCTCGCTCATGGCGCGCTGACTAGCACAGCATCTGTTAACGGCAACGCCCTAGGACGGGCACGAATTGGTTTCGGTACAGAATCGATGCGTCATGCGTTGCAGACAAAGACCATTCGGACGAACCGAGCAGAGAAGGATCGCGCATGAAGACCCCCCTCCCCATCGCCTTGGGCACGGCTGCGGCGCTGGCACTTGCAGGCTGCACTACGCCTGCCGGCCCGGTCGAAGTTACCCGCTTCGTTGCCGCCGAGCGAACTGCCGAGCTGGGCAAGGGCCCGATTTTCGTCGAGACCGCGCCCGGAGCCGACATCGACGGCCTCGCGGTCGCGCCATACAAAGCTGCGGTGGCCGATGAGCTTGGCCGACTCGGCTATCGCGAAGCCGATCGCAGCGAGGCCGGCCAGATCGCGCAGGTGACGCTCGTGCGCTACGCACTCGACAGCGCCGGGAAGCGGAGCCCGGTGAGCGTCGGCGTCGGTGGCTCGACCGGCAGCTACGGGTCGGGTGTAGGAGTAGGGATTGGCATCAATCTTGGCGGCGGCGCCAAGGACCGATTGGGCACCGAACTTGCGGTCACGATCCGCGACAAGGCCAGCGGCGAAAGCCTTTGGGAAGGCCGCGCCGATTTCCGACCGCCCGAGGATTCACCCCTTGCACGCGGACAGGCGAACGCCCAGACGGTCGCCTCCGCGCTGTTCCGGGAATTTCCCGGCAACAATGGCGAAACGCTAGAAGTAGAGGTTTCCGAGTGAGCGATATCCGGATCGACGCCGCCTTCGACAGCGGCAATATCGAAGTGCTGTCGGTGAATGGCGCGACCGCCACGCTGGCGATCCCGAAGGACACGCACAGCGAATTCAAGCAATGGTTCCACTTCCGCGTCGCCGGCGCCGCCGGTCGCGAACTGGAGTTGCGCATTACCGGGCTCGAAGAAAGCGCCTATCCGGGGGGCTGGCCCGATTACGACGCCTGCGTCTCCGAAGACCGCGACTATTGGGGGCGTGCGCCATCAAGCTACGACCGCGATATCGAGGGCGGCACGCTGACGATCCGCTATACGCCCGCCAGCGACATCGCCTGGTTCGCCTATTTCGCGCCCTATTCGATGGAACGCCATCACGACCTGATCGCCGAAGCTGCGGCCTCGGAAGGGGTCGACCACGTGCATCTGGGAACGACGCTCGACGGACAACCGCTCGACGCGCTCGAAATGGGCGATGGCGAATACAAGGTCTGGCTCTACGCACGCCAGCACCCCGGCGAAACGCAGGCCGAATGGTGGATGGAAGGTGCGCTAGAAGTGCTGACCGATCCGGCCGACAGCGTCGGACGCGAACTGCGAAAGCGCTGTCGCCTGCATCTGGTGCCCAATTGCAATCCCGACGGATCGAAGCGCGGCAACCTGCGCGTCAATGCTGCGGGCACCAACCTCAATCGCGAATGGGCCGATCCGACACCCGAGAAGTCGCCCGAAGTTCTGGCGATCCGCAACCGGATGGACGAAACCGGCGTCGATTTCGCCATGGACGTCCACGGCGACGAAGCGATCCCGGTCGCCTTCCTTGCCGGCTACGAGGGCATCCCTGCATGGACCGACGCCCACGGCGATCGCTATTATCGCTACGAGGCGATACTCGATCGGCGCACGCCCGACTTCCAGACCGAATTCGGCTATACCAAGTCCGCACCGGGCAAGGCCAATTTGGCGATGAGCACGAACCAGGTCGCAGAGCGTTTCGGCGCGACCGCGATGACGCTGGAAATGCCCTACAAGGACAACAAGGCCAACCCCGAGCCCGAACAAGGCTGGAGCCCCGAGCGTTGCAAGATGCTGGCGCGCGACTGTCTCGCCGCGCTGCTCGAGTTCCTCGACACCGCCGAGGGCTGATCGGGCCGCGCCCCGATCGGGCGATTCAGGCGACTGCCGGTTCGAGCATGCGAAGCGTCCGCGCTTCCGCATCGAGCTCGACCGGCACGCCGATGGGTAATGCCAGTTGACTGCGGACGTGGCCGGTATTGAAGCCGATCACGACAGGCACACGCAAGTCGCCAAGATGCTGGTTCAGCACGTCGTCGAGCGTAAAGCCGGCATAGTCGGGGTCGCGCAGGTCGCAACGGGTGCACTGGCCGAAGACCACGCCACTGACCCGGTCCATCAACCCCGCCAGCCTGAGTTGCTGCAGCATCCGATCGACCCGGTAGGGATCCTCGTTGATGTCTTCTAGAAACAGGATCGCGCCGTCGAAGGACGGAAGCCAGCCCGTGCCCATCAATGTCGACAGGATGGTGAGATTGCCGCCAAGCAGGCGCCCCCGGGCGGTTCCCTCCACCTGGGTCCGCGCGGGACGTCCAACCGCTTGTTCGACCGCAGCGCCGCCCAGCACCGGGACATCGGCAGCGAATGCGATCCGCCACAAGCTTTCCCAGCTCGTTTTCTCCCAGCTGCTTGCTGCATTCGGGGCATGGAGGGTGGGAAAACCGCACCGCGCGGCGATCGCGCAATGCAGTGCGGTGGTGTCGCTGTAACCGATCAGCAGCTTGGGATTGGCTTTGATCGTCGGCCAGTCGAGCAGCGGCAAGATGCGCGCACCGCCCCAGCCTCCACGCACGGCGAAGATCGCGCGGATTTCAGGGTCGGCGAACATGGCGTTGAGATCGGCTGCGCGGTCGGCATCGGTGCCAGCGAGATAGCCGTGCCGGTCTTCGGTGTGCGCACCCAGCCGTGGAACCAGCCCCATGCCCCGGATCCAGTGCAGTGCCCGGTCACGCTCCTCGGGCAGTGTCAGCACGCTGGCAGGTGCGACCAGCCCGACAGTATCGCCGGGCCGCAGACGAGGCGGCCTGGCCGCAACCGGTGCACCCAGCGTGGCGACGGGCAGCAGCGCCGAGCCCGCCAGCCCGCCCAGCAGGCCCAGCGCGCCACGTCGACCGATCATGTCAGGCTCGCGGGCCCGAATGCGTGCGGCAGCAGTTCCGATAGCCGCAAGCGGCGGATCTCGTGCGGGCCCACGCAAAGGATCTCAGGGTCGGTCCCGCCCAATTGCGCAAGCTCGTTGAGCACTTGGCGACAGCGGCCGCAGGGCGTGATCGGCTCGTCCCCCGGTCCTGTCACGGCAACCGCGACGAGTCCGCCTCGCACTCCGTCGGCCATCGCCTTCGATACCGCCACGGTCTCGGCGCAGAGCGCAAGGCCATAGCTCGCATTCTCGATATTGGTGCCGGTCACCACGCTGCCATCGGCAAAGCGCAGTGCGGCGCCCACGGGAAAGCCGGAATAGGGGGAATAGGATTTTGCAGCAGCATCGCGCGCGGCGGTAATCAGATCGTCATCGGTCATCGCAAATCCTCAAGGGCGCACGACCACCCAGCGCAAGGGTTCGTGCGCGGCTTCGGTCTTGTACCATTTGTTGGCGGTCCACATCAGCCACGGCCGAATCGCATAGTCGGGCTCGAACCAGCTGCGCGTCAGCCACAATTGGCGGTCGAACCGGCGCGAGGGTGCATAGGCATTTTCGAACGCCTCGACGGGCGCGAGGATTGCGGGCTTTCCGCTGTGCGCCTCGATCTGGTTCACCAGGGTTGTCAGCTCGCTCTGCACGGCCGCGTCGGAAACGCGCGACGGGCAATCGTCGGCAGTGCTTTCGAGCAGGATCGCGGGCGGCAGCAGGCTTTCGTCGCGCGGAACCATGGTGACGAAATTGGCCGACTGCCCGTCTGCTACCGCGCAGGGATCGAACCGGTGCGCTGCGCCGACGGCAAGGCCCGATCGCCGCGCACGCGCGAAGTTCTGCGCAAAGCCGACATCCTTGCGCCCCGCGCCGTCGCTGGCTTCGAGATAGACGAATTGCGCTCCCAACCCAGCAAGAGTGCCGAAATCGACCGCCCCGTCAGCGGCGCCGATCAGCGCGCCCTGATCGGGCCACACCGCCTCGTCGGGCCGCCAGCTGCGCCCCTCGTGCCAGGAATAGCCCGCTGCAATCGCCACCACGATCAGCAGGAACAAGGCCGTCTTGGTCCCGGCCGAAAGCCGCCTTGGCGAACGGGGCTTGCGCCGTCTGCGCGGAGCTTTGGCCATGATGCTGCCTCAGCCCTTGATGTGCAGGACGCAGATGAGCGTGAACAACCGGCGCGCGGTGGCGAAATCGGTTTCGATCTTTCCCTCAAGCCGTTCGATCAACAATTCGGCAGCCTGATTGTGCACTCCGCGCCGCGCCATGTCGATCGTCTCGATCTCGGCCGGGGTCGCCTTGCGGATCGCCTGATAGTAGCTGTCGCAAATGGCGAAATACTCGCGAATCGGGCGGCGGAAGCGCGCGAGCCCGAGCAGCAATTCCTCGAGCAGCCGCTCCTGCTGGTCGGCGATCTCCATCAGCAAACGGCCGTCGCGCACTGCCAGCTTGAGTCGATAGGGACCGTTCGCGCCGCGCTCCACCGCGCGCAGCGGCTTGAAGCTGTTTTCTTCGATCAGATCGAATATCGCGATCCGCCGCTCCTGTTCGATATCGGCATTGCGCCAGATGATCGTCTCCTCGTCGAGCTCGATATGCGCGATGCGATGGTCGCCGGGGAAGGATGCGGATTCGGTCATGCGTTGCAGGGTGCTTTCGCAGAGTTAGGCGGGTCGCGGCAAGGGGGTGAAACTGTGTCCCCACTATCCACAGGCCAAGCGTTGGCGATCGAAAAATTTCGCCGGGCGAATAGCTTCCACTGCGCTCATGCAAAAGGCATTGATAGCGCATGGCCGACACCGATCTCCTATTCCCCGCCGACGATTCGACTTCCGAGAAGCCCGTGAAGGGCCCGGTCCTGCCCGCCAACCTCGAAGCCGAGGCGGCCTTTCTCGGTGCCGTGCTGATCGACAACAAGGTCATCGAGGAACTGACCACTCCGCTGATGCCGGACCATTTCTTCGAGCCGGTGCACCAGCGCATCTATGAGCGCGTGCACAAATTGCTTGAACGCAATTCGGTCGCCACGCCGGTCACTCTCAAGCCCTATTTCGAAAGCGACGAAGCGCTCAAGCAATTGGGCGGGGTCACCTATCTCGCGCAACTCACCGCCGATGGCCAGGGCCTGCTGCATCCGCGCGAACTGGCCGAGCAGATCTACGATCTGGCGCTGCTGCGCGAACTCGTCAGCGTGGGCCGCAATCTCGTCGAAGGCGCGCTCGACACCTCGGACGAGGTCGAACCCCTGCGCAAGATCGAGCAGGCCGAAGCCGACCTCTATCGGGTGGCCGAAGGGGCCAGCACGGGCAATGAGGCGCAAAGCTTCCGCAAGGCTGCCTTCGGCGCGCTCGAAGTGGTACAGGCGGCGATGAACTCGGGCGGTCGCTTTTCGGGCAAGACCACCGGGCTCGACACGATCAACGACAAGACTTCGGGCCTGCACAATTCGGACCTCGTGATCCTTGCGGGGCGCCCGGCCATGGGCAAGACCTCGCTCGCCACCAACATCGCCTTCAATGCCGCGCGCCGGCTGATGGACGACCAGAAGGCCGGGATCGAGACCGAAAAGTCGCCCGGTGCGGGCGTCGCCTTCTTCAGCCTCGAAATGAGCGCCGACCAGTTGGCCACGCGTATCCTCGCCGAACAGGCGGAAATCTCGAGCGAGAAGCTGCGTTCGGGCAAGCTCAGCCGCGATGAATTCCAGCGCCTGTCTTTCGCCAGCCAGGAACTGACCGACCTGCCGCTCTATATCGACGACACCCCCGCGCTCACGATCGGCGCGCTGCGCACGCGTGCGCGGCGGCTCAAGCGGCGGCACGATATCGGGCTGGTGATCGTCGATTACCTGCAATTGCTGCAGGGCTCGGGCCGCGCGAGCGACAATCGCGTCAACGAAATTTCGGAAATCAGCCGCGGGCTCAAGACGCTGGCCAAGGAACTGCACGTTCCCGTGATCGCGCTGTCGCAGCTATCGCGACAGGTCGAGCAGCGTGACGACAAGCGCCCGCAACTAGCCGACCTGCGCGAATCGGGATCGATCGAGCAGGACGCCGACATGGTGTGGTTCATTTTCCGCGCCGAATATTACCATAACGCGCTCAAGCCCGACACGCCGGACGAGACCAGTTCGGAAGAGGTGCGGATGAAATATGCCGAGTGGGAAGCACGCCATCTCGAACTGGTTAACAAGGCGACGCTGATCGTCGCCAAGCAGCGCCATGGCTCGACCGGCAATGTCCCGCTGCTGTTCCACAGCGAAATCACCAAGTTCTCGAGCCCCGACGTGCGACATTACGAGGATTACGAGTGATCAGATCCCGAGATTGAGCCGTCTGGTGACGGTGTAGTCGATCACCGAGACCAGCAACCAGCTAAGGTTCCAGCGGATACGGTTGGCCAGCGTTGCTCGCCGCTGGTGTAACGCTGCGGTAATCGGCTGCGAGGCCCCGATCTGGCGCCCCACGAACTCGCGCATCCGATCGGCCAGGGCGGCGTCCTCGATCTTCAGCATCAACTCGAGATTTATGTAGAGGCTGCGCATGTCGAAATTGGCGCTGCCGAGGTACACCGTATCGTCGAGCACGATCAGCTTGGTGTGCAGCTTGCACGGTGCAAATTCCCAGATCCGCGCGCGTTTCTTGAGGAGGTAACTGTACAGCGAGCGACTGGCACCTATGGTCGCGCCATTGTCGGACTTGCCCGCCATGACCAGCCGCGTGCCCCCCTTGGCAGCGATCGCGCCCATGCGACGCAGCAATCGCTTTGGCGGGCTGAAGTACGCCATGAACATGTCCAGCCGTTCGCCTTCGATCAAGTCGTCGGAAACGCAGCGCGCCCAGCTCGACAGCCCTCGCGTCGGGCCGCCGACCAACCAGGTGACCCCGGGCCGGTCCCACTGCCAATCGCGCACCGTCCGCGCGATTTCGCGCGCATGCTGCTCCTCGCGCTCGGTCCATTGGCGCAGCCGAGCATACCAGTCGGTCAGGCCCGCAATCGCCGTTCCCTCGATCACGATGCCCAGATCGGCCCAGCCGTTGCGCTCGGGCGGAGCGAAATAATCATCGGCAATGTTGAAACCGCCGAACATGGCGCGCGTGCCATCGGCGATGACCAGTTTCTGGTGGTTGCGGATGAGATAGCGTCGCGTCCACTTGGCGGAAAAGCGCAGGCAGATACCGCCCGCATCGGTCAGCGGGCTCAGGAACTGATCGCTTACGGCCGCGCCGAACTGGTCGATGATCAGCGTTACCCGTACCCCCCGTTTCGCCGCTGCGGCCAGCGCATCGCGAAACTCCGAGCCCACCGTATCCTCGGCGAAGATGTAGAAGCACACATCGAGCGTATCACGGGCATTCTCGACGAGTTCGAACAAGGCACGACGCCGGTCGGCGCCTGCCGGATAAAAGACGAGCCGCTGGCCCGCGGCCATGGCCTCGAACGGCGCCGGTTCGGCATAGTCCGCAACCGGGTCGGCAGCTTGCGCGTCTTCCATCGCCGGCGGGCTTAGCCGCTTGTCCGCACCGCGCAAATCCTTGACTATCACGGGGCTACCGCCTAAGTGCCGCGCTTTCCCGGAATCACTTGATTTGCATCGGAGTGCCCCATGGCGCGCGTTACTGTCGAAGACTGCGTAGACAAGGTCCCCAACCGTTTCGATCTCGTCCTGCTGGCTGCCCAGCGGGCGCGCGAGATTTCGGGCGGCGCGGAGCTGACCCTCGATCGCGATCGCGACAAGAACCCGGTCGTTGCCCTGCGCGAGATCGCGGAACAGACGATCAAGCCCAAGGAACTGCACGAAGCCGCGGTCACCAACCTGCAGAAAATCCTGCCGGACGACGATGACGAGATGGATGAAGTCGGCTCGCTCAGCCAGTCGGCCGAAGCGCTCCGGATCACCGCTTCGGCGCCGACGCGCTCGACCTCGATCGGGGCCGATTACGACGGCTGATCGGTCGATACCGACGATGCTTCTCTGAAAGGCCGCCTCCGGGCGGCCTTTTTGCATTGCAGCACAGGGGTCGAGCGCATTACCCTGTCCCGCGACAGGGAGGCAGCATGACCGATATCGCAGAAGGGGTCGGGACAGCCGTGGAAGGCGGGTTGTTCGCGCGCGCCGTGGCTGGCAAGTCGAACCAGGCGACGACGCTGAGCAAGGGCCATTTCGCCGAGGGTGCATGCCTCAACTGCGGCACCGAACTTATCGGGGACCATTGCCATTCCTGCGGGCAACAGGCGCATCTGCACCGCACACTCAGCGCTTTCATGCACGATCTGCTGCACGGCGCGCTGCATTTCGACGGCAAGACCTGGCGCACGCTACCACTGCTGATCGGCAAGCCTGGCGAACTGACCCGGCGTTACATCGATGGTCAGCGCAAGCGCTTCGTCAGCCCGATGGCACTGTTCCTGTTCTGCATCTTCCTGATGTTCGCCGTATTCCAGATCGCCGGGATCAGCGCACCCGTCGACATTCCCGGCGACACCGACGCGCAATTGCAGGAACTGACCGCCGAGCAGCAAAGTGAATTGCTCGAACGGCGCGACCTCTTCGCCTCACGCGTGGACGATCCGGAGATCAGCGAGACGCGCAGGGAACGCGCGCAGGAATCGCTCGCCGATGTCGAACGCCAGCTCGATGCACTGGTAAAGGCGCGCAGCGAGCTGCCCTTTCTTGGCGATCCGAACGTCGGCGCACGCCCCGCCGTTGCCGCTGAAGCGCCCAGGGAAGGCAACAACGCTGAAATCGCACTGGCGGACGCGAACAGCGAACTGGCCACGGTCGAAGGTTGGGAGGGTGAGCTGGAAAGCGTTCCCTGGATCCAAACCGCGGTCAAGAAGTGGCGCATGAACCCGGGGCTCATGCTCTACAAACTGCAGACCAACTTCTACAAATTCAGCTGGCTCTTGATCCCGCTCTCGATACCCTTCGTATGGGTGCTGTTTGCCTGGAAGCGCGCATTCAGGGCATACGACCACGCAATCTTCGTCACCTACTCGCTGAGCTTCATGACGCTGTTCATCCTGGCGATTGTGCTGGCGGGTCTCGCCGGTGCGGGCGCCTCGACCATGACACTGTTGTCGATCTTCATCCCACCGGTCCACATCTACAAGCATTTGCGTGGGACCTACCGGCTATCGCGCTTCTCGGCGCTATGGCGACTGACGGTGCTCAGCGTCGCGATCGTATTCATCCTTCTGATGTTCACCGCCCTCCTAGCGCTGCTCGGGCTCTTCTAGCCGAGACGGGCGTCGCAACGAAAACGCCCTCCCGGTCGGAACCGGAAGGGCGTTTCGCGTCACGAAGACGTTTTCTCTGAAGTCAGGGATCAGGCGCCTTGCGGTGCCGGTCCTCCGCCCAGCTTGCGTCCCGCCTTGGGTACGGCAACGCCCGAAACCGGCTTCACCGCGATCGGGCCCTTGGGCTCATCGGGCCGGTCGATCTTGCCGTCCTTCATCAACTGGTCGATTTCGTCGCCGGTCAAGGTCTCGTATTCGAGCATGGCCTGCGCCAGCAGGTGCAGCTTGTCTTCCTGTGCAGTGAGAATATCGGTGGCCCGCTTCAGGCCGCCCTCCACCAGCTCCTTGATCTCGGCGTCGATCAGCTTGTTGGTTTCGGCGCCGCCCATGGTGCGCGCGGTCTGGCCCATGCCAAGATAGCCTTCCTGACTCTCTTCGTACTGAAGCGGCCCGAGCTTGTCGCTCATGCCCCATTTCGTGACCATGTTGCGTGCGAGGTCGGTGGCATACTGGATATCGCCCGAGGCACCGCTCGATACCTTGTCGTGCCCGAAGATGATCTCTTCGGCTACGCGACCGCCCATCGCCACTGCGAGGTTCGCATGCATCTTGTCGCGGTGGTAGGAATAGCTGTCCCTTTCGGGCAGCCGCATCACCATGCCCAACGCCCGGCCGCGCGGGATGATCGTCGCCTTGTGGATCGGGTCCGATGCCGGCTCATTGAGGCTCACGAGCGCGTGGCCGGCCTCGTGATAGGCGGTCATCTTCTTCTCGTCCTCGGTCATGACCATGCTGCGGCGCTCCGCGCCCATCATGACCTTGTCCTTGGCATCCTCGAATTCCTGCATCGCGACGAGCCGCTTGTTGCGACGCGCCGCGAGCAGTGCCGCCTCATTGACAAGATTGGCGAGGTCCGCGCCCGAAAAACCGGGGGTGCCACGTGCGATCGTACGCGGGTTCACATCGGGCGCCAGCGGCACCTTCTTCATGTGGACCGCAAGAATCTTCTCGCGCCCGTCGATATCGGGCACCGGCACCACCACCTGGCGGTCGAACCGGCCCGGGCGCAGCAGCGCGGGGTCGAGGACATCGGGACGGTTGGTCGCCGCGATGATGATGATGCCTTCGTTCGCTTCGAAGCCATCCATCTCGACCAGCAGCTGGTTCAGCGTCTGTTCGCGCTCGTCGTTCGAATTGCCGAGGCCGTGACCACGGCTGCGGCCGACCGCATCGATCTCGTCGATGAACAGGATGCAGGGCGCGTTCTTCTTTGCCTGTTCGAACATATCGCGCACGCGACTGGCGCCAACGCCGACGAACATCTCGACGAAATCCGAACCCGAAATGGTGAAGAACGGCACGCCTGCCTCACCCGCGATGGCGCGGGCCAGCAACGTCTTGCCGGTGCCGGGCGAGCCGACCAGCAGCGCGCCTTTCGGGATCTGGCCCCCGAGCTTGGAGAAGCGTTGCGGGTCCTTGAGGAACTCGACGATTTCCTCAAGCTCTTCGCGTGCTTCGTCGATCCCCGCGACATCGTCGAAAGTGACCTTGCCCTGTCGTTCGGTAAGCAGCTTGGCCTTGGACTTGCCGAAGCCCATCGCGCCGCCCGCACCGCCGCCCTTCTGCACCTGTCGCAGCGCAAAGAAGGCAATGCCGAGGATCAGCACGAAGGGCAGTATCTGGATAAGCGCATAGAGCAGCAGATTGCCGCTTTCCGCCTCCGCACCCGAATAGCGGACACCATTGTCCTCGAGCAGTTGCGGCAGCGTGGTGTCATTCGTCACCGGTATGGTCGAGAACTGCTCGCCGTTGTTCATTTCGCCGACAATCGACGTTTCCGATATCTGCACACTGGCAACCGAACCTTCGGCAACCTTGTCGCGGAAATCGGAATAGAGGATCTGCGCGCCATTGCCGCTCGATCCGCCGCCGAACAGCGACACGACCATCAGCAGCGCAAGAAAGATGCCGCCCCAGATCATCAGGCTCTTGACCCAAGGGTTGGGGCCGTTGCCTTCGGGTTCGGGCGGGGAGTTCTGGTCGCTCATGCGCGGATTCCTTTCATCGCCCGATTATGTAGGATGCCACGGGTGAATGGCAAGTTGACCCGGGCCGCGGAATTTCCGCTATCTGGCAATCAGCCGGTCGATCACAGGAACGGCAGCACGCCACTCTCTGCACCCGAACCCGACGAATTCATATACATCGCGATGCCGATGGTAGTGGCGATACCGGTAAACACCAGTGCTCCTAGCACCAAAGCGCCGTCGCGAACGGTCAGGGCGAGACCGAGAATCGCGATGGCGAGCATCGGGATGGAACTGGCGAAGGGAAGAAATTCGAGCGGCGGGACGGTGCAGCACAGCAGCAGTATGGCCCCTGCCACGAGCTTGATTGCCGTTCCTTGTGTGAGACCTTCCAGCCGTCCCTTGCTGTGACGGTCGAGGAAACTCGCCAGCCCACGCAGTTTGCCCACCGCCTTGTGCAATTTCTTCGATCCCACCGCGCGCTGCTGGACGAATTGCGGCATCCACACGTGATCGCGCCCAAGCAGCAACTGGACGGCGATCAGCGAGATGAAAAGCGCAAGCGCGGTCGGCAGGCCGGGGATGCCACCCACCGGAGTCAATTCGAGCAGCGCGGGGATCATGATGAAGGGACCGAAACTGCGCGCGCCAAAATCGTCCAGCACATCGCCCACGCAGACCTTTTCGTGGTTCGATGCGAGTTCGTCCAACTCGCCGATGACATCGCCCATGCTGGTGGGTTCTTGTGACACGCGCCGCACTCCCTTTCACGCCCAACGCTCGACACGAGCAAATGGGTGCAAGCGAGGACGCCGTGGCTCAGATCAGTTCGGCTTCTTCTTGAGCAGCGCCGACCGCTCGCAGCGACAAACGACCTCGCCGCGCTGATTGATCGCCTCATGGAGGAAGGTAACGATACCCGTGTCGGGACGCGACTTGCTCTCGCGCAGGCCGATGACCTCGCTCGTCGCATGCAGCGTGTCGCCAATGAACACCGGCTTGGGCATAACCAGCTTGTCGTAACCGAGATTGGCCACAAGGGTACCGAGCGTTGTGTCACCGACGCTAAGTCCCACCATCAGCGAGAAGGTGAAGGTCCCGTTGACCAGGATCTGCCCGAACTCGCTCGCCTTCGCCGCTTCCGCATCGAGATGAAGCGGCTGCGGGTTGTGCGTCATGGTGGTGAACAGCAGATTGTCGGTCTCGGTCACCGTACGGCGGATGTCATGCGTCAGCGCATCGCCGACCTGCCATTCGTCGAAATACTTCCCCGCCATCAGCCGTGCCCCATCACGGCTTTGACCTCGAGGAAGTCGTGGAAGCCCCACTCACCCCATTCGCGGCCATTGCCCGACTTCTTGTAGCCACCGAAGGCAGCGTTGAGATCGTATCCGCCGTTGATCGCCACGCGGCCCGCGCGAATGCGCTTGGCAAGGCTGCGGGCGAGTTCGATGTCCTCGCCGGTGATCGCGCTCGCCAGCCCGTATTCGGTGTCGTTGGCGATGCGGATCGCGTCGTCGTAATCCTCATAGCCGAGGATGCAGAGCACCGGGCCGAAGATTTCCTCGCGCGCGATGGTCATGTCGTTGGTGACATCGGCGAAGACGGTCGGCTTGACGTAGTGACCGGTCTCGAGCCCCTCGGGCTTGCCGGGGCCGCCTGCGACAAGCGTTGCGCCTTCTTCGACGCCTTTCTCGATCAGGCCCTGGATCTTGTCCCATTGCGCGCGGCTGACCACCGGGCCGATAGCGGCATTGCCCTTCGGATCGCCGGGAATGACGCCTTCGGCAGCTTCCTTCGCTGCGGTCTTGGCTTCCGCCATTCGCGCATGCGGCACCAGCATCCGGCTGGGCGCGGTGCAGGTCTGGCCCGAATTGCCCATCATCGCGACCGTGCCCTTGGCAACCGACTTGGTGAATGCGGAATCGTCGAGCACGATGTTGGGGCTCTTGCCGCCCAGTTCCTGCGCCACGCGCTTGACCGTATCAGCGGCGTTCTTGGCGATCGCGATGCCCGCCCGGGTCGAACCGGTAAAGCTGACCATGTCGATATCGGGATGGCCGCTGATCGCCTCGCCGACGCCCGGCCCGTCGCCATTGATCAGGTTGAACACACCCGCGGGAACACCCGCCGCATGCATGATCTCGGCGAAGATATAGGCGTTGAAGGGCGCGATCTCGCTGGGTTTGAGCACCATGGTGTTGCCCGTCGCCAGCGCGGGGAAGACCTTGCAGGCGATCTGGTTGAGCGGCCAGTTCCACGGGGTGATCATGCCGACCACGCCAACCGGCTCCCACACATGCAGCGTCGGCCCGTCCTGCCGTTCGAATGCGAAGCCTTCGAGGATCTCGATCGCCTTCTGGCAATGCCCGGCGAGCAGCCCGACATGCGGCCCGTTCGCGAGGCTGAGCGGCGCGCCCATCTCGTCGCTGACCGCAGTCGCGAGCTCTTCCTTGCGATTCTCGATCTCGGCTTGGATCGCGCGCAGCAGCGTCAGCCGCTCTTCCTTGCTGGTCTGGCTGAAGCTCTCGAAGGCACGCCGCGCGGCGGCGACGGCCTTGTCGACATCGGCCGCCGTGCCGAAGCTGATGTGACCGATCGTTTCTTCGGTGGCGGGGTTTTCGACCGCTACCGTGTTTTCGGTGACCGGGTCGACCCACTGGCCGTCGATGTAGAACTGGGTGCAATCGCGCATCGGAAACTCTCCTTTGCGCGCGCCTCTAGCCCTCCTGTCGCCAGCGCGCCACCACCTCTTCGCCATCCTGGGCGCTCTCGCGAACGGTATTGGGCGTGCGATCGAAGCGCGGCGCGGGCGCGGTGTGCCAGCGGCCATCCTGTTCGACATAGGTCCCACGCGCTTTCATATGCGGATGATCCTTTGCCTCATCGAGCGGAATCACGGGCGCAAAACAGGCATCGGTTCCCTCGAGCAATTCGCACCATTCGGCCTGGGTCTTGGTTGCGAAAAGCTCCGCCAGATCGTCGGCGTAGCTATCCCACTTGCCCGGATCCATCTGTGCTTCGCGCAAGTGTTCGGGCGCGTCGGCGCGTTGCAGCAACTCGGCGTAGAATTGCGGTTCGATCGCACCGACGCTGACTTCCTTGCCGTCCTTGCAGGTATAGCAGCGATAGAAATGCGCCGCACCGCCAAGCAGGCCCGCGCCGCGTTCGACCGTGCGCAGCGCGCTATGCGGCTGGCCGTAGAAAAAGCTCATCAGGCTGGTCACGCCGTCGACGATCGCCGCGTCGACGACCTGACCCTTGCCGCTCGACTGGCGTTCGAACAGCGCGGCGAGAATGCCCATCGCGCAATACATCGACCCACCACCGAAATCGCCGACAAGGTTTTGCGGCGGCACGGGCAGTTCGCCGCGCTTGCCGATCGCGTCGAGCGCGCCGGTGATCGCGATATAGTTGAGATCGTGTCCTGCGGCCTGGGCCAGCGGGCCTTCCTGCCCCCAGCCGGTCATCCGCGCGTAGACCAGCCGCGGATTGACCTTCAGAACCGCGTCGGGCCCCAGCCCCAAGCGCTCCATGACACCCGGGCGGAACCCCTCGATGAGGACATCGGCATGTGCGAGGGCCTGCTCGACGAAGGCCTTGCCCTCCGCGCTCTTTAGGTCAACTGCGGCGCGGTGACGCGCACGTTCGACCACCGGGTTCATCGGCTGGTGCCCCGCGCGTTCGATACGCACCACTTCGGCTCCCATGTCGGCCAGCATCATGGCGACATGCGGGCCGGGCCCGATGCCCTGGAATTCGACGACCTTGAGGCCGGTCAGCGGACCGTTGCTCGACATTTCTCTCTCCTCGGGAATAGCGTTTTTTAGAAGCTTTTGGGCAGGTCGAGCACATGCGTGGCGACATGGCTCAGGATCAGGTTCGTGCTGATCGGCGCGACCTGGTAGAGCCGCGTCTCGCGGAACTTGCGCTCGATGTCGTATTCCTCGGCAAAGCCGAACCCGCCATGCGTCTGGATGCACATGTCGGCGGCCGCCCAACTCGCTTCGCTGGCCAACATCTTGGCCATGTTCGCCTCGGTCCCGGCAGTCTCACCCGCATCGAACATGCGTGCCGCCTTGGTCACCATTTCGGCCGCGGCGGATAGCTGGACATAGGCGCGCGCGATGGGGAATTGGACGCCCTGGTTCTCGCCGATGGCACGTCCGAACACGCTGCGGTCCTTCGCATAGGCCGCCGCGCGGTCGATGAAAAAGCGCCCGTCGCCAATGCATTCGCTAGCGATCAGGATGCGTTCGGCATTCATGCCCGAAAGGATGTAGCGGAAGCCCTTGCCCTCCTCGCCGATCAGCGCGCTGGCGGGCACACGCAGATCGTCGAAGAACAGTTCGGTGGTGGCATGGTTGAGCATCGTGCGCACCGGGCGGATCGTCAGCCCGTTGCCCACTGCCTCGCGCATGTCGACCAGCAATACGCTCATCCCGTCCGACGGTTTGGCGCATTCTTCACGCGGCGTGGTGCGGCACAGCAATACCATCAGGTCCGAATGCTCGGCACGGCTGATCCAGATCTTCTGGCCATTGACCACGTAATCGTCGCCCTCGCGCCGCGCGAAGGTGGAGATACGGGTCGTATCGGTGCCCGCTCCCGGCTCGGTCACGCCGAAAGCCTGCAGCCGCAACTCGCCGCTGGCGATCTTCGGCAGGTAATGGCGCTTCTGTTCCTCCGAGCCATGCTTCAGGAGCGTGCCCATCGTATACATCTGCGCGTGGCAGGCACCGCCATTCGAGCCCGAGCGGTGGATCTCCTCCAGAACGGCACAGGCGGCCTCCAGCCCCAGACCCGATCCGTCATATTCTTCCGGGATCAGCACCGAAAGAAAGCCCGCCTCGGTCAGCGCGGCCACGAATTCGCTTGGATAGGCGCGCTCGCGATCAAGCTTCTGCCAATATTCACCCGGGAAGCGCGCGCACAGCCGCCGCACCGCTTCGCGGATCTCCGGAAAGGTCTCGCTCAAAATTCCGTCTCCCATTGCAACCTGTTTGGCGCGCAGGGACCGCTTTGGCAACGGCAGATGATGGGCAGATTGGGGAGACCCGATTGCATTTCCCGATCTCGCGAACCCGCGATGCGATCTCTTCGCAGATGCGAACGAGGGGGCAGGAATAACTTTCAAGGGGGACCTCCCCCACGGCGGGCAAGTTCATTGCGACCGCACCCAGGTGGCACTGAGTGATTGCACCCAAGAGACCTCATCGCATCGCGGGTTTGGTGTCGAAAGCCCGCTGAAGAAGTCGAAGCCGCGCTGCGTCGGCTCTGCATAAGCAAGAGCGATAGCAGACACCGCGAACTGGCGCCTATCGACGGATCATACTCGTCATTCTCGCGGTACGGTGGAAGAATGGATGCCCCGTGAGGATTCGAACCTCAATTGACGGAGTCAGAGTCCGTCATGACCCTTCGGAAAACCGATCTTTTTGGGTAACGTGTCGCATTCGTGTTGCACCGGCACACTCAAACACACCATGATGGGGCGCGCAGAGCGATCAAGAGATCCCGCCGCTTCGCGGCTCGTAATGCTGGTAATCCCCCCTACATCGCTGGCATCGAACGAGAAATGCAGAGGTAGTCCACCATGCCAACGATCGAGATAAGCTGTAACTTCGTTGGCTCATTTAAGGTCGGCGACAATCTCCGATACAACTGCGACCTTCTGTGCGACCTGGTGGAGGCGAATGCAGACAGCAGGTTCTCCAAGATGATCGTGTTGCAGACGGGGGCGATACTCGAAGCTGCGCTCACGCAGATCATTTATCGTGCGCAGCACTTCAGTCAGGAAGGCGTCCCGAACATCGAGGAAGGCGACAGGCAAAGCATCGAGGGAAAGAAGATCGACAAGTTCGCTGTTACAATCGACGTGCTTCGCAAATACGGTGTGCTCGAAGGGGTTGAAGGCGAAGTCTACGAAGATTTGCACCGCCTGCGGCGATTCAGGAACAAGATCCACATCCAAGAGGACGTCAGTATCGCCGGCATGTCACGCGACGAAGGAGCCATTTTTGACGAATGTCTCACACATTGGGCGCTTGACCTAAATCGCCGTGTCCTACGATACCTTTGCGACCATCTGGCACGTCCGGCGCATATTCACGGATACGTGGGCACCTTGCGCGTTCCCGGCTGATGGTCGTTGATTAGCAGCGGACCGCAACGGAAGTGTCAGCTCGGCACTCAAGCGTTATCCGAAAACAGCGCTTGCTCGATAGCATTTGCATCTGCCGCTCCTTGTTCGGCCTGCTCGAAGAGATGCCCATATGTATCGAAGGTCACTTGAATCGAACCGTGACCGACAAGCGTCTGCACGCGCTTGGCATTCAGCCCACGGTCGATCCACAGTGAAGCCGCAGCATGGCGAAACTTGTGAGCCGTGTATTTTGATACCGCTTCCTCTTCACACTCTCCAGGAATTGTCACTCCTGCGGCGATGAGGATCGGTTGCAAGTGGTTCTTCACCATAACCCCGTGGGACAGCACCTTTCCGGTCTGACTCGGAAATACCAATGCTTTCGTATGGTGCGGACAAGCCAGCTTCCACTCGCGAAGAGTGCCCACGACCCGGCTCGGAAGCGGGATCGTTCGAAAACCGGACTCCGACTTCGGTGGACCAAGCACCCCCTTAGCGTCAGCTCGTTGCTCCACGCGCACGTGACCGTTCTTCAAGTCCACCGAGTCCCAAGCAAGTCCGCGGAGTTCAGAAGCTCGCATGCCGGTGAAAATTACCAGTTCGACCAATGCACGCCCCTTCAGGTCTTGCGACGTGGCGGCAGCTTCAAGGATTGCGCGGATTTCTGCTTTCGACGGAGGAACGACCTGCCCCCGCTTTCGAGGTGCCTTTGGGACCGCTACAGCCAGTGCTACGTTCTGCGCCACCAACCCCCTTGATTGTGCGTCGGTTACGATGGCCTTGAAGCTTCGGAAGATGCGGGTCGCCATTGCCCTAGAAAGGTCGCTCAACCAGCTATCGAGCAATGCGCGCACTTTGGGCGCAGTGAGCTGCGAAAGTTTCTGCGCACCACAGCGTGGCACGATATGCAGTCGAATGTGCTGTTCGTAGGCAGCGATTGTAGTTGGTTCGCGATCGCTCGCACGCACGCTTTCCAGCCAAAGCTCGGCTGCCTTAGCGACGGTGATCGAAACGCTGTCTGGCGTATGCACACCATGCTGAACCTCGGCAAGCGCATTTACCGCCCAAGCGTCGGCGTCCTTCTTCCGTGCAAACTGCTTGGACCTGCGCTTTCCGGCAGCGTCTCGATAATCGACCTGCCAGGCTGTCCGCTTCTCGCCAGTCGGCGTCCTCCACTGGCGCTTACGGATGGACGACATAATCCTTCACCTGGGCCAGAAGACCCTCCGCAAGCTCCACCATGTCAGTCTCCGTGACGCGAGCAATCGCCTTCACCAGCCTGACGAACAAAGTCCCCATGTCGATATGGACAGCGGACAGGGGAGCGTCGGCAGGCCGAAGATCTCCGCCGCTCTCGGAGATATCCCAAGTAGCCACCCGAACGGCAAGATCGCGCGGATTGGACAGAAGCCGGTGCATGCAGCACGACGCAGTGACGGTCGTTCCCGGCCATTCTTCCGCATCCAAGGCTGCCGCCCACTCGTCCCGCGGAAACCTATAACTGGCCAACAACCCGAAACATTCCCTGACAGCACCGTCGGTGTCTTCAACTGCGAAAACGGCATAGTCAGGCGACAGGCCAGCATCGATTAGCGCGAGTGCGACGGACAGTTCAGCCAGTTGCTCAAAGGCAAATCTGGCGACCTTACCTCGGCCAGTGGCCAAGCCATTCGGACAGCCCTTCTTGCGCAGGTTTTCCAAGCGCGCACGCAGCGCGAGCTTATCAGCGTCAGGCACGTCGAAGACATGCGCGACGATCTTTTCGACTTCTCGTGTGGAAAGCTGGATCATGAAAATGACGTTAGCCTTGCCGTCATACCTTGACAAGCGGAAAAACGTCCTCCATGGACGATAACGTCATAGTTACCGTCATTTGGAAAAGGATTCTAATTTGCACTCGGATTTGATCATCGGCGCTGATGGCGCTGCCATTTACACAGGTCTGTCGCGACGGACCGTCTACCGGCTGGTCGATGAAGGCCGCATTCCGGCGGTCCGCAAAGGTCGCCGTCTCTACTTCCGCAAGTCGGAACTTGACCGCGCGTTCAGCGCGCAGGAGGCGATGCATTGAGCGAGAAGCGTCTCCGAGAGCTGTTCGGACTTTCCCCGGCGCAGCAAATTCGTCACTGGTCCGGCCCCGACCCGTGGAATGGGCTGAGTCTCGACAACAAGGTCGAGATTTCAGTGAACTCGGTGTTGCGTGACGCCGACTGCAACATCACGCGCATGCCGCTCCTCATGAAGCCATGCTTCGGACAGCCCCTGGCATATGCGAGGCACGGGGGGCATCAGCCGATCTTTAATCCCAAGTTCGGCACTGTGAAGAGCCGCTGCATGCGATGCCACGCCAAGGAAGCCTGCGAGCGGATCGCCAAAGCACGGCTGACAGCAACATCAGACATCAAGAGCGCGTTCGTCCGTTTCGGCCAGGCAGGTGGAAGCTTCGGCCTGAAGAACCCTTCGGTTTGCCCAACTGCGCAAAGGGCATTTGATGGCCTTGTCGCTGCACTGGTCGCCCACGACGGCTTCACTTCAGTAAATGATGTGGCAGCGCTCGCAGAGCTTGACCGCCGAAATGCAGAGCGGAAGCGTCGAGAAGCGGAGAAGAAGCGTCTCGCGCGCCGCAAAGCAATCAAGCGTGGTGATTTTACTCCCGAATTTCTTGATCTTTTGGAGCGAGAGCGGAAGCTGCGCGAGGAACAGCTGGTCCTTGCAACATCTTGGGAAGGGTTGCCGCCCAACATCAATCGGATGCCGGTGCAGTCGGCCCGAATCACCGCAGATGTATGGTTTGTGCGCGAGTGCAAACGCATTCGCGGTGAGAAGATCAATCCATCCTCAATCGCAAACGCTCTGATCGAGCGGTGGCCCGCCTCTTACCCCAAATCGCGTTCCAATGTGCTGCGGCAGCGGACGGGCGCTGACCTCGATCGAGTTGCGACACTCGAACGGCACGTCGTGAAGGGCTTGTCGGAGCCGATCTGGCCGCGCTTTGACCTGGCAGCCGCACTTGATGAACTTGATGCTGTTGCCCCCTACACGCCGTGAGAAGGCTTTTGACAAAAAACGCGGGGTCCCACCCCCTACAAACTGCCGGTCGTCAGAAATCACTACAACCGCAATCGATAGGCAAGGAATGGCCGAACTCCGCGAGTTTGCTGGCTACAAATAGCGTCCGGTCATAATGAAAAGAATTCTATAATTCTTTTGCATGCACCTGTCTCGCGACAGGATGCCTGACGGAGTGTCATACACGGACCTGCATAACCCTCCGGCGTTGGTTGCTCATTCCCTCTTGGCGTGGTTGATTTTTGTTGGTGTTTTGTTGACCGGATTCAGGTGTTTTCGCGGCGAGCGTTCTCCAGCGACACAATGAAATTCCCTGTGTTGTCGATTTCTGCCCTACACCGGCGCTTGCCTAGAAGCCCGAATATCCGCCGTTTTCAGCGACCAGTGAAATTCACCGTCGGTTGACAACTCAACATCTTCGGGGCGTGCGTTTCCCACCGCCCCCCCACACTATTGCCCACCCGTATCCACCGCGATGCGCGACTACGCAATGAGCACCACCAACAGCAAAGGTAATGCTCAAATGCGTTTTGAACTGTATCGCGTCACGATCTCTCGTGCTCACCGGCGTGTCACCGGCTTCGTGCTGGCCTCCGACCCGCAGCGGGCCGAGGAAATCGTCATCGCCAACGAAATCGAACTGAACCAGGAGAACAACGGATTTACCGTCGAACGGGTGGACGACACCCTGCCGGAAGACCAACGGCTGGGGCTCGACGCTCTGCTCGAATGCGCTCCGGCGGGCTTCGCCAGCTTTAACCCGCAGGTCGGATGGATCGCGCACGCACTCCCTGCACCAAAGCTGCACCTCTACCGGATCGAGGATGTTTGCGGCGACGAGCATTTCGTTGTCGCCCCCACCGGCGATGTCGCTGCGGCCGTTTACTGCGAATGCGTGGAACTGAAGGAAGGCGAAGCGCGCATGTTCCGCATCCATGATGGCGCGATCGGTCTGAAGAATGAGGCACTGCGTGGTCTGCCTGCGCTGCTGGAGTTCGGTCCGGTCGGCCTCGCGGTGTTCACCGAAGGCGGCTGGTCGCTCAAGGACTAGCTGCATATTACTGAATTGAGCTTGTCGTGTTTGGGTGTTCCATTTCACGACAAGCTTTTTTCGTCGCCTTTCCCAGTATCGCGGGTGTGCGCACCGAATACTGCCTTGCCGATGACTTCGCAGTGCGGCACTACCCCTGCAAAGGGGAAATCGGTGAATCATCAATCGCTTTCGGCGTTTATCTGGTCGGTCGCGGACCTACTGCGCGGCGACTACAAGCAATCGGAATACGGGCGCGTCATCCTACCGTTCACGGTGCTACGTCGCCTCGACTGCGTGCTCGCTCCCACCAAGGGGGCGGTGCTCGAAGCGGCTGGTAAGGGTCACCCCGACCCGATGCTACTGCGCGCATCGCAGACCACCTTCTTCAACCGCAGCCCCCTCGATCTCGTGAAGCTCGTCGGCGATCAGGACAACATCGCCACCAACCTCTTGAGCTACGTGCAGGGCTTCTCGACGGAGGTGCGCGACATCTTCGAGCAGTTCGAGTTCGCCGCGCAGATCGACCGGCTCGCCAAGAACGGCCTGCTCTATCAGGTCACCGAGCGCTTCGCCGGCATCGACCTTCACCCCAGCACCGTCGATAACAACCAGATGGGCCTAGTCTTCGAGGAGCTGATCCGGCGGTTCGCGGAAATCTCGAACGAGACGGCTGGTGAGCACTTCACCCCGCGCGAAGTTATCCGGCTCATGGTCAACCTGATCTTCGTCGAGGATGACGATGTGCTTTCCAAGCCCAGCGTCGTTCGCACGATCTACGATCCCACGGCGGGCACCGGCGGCATGCTTTCGATCGCAGGGGAATATCTGCACGAGCATAACCCGCAGGCGCACCTCACCATGTCGGGGCAGGAGCTGAACCCCGAATCCTACGCGATCTGCAAGGCCGACATGCTCATCAAGGGGCAGGACATCACCAAGATCGTGCAGGGCAATACGCTCTCCGATGACGGTCATCCCGGCCAGACCTTCGACTACATGCTCTCCAACCCACCGTTCGGCGTGGAATGGAAGAAGGTGCAGAAAGAGGTGAAGGACGAGCATCAGCGGCTGGGCCACGCCGGTCGCTTCGGTCCCGGCCTGCCTCGTGTGTCGGATGGCTCGCTACTGTTTCTGATGCACCTGCTGTCGAAGATGCGCCCCAAGGCCGAAGGCGGCTGTCGCTTCGGCATCGTGCTCAACGGCTCACCGCTGTTCACCGGCGCGGCTGGTAGCGGGGAAAGCGAGATAAGACGCTATGCGCTGGAGAACGACCTGGTCGAGGCGATCATCGCGCTGCCGACCGATATGTTCTACAATACCGGCATCGCCACCTATGTCTGGATCCTGTCGAACAAAAAACCTGCAGAGCGTCAGGGCAAGGTGCAGCTGATCGACGCCAGCAGCTTCTGGCAGCGCATGCGCAAATCGCTCGGCAGCAAGCGCAAGCAGATGAGTGACGACCAGATCGGCAATGTTACCCAACTGTTCGGGGCGTTTGTCGAGGCGGAGCTGGCCACTGTGATGGACGCAGAAGGCAAGGAGATTGCCCGACAGATTGTGCGTGAGGGCGAAGCAGCACCCGCCGCGCCGGAAGGTGGCAAGGTGAAAGTGGCACCCCTTTCGCGCATCTTTGATAACAAGAGCTTCGGCTACCAGACCATCACGGTCGAACGTCCGCAGCTGGACGAGCATGGCAAGCCGGTGCTGGGACAGCGAGGCAAGGCCAAGGGCAAACCAGTCGCTGACACCAGCCTGCGCGATACCGAGAATGTCCCGCTGACCGAGGACGTAGACGCATACTTCTCCCGTGAGGTGAAGCCACACGCACCCGATGCATGGATCGACAAGTCGAAAACCAAGATCGGCTACGAGATCCCGTTCAACCGGCATTTCTACGTGTTCGAGCCACCGCGCCCGCTGGCAGAGATCGACGCGGAGCTCGATGAGGTGTCCGACCGCATCCGCGCGTTGCTGAAAGACATGGCCGCATGAGCTTCTCGGCATACCCCGCATACAAGGACAGCGGTGTTAGCTGGCTGGAAGATGTGCCCAGTTCTTGGGAGAGGAAGCCGCTATTCGCGCTCGTCCGCGAACTTGCCGACAAGAACCATGGTATGCAGGAAAACAACCTGCTCTCGTTGAGCTACGGTCGCATCAAACGAAAAAGCATCGAGGGTTCTGACGGCTTGCTACCCGCCTCCTTCGAGACCTACCAAATCGTCGAACGCGACGACATCGTCTGGCGCCTCACTGACCTTCAGAACGACCAGCGCAGCCTCCGCACTGGCATCGTGCGAGAACGAGGCATTATCACATCGGCGTATCTCACGACGCGCCCAACTGGCATTCTGCCGAAATTCCTGGCCTATCTTCTCCGCGCCTATGATCTCACCAAGGTGTTCTACTCCATGGGCGGCGGGCTGCGCCAATCAATGAAGTTCGGCGATGTGAAGTGGCTCCCGGTCATGCTGCCCAGTGGAAACGAGCAGAAAGCCATCGCCGCCTTCCTAGACCGCGAAACGGCGAAGATCGATGCGCTGGTCGCGGAGCAGGAGCGGCTGATCGCGCTGCTCAAAGAGAAACGGCAGGCGGTCATCTCGCACGCTGTCACCAAGGGTCTCGACCCCGACGCCCCTATGAAAGACAGCGGCATCGAATGGCTCGGAGAAATCCCGGCGCATTGGGACAGGCTCCAACTTGGCCGCCTATGCTCTCAAGTGTCAGACGGTCCGCATTTCTCGCCGCCTTACGTGGATGAGGGCCACCTTTTTATCTCCGCCAGAAACATCCGCGTGGATGGCTGGTCATTCGACGACGCGAAGTTCATCTCGGAAGAATTGTTTGAGGAGTTCTCACGGCGGGTCGTCCCCGAAAGAGGCGATGTTCTCTACACGAAGGGCGGCACCACGGGTGTCGCCAGGGTCGTTGATTTTGACACGCCATTTCAGGTGTGGGTGCATGTTGCAATCCTGAAAATCGTAAAGGATCGCGCAGTGCCTGAATTTGTCGCCCATGCTCTAAATAGTGTCGGCTGCTATGAGCAGTCGCAGCTGCATACGCGAGGTGCGACGAACAAAGATCTCGGTCTTACGCGCATGATCAAGATTTGGTTGGCACTTCCACCGCTTGATGAGCAAGCTTCGATTGTAAGTTGGCTTGAAGACCATTTGGCGCCCGTTGATGACGCGCTGCGATCCACAGCCAATTCGATCGAACTTCTACAAGAGCGTCGCGCAGCGCTGATTTCAGCGGCCGTCACCGGCAAGATCGACGTGCGCGGGCTGGTCGAGCAACACGAAATGGAGGCCGCATGAGCGACGAAGAGAGCGCGACAAGCCCTAATGAAGCGAAGGGTGCGGGCGGCAAGGCCAAGTGGTGGCTGATCGGCACAGGAGCGTTTCTGGCGCTGTTCTATGCCTTCTGCGGCTTCTACACCGTGCAGCCCATCGGCGCGCTCCCTGACGGCGCCACAGCCATCGTATGGCGGGAGAGCGGCGAACCTTTCTTCAACTCGGCTGATGCGCTCTGCCTAGAGCGCACAGGTGGAGTGTCATTGATGTGTCGTGGAATGGCTATGGGACAGGCTCCCACCGAGCGCATCATCCTGCGTCTGCCCTACCTGCACTTCACCTAAACCATGAGCACCGGCGGGAAGGAGTTCGACCGATGATCGGCAGCTTGAGTCAAATGCTAGAGGCGCTCCCCAATACGACCGCCGAAGAACGCAAAGCCATGCGCGAGCGAGCCTTCCGGCAACTAGGCGTTTGCAATCAGGCAGCAGGAATGGCCGCAAGCCGCCTCATCAAGGCGATCGACGAGTTCGAGCAGGAGCAGAAACACGATGACTAGGTCCACAAGGGCGACATTCATGTCTGTGGGCAGGGGGCAACTCTGATGGCGATTTACGAAGTCAACGGCCAAGGTCTGGTTGCGATCGCCGAGACGAATTTCAGTGCCGAGGGCATATATGAGAGGAAGGATATTCAGAACCTCCTCAAGATGAACATCGAGGTTCTCGATGAGGGATTGATGGTGATTGCCGAGGAGTTCGGCGATTGGCTCGACAGTTCGCGCAGGATCGATCTTCTTTGCCTCGACACCGACGCCAACCTGGTCGTGGTCGAACTCAAACGCACCGACGATGGCGGTCACATGGAGCTACAGGCGCTGCGCTATGCTGCCATGGTCGCGAGGATGACGTTCGATCAGCTCGTCGATACCCACGCGCGTTTCAAGAACCCGTTGCAGCCTGACGAAGATGCCGCTCGTTCCGCCATCCTCGAATTTCTTGGTTGGGCTGCGCCTGACGAGGATCAACTCGCACAGGATGTGCGCGTCATCCTTGCCTCTGCGAATTTCGGTAAGGAGCTGACCACGGCGGTTCTGTGGCTCAACGAACGCGGCATCGACATTCGCTGCGTTCGGTTAAAGCCGCATCGCATGCAGGACGGTCCGCTCCTGCTGGACATCCAGCAGATCATACCGCCGCCCGAAGCCGCCGACTTCCAGACGCAGATCGGCGTGAAGAGCCAAGCAAAGCGTCAAAACAAAACCGAGCGGCACACGATCCGCTACAAGTTCTGGGAGGAATTGCTCAACTACGCCAAGACCAAGACACCGATCCATGCAAATCGCTCACCTTCACAGGATGGTTGGGTTTCAGGCGGCTTGGGCCGATCGGGCTTTTCCCTAACTTACTCGGTTCGCCAGAAAGACAGCCAAGTGGAACTGTGGATCTCCTTGGGCAAAGGCACTGCCGATAAGAACATGGCGGCCTTTGAAGCGCTCAAGGCGCAGCGCGAAGCTATCGAGACGAAGTTCGGCGATCAGCTTGAATGGATGGACCTGCCAGACAGCGACGGCTGCCGCATTCGCTACATCGTCGATGGTGGCTGGCGCACGCCCAGCGATAAGTGGCCGGAGGTTCATCAGGAACTGGTGGATGCAATGATCCGGCTGAACGAGGCGGTGCGAGAGCCTGTCTTGGCACTGGAACTGTAAGGGGGTGCCGTGAGCCTGCACAAGGAGATCAGCTTCGAGGACGAAATCTGCGGCCACCTAAGCGCGGCTGGTTGGATCTACGTGGAAGGCGCTGCGGCGCGCTATGATCGAGAGCGTGCGCTCTTCCCCGAAGACCTTCGCGACTGGTTGCAGGAGACGCAGCCGAAGGTCTGGGAGGCGCTTGAGAAAGCGCACGGTGCAGCGGCGCTAAATGTCCTTGGCGACCGTCTCCGCAAACAACTCGACGACCGTGGCACGTTGGATGTCCTTCGCCATGGTCTCGAACTGATCGGAGTGCGTGGCCTGGTTAGCCTCGCACAGTTCGCGCCTGCGTCAGGCATGAACCCCGACATCGTCGCTCGCTATGAGGCGAACAAGCTGCGGGTCGTGCGTCAGCTGCGCTACTCGCGCTCGAACGAGAACTGCATCGACATCGGTTTGTTCCTCAACGGCATCCCCGTCGCGACAATGGAGCTGAAGACCGATTTTACACAGAGCATCGGCGATGCGATCGACCAGTATAAATTCGACCGCAATCCCAAGAACGAGCCACTGCTGACCTTCGCCCGCGGCGCTCTCGTGCATTTCGCGGTGTCTAACCGCGAAGTGATGATGACCACCAAGCTGGAAGGAGGGAAGACACGCTTCCTGCCCTTCAACAGAGGCAACCATGGCGGCGCCGGAAACGCCGCGGATGGTCCCGGTCATCCCACGGCCTACTTGTGGGAAGAGGTCTGGCAACGCGACAGCTGGCTCGAACTGATCGGTCGCTACATGATCGCGAAGCGCGACAAGAAGAAGCAGATCACCACAGTGATCTTCCCGCGCTATCACCAGCTCGACGCGACAAGGAAGCTGCGTGAGCAGGTGCGCGAAGAAGGGGCCGGCGGGCGTTTTCTGATCCAGCACAGCGCCGGATCGGGCAAAACCAACTCGATCGCCTGGTCGGCGCACTTCCTTGCTGACCTGCATGACGAGAACGATCAAAAAGTGTTTTCGAGCGTGATCGTGGTCTCTGACCGCAACGTGATCGACGCACAGCTGCAAGAAGCGCTGTTCGAGTTCGAGCGCACCAAAGGTGTCGTCGCGACCATCACGAGCGACAGTGGTAGCAAGAGCGCTGCGCTGGCCGATGCTCTCGATGCGGGCAAGAAAATCATCGTCTGCACCATGCAGACATTCCCGTTCGCCTTGGAGGCTGTGCGTGAACGCGCAGCGACCGATGGCAAGAAGTTCGCCGTGATCGCCGACGAGGCGCACAGCAGCCAGGCCGGCGAGACCGCTGCAAAGCTCAAGGCTGTGCTGTCACCCGAAGAAATCGAAGAGCTAGGTGATGGCGGAGAGGTAAGTGCGGAAGACGTTCTCGCCGCGCAAATGGCCGCGCGTGCAGCCGAGGATGGGGTGACCTACGTTGCTTTCACAGCGACGCCCAAGACGAAGACAATGGAGCTTTTTGGGCGCAGGCCGAACCCTGACGCACCGGCGAGCGACGGCAACAAGCCACGGCCTTTCCACGTCTACTCAATGCGGCAGGCGATCGAGGAGGGCTTCATCCTCGACGTGTTGAAGAATTACACGCCCTACAAGCTCGCCTTCAAACTCGCCAGTGGCGGGCAGGAATGGGATGAGATGGAAGTTGAGCAGAGCGCGGCCATGAAAGGCATAATGCGCTGGGTTCGGCTGCACCCTTACAACATCTCGCAGAAGGTCCAGATCGTAGTCGAGCACTTCCGCGAGAATGTCGCGCCCCTGCTGGACGGCAAGGCGAAGGCGATGGTTGTGCTTGGAAGTCGTCTGGAAGCTGTCAGGTGGCAATTGGCGATCGAAGCCTACATAAAGTCGCAAGGCTATCGCATGCGCACCCTCGTGGCATTTTCAGGCGAGGTGAGCGATCCAGACAACAAGGGCGAGAGCTTCACGGAGACGAGCGCGAAACTGAACCCCGGTCTGCGTGGCCGCGATATTCGCGATGCTTTCAACGATGAGGAATGCAAGCTGCTACTCGTCGCAAACAAGTTCCAGACCGGGTTCGACCAACCGCTTCTGTGCGGCATGTATATCGATCGACGGCTGGCGGGTATTCAGGCGGTGCAAACGCTATCACGTCTGAATCGCTCACACCCCGGTAAGGACACCACATACATCCTCGACTTCGTGAACAGCTCCGAGGAAGTGCTGGCGGCCTTCAGGCAGTATTACGAGACCGCAGGGATCGAGGCCGAGACCGATCCGAACCTTATCTTCGATCTGCGCCAGAAGCTCGATGCTTCGGGTCACTACGACCAGTTCGAGATCAACCGGCTGGTAGCAGTCGAGCTTGATCCTAATGCGACACAGGGGCAGCTGATCGGCGCGATCGAACCCATCGTGCAGCGCATGCTGACGCAGTTCAGTGAGGCCAAGGATCGTTACAAGGCGGCGATCGACGCACAGGACAAGACTGCGGCCAACGAGGCCAAGGAAGAGATGGACGTGCTGCTTCAGGTGCGCGGCGACATGGCCGCTTATACACGCATCTATGCCTTCCTGTCCCAAATTTTCGACTATGGCAGCACCGAGATCGAGAAACGCTACATGTTCTACAAGCGCCTAACTCCGCTATTGCAGTTCGGCCGTGAGCGAGATGGTGTGGACCTGTCAGGAGTTCGGCTTACGCATCACAACCTCAAGGACGAGGGTGCCCGCACGCTACAGGTCGGTGATGATCGTCCCGCGCTTCCACCAATCACCGGGGTTGGCACTGGAGCGGTGCAGGGGAAGGAGAAGGCACTGCTCGCGGAGATAATCGCCAAGGTGAATGACCTGTTCGACGGTGATCTAACCGATGACGATCAGCTCATCTATGTGAACAACGTCATCAAGGGGAAGCTGCTGGAGTCGGAGGAGCTGCGCTCTCAAGCGCGGAACAACAGCAAGACACAATTTGCCAGCTCGCCGACCCTTTCGAGTGCCATTCTCGACGCGATCATCGATGCCATGGCCGCGCACGAAACCATGAGTTCGCAAGCACTGAACTCGGAAAAGGTAAGGGAGGGACTGCGCGATGTCCTGCTTGGGCCTGGTCAGCTGTATGAAGAGCTTCGGAAGGACATCGATTAGGGGTGAGGTCGTGGTCCCACCGACTGCGAAGGTCAAAAGCAGAAGTCCTAGGATTGTATGTCTCTGCTGACCCTGATGGTGCCGAAAAGTCGGCGTTCCGGGGTGCTACCCATCCACCTAGGGTGGAAGGCCTACGATCCAGCCAATTGGCGAGCATCGTCACTGGCCAAATAGGGGCGCTCAGGAAATCAAGAAATCGGCAAAGGCAGGCGCAACATGGTCGACCCAAACCTGAGCGCCGGTCAATCGGTCGTCAGCGCCGTTGATTTGCTCAAGAGGCACGTCGCTGACCCGAACCCCAGCTGGCACATAACGCACGACCAATTCGCCTAGCCTTGCCTCGCGGCTCGGAAAATCACGCCCGAACGCTCGTAAGGTCGGTTCCAGCCTATGGTGGAGCTGACTATCGGCCCGTCCCTCTTGGCGCGCGATATAGGCACGCAACTCGGTGCTGACGACGTCGTCAACAGTTGGCCTTACTACCGTTGCCTCCTCGATCGCCAAGATCGCCGGAACGAATTGGTTGATCACGTCGCCTGCGGGATTCTGCAATCGAATGGTTGGATCGACGATGACGAACGGTGGCGCGACGATCCAAGCATGCCCTAGCTCGGCGCCGGGAAAATCTGGTATGTCTTGGATCGCTTGACCGCGCCAAAGACCCTGCGAAGGCACCGTTGACACGAACGACCCTTTGAGTCCGAAGCTCCAAACGCCAAGCCGATCGAGAATGCGCGGCATCATCGTCGAGGCGTGGACACAACTGCGATGCATGCCGGTATCCTCAAACAGATCGGCAAGTAGACCTGCAAGCCGGGGCACAATTGCGCGCGCCCGGTCGTCATAGTCAGAAGTCCGCGGACGCAATTTCACCCAGCGTGCATATTGCTCAAGAAAGGCAGGGTCGAGCTTCTCTTGCGCTAAGAACGCGGGCTGATCGTAGAAGCCAAACTGCGACGTATCGATGCCGAAACCGTGCAGTGCTGCGTCAATTTTCGCGTGCTCACTTAAACGCGCCTCAGCACGCCGTTTGGCTTCTCCCACGTCATCCTCCGCACTGCTCGTTGGGACGCCGGTATAGGAAAGAGCAATGTCGCACACAATCGTCCGTTCAGGGTCCAAGGTCCTGTTCGGAAAGAATGATGTCGATGCGGCACCACCAGTGAACTACACCCGCGCGCCATGCGGTATCGCCGTGCCGCATGCTGCATCCATGTTGCACGGAGTCGCCGTGCTGCCACGAGAATCGGCGGGAATCAGCGGAATAGCGAAAAACGCCGAAGAACACGCGAAAGTGAGCGGCGCCATCGCACAAACTATTGTTTTGTATGGTGAAAACTGGATGCCCCGTGAGGATTCGAACCTCAATTGACGGAGTCAGAGTCCGTAGTCTTACCATTAGACGACGGGGCATCAGGTTCCGGAAGGGCGAGAATCGCAGCTTGCTCCGGAAGAGGCCGCGCATCTAGTTTTGTGCGACGCTCAGGTCAACCCCGCGTCTGCCCACGCCACTTGCCCCGCTTCGGCTTCGCGGCTAGCGTCGGCGACAAGTCCCCGTGCACAAGGGTTTGCACGGGAGGAAAAAGAAAGCTCCGAAGTATGGCGGACCATCCTCCGCCGGACACAAAAAGGGGGCATGGGACCAAACGGGGCGGCAAGTCCGGCAAGGTAGCCGATTTCCGCTACAAGCGCCCCTCCCGGCCCGACGGCAAACGTGGCGAGCGGCGCAATGCGTCGCGCCGCGATGGCAAACCCGTATCGCGGGGGCCGGTACCGGCCGTTACGCCCGGCCCGGGCACGCATCGCCAGGCCTATGCCGCGCTCGATCTTGGCACCAACAACTGCCGCCTGCTTATCGCGAGGCCTTCGGGCGAGAACTTTACGGTCATCGATGCATTCAGCCGCGTGGTCCGGCTGGGCGAAGGGCTCGCCGCAAGCGGAAAGCTGTCCGACGAAGCGATGGAGCGCACCATGGCCGCGCTGCATGTCTGCGCCGAGAAGCTACGGCGCCGCAATGTCCGGCTGGCGCGTTCGGTCGCGACCGAGGCCTGTCGTCGTGCCTCGAACGGCCCTGCATTCATCGAGCGCGTGCGCCGCGAAACGGGGATCATGCTCGATATCATCTCGGCGCAGGAAGAGGCGCGGCTGGCGGTGCTGGGCTGTCACATCCTGCTCGAGGAGGGCGAAGGCCCCGCGATCATCTTCGACATCGGCGGCGGCTCGACCGAGCTGGTGCTGGTCCAGCCGGGCGACAAGGTCCCCCGGATCGTCGACTGGCTGAGCGTACCCTGGGGCGTGGTGTCGCTGACCGACACGGTGCAGGGTTCGGATACAACCGAGGCCGAACGGCTCGAGCGCTACACCGGGATGCGGACCACGGTGGGTCGCAGCTTCGCCGAATTCGCCGAGCGCATCCGCGGCCACATCAGCGGGCCGGCACCCATCCGGCTGCTGGGCACCAGCGGTACGGTGACGACGCTGGCCAGCCTGCATCTCGAATTGCCGCAATACGACCGGCGCGCAGTGGACGGACTGATCGTCCCTTCGCAATCGATGCGCGACATCTCGACCCGCCTTTCGCGCATGTGCGCCGCCGACCGCAAGCAATTGCCCTGCATCGGCGACGATCGCGCGAATCTCGTCATCGCGGGCTGCGCGATCCTCGAATCGATTCTCGACATCTGGCCCGCTACGCAACTGGGCGTTGCCGACCGCGGTATTCGTGAAGGCATCCTGCGCAGCCTGATCGCCGCCGATGCCGAGGGCGAGCGCAGCCGCGCCGCGCTGCAGCGCATGCGAGAACAGGATGTCTGATTGGGGTGCAGAGCGGCATGGCTCGGTCATGACAGGGCAGGGCCCTTTTCGCGGGTGCGAGAAATGTCCGTCCGGAACCGGCTGTCGCGTCAAGAAAGGTGATTCATAATGTCACGTTCGGGCAAGGATCGCGATACGCGGGTCCGCACGGCGAAGAAACGCACCGCCAGTTCGACCCGCTGGCTGCAGCGCCAGCTCAACGATCCCTATGTGAAGCAGGCCAAGGCCGAAGGCTATCGCAGCCGCGCCGCCTACAAGCTGATCGAGCTCGACGAGAAGTTCGGACTGCTCAAGGGCATCACGCGCGTGGTCGACCTCGGCATCGCGCCGGGCGGGTGGAGCCAGGTGGTGCGCAAGCTAAAGCCCAAGGCGCATGTCGTGGGGATCGACCTGCTCGAGGTCGAACCGATCGACGGCGTCACCATCTTCCAGATGGATTTCATGGACGACGATGCGCCGCGCGTGCTGGAAGAGGCGCTGGGGGGCAAGGCGGAGCTGGTCATGTGCGACATGGCCGCCAACACGGTCGGCCACAAGCAGACCGACCACCTGCGCACCATGGGACTGGTCGAGGCTGGCGCATGGTTCGCGATCGAGAATCTCGCACCCGGCGGGACCTACCTCGCCAAGGTGCTGGCCGGTGGCACCGACACCGATTTGCTCAACCTGCTCAAGCAGCATTTCCGCACCGTCAAGCACGCCAAGCCCCCCGCCAGCCGCAAGGGGTCGAGCGAATGGTATGTGATCGCGCAGGGGTTCAAGGGCTGACAGGCGCGGGCTAGCGCCCAAAAGAAAAGGCCCCGCCGAAGCGAGGCCCGTTCGATCTTCCACAGCAACCAGCGATGCTATTCGTCGATCTTGGTCGCCGCATCGGTGTTGGTCGCAGCATTGGCAGCCGGAACAGGCTGATCGGCGCTCATGCCGGTCGCCGATTCCGCAGCGCCCGCTTCGGCACCTTCCACCGGACCCTGGCCTGCGCCGGGTGCGTCTTCACCGGCGTCTTCGGCTTCGGGCGCCACGGGTTCAGGCTTGGCCGGTGCTCCGCCATAGCTGGCCATGAATTCCATGACATTGGCGCGATCTTCGGGCTTGCCGAGGCCGGCGAAGCTCATCTTCGTGCCATTGGCGAAGCCGCGCGGGCTGGTCAGCCACTCGTCCATCGCTTCCCAGGTCCAGTTGCCGCCCTTGTCCTTCAGCGCGGAGCTGTAGGCAAATCCTGCCGCGTGGCTGCCGATCGGCTTGCCCATCACGCCGTAGAGATTGGGACCGATGCCGTTCGCACCACCCTGGTCGATCGTGTGACACGCGGTGCACTTGGCGAAAACCTTCTCGCCGGCAGTCGCATCCGCGCTCGCGAGGAGCGTACCGAGGTCCGGCCCCGAATCGGCGCCACCTTCTTCGGCCTCGCCTTCGATGAAATAGCCCGGTTCGACGCCTTCCGGCAGTTCGCCGGAATCGGCATGGAAAAACATGCCCGACGCGATGGAGGCGCCCAGCGCCACGATAGCAGCGCCAAGGACCCAGCCTGCAGCGGTGTTGAAACGATCGTCCATTACGTAAATTACCCGGCGAAATTCGGTTGGTCAGATGGTTGCGCGCCGCTCTAGTGCGCGGCGTCGCCTTTCGCAAGTGCGCAGGGTGCAATAGCGCTTGATGCGGCGCGAAGCCGCCCGTACCCCCCGCCATCATGCGTCAATTCGCCAAGCCCGCTCTCGCTCTCGTCGATTCCATGCGCGCCGCCGCCGCGGCCGATCCGCTGCGCGCGATCGCCTTTGGCGGGGCGCCGGGATCGAATTCGCACCAGGCCGCGATGCAGTTCGCGCCCGAGGCCTTGCCTCTGCCCTGCTTCAGCTTCGAAGATGCGCTCGAAGCGGTCGAAAGCGGCGCCGCCGGCTGTGCGATGATTCCGATCGAGAACAGCCAGCACGGGCGGGTGGCCGACATCCACTTCCTGCTTCCGGAAAGCGGGCTGTGTATCGTCGCCGAACACTTCATGCGCATCACCCATTGCCTGATGGCGCTGGGCAAGGGGCCGTTCGAAGCCGCCTACAGCCATCCTCAGGCGCTGGGGCAATCGCACCGTTTCCTTGGCGAGCGCGGCATCGTCGGCCTCAGCCATGCCGATACCGCGGGCGCTGCGGCGTTCGTCGCGGAAAGCGGCAAGCCCAATGTCGCCGCGATCGCGCCCGCCCTGGCGGCCGATCTCTATGGACTCCAAATCGTCGAGCGCGAGGTCGAAGATGCGCCCGACAACACAACCCGCTTCGTCGTGCTGGCGAAAGATGCTCTCGATCCCGCGATGCTGGTCGGGGCCTCGGCGATGACCACCTTCATATTCGAGGTGAAGAACATCCCGGCGGCGCTCTACAAGGCCCTGGGGTGCTTCGCGACCAACGGCGTCAACATGACCAAGCTCGAAAGCTACCAGAAGGGTGCCAGCTTCGCCGCGACGCAGTTCTTCGCCGATATCGAAGGCGTCCCCGGCGACCCGCGCGTCGACACTGCGTTCGAAGAGCTCGCGTTCCAGACCAACGGCGTGCGATTGCTGGGCAGCTACGCCCAGGCGCGCAAGCGCGGATGAACGGTCTGGCATGACCTGCTGCGGCGGGACTACTCGTCGGCGTAGATAGCGACTTCGTTGACGCCGCCACTTGTTGCACGGCCGCGATACATCCCGCTGGTGTTCATACCGAAAACCGGGTCTTCCAGCGGAGTGACGACAATGACACCACCATCGCCGCCCAATTCCTCGACTTCGGCGAGCACGGCATCGGTGATCCGTTGCACATAATCCTGCCCGGCGAGCCATTCGGCATGCTGCGCACCACCGCTGGCGAATGCCGCCTGCTGCCTCACGAGGCGGATCCGCGTGCAGATTTCCTGCGCCACCCCGACCCGAATGAAGAATTCCCCCCAGCCGGTCGCCGATACCGCGCAGGCGCGGTTGTCGGCATAGGTGCCCGCGCCGATCACCGGGGCATCGCCGACGCGTCCCCAGCGCTTGCCCGTCATCCCGCCGGTCGAGGTTCCCGCGGCCAAGTTGCCCTTGCTGTCCCGCGCGACCGCACCAACGGTGCCGAACTTGATATCGACATCAAGAGCGGAAAGCCGTTCCGCCTTCATGCGCTCGAGCGCTTCCTTGCGTCGCTCGGTCTCGAACCACTCGCGCGGCATCCGCTCCAGGCCTTGCTCTTCAGCGAAGGTTTCCGCGCCCTTGCCCGCGAGCATAACATGGGGACTGGCGGTCATCACAAGCCGCGCAAGTTCGATTGGGTGCCGTATACCGGTGACCCCCGCCACCGCACCGGCATCGCGCGTGCGACCGTCCATGATCGAGGCATCTAGCTCGATGTCCCCGTCCCAGGTCAGCACCGCACCGCGCCCGGCGTTGAACAGCGGATCGTCCTCCATCGGTTCGATCGCTGCCTGGATCGCTTCCATTGCCGAGCCGCCATCGCGCAGCACCGCCGCGCCGGCGTCGAGCGCACGTTGGAGCGCCGCGCGATAGGCCGCATCCTGTTCCGGCGTCATGTTTTCGCGCGCAATTGTCCCGGCCCCGCCGTGGATCGCGAGCGACCAGCCGACATCTTTGTCCTGCGCGACGAGCGGCGTTGAAACCATGGCGAAAAATGCGGCCAGCGCACCGGCGAAGCGGGTCGGGATTCTTCTCATGCGCCAAGCCTAGCATGACAGCTTTTCCACTGCACCCGCCAAACCGCTTTGTGGATTCGCGGCACGCATGTTAGCCCTGCCGTAACGGAACCTAATGGGGAGACGGTTTCATGATTTTCGACCGCTATCGTTTCAACGAACAGCTGGCGATGGAACTGGGGGAGAAAATCCTTCTGGCCCTCGTCGCGCTGCTGATCACCTGGCTCGTCGCGCGCGCAGCCAAATGGGCTTTTGCCAAACTCGTCGACACCGTCGATTTCTTCAAGCGCGGGACCGGCAGCGGCCAGTCGCTGGGTGAATCGCTGGGCAAGATCGTCAGCCTGCTGGTCTGGCTGTTCGGCCTGCTGATCGTGCTCAACATCCTCGAACTGGGCGGGGTCGCCGGACCGATCGACAGTCTGCTCGAGAATGTCGTCGCCTTCCTGCCCAATTTGCTGTGGGCGGGACTGATCTTCTTCATCGGCATCATGGTGGCGCGCATCGTCCGCGACCTCGTCGTCACCACGCTGCAGACGGTCGATTTCGACAAATGGGCGAATCGCGGCGGGGTCGACAATGTCACGGGCAATTCGGCCATCAGCAAGACCATCGGCACGATCGTCTATGTGCTGATCGCGATCCCGGTCGCCATTGCCGCGCTCGAACAGTTGGGAATCGATTCGATCAGCGCCCCCGCTTCGGAGATGCTGCGGATGATCTTCGCCGCAATTCCGAACATCATTGCTGCCGCGATCCTGCTGGGCATCGGCTATCTCATCAGCAAGTTCGTGGTCCAGATCGTCAAGGAAGTGCTGCCCGGCCTCGGGGTCGATCGTGCACTGGCCGAAAGCGGGCTGGTGAGCGAAGGAACCACGGCATCGGGCATCATCGCCCGCGTGGTCCAGGTCGCGATCGTGCTGTTCTTTGCGATTGCCGCGACACGGCTGCTCGGTTTCCCCGAGCTGACCGCGATCCTCGACCAGCTGCTCGAACTGGGTGGCCGGGTGATCTTCGGGGCAGTGGTCATCGCCTTCGGCTTCCTGATCGCCAATCTGCTGGCCCGACTTATCTCGGGCGATGCCGGCGGCACGACGGCCGCGACCATCGTGCGCTGGGCGACGATCATCCTGTTCGTCTTCATGGGGCTGCAGTTCACCGGCATCGGCGGAATGATCCCGGCCAATGCGCTGACCATCCTTATCGCGGGCATCGCCGTGGCTGGGGCGCTCGCCTTCGGTCTCGGTGGACGCGATTGGGCGGCGCGCAAGCTCGAACAGATGGATAGCGATCTGGGTGGTGCCACGGCACCCGCAGCCAAGCCCAAGCGCAAGGCCAAGCCCGCCCCCGAAGCGAATGATCCGCTGCCGCCGGGCGCTTAACGCAAGACGACCCTTCGGTATCGCACAAGGGCGCGGGAGGTCATTCTCCCGCGCCTTTTTCGTGCTAGGCGGCCGACACATCGACAGGAGCAAGAGATGAGCACATTCGGATTCGAAAGCACGGCGGACGAAGTCCTCGCTGGCAAGGACCTTCACGGCCGCACCGCCTTGGTCACCGGCGGCTATTCGGGACTGGGCCGGGAAACCGCCCGCGCCCTGGCTGCTCGCGGCGCGCACATCATCCTGGCGGGTCGCGACGCGACCAAGCTATCGGCCGCTTCGGACGAAATCGCCGACCAGACGGGCGCCACCATCGATACGTTGGTGTGCGACCTCGCATCGCTCGACAACGTGCGCGCGGCGGCGAAGGAAGCCTTGCAACGCTTCGACAAGATCGACCTGCTGATCAATAATGCGGGGGTCATGGCTTGCCCGCTCCAGCGCACGGCGGACGGGTTCGAAATGCAGTTCGGCACCAACCATCTGGGCCATTTCCTGCTGACCAACCTGCTGCTCTCGCTGATCGAGAAAGGCGAGGAACCGCGCATCGTCAACCTGTCGAGCCGCGGGCATCACATCACCGGGGTGGACTTCGACGACCCCAATTTCGACAGCCGCACCTACGATCCGTGGCTGGCCTATGGCCAGTCCAAGACGGCGAATATCCTTTTTGCGGTCGGCCTCGAGCGGCGGCTCGGCGATCGCGGCATCCATGCTTATTCGCTGCATCCGGGTGGCATTCACACCAATCTCGGCCGCCATATGAGCGAAGAGGAAACCGCCGCGCTGATCGAACGGATCCGCAAGGCCGCGGAAGAAAGCGGCGAGGAACCGCAACCGTTCAAGACCATCCCGCAAGGTGCGGCAACGACCTGCTGGGTCGCCACCAGCGACGAACTGGCCGGGCGCGGCGGGCTCTATTGCGAGGACTGCCATGTCGCCGAACAGGACGACGAAGACGCGATGGGTGGTGTGCGCAGCTATGCGGTCGATTCCGCCAAGGCCGAGCAGCTCTGGGCCATGAGCGAAAGGATGGTCGGCGAAACTTTCGCTTATTGATCGACCCGCTCGACGAGACCGTCACCGATCCAGCGCGCCAGCATCGCGCCGGCTTCGGTGACGGCCCGTTCTTCGCCGAACTTCGCGGCAAGCGCGCCGCAAACCCGCCCGAATCCTGCACCCTCGCGGAAGGCTGCCAGCGCCTCACCTTCCCATGGCGGGCGCAGCACAAAGACGGGACGTTCGCTTTCACGCCAGACGATCACGCTATGCGGCTCGGTCAGACAGTCCGCTTCGCAGTCGCTCTCCCCATTGCCGAGCTTGTGCCACATCCGTGGCAGGTCGCGGCTAGTCCGCAGGAGATGCATTGATGCGACGAAGACGAGTTTCAGCGCGTCCCATCCAGCCTCGTCCCAGTGCGCGGTCGCTGCGGCGAAAGCGGAAGCATCGAGCGACACAGCATCGCGTGCGACGAAAGCTTCCTGCATCGCCCATTCGAGCGCGGCGAGTTCGGCGACGTCCGGATCGTCGCGAAACAGTTCGGCGCATGTGGCGGAAAAACCTGCACCGACCTGATCGAGCGTCCAGCTCGACGGGGGGTGCGTGATGCAATGGTGCGCGGCGGCGCGCGCAAAAGCCGCCTCGCCCGCCAGAACCTCGGTCCGCGGGTATGTATCGCGCAGCGTGTCGATCAGCCCGCCGCGGTAATTGTTGCGATAGATAGCCAGCCCGCGCGTATGCCGCACTTGCCAGCCGGCGGGCAGCGGGGCTTCCTCGTCGAGGAGAGCGGCAAGGAATTCCTGTTGGCGCCGCGCGAGACCGCTCACGCCGCATTCGCCTGAGAGAGGGAAGCGCCCGTCACTGAACGCGCGCGATCCAGTTCGCGCAGCAGTACGGGCAACGCCGGGATATTGGCGTCGCGTTCGATCATCGTCGCTACCGGGCCCACCTTGGCGATAACGGCGGCGTAAAGCGCCCACACGCCATCGGCTACGGCGCGGTCGTGCGTGTCTACGATAATCGTCCCCGGTTCGTGCCCCGCGAGATGGATTTGCCGCACGCTTTCGAGCGGCAGGCCGCCGATGTAGTCGCGCGTCGAAAATTCGTGGTTGTGCGCACTGACATAGATATTGTTAACGTCGAGCAGCAGGTAGCAGCCCGTACGGCGCACCATCTCGGACAGGAATTCCCATTCACGCATCTCGTCTTCGGGAAAACTGAGGTAGCTCGACGGGTTCTCGAACAGCATCGGCCGCCCGAGCGCCTCCTGCGCCCGTTCGACATTCTCGCAAACGACATCGAGCGCCTCGGTCGTCAGCGGCAGAGGCAGGAGGTCATGGCTGTTATGCGCGCTGGTGCGCGTCCAGCACAAATGGTCGGAGACCCACAGCGGCTCGATCCGGTCGGCCAGTGCGCGCAGCCGCGCGAGATAAGCCTCGTCGACGCCATATGCCGAGCCGATCGACAGCGAAACGCCGTGCAGGACGACATCGTGCCGACTGCGCACCTGCTCGAGCACGCGGAGCGGCTTGCCACCGTCGACCATGAAATTCTCCGAGATCACTTCGACGAAATCGACTGGGACCGGGCTCTCGAGGAAATCGGCATAGTGATCCTTGCGCAAGCCGAGGCCAAAGCCGGAGTAAGTCTCTATATCTCTCATGTCGTCTGTTCCCGAAGAGGAACGACGATCCGGCGGCTGCAAGGGGCTGGAGGAGGCCGCCGGATCGCCGAAGGCGTGCGATCAGCCGAGGTCGCCGATCGTTCCGCCCTTGGCGAGGCAATCGCCGGCGGTCATCGCCTTGAAACCGTGGCCCTTGCAGGCATTCTGGCCCTTGCAGTCATGTTCGGCGGTGGCGCAGTCCGACTGACCCTTGCACGAATGCACATCGTAGCAATGCACCGTATCGTCTGCGGCGAGCGCGCGCCCGCTGCTGCCTGCGGGCGGTTCGGCGGCGAAAGCGGCCATCGAGGACAGGGCGAATGCTGCGGCGGCAGCGGCGGCGGGTTTGCGAATGGTGGTCATGATGTGGATTCCCTCATCTCGAGATGCGCAGGAATTGCGCATGCCTTGGTCATTCGCTGCTCCCGCCCCGCCGGTTACAGCGCGAATTTTTCGTGATCGCCTGTAACGCGGCGGAGTGGAGGCACGAATGACCGCACAGTTTCGGCAAGCAAGCCGAGACGCCCCCCGTCACTTTTCGAGAGAGGTATTGTCCCATGACCACCCAGCCCATCGCCCGCCTAGCGGGAATTGCGCTGACCGCCAGCATCGCCGCAGGCCTCGCCGCCAGCCCCGCAGCCGCGCAGAAGAAGCCCGCGATGGAGAAGTGCTACGGCGTCGCCAAGGCAGGCAAGAACGATTGCGCGGCGGGCCCCGGCACCAGCTGCGCGGGCACCTCGACCCGCGATTACCAAGGCGATGCCTGGAAGCTCATACCCAAGGGCAGCTGCGAGAAGATCGCCACCCCCAAGGGCAAGGGCTCGCTCAAGCCGATCAAGCGCTGATCTTTCGCGCACCGACCCGCTGAGGAGGCCCACCATGCAGACCTTGCTCGATCGCTATGACCGCCTGACCGCCTGGCTGGCCTCGCGCTTGCCCGAAGGACTCGCGCTGCTGCTCACCCGCGTGGCGCTGGCGGGGATTTTCTGGCGGTCGGGCCGCAGCAAGGTCGAGGAAGGCACGCTGCTGTCGATCGGCGAACAGGCCCATTTCCTGTTCGAGTACGAATACACCGGCCTCCCCATCCCCCCGGCCATCGCCACCCCGATGGCCACCTGGGCCGAGCACCTGCTTCCGATCCTTCTGGTGCTCGGCCTTTTTACCCGGCTTTCCGCGCTCGGCCTGCTGGCAATGACCCTGGTGATCCAGCTGTTCGTCTATCCCGATGCCTGGTGGCAGACACACGTGCTATGGAGTGCGATGGCGACCGTGCTGATCGGACGCGGCGGCGGGATGTTTTCGCTCGACGCGCTGGTTGCGGGTAGGCGCGGCAATGGGGAAGGCGAACGCGGGAGGCAGCAGCCATGATAGCCGACGAAGCCAGCCTCGCGCATCTGATGGCCGCTGCGCAGAAAGGCGATGCGGCCTCCTATCGCGTGCTTCTGGCCGAAGTCCAGCTATGGCTCGAACGCTATTTCCGGCGCCGGGTGGCCCCCGCGCAGCTCGACGACCTGGTGCAGGAAGTCATGGTCGCGGTGCATGCCAAGCGTGCGACCTGGGACCCGACGCGCGCCTTCCTTCCCTGGCTGGCCGCGATCGCGCGCTACCGCTGGATCGACCACTTGCGAAAAGTCTATCGCAAGGCAGAGGACGAGCTTGGCGACCACGACCTTGCCGAGGACAGCGAGGAAGAAGCGGTGATGGCGCGCATGAGCCTGGAACGGCTGTTCGTCCACCTTCCAGCAAAGCAGTGCGAGGTTATCGAACTGGTCAAGATCGACGGGCTGTCGATCGCCGAAGCCTCCGCCAGAACCGGCCAGAGCGAGAGCCTGGTCAAAGTGAATATCCACCGCGGGCTGAAGAAACTGTCCGCGCTCGTAGAGAAGGCCGACTGACATGAACCGGCTCCCCAATGCCCTGATCGACGAACTCGTCGACGATCTCGAACCCGTCCGCCCGATGAAGCTGGCTCATGGGATCGGCCTGGTCGCGCTTGCCGCGCTGGTCACGATCGGGCTGGTCGAACTGCTCGATGGCCTGTGGCGCGGCATTCTGGCGGGCGAAGCCTCCGCCTATTACTTCATTGCCAACGGCATGCTCGGCCTGCTGGGCGCGGCGGCCACGCTGGCGGTGCTGCGGATGGCTTCGCCGCGGGTGGGCAATACGCAGGAGGGCGCGCGCTGGGCACTGGCGATGTTCGCTCTGCTGCCCGCAGTGGCTGCGATCACGCTGGGGCTGCAGGGTCGGTTGCAGCAGATCGGCGCCGATCCCTATGGGCTGTCCTGCTTCCTTGCCGGGTCGGGATTCTCGCTGCTGACCTTTGGCGCGCTGACCGCCTGGCTGCGCCGCGGCGCGCCGGTTTCGCCCTCCCGTGCGGGGATCTACACCGGCATTGCGGCGGGGGCGATCGGCAGCTTTTCCTACGGGCTTGCTTGCCCGATCGACACGCTCGGCCATCTCGCAACCTGGCACACGCTGCCGGTAGTGCTGGGAGCCTTCGCGGGCCGCGCTGTGGTGCCGGGATTGGTGCGCTGGTGACGCTGCGAGGGCGATTGGCGCGCGTCATTGCCCCTTAACATCGAGCGCTCTATATCGCCCGCATGTCTTCCATCCGTCCGTGGCGCATGATCGAGCGCCGTCCTTCCCGCCAGATCATGGTCGGCAGCGTGCCGGTCGGCGGCGATGCGCCGATAACCGTCCAGACAATGACCAATACGCCGACCGAGGATGTCGGTGCGACGATCGACCAGATCCGCCGCTGCGAGGATGCCGGCGCGGACATCATCCGCGTGTCCTGCCCCACCGCCGAGGCGACCGAGCATTTCGACCGCATCACCAAGGCGGCCAATGTTCCGATCGTCGCCGACATCCATTTCCACTACAAGCGCGCGCTCGAAGCGGCCGACAAGGGCGCCGCCTGCCTGCGCATCAATCCGGGCAATATCGGCAGCAGCCAGCGGGTTGCCGAAGTGGTGCGCGCGGCCAAGGCCAATGGCTGCGCGATCCGCATCGGGGTCAATGCAGGCAGCCTCGAGAAGGACCTGCTCGAGAAATACGGCGAGCCCTGCCCCGAAGCGCTGATCGAGAGCGCGCTCGATCACATCAAGCTGCTGCAGGACCACGATTTCCACGAATTCAAGGTGGCTGTGAAGGCAAGCGACGTGTTTCTTGCGGTGGCCGCCTATCACGGACTTGCCGAGGCGGTGGATTGCCCGCTTCATCTGGGCATTACCGAAGCCGGGGGTCTCGTCGGCGGCACGGTGAAGAGTTCGATCGGCATGGGCAGCCTGTTGTGGGCAGGGATCGGCGACACGATCCGCGTGTCGCTTTCGGCCGAACCCGAACAGGAAGTGAAGGTCGGCTACGAAATGCTCAAGGCGCTGGGCCTGCGCACCCGCGGCGTGCGGGTGGTGTCGTGCCCGAGCTGCTCGCGGCAGGGCTTCGACGTGATTCGCACGGTTGAGACGCTCGAGAAGCGGCTCGAGCACATCAAGACGCCGATGAGCCTTTCGGTGCTCGGCTGCGTGGTCAATGGCCCGGGCGAAGCGCGCGAGACCGACATCGGCATAACCGGCGGCGGCAATGGCAAGCACATGGTCTATCTCGCCGGGGTGACCGATCACCACGTCCAGAGCGACGATATGCTCGATCATATCGTCAGGCTGGTCGAACAGAAGGCGGCACAAATCGAGGCGGGCGAGGCGGTCGCATTCGATCCGCACGCGACGCCTGCCGAAGCCGCCGAATAGCGCCCTTTACCCCGATTTAAGCCTGTCGCTGTTAAGCGGTCGGCATGCGCGAAGCCGTCTTTCTGACCCTTGCCGTGGCGACTTTCGTCGGCTTCGTCTTCGCCCCCGACGGGGCGGATGAACCCGAAAATGCCGCAATTTCCCAAGCAGAAGCGGAACGCGTTCCGGGCGGCACGGGATCAGATCCGGCGCGCTATGCCGCATGGGCCGCCGGGTCGATCGACCTTGCGCGTGCCGCTGACGGGCACTTCTACGCCGAAACCACGGTCAATTCCGCACCGGTGCGGCTGCTGGTCGATACCGGCGCCAGCGTGGTGGCCCTGACCGCCGCGGATGCGCGCGCGGCGGGCCTGACATGGTCCGCAGCGGAGATCGAGATAGTGGCGCAGGGTGCCTCGGGACCCGTCGCCGGCGTTCCCGTGACACTCGACAGGGTCGTCCTGGGCGGCCACGAAGCGCGCGATGTCCGCGCGGTCATCGTGCCCGAGGGACTGGCGATTTCGCTCCTCGGCCAGAGCTTCCTCGCCACCATCGACCCGGTCCGGATCGAGCGCGACCGCATGGTGCTGGGCGGTTGAACGCGCCGCCCCATCGCAATGTTCATGGCGCGGCCACGCGCGGGGTGCTAGCTTCACTTGCATGAACCGTCGTGACCTCATCAAGCGTTCGCTCGCCGCCACTGCGGCGGTGGCGCTTCCCGGCCGCCTTTTCGCTCAAGCCAATCCGACCGCCGCGCGCGACGCCAGACTGATGGGCATCGCCCGCGACGAACTTGCCCGAGTCGGCGCGCAGATCTGGCGCCGCGATATCGTAGGCATTGCCGATTTCGGGCTGCATTCGGCGCACAAGCGTTTCCATTTCGTCGATCTCGAAAACGAGCGCGTAGCGAGCTATCATGTCAGCCACGGCACCGGTTCGGACGGCGAACATGACGGGTGGCTCAAGCGCTATTCGAATATCGAGGGTAGCGAGGCTTCGAGCCGCGGCGCCTTTATGACGCGCAGCTGGTACGTCGGACGCTACGGCACCTCGATCCGGCTCGACGGGCTCGACTCGACCAATTCAAACGCCCTGCCGCGCGCCATCGTCATGCATCAGGCCAATTACGCGACGCCCGAACATGTCGATCGCTGGGGCCGGCTGGGCCGCTCGAACGGCTGTTTCGCCATGGGGCCCGAGCAGTTCGATCGCGCACTGATAGACCTGTCGGGCGGCCGCCTGCTGGTCTCGGGCAGCTATGGCATCGCCGAAGACGGCAGCACCGTGACGCCTCCTGTCGCGCAATACGATCTGCTCCGCCGCGAGGATGGGACGACTTTCAGCCGCACCAATCCCGGGGTTTTCTAACGCCTGTCAGGTGGTCTGGAGGTCGTCAACGATCTCCACCGCCTCCTCGCTCGTCTTGCGTGCGCGGTCACGCTGGCGCGGGGCGTCGAGCGCAGCAAGCACCGGCGCATCGCGACCATAGATGTCGTCGAATTGGCGCAGTTCGCCGTTCACGTCGAGCCCGTAGGTGAAATAGGTGATATAGGCGGGCCACTGCTTTTCCATCGGATAGCGCGTGTACTTGCCGGAGGCGGTGATCTCGGAAACCTCCTGCTGGATCGCCGGCAGTTCCTCGCGGCTGTCGGCATTGCCGAGCATGGCCATGGTCATCGCCAGTTCGCGCGCACCCTGGACGCGGATGCAGCCATGGCTGAGCGCGCGGCTGTCACGCGCGAACAGCGCCTTGGCGGGCGTGTCGTGGAAGAAGATCGCGTGCGGATTGGGCATGTCGAGCTTCATCAGGCCGAGCGAATTGCCCTTCCCCGGCTGCTGGACCACGGTGACCCAGCCATTGGCTCCCTTGGTCGCCTTGTAGCCATTGGCCCGCGCCCAGCCGGGATTGTTGAGCACCTTGGCGCCCAGCCCTTCGCCCTTCACGATCGACTGCGGCACCGTCCAGGTCGGATTGAAAATCACCGCCTCGACCATTTCGGCGAGCTGCGGGGTCGCGGTGCGGCCCGGCTTGCCCACCACGACGCGGTAGTTCTTGATGATTCGGTCGTTGACCGTGAGACGCAGCTGGTATTCGGGCACATTGGTCAGCAGGTACTGCTTGCCCAGATCGCGTGCGAGCCAGCGCCAGCGGTCCATATTGGCGCGGATCAGCTTGCGCTTCGCCGGGTCGGTTGTGCGCGCCAGTTCTTCCTTGAGCCGCGCGTAATCGGGCGAGACCGGGTTGAGCCCCGCCAGCGTGCCCGCGATGTCACCACTCGCCACCGCCTTTTCTAGCAACACGTGCGAGGGCAGCACGTCGGGATCGGGATCGACCACGAACCACTGGCGGCGCGCATCCATCGGCGTGCGACCGTCGCGCAGATCCTCAACCAGCCAGACGAATATTTCGCTGGCGGTCTCGTTCAGCGTGGTTCCCGGCCCCTGCGCGATCGCGGCGGAAAGCGCTTCGGCACGATAGTCGGACGGCACCAGCCCCTCGGTGGCAACGGTGGGGATGAAGGCGAGCAATTGCTTCGCCTGTGCCACGTTCCATTCGCGGACCAGCACCGGGAGTTGCTGAACCACTTCGCCCGGGGCCATGCGGATGTCGTCGAAACTGTCATCCACGCTCGGCTGCGCTGCCGGGCGCGGGGCGTCCCTCGTATAGTCGGGCAGCGGCTCGGTCACCCGCGCGGGTTCGGGCGGCAACAGGTCTTCGGGCGCATTGTCCTGCGCGAGAATCGGGTTTGCACACAGCGCCGCACCGATTGCGGAACCGAGAATCAGACGATAGCGTGTCATAAGTCCTACCTGATGCGCGGCGCGCCACAGCGACGCGCGCGACGGGATAATAGCCCAATGATTTCAGCTAATCCAATATTCGGGCTTTCACGAGCCTGAATTGGTCGTGACCGCGCGAATGGTTGCCGATAGGGCGCAGGAGTGACTCGCGACCAAGCCTTCCTGCCGATCCTGATGGCGGCGCTGGCAGTGGCGAGCCTGTCGCTGATGGACGCCTTCATGAAGAGCGCCGCGCTGGCGGTGGGGGCGCTGACCGCGGCATGGCTGCGATCGCTGCTGGCAACGGGTATCGCGCTGCCGCTGTGGCTCGTGCGCGGGGGTCGCTGGCCGAGACGCGAAGTGCTGCTGCTCCATCTCCAGCGTTCGACCGTGGCGACCTTCATGGCGCTGACTTTCTTCTATGCGCTGACCAAGCTGCCGATCGCCGAGGCAATCGCGATCAGCTTCGTCGCGCCGCTGATCGCGCTCTACCTGGCGCGTATCATGCTGGGGGAGACCATCCGGCAGCAGGCAATCCTCGCCTCGATCCTCGGCTTTGCGGGGACGCTGGTGATCATCGCGGGAAAGATCGGCCAGGCCGATTTCGACCGCGACACCGCGCTGGGACTGGTCGCGATCCTGAGTTCGGCGATGCTCTATGCCTACAGCTTCATTCTGATCCGCCGGCAATCGCAGGTCGCCGGCCCGGCAGAAATCGCCACGTTCCACTCGGGGGTATCGGTGCTGATCCTGGGCCTCGCGATACCGTTCCTGTTCGATATGCCCGAAACCGCCGTCCTGCGCGATCTCGCTGCCGCAGCGGTGCTGACCGTGATCGGCGCGATGGGACTGGCCTGGGCCTATGCCCGCGCCGAGGCGCAGGTGCTGGTGCCGCTGGAATATTCGGGTTTTCTATGGGCATCCTTGTTCGGCTGGCTGTTCTTCGCCGAAGAGCTGACGCTGCCCACCGCAGCGGGAACCGCAATCATCATCGCGGCATGCTGGCTGGCAACACGTGGGCGGCGCCCACCACCGCCGATCGAGCAGGTCTGACGCAATCGCCGCCCGGACGCGCAGCACGCGAGTCCGTAGCGGCAAGCCGTCGATGAAGCCCTGCCCGGCCCGTGTTGCGCCGCCGCACACTTGATTTTTTCGGGATTCCGGCGCAGGTGCGCGGCACATTCTGCCGCCCCGCCCATTCGACGGGTAACGGCTCTCAAACGAAAGGATCAACGCGCGCATGACCCAGGTCGGCAAGGACACGCTCGGAACCCGCTCAACCCTCACCGTGAACGGCAAGGACTACGCCTATTATTCCTTCGCCAAGGCGGCGGAAAAGATCGGCGACGTGTCGAAGCTGCCCTTCAGCCTGAAGGTCCTGCTCGAGAACATGCTGCGCTTCGAAGACGGCGGCTTCACAGTCTCGACCGACGATGCGCAGGCGATCGCCGACTGGCAGAAGAACCCCGCGACCGGCAAGGAAATCCAGTACCGGCCGGCGCGCGTGCTGCTGCAGGATTTCACCGGCGTGCCCTGCGTGGTCGATCTGGCCGCCATGCGCGATGCAATCAGCAAGCTCGGCGGCGACACCGCGAAGATCAATCCGCAGGTGCCCGTGAACCTCGTCATCGACCACTCGGTGATGGTCGACGAATTCGGGCACCCCAAGGCGTTCGAGAAGAACGTCGAGCTCGAGTATGCGCGTAACGCCGAGCGTTACGACTTCCTCAAATGGGGCTCGAAGAGCTTCGAGAATTTCTCCGCTGTGCCTCCGGGCACCGGCATCTGCCACCAGGTGAACCTCGAATATATCGGCAAGGGCGTGTGGTCGACCAACGACCCCGACGGTAACGCGGTCGCCTATCCCGACACCTGCGTCGGCACCGACAGCCACACCACCATGATCAACGGTCTCGGCGTGCTGGGCTGGGGCGTCGGCGGGATCGAGGCCGAAGCCGCGATGCTCGGCCAGCCGATCTCGATGCTGATCCCCGAAGTGGTCGGCTTCAAGCTCACCGGTGCGATGGCCGAAGGCGTCACCGCCACCGATCTCGTGCTGACCTGCGTCCAGATGCTGCGCGAAGTCGGCGTGGTCGGCCGCTTCGTCGAATTCTACGGCGAAGGCGTCGCCAATCTCAGCCTCGCCGATCGTGCGACGATCGCCAACATGGCACCCGAATACGGCGCCACCTGCGGCTTCTTCGGCATCGACGACAAGACGCTCGAATACATGCGCCTTACGGGCCGCGACGAGGAAACCATCGCGCTGGTCGAAGCCTATTCGAAAGAACAGGGCATGTGGTTCACGCCCGAGAACGAGCCGGTCTTCACCAAGACGCTCGAACTCGACGTGTCCAAGGTCGTCCCCAGCCTCGCCGGCCCCAAGCGTCCGCAGGACCGCGTCGCGCTTCCGGAGGTCGACGAGCTGTTCAACACCGACCTCGAAAAGATCTACAAGAAGAGCGCGCCGCAGCGCACCGGCGTCGAAGGCAAGGACCACGACATCGGCGATGGCGACGTCGTGATCGCGGCAATCACCAGCTGCACCAACACCTCGAACCCCGATGTGCTGATCGCGGCCGGCCTCGTAGCCAAGAAGGCGCATGAAAAGGGCCTCAAGCCCAAGCCGTGGGTCAAAACCAGCCTCGCACCCGGATCGCAGGTGGTTACCGACTACCTCGAAAAGAGCGGCCTGCAGGACGACCTCGACGCGCTGGGTTTCGACCTCGTCGGCTACGGCTGCACCACCTGTATCGGCAACTCGGGCCCGCTCGCGCCGCCGATTTCGAAGGCCATTAACGGCAACGACATCGTTGCTGCCTCGGTGCTGTCGGGCAACCGCAACTTCGAAGGCCGCGTCTCGCCCGACGTGCGCGCCAACTTCCTCGCCTCACCGCCGCTGGTGGTCGCCTATGCGCTCAAGGGCACGGTGACCGAGGACATCACCGCAACCCCGATCGGCCAGGATCAGGACGGCAAGGACGTGATGCTGGCCGACATCTGGCCGAGCAATGACGAGGTGCGCGAGCACCGCGCCAAGAACATCGACCGCGACATGTTCGTCAGCCGTTATGCCGACGTCTACAAGGGCGACGAGCACTGGCAGGCGATCAACGTCGAGGCCAGCGACACCTATCGCTGGAACCCGACCAGCACCTACGTTGCCTCGCCGCCCTTCTTCGAAGGCATGGAAATGACCCCCGCGCCGGTGACCGACATCACCGATGCGAAGCCGCTGGCGATCCTCGGCGACTCGGTCACCACCGACCACATCTCGCCCGCCGGTTCGATCAAGGAAGACAGCCCCGCCGGCTCCTACCTCCAGAGCCACCAGGTCGCGAAGCAGGACTTCAACTCCTACGGCTCGCGCCGCGGCAACCACGACGTGATGATGCGCGGCACCTTCGCCAACATTCGCATCAAGAACGAAATGGTCCCCGGGATCGAAGGCGGCGTCACCACCTACAATGGCGAGCAAATGCCGATCTACGACGCGGCGATGAAGCACAAGGAAGACGGCACACCGCTGGTGGTCGTCGCCGGTAAGGAATACGGCACGGGCTCGAGCCGCGACTGGGCGGCCAAGGGCACCATCCTGCTGGGCGTGAAGGCAGTCATCGTCGAAAGCTTCGAGCGCATCCACCGCTCGAACCTGATCGGCATGGGCGTGCTGCCGCTGCAGTTCAAGGACGGCGACACGCGCAACAGCTTGGGCCTGACTGGCAGCGACAGTTTCTCGATAAAGGGTCTCGCGGATCTCGATCCGAGCCAGGACGTCGAAGTCGAAGTGACCCGCGAAGACGGTTCGACCTTCAGCTTCACCGCGCTGTGCCGCATCGATACCGCCAACGAAATGGAATATTACCGCAACGGCGGCATTCTCCATTACGTGCTGCGCAAGCTCGCCGCAGCCTGATCGGACAAGGGTCCGGGGCGTCCCGCGCAGCATGTCGATACGGCAACGCCTGTCGCAGCTGTTCGGACGCCCCGCTCCCGATCCGCAAAACGACCCAAATACGCTTCGCGCAATCGGTGACACGGTGCGCGAGCGGCTGCTCGCCAATCCGCGCGTTGAACCGCGCGGCGGCGGCAAGGCCGATCTCTTCCTGCTTCGCGGCCTGCTGACGCAGCAACAGTGTCGCAAGCTGATCCGCGTGATCGACAGCCGGATCCAGCCCTCTGTGCTGTTCAGCGACAAGGTATCGCCGAGCGGGCGGACCAGCTCGACCCATTTCTTTCAGGAAGAGGCACCCGAAACGCGCGCTCTGGCCCGCAGGATCGCGGCGGTGACAGGGATCGACCCCGTCCATGCCGAACCGCTGCAGGGACAGCGCTACCGCGAAGGCGAGGAATATCGCTATCACCGCGATCACCTGCGGCCCGATCGCGAACACTGGCAGACAGAGCGGCGCCGCGGCGGGCAACGCAGCTGGACCGCGATGGTCTATCTGAACGTACCCGAAGCGGGCGGCGCCACCGAATTTCCCGTGCTCGACCTGAAGATCACACCCGAACCGGGGATGCTGGTCCTCTGGGACAACATGGATCGCCGTGGCCGGCCCAACCCCGCCACACGGCATGCCGCGCTACCCGTGGAAGCGGGCACCAAATATGTCGTCACGCAATGGTACCGCCAGGGCGAGTGGAGCCTCCGGCCGCGCGACTGAAACGGCTCCGGTCGGCGACGCGTCGTTCGTCAGGCCGAGCGCTTGAGCCGGAAACGACGCCGCCCGAGGATCGCTGCAGCGGCGAAACCGAACAACGCCATCATCGGCGGCGCCGGCACTTCGGTGCCGCTGCTGGTTCCGCTACCCGAACTCGTCGAGGAGGACGTCGACGACGAAGTCGAGCTCGAGGTAGACGTGCTGCTCGAAGTCGAAGTCGATGTCGACGACGAGGTCGAGGTCGAGCTCGACGTACTGGTCGAGGAAGACGAGCTGGTGCTGGTGGTGATGTTGCCGCTGGTGGTGGTCACTTCGCCGGTAGAGGTCGAGACCGACCCCGTCGAAGTCGAGACTTCACCCGTTGATGTCGACACCTCGCCGGTCGACGTGGAGACCGCACCAGTCGAGGTGGAAACCTCGCCCGTGGTCGTGGTGGAGGTCACCGCACCCGTGCTGGTGGACACACCGCCGGTCGTGCTCGACGTCGAAGTCGAACTGCCGCCGGTGGTGGTGCTGACTTCGCCGGTCGAGGTCGAGGAACCGCCCGAGGACGTCGAAGTGGAGCTGCCGCCGGTCGATGTGGTGGTCGACACGTCGACGATCACATCGGGAGTTTCACCGCCGGTGGTGGTGGTCGAGTTTACGATCACGCTGCCGCCGCCGCTCGAACCCGAGAAGAAGCCGCCGAAAAAGCCCCCGCCGAAGCCGCCGCCGAAACCACCGCCACCGGTGCTGCCGCCGGGAATCGAGCGTGAAGCGCCGCCGCCACCGACTGGCGCCGCTGCGGGCAGCGGGGGAACGGGAACCGGCGCCATCGCCTGGCGATAGACCGGCGGACAGATGTTGTTCGGGTTGTTGACCGCCTGCGGCGAATCGGCCGGGACGCATTCAACCTGGCGCGGAATTGTACGAGCGCGCGGCACGGTCGGGCGCGGCACAGCGCGCGGGGTCGCCTGTTTGACGTATTTGGCCTGCTTGACCGACTTCGACTTGTACTGCGGATTGTCGGTTACCGGCCGCTCGGCAACGTGCACCGCACCGCCAGCGAGCAGTGCGCCCCCTGCTGCGGTGGCCGATAGTTTGGCTAGAGCTGACTTGACCGACATTGCAAATAATTCCTGTTGCGACCGAAAAGGTTAGGAAAATCCGAACCTTAAATGATCCTGACGCTGTTGCGGCGGCCGCTTCTCAAGCGATTCGCCTGCGTTCGTTTGACCGTCACTAGACTCAGAATGTAAATTTTTCGCGGAAATGCGAGACTTGCACAACCCTCGTCCCGTTTCGGGACCGTCTTGCGAACCATTCTTTTCGCCACAATCCCCTATTCGTCGAACATATCGCCCTGTGGGCGGCTGGGCGGGGCAAGGCCCAGATGCGTCCATCCGCCATCGTTAAGACAGCGCCCGCGCGCAGTTCGCGCGACCAGGCCGAGCTGGATGAGATAGGGCTCGATCACCTCTTCCACCGTATCGCGCGGTTCGGACAGGCCTGCAGCGAGCGTTTCCACGCCGACCGGGCCGCCCTTGTAGGTCGTGGCGATCATGGTGAGGTAACGCCGATCCATCGCATCGAGCCCGAGGCTGTCGACCTCGAGCCGGGTCAGTGCTTCGTCGGCCACGCGGTTGGTCACCACCGGCTCCCCCAGCACGCTGGCGAAATCGCGCACGCGGCGCATCAACCTGCCCGCCACACGCGGTGTTCCGCGACTGCGGCGGGCGATCTCGCGCGCACCGCCCTCGTCGATACCCATGCCGAGCAACCCGGCGCCCCGCATGACCACGCGGAGCAATTCATCCTCGGTGTAGAAGTTCAACCGCACCGGAATGCCGAAACGGTCACGTAACGGTGTGGTCAGCAACCCCTGCCTCGTGGTTGCGCCGACCAGCGTGAAGGGCGGCAGGTCGATCCGCACGCTGCGCGCCGAAGGCCCTTCGCCGATGATGATGTCGAGCGCGCGGTCCTCCATCGCCGGATAGAGCACTTCCTCGACCACCGGATTGAGCCGGTGGATCTCGTCGATGAAAAGCACGTCGTTTGGCTCGAGATTGGTCAGCAGCGCGGCCAGGTCGCCTGCCTTGGCGATCACCGGGCCGCTGGTTGCCCGGAAGCCCACGCCGAGTTCCTTCGCTACGATCTGAGCGAGCGTGGTCTTGCCCAGCCCCGGCGGACCGAAGAACAGCACGTGGTCCATCGCCTCGCCGCGGCCCTTGGCGGCCTCGACGAACACGCGCAAATTCTCGCGCGCGGCCTTCTGACCGACGAACTCGGCGAGCGATTTCGGCCGCAGCGCGGCGTCGGGGTCCTCGGGCTGCCGCTCGGGCGAATGGAGGGGGACGGGTTCGGTCATTGCGGTGTGGCACCAGACTGAAAAATGGATCTCGAAGCCAGTTCAGGATGGCGAGGAGGGAGGACGTGTTCTCCGCTCAAAACGGGTTCACCGTATAGCCCGCCTGTTGCAATTGCGCATGTGCGGTCATGGCTGAGAGCGCGAGCTCGACGCCGGGGATCAGGTCCCCTTTGGCCACGCCATAGGCGGCCGCGCTCTGGCCGCAGACGATGAAGCGCACACCGTAATCGAGCAATTGCGTGACCATGTAGTGCGAGCCGTTGCCGGCCTCGTCATCGAGCAGGTCGTGCACCGCCTTGCCGTGAACCACCACCGCGATGCGGATGCGTTCGGGTTCGGCGCCATAGGATGCGTGCATGTTGATGAATCGCGCCGCGCTTTCGAAGCCGCGGTTGCGCGTGTCCGGATCGGCGCGCTTGGCGACATCGAAGGCGATCGCGAATTCGGTCTCGGGAACGAAGTTTTCGACGCCCTCGACCGGGGCGTGATCGCCGAATTCCTCGAAAATCGGGCCACTGCGGAAAGCGTCGAGATCGACCTCCTGCGCGACGGCCGTTCCTGGCAGCAGCAATGATGCGAAAACCAGTGCCAGCGCCATAGCGCCGCTCCCAAATTGCGTCTTCGTCATCCTGCCGCCCTCTTCAATGCCACGCGGATGAGATCGCCCTCACCCGCATTCTCGCCTAGCTCGCCTTGTGCTGCCGCCACCGCACGCGCCGCGACGGCAGGCTTGAACCCAAGATTCTCGAGCGCGCTGACCGCATCGGCGCTGGCGCCGCCCGCAGCGGCCACAGCCACCCCGGCGCCCATGTCGCCGCCACCGGGCAGCGCGCCCGCCTTGTCTTTCAGCTCGTTCACGATCCGTCCAGCGAGCTTGGGTCCGACCCCGTTGGCGCGCGCGATCATCGCCGCATCGCCGTTGGCGCAGGCCGCCTGCACCTCGCCGGTGGACAGCGCGGAAAGGATCGCCAGAGCGACCTTGGAGCCGACGCCCTGGACCTGCGTCAGCAGGCGGAACCAGTCACGTTCGGCGCCTTCGGCAAAACCGAGCAAGCGCATGTCGGTCTCCGATACCTGCAGGTCGGTATAGACGGTGCAGGCCTCCCCGCGTTCGCCCAGCGCAGCGAGCGTCTTGGACGAACAATGGACGAGATAGCCCACCCCGCCGACATCGATCACCGCCCAGTCCGCGCCGGTTTCGTCGAGCAGGCCTTTCAGCTTCGCAATCATGGTTTGTTCTTGGGCCTCAAGAAGGTTTTGGTCCAGCGAGAATGGACAGGCGCCCACAGTTGCGGGCATGAGGCAGTGTATGAGCTGGAACACTTTCGGACGGATCTTGCGCTTCACCACCTGGGGCGAAAGCCACGGTCCCGCGATCGGCGCGGTGGTCGACGGGTGTCCGCCGGGGCTGACACTGGCCGAAGAGGACATCCAGCCCTTCCTCGATGCGCGCAAGCCGGGGCAGAACAAGTTCACCACACAGCGCAACGAACCCGATGCGGTCCGCATACTGTCGGGCGTGTTCGAGGGTCGGACCACGGGCACGTCGATCGGCTTGCTGATCGAGAACACCGACCAGCGCTCGAAGGATTATTCCGAGATCGCCAAGAGCTACCGCCCGGGCCATGCCGATTATGCCTATGATGCGAAATACGGGTTGCGCGACTATCGCGGCGGCGGACGCAGCAGCGCGCGCGAGACCGCGATGCGCGTGGCGGCGGGCGCAGTGGCGCGACAGGTGATCCCCGAGGTGTCCATTCTCGCCTATGTCGCCGAGATCGGCGGCGATGCCATCGACCCGGGCAATTTCGATGCCGACGAGATTGCGCGCAATCCCTTCTGGTGTCCGGACGCGGCGGCGGCGAAACGCTGGGAGGCGCTGGTCGACGAAGCGCGGAAGGCCGGTTCGTCATTGGGCGCGGTGGTCGAATGCGTCGCCACCGGCGTGCCTGCGGGGTGGGGCGCACCGATCTACGCCAAGCTCGATGCCGACCTGGCCGCAGGCATGATGAGCATCAACGCCGTGAAGGGCGTCGAAATCGGCGACGGCTTCGGCGCGGCGCGGCTAACGGGCGAAGAGAACGCCGACGCGATGTCGCCCGGGGAGGATGGCCCCGAGTTCGCAGCCAATCATGCCGGCGGGATTGCAGGTGGTATCGCTACCGGCCAGCCCGTGACCTGCCGCGTGGCGTTCAAACCGACCAGCTCGATCCTTACCCCTGTTGACAGCATTACCCGCGAGGGCGAAGCGACGCAGGTGCGCACCAAGGGCCGGCACGACCCCTGCGTCGGCATTCGCGGCACACCCGTGGTCGAAGCGATGGTGGCGCTCGTGCTGGCCGATCACAAGCTGCTGCATCAGGCGCAGTGCGGCTAGCGCAGGGGTAACACGTGATCGTATTTTCATCCGGCCAGGGCGCCCTCCGACTGCGAAGTTCCCCATGCGATTGGGCCTGAAGGATTTTTCACTATGCACCTAATCGACAAAGACCATGTGGGCGATTTGGATGTTTTCCATACGACCACAATCAGCGCGAATGTAACAGGAACCGTTACGGTGCATGACGGGGCGGAACTGAAGATCGTGGGAGAGATCGTTGGAAATGTAGTAGTCAAGCAAGGCGGGGCGCTTGTTCTTACTGGCCGCGTAAAGGGTGCGATCGTTAACGAGGGTGGAGCGGTCGACATTTTCGGGTTCGTCGGACATGTGCATCTCGACGAAGATGCCGATGCTTATGTTTCAAGAGGCGCGATCATTGGTGGCGAAAGGTCAAGCAGACCACGCAAGCTTTCGCCCGGGTGAGAGGTGGGCGTTGCACCAAACGCAACAGAATGGGCGATTAAGTGCACTTTCTGAAAGTTCCATCGGTTTGATCGATTATTCCGATCCTCGCAATCGCAACATATCGCTTTTGTGCATCGCAGCAGCGCCTATTTGAAGCCCAAGAGTTTCAACCCGAACACGGAGACAAACCATGGGTATCATCGGAAGCCAGATCAAACCGTTCACCGCCACCGCCTTCCAGGCCGGCAAGGACTTCTTCGACGTCACCGACGAGGACGTGAAGGGCAAGTGGGCCGTGTTCTTCTTCTATCCGGCCGACTTCACCTTCGTCTGCCCGACCGAACTCGAAGACCTCGGCGAGCAGTATGCAATGCTCCAGAAGATGGACGTCGAAGTCTACGGCGTGTCGACCGACACCCACTTCAGCCACAAGGCATGGCACGACACTTCGGAGAAGATCGGCAAGCTGCAGTTCCCGTTCCTTGGTGACCAGAACCACGTCCTCGCGACCAATTTCGACGTGCTGCGCGAAGGTGTCGGTCTCGCCGACCGCGCGACCTTCGTGGTCGATCCCGACGGCGTGATCCAGATCATGGAACAGACCTGCGAAGGTGTCGGCCGTAACGCCAACGAACTCGCGCGCAAGATCAAGGCCGCACAGTACGTTCGCGCCAACCCTGGCCAGGTGTGCCCGGCGGCATGGGAAGAAGGCAGCGACACGCTGGCTCCCTCGCTCGACCTCGTCGGCAAGATCTAAGCGTTCATCCGCTGGAAAGTTCGGGCGCCGTAACGGCGCCCGTTCAAAAGCCCGAGCTCGACTCGGGTCGCTGGAAGACCCGGGGCACCTCCCCCTCCCCCCCGCCCCGGGTCTTTTCCCTCCCTGCGAAATTTTCGACCCACCGTTTCACCCGACGCCCGGAGTCCGTCCATGCTCGATGCAACCATGACCCAGCAATTGAAGACCTATCTCGCCAATTTGCGCGAACCGGTCGAACTGGTCGCCTCGCTCGGCGATGACGAGAAGAGCACCCAGACGCGTGAGCTGCTCGAAGAGATTGCCGCGCTGCACGATCTCGTCAGCGCCAGCTTCGACGGCACCGACGCGCGCAAGCCCAGCTTCATCATCCGCCGCGGTAGCGATGCGGAAAAGTGGGTGCGCTTCGCGGGCCTTCCGATGGGTCACGAATTCACCTCGCTGGTGCTCGCTCTTTTGTGGGCCGGTGGACACCCGCCCAAGGTCGATGCGGACCTGCTCGAACAGGTTCGCGGGCTCGAAGGCGATTTCAACTTCGAGATGTATTTCTCGCTTTCGTGTCACAACTGTCCGGACGTGGTGCAGGCGTTGACGCTGCTGGCTCTTGAAAATTCGCGCGTCACGGCCACGCTGATCGAAGGCGGCACCTTCCAGGACGAAGTCGAAGCGCGCGAGGTGATGGCGGTCCCCGCGACCTTCCTGTACGGCGAGCCCTTCTACAACGGCAAGCTCGAACTGGCCGAAATCCTCGCCAAGATCGACACTGCCAGCGAAGCCAAGGCAGCCGAAAAGCTGGCCGCCAAGGACCCGTTCGAAGTGCTGGTGATCGGCGGTGGTCCCGCCGGTGCGGCAACCGCGATCTACACCGCGCGAAAGGGCTTTCGCACCGGCGTGGCGGCAGAACGTTTCGGCGGCCAGTTGCACGACACGCTGGGCATCGAGAACCTCCCCGGCACGCCCTACACCGAAGGTCCCAAGCTGGCGGGCGAACTGAAACGCCACGTGGGCGAATACGATATCGACCTGATGGATCTCGCCAAGGCGGTGAAGCTGGTGCCGGCCAAGCAGGAAGGCGGCCTGCACACGGTCGAGCTTGGCAATGGCGCCAGCCTCAAAGCACGCAGCCTGATCCTGGCGACCGGTGCCCGCTGGCGCAATCTCGGCGTCCCCGGGGAAGCCGAATATCGCAACAAGGGCGTTGCCTATTGCCCGCACTGCGACGGCCCGCTGTTCAAGGGCAAGCGCATCGCAGTTATCGGCGGCGGCAATTCGGGTGTCGAAGCGGCTATCGACCTTGCTGGCGTCGTCGGCCACGTCACGCTGATCGAATTCGACAGCAAATTGCGGGCGGACGAAGTGCTGCAGGCCAAATTGCGCTCGATGGCCAATGTCGAAATCATTACCAATGGCCAGACCACCGAGATCCTCGGTGCCAAGGGCAAGGTCAACGGCCTGCGCCTCAAGGACCGCAAGAGCGGCGAGGAGCGCACGATCGAACTCGAAGGCGTATTCGTGCAGATCGGCCTGGTGCCCAACACCGAATGGCTTGAGGAAAGCGGTCTCGAATTGTCGAAGCATGGTGAAATCGTCACGGATGACGAAGGCCGCACCAACCTGCCGGGCGTGTTCGGCGCGGGCGATGTTACCGATGTGCCCTACAAGCAGATCGTGGTGGCGATGGGCGAAGGCTCGAAGGCCGGGCTTTCTGCATTCGATTATCTCATCCGTACCGAACCTGCCGACGAGATCGCGCAAGCCGCCTGAGTTCGCGTCACATAGCAGACACGAAAGCGTCGTCATTCCAAGCGGATGGCGACGTTTTTCGTATTAAGAGCCGGGCGCCTCGTTCCATCGGCAAAAACAATCAATTCGACGCAATCAATCGATTGGACGGATCACCGATGAAAGCGCATGCCTTGCATCCGGAAGATCTTATCGAGTCCTTTTAGAAGTGGAGAGACGGACAATGGATGCAAAAACCGGTGAAATGAGCGGCTGCCCCTTTCATGGCAACGGCGGCACGCGCGACCTGCTGGGGCGCACCAATCGCGACTGGTGGCCCGACCAGCTGCAGGTGGACATTCTCCAGACCGAAGGCCGCAATCCCGACCCGATGGGCGAGGACTTCGACTATTGCGAGGCGTTCAATGCGCTCGACTACGCGGCGCTGAAGGAAGATCTCAAGGCGTTGATGACCGACAGCCAGGAATGGTGGCCGGCCGATTACGGGCATTACGGCCCGTTCTTCATTCGTATGGCCTGGCACGCTGCGGGCACCTATCGCACCGGCGATGGTCGCGGCGGCGCTTCGAGCGGACAGCAGCGCTTCGCACCGCTCAACTCGTGGCCCGACAATGGCAATCTCGACAAGGCACGCCGCCTGCTGTGGCCGATCAAGCAGAAATACGGCAAGCATATCAGCTGGGCCGATCTTTTCGTGCTCACCGGCAATGTCGCGATCGAATCGATGGGCGGGCCGGTGTTCGGCTTCGGCGGCGGGCGCAAGGACGTGTTTGAGCCCGAGATGGTCTATTGGGGTTCTGAAGAACAATGGGTCGATCAGGGCGTCGAGACGCGCATCATCCCCGATGAGGGCAAGGCGCTCGAAAACCCGCTGGCGGCGATCCAGATGGGTCTCATCTACGTCAACCCCGAAGGTCCGGGCGGCAATCCGCACGATCCCGAAGGCATGGCGCGCGACATGCGCGAGACCTTCGCCCGGATGGCGATGAACGACGAGGAAACCGTTGCGCTGACCGCTGGCGGTCATGCTTTCGGAAAATGCCACGGCGCAGCCCCGTCGGAGACGTTCGGCACCGGCCCCGAGGGCGAGGGCCTGCACCGCATGGGCTTCGGCTGGCTGACCGACCCCGAGGAAATCGGCAAGGGTCACATCACCACCAGCGGGATCGAAGGCGCGTGGACCCCCAACCCCACCGAATGGGGCAACGACTACTTCCGCCTGCTGTTCAAATATGAATACGAGCTTACCCAGAGCCCGGCGGGCGCACACCAGTGGACCCCGGTGAATCCTGATCCGGAAGACATGGCACCCGATGCGCGGGACCTGAACACCAAGGTCCCGACGATCATGACCACCGCCGACATGGCGCTGAAGCGCGACCCCGAATACCGCAAGATCTCCGAGCGGTTCCTCAACGACCAGGCTGCGCTCGACGATGCGTTCGCTCGCGCCTGGTTCAAGCTGACGCACCGCGACATGGGTCCCAAGGTCCGTTATCTCGGTTCGGAGGTTCCGGCCGAAGAACTTATCTGGCAGGATCCGATCCCTGCCGGGACCACACCTTCGGACAGCGCGGTCGCCGATTTCAAGAAGGCAGTACTCGACAGCGGTCTGAGCGTCAGCGAACTGGTCAAGGCGGCGTGGGCTTCGGCCTCGACCTATCGCAATTCGGACCATCGCGGCGGCGCCAATGGCGCACACATCCGTTTCGATGCCCTGCGCAACTGGGCGGTCAATGATCCGGAAGAATTGGGCAAGGTGCTGGCGAAGCTCGACGAGCTGCGCGGCGATATCTCGATGGCCGATGCTATCGTGCTCGGCGGTGCGGCAGCTGTCGAAAAGGCGGCGAAGGATGGCGGCTTCGATATCAGCGTCGATGTGACTACCGGCCGCGGCGATGCTACCGAAGACCAGTTCGACGCCGAAAGCTGGGAGCCGCTCGAGCCATTCGCCGACGGCTTCCGCAACTACCTCAAGACCAAGGCTTCGGTGAAGACCGAGGACATGCTGGTCGACAAGGCCCATCTGCTCGGCCTGTCGATGCCCGAGATGACCGTGCTGCTCGGCGGGATGCGCGCGCTGGGCGCGGTCTCCAAGCACACGCAGCATGGCAATTCGATCGGCGTACTGACCGATCGTCCGGGCGTGCTGTCGAACGACTTCTTCGTCAACCTGCTCGAAATGGGCACGGTCTGGGAAGTAATCGACGAGAGCGGCGACGAGGAATTCGTCGGCAAGTGCCGCCTCAAGGGTGATGTGAAATGGCACGCGACGCGGACCGACCTCGTGTTCGGCTCGAACTCGCAGTTGCGCGCGGTCGCCGAAGTCTATGCCGAGAACGGCAACGAGCAGAAGTTTGCCGAGGACTTCGTGAAGGTCTGGACCAAGGTGATGGACGCCGACCGGTTCGACATCCGCTACGCCAAGTATCACGGCTGAAGACAGGCGGCCCCCAACGGGCTGTCCACCGAGAGCCCCCGGCGCATGCGTCGGGGGCTTTTTCGTATGCGATCGGCCTGGGAGCAACCGGACCGATCAGCGTGAACGGGTTTTACGATTGCGGGTTAAGGAACCCCGAAGCGTACGCCGCCGTAGTCAGTGCATCATTCTTTACTGAAAGGCACGATCATGGGCGACAAGGTTCCCCCCACCACCACCGATGCCGGCATATCCGTCCAGAGCGACGAGCATTCGCTGACCATCGGCCCCGACGGCCCGATCGTGCTCAACGATCACTACCTCATCGAGCAGATGGCGAATTTCAATCGCGAGCGGATCCCCGAACGCCAGCCCCACGCCAAGGGTTCGGGTGCGTTCGGCTATTTCGAGACGACCGCGGACGTATCGCGATACACTAAGGCCGGGCTGTTCCAGCCGGGCGTGAAGATCGATGTGGCGATGCGCTTCTCCACCGTGGCGGGTGAGCGCGGCAGCCCCGATACGTGGCGCGATCCGCGCGGGTTCTCGGTCAAATTCTACACCGATGAGGGCAATTTCGATATGGTCGGCAACAACACGCCGATCTTCTTCATCCGCGATCCGCTCAAGTTCCAGCATTTCATCCGCAGCCAGAAACGGCGCGCCGACAACGCACTGCGGGACCACGACATGATGTGGGACTTCTGGACGCTGAGCCCTGAAAGCGCCCACCAGGTGACCTACCTGATGGGCGACCGCGGCGTGCCCCGAAGCTGGCGCGAGATGAACGGCTATTCCAGCCATACCTACATGCTGATCAACGAGGACGGCGAGAAGTTCTGGGTCAAGTTCCACTTCCACACCGATCTGGGTGATGGCAACGCACATCTCACGCAGGATGAGGCCGTCCAGAAGGCGGGCGAGGACAGCGACTACCACCGTCGCGACCTGTTCGATGCGATTCACAAGGGCGACTTCCCGAGCTGGACTCTCAAATGGCAGGTCATGCCCTATGAGGATGCCAAGACCTATCGCATCAACCCGTTCGACCTGACGAAGACCTGGCCGCATGCGGACTATCCGCTGATCGAGGTCGGCAAGCTGGTGCTGAACGAGAACCCGGTCGATTGGGACACACAGATCGAGCAGCTCGCTTTCGAACCCAACAACATGGTCCCCGGGATCGGCCTCAGCCCCGACAAGATGCTGCTCGCGCGTGGGTTCTCCTATGCCGATGCGCATCGGGCACGCCTCGGGGTCAATTACAAGCAGATCCCGGTCAATTCGGCAAAGAATGCCGACGTCCATTCCTATTCACGTGCGGGCGACATGCGCGTGAAGAACGCGGTCGATCCGGTCTATGCGCCCAATTCCTACGGCGGCCCCGCTGCGCAGCCGCAGGTCGGTGGCGAAGCCACTTGGCATGCCGATGGCGACATGGTGCGACAGGCCTACACGCTGCGCGAAGACGATGACGACTGGAGCCAGGCGGGCGCGCTGGTACGCGACGTCATGGACGATGCGCAACGCGACCGCTTCGTTTCGAATGTCGCGGGGCACTTGGCCGATGGCGTCAGCGAAAAGGTCCTCGTCCGCGCCTTCGAATATTGGAAGAACGTCGATCAGGCGATCGGCGAGCGGATCGAGGACGCGGTGCGCGAAAAGCTCGGCGGGAAATCGACCGCACCCGGCATGGCGAGTGCCAAATCGATTTCAGGCTAGGCAAACATGGCAATCGCGCCGGGTCCCACCATGTGGTGCCCGGCGCTGGTTTCCTAAGCGCCTCGCTTGAGGACGATGTAGAGTGCGCCGTCGCCGCCGTGCCGCTGGTGCGCGCGCCGAACGGCGGCGATTGCCGAATGGTGGCTTGATGCCGCCAGCCAGTCGAGCACCTTGGCGCGGATCGCACCGCGGCGGTTGCCCCGGTCGGCGGCTTCCACCGGGCGGGGCTTGCCGGTCACCAGCAGGATCGTCCGTGCGCCGATGGCGCGGGCCTGCGCCATGCCGCCCATCAGCCGGTCATAGGCCGCATCGAGATTGTGCCCGTGCAGGTCGAGCGTGATCTCGGGCTGCAACTGGCCCGACTTGAGGCGCCGGTCCCAGTGCGAATCAAGACCGCGATCCTGTACCGGCACCGGCTGTGACGGCGGCGGAACTGGCGCGGGACGCGGCTTGCGCCCGGCCGGCTTCGCGGTCATCGCCTTGGGCGGCGGTGGAGCCCGTTCTGGTGTCTCGGTCACGCGCGCAGGCTGCTTAAGCGGGTGCAAGGGGCGAACGGTCGCGGCGAGCTTCTCCCACGCCGCGGCTTCTTCGTCGGATAATCCGCGCGGAAAGCTCACTGGCGCGATTCGAGACGGTCGAGCGTGCCGCGCGGCAACAGCACCAGCGCTTGGCCACTGGCGCTCATGCTACCCGCGATCTCACGCGCATCGGCGCCGTTGCCCCAAAAGGTGTCGAAGCGGTTGGTACCCTTGATCGCACCGCCAGTGTCCTGCGCGATCCACAACCCGTCCGCCTCGTCGCGCTCAAGGTCGAGGAAGACCGGCGCGCCATAGGGTACGAAGTTGGGATCGACCGCGACCGAGGCTTCGCGCCGCACCGGCACGCCGAGCGAACCCAGCGGTCCGTCGGTGGCGAGCTCGCGGAAGAAGATCCAGCTCTTGTTGAGCCGCATGATGTCCTGTCCCTGCGCAGGGTGGTCGCGGATATACTCCATGATCCCCTGCATCGAGGTGGCATATTCGGTGCCTGCGCCGATAAGTCCGCGTTCGCGCATGACCCGACCAATGCCGACATATTCGCGTCCGTTCTGCCCGGCATAGCCGATGCGCATGAGCGAACCGTCTGGCAGTCGCAGAAGTCCCGACCCCTGGATCTGAAGGAAAAAGAATTCGACCGGATCGGCCGCCCAGGCGATTTCCAACCCGCGCCCCGCAAGTGCACCGAGTTCGATTTGGGTCCGATCGTAATAGGGGACGAACCGGCCCGTGCTGTCATAGCGGCCCAGGGGCGGGCGGCCGCTGCGCTCGCTCTCGGGCGTGTCATCGGGCCAGGCGCGGACCAACTCGGGCGGCGGGGCATATACGGGAACGTCGTAGCCCGGCGCGCGGGTACGGCTGCCGCGGATCTCGGGTTCGTAATAGCCGGTGGCGAACGCCGCGCCATCGGCCACGCGCGCGGTTTCGAAATAACTTGCGAAGAAACGCCGCGCATCGGTCACCGGCCAAGCCGATGCCGCCTCGCAGGCCGGGCGCCAGTCTTCCGGGAAGGTCAGCCCGCTCTGGTCGTCGCGCTTGAGAATTGCAGGGCAGGATTCGAGGAAGGAAACGAGCGCGGTTCCGGCATCGTCATCGCCCAGTCCGAGCTGATTGACATCGACCCCGCGCGTAACGGGCGCGAAAGCGGCGCTCGATACCGTGCCCGGTGGAAGCACAGCGGGAGTTTCCGGGCGCATATCGGGGACCATGCGGACACAGGCCGCCAACGCGAGCGTGGCAGCGATCACCAGCAGGTAGCGCATTGTTCCCCCTCGAATTGCGCCGGGCGTCAGCCCTCGTCGGTCTCGTCGAGCACCCAGTTCGGATCGGCTGCGCCGACATTGCGACGGAAGGTCCATACGTCGCGGCTCTCGATCGCATCGTCGAGCGAACCTGCGACGACAGTGCCGTCGGCATTGCGCGTGACCGCCGCGATATCGGCGATGAACAGCACGGCGATACGCGCTGTGCTTCCATCGAGTTCGGCCGAACGCACGGTCGCATCCTCGATGCGGATCAGGCGATTGTCGAGCGTTTCACCGGCTTCTTCGCGCGCCTCGATGGCCTGCGCGAAGCTTTCGTAGACGTCGTCGTCGGTCAGTTCGCGCAACGTGTCCTTGTCGCCCTTCCAGAAGGCTTCGAGAATCATGCCGTAGGCGCCCTTCGCGCCTTCGAGAAAACCGAGCAGGTCGAAGCCGGGATCGGCCGCCGCGATCGCCCGGACACCCGCCTCGTTCGCGGGGGCACGATTGTCCCCGGCACGCAGCACCACCGGCTGGCGAACCGGCTTGGGCGCCTGCTGTTGCTGTGGCTGGCTGGCCGTATCGCCGCGGTCGAAGCGGTGCGGCACGACCTCCTCCTCATGCTCGGACCGGCGGCCGAGCACCGAATAGAGCCGCAGCCCCAGAAAGGCGGCGATCATGGCGAGGATGACGATCTCGGTGATCACGTAAGTTACCTGCTTCCCACTTCATTCGCGAAGGCGAGAGCCTCCGGCAGTCCAACGTCTGTCCTGCCCTAGATAGGGAGGAATTACAAACCGACAATGGGCCTGCGATGAACGGGACGGGTGCACGGGTCACGTGGTGGGGTTGGCGGATTGCTACGCGCGGCGGACGGTGCTAGGCGCGCGCACCGACGGCCCGACGCGGTTTGCCACGGCGTGCGCGGCCAGCATCATCGGATAACTGGAAAGCGAATTCACATGGCCGACCAAGGCGACGTTCTCACCGACCTGAACGCGGATCCCGCAGCCGGCGCCAATGGCGCGGACAACCAGCCCAGCGCGGGCGTGATCTCGCAGTACATCAAGGACCTTTCGGTCGAGAACCCCAATGCGCCGCAGTGCTTCCAGTGGAACGAGCAGCCGCAGCTCGACGTGCAGGTCAACATCGCTGCCGACAAGGTGGCCGACGAAGTGCACGAGGTGACGCTGAAGATCACCTGCACGGCCAAGACCAGCCAGGGCAATCTTTACCTCATCGACCTCGACTATTGCGGTCTGATGGGCATGCGCAACCTGCCCGACGAACAGGCGCATGCCTTCCTGTTCGCCGAAGCACCGCGCATCCTGTTCCCCTTCGCGCGCCGCGTGGTCGCGGATGCCAGCCGCGATGCCGGCTTCCCGCCGCTAATGCTCGACCCGATGGATTTCGGTGCACTCTACCAGCAGCAGCTTGCCGCGCGGGCGCAGGAACAGCAGCAGGGCGCAGGCGCGCCTGCCGGCGAAGCCTGAGCCGCTGACGCGCACGGGAGGCTCTGAGCGATGAGCCTGCTCAAGAATGTCGGGACCATCGGCGGGCTGACCGCGGTCAGCCGCGTGTTCGGTTTCGTGCGCGACATCCTCGTTGCGCGCGTTCTCGGCGCAACGCCGATGGGCGATGCCTGGCAACTGGCTTTCATGCTGCCCAACATTTTCCGCCGGCTGTTTGCCGAAGGCGCTTTCGCCAGCGCTTTCGTCCCGCTGTTCAATCGCCGCATGGTCGAAGGCCAGAGCGAGGCACAACGCTTCGCCGAAAGCGTGCTGTCGGTGCTGCTGCCCATCCTGATCGTCTTCGGCGGGCTGGCGATGGTGGCAATGCCGTTGGTGGTCGCCTATTTTGCGCCCGAGGGGCTCGAAAGCGATCCCGAGGCGCTGCCGATCGCAGTGATGATGGCGCGCATCACCTTCCCCTACCTCCTGTTCATGAGCCTCGCGACATTGGTCGCCGCAGTGCTCAATTCGCTGTCGCGCTTCGCGGCGGCGGCGGCGGCACCGATCCTGCTCAACCTGTGTCTGATCGTCGCCCTCATTTACGGTGCCTCGCTCGGCGAAGGCGTGATGGCGCGGCGCGAAAGCGCCTTTTGGCAGTCGGTCGCGCTGAGCCTGTCTGGCCTGCTGCAACTGGTGTGGCTGGCCTTCTGGATGCACCGCGCGGGCTTTCGTATCCGCATGGTGCTGCCGCGCATCTCGCCCGGGGTGAAGGAACTGGGCATATTGATCGTGCCCGCCGTATTCGGCGCCGGCATTTACCAGATCAGCCGCTTCGTCGACCTGTTCTTCCTCTCCACGCTAGAGGTGGGCAGTTATACCTATCTCGCCATGGCGGACCGCTGGAACCAGCTTCCGCTGGGTATCATCGGGATCGCGTTGGGCACCGCCATCCTGCCCGCGCTGTCGCGCTATCTCTCGCGCGAGGAGAACGAAGAGGCGCAGCGCCTGCAGTCGAACGCGATCGAGCTGGCGATGCTGCTGACCGTTCCCGCCGCTGCAGCCCTCTTCGTATCGGGCAGCGCCTTCACGCGCGTGTTTTTTGCCGGGGGTGCCTTCAGCCTCGAGGACGCGATGATCACGGGGACGGTGGTGAGCGGGCTGGTGATCGGGCTGCCAGCCTATGTGCTCATAAAGGTGCTGACCCCCAATTTCTTCGCACGCAAGGATACGCGCACCCCGGTCTATACCGCAGCCTTTTCGCTGGTGGTCACCGTGGGATTGAACATCGCGCTGGTTCCGCGACTGGGCGTGCTCGCACTGGCTGTCGCAGGATCGATCGGCGCATGGTGCAATGTGGCGATGCTCTACGTCATCCTCGCCAAACGCGGTTTCTTCCGTCTGCCCGCGCGTATCGCGGGACGCATTGTTCGGATTTTCGTCGCCGCGCTGGTGATGGGCGTGGCGCTGTGGTTCCTGATGCAACCGCTCGATCCGTGGTTCGGTGGCACCACGCTGCAACGCACTGGCGGGATCGCGGCGGTGACATTGACGGGCGCGGCTGTCTACGGCATCGCGGCCATCCTTCTCGGCGTGCTCGACCGGGCCACCATCGCCCGGTTGATGCGCCGCCAGACCTAGACCCGATCGAGAGAATAGCATGCGCGTCGTTTCCGGCATCCAGCCCACCGGCAAACCCCATCTGGGCAATTACCTGGGTGCCATCGTCAATTACGTGAAGCTGCAGGACGAGGCGCAGGCCGCGGGCGGCGAATGCCTGATTTTTCTTGCCGACCTGCACGCCATCTCGATGCCGCACAAACCCGCTGTGCTGCACGCAGCGACGCTGGAAATGGTCGCCACGCTGGTGGCCTGCGGGGTCGATCCGGCCAAGGCGATCCTGTTCAACCAGGCGCAGGTGCCCGCTCATGCCGAGATGCAATGGCTGCTCAACGGCACCGCCCGGATGGGCTGGCTCAACCGCATGACCCAGTGGAAGGACAAGGCAGGCAAGAACCGCGAAGGCGCGAGCGCCGCGCTGTTCACCTATCCGGTGCTGCAGGCCGCCGACGTGTTGCTGTACCAGGCCACGCATGTCCCCGTGGGCGAGGACCAGAAGCAGCATCTGGAACTGGCGCGCGACATCGCCCAGAAGTTCAACAACGACTTCGCCACCGAAGATGCGCCGGTCTTCACGCTGCCCGATCCCTATATTCCCGAAGACGCCGCACGGATCATGTCGCTGCGCGACGGCACGAAGAAGATGAGCAAGTCGGATCCGTCGGACATGAGTCGCATCAACCTGACCGACACCACCGACGAAATGGCGCAGAAGGTCAAGAAGGCGAAGACCGATCCCGAGCCGCTGCCGAGCGAACTGGCCGGGCTCGACGGGCGCGCTGAGGCGCTCAATCTGGTGACCATTTTTGCTGCGCTGGCAGGCTCCAATCCGCAAGCGGTTCTGGCCGAATACGGCGGGCAGGGTTTCGGACAGTTCAAGCCCGCGCTGGCCGAACTGCTGGTCAGCGTGCTCGAACCGATCCGCGACCGTTTCGTCGCATTGAAAGACGATCGCGAATCGCTCGATGCGATCCTTGCGCGTGGCGCCTCGCAAGCGCGCGAACTGGCTGGCCCGACGCTCGACCAGGCCTATACAGCGCTCGGCCTAGTGCGCTAAGTCGCGGAAATTGCATCATATGTGAACCCGGCCATTCAATCCGCGTTCATCGCATTTCGTCTACGCCCATGCACATTCAATGGCAGTGTGCCCCCCGCAAGCGGTAGGCTGCGTGTACAGGCGGTTCATGATAGGATCGCATCGATACGAAAGGGATTGAGCATGACCGACCTGACGAAGGGTTGGGGGCGCAAGATCAAGCTCGCCTCCGTTCCCGTCCTCCTGCTGGGCCTCGCCGCCTGCGCCACTCCGTTCCGCGCGGATGTCTCGCGCTTCCAGTCGCAACTGCCCGCGCCGCAGGGCGAAAGCTATTTCGTGGTCGCCGACGATCCTGCGCTCGCCGGTGGGCTGGAGTTCGCGCAATATGCCGATCTGGTCGAAGCCCAGATGGCCAGCCTCGGCTATGCGCAGGCCGCTTCGGCGGAAGACGCTTCCTTGCTCGTGCGTTTCGACTATGACGTCGACAAGGGCCGTGAGCGCGTACGTTCGACCGGGTTCAGCGACCCCTTCTATTCGCCGTGGTACCGCTATCGTGCGCGCACCGGCTTCTATCGCCCGCGCTATTACAGCAGCCGCTGGGGCTATGGCTATTACGATCCGTGGTTCGGTGGCCCCGAAGTGCGCAGCTACACGGTCTACACCAGCGGTATCGACATGAAGATCGACCGCGCGGCAACCGGCGAGCGCCTGTTCGAAGGCAAAGCCGAAGCGATTTCGACTTCGAACCGGCTGCAGTACCTCGTGCCCAATCTGGTCGAGGCGATGTTCACCGATTTCCCCGGCAATTCGGGCGAGACGCTGCGCATCTCGATCGCGCCGGAAAAGACGACGGTGCGCAGGGTCGACTGACCCGCAGGCTGTCGCGGCAAACGAGTGGAGAGGCGGTCCGCAAGCGGGCCGCCTTTTTCGTTAGGGATCAACCGAGCTTGGCGTGGCCGCCGGTCGAACCGAAGCCGCCCGCGCCACGCGCGGTGTCATCGAGCTTGTCAACTTCGTCCCACGTCGCCTGCGTGACCGGCGCGAGCACCAATTGCGCCACGCGATCGCCCCGCACAATGGCGAAGTCCTCCGCCCCGTGGTTGATCAGGATGACCTTGAGCTCGCCGCGATAGTCGCTGTCGATCGTGCCCGGTGTATTGGGCACGGTAATGCCATGCTTGAGAGCGAGACCCGAGCGGGGGCGGACCTGTATTTCGTAGTCTGTGGGGATCGCGACGGATAGGCCGGTCGCGACCGCATGTCGCTGTCCGGGGGCGATGGTCACATCCTCTGCGGCGAGCACATCCATCCCCGCGGCGCCTTGGGTCGCATAGGCGGGTAGTGCCAACCCTTCACCATGCGGCAGACGCTTGAGCTGCACCGCAATGCGATCAGTCATCGCTTTCCTCCACCGGGGCCAGCGCTTCGGCGGCGCGCAACACCAGTTCGCGCGCGACATCTTCCTTCGCCATTTCGGGCAGACTTTCGACTCCACCTGCGGTGACAATATGCACCTGGTTGAGATCGCCGCCCATCACGCTTTCACCGACATCGCCTGCCACATTGTTGGCGACGATCCAGTCGGCGCCTTTGCGCTTGCGCTTCGACTTGGCGTTCTCGACTACATTTTCCGTTTCGGCGGCAAAGCCGATCAACAGCGTCGGGCGTTTGCGGCCCACCGCCGTGCTGGCGAGGATGTCGGGGTTCTCGGCTAGGATCAGCGCCGGCGGGGCGCTCCCGCGCTTCTTCATCTTCTCGCCCGCAACGTGGCGGCTCTTCCAGTCGGCGACGGCGGCAACCATGAAGGCGATATCGACCGGCAAGGCGCGGCGCACTTCCTCTGCCATGTCCTCGGCGGTCTCGACATCGATCCGGTCCACGCCCACCGGCGTCGGCAGGTGCACGGGACCTGCGATCAATGTCACCCGCGCGCCCGCGGCGGCGGCCATGGCGGCGATGGCGAAGCCCTGCTTCCCGCTCGACCGGTTGGCAATGTAGCGCACCGGGTCGATCGGTTCGCGTGTCGGTCCCGCAGTAATCAGCACGTGCTTTCCGTAAAGAGGGCGATGTTCGGGATCGGGATCGAACGCCCCCTGTCCGGCGAGCGGAGAATTCTCGAAGGTAACGCTCTGCGTCTGGACCGACTGAAGCCCCGCGCCGTGGTCATAGGCCAGGGCGCTGGGATCGGTCGGCGGCGCAGCCGCCGCCTTGCCTTTGGTCGCCAGAATGGGCCCGGCTGCCGGGTCCGGCGCGGGCAGATCGAGCGGTTCTTCGGCCGCGGCCTCCTCTTCCGCCTCGGGCAGAGCTTCGAGCTCCGCCTCGATCTCGTCATGCGTGCGCGTCTCGGTGGTGCGCGGGATGATCATCGACAGCAACCCGCCGAGCCCGCCGTTGGAAGGCGCCTCGTCCTCCGCTTCTCCGTCCATTTCGGGCTCTTCCGCCCAGTCTTCGGACAAGGGCCCTTCATCCGGCGACATGTCCCCGGCCAGCGGCGCGGCCAGTTGCGCCGGTGCCGGCGCAGCCAATTCGGGCAAGTCGAGATCGAGGTCGAGTTCCTGCGCGATCCTCGCCAGAATCGACGGCGGCTCTGGCATCCGCCCCGCGCCGAATTCGCCGCACGCCATCGGCCCCTCGTCGGGATCCATCACAGCAACGCCTGCCTGGCGCAGCCAATCGGCATTGCGCTGGGTCGCCGAATGCTCCCACATCCGAACATTCATTGCGGGCACGGTCAGCACCGGTTTGTCGGTCGCAAGGATCAGCGTGGTCGCCAGATCGTCGGCGATGCCTGCGGCCATCTTCGCCAGCAGGTCGGCAGTGGCGGGGCACACCACGACGAGGTCCGCTTCGCGGCTGAGCTGGATATGCCCCATCTCGACCTCGTCCTTGAGATCGAACAGCGAGGTATAGACCTTGTTCTCGCTCAGAGCGGCAAGCGCCATCGGGGTAACGAACTGCTGGCCGCCATCGGTCAGCACACAGGTTACCTCCCCACCCGCCTTGCGGATCAGGCGCACGAGCTCGCACGATTTGTAGGCGGCGATGCCCCCGCCGATAACGAGCAGGATCTTCGGGCCGCTCACGCTGCGCTTTCGCCCCGTGGTTTCGGCCCCGCGCGCCCCGGCGCGGATCGGCAAGTGCATACCCATTGTCTCATCGCTGCGTTTGCTAGCGCCCCCAGTCCCGTATTGCCAGCGCGTAGCACTGGCAGTTTGTGCCTATCCGCCTAACCTGACATGGTGAAGGAAAGGGTAACGGGGAGGCTTTCATGCATGTGATTCTGAGCGCGATACTGCTCGCACTGGCGATACTGGACCTGGTCCTTGGCACCAGCTTCCTCGTCGATCCGGCCAGCGCGGCCGCCGATTTCGGCCTCTCGATCGAGACCACGCATGGCGAATCGACTCTGCGCGGCGACATGACCGCGTTCTTCTACGTGACCGCATTCTCGCTTGCATTCGGCGCGTGGAAACGTCGCGCCGAACTGTTGCTGCCCGCGTTGGGTCTGTTCGGGATCGCGCTGACCGGCCGCTTCATCAATTTGGTGGCGCAGGGTCCCTACGAAGGCTGGCTGGTTCCGATGGGGGTGGAGGCGTTCCACTGCCTCGTCATCCTCATCGCGATGCGCAGCTGGGGTCCGCGCGCGAAGGCCGTCTGAGCGCGCACAGCAGGTCGCGCAGCGCCTGCGGGACAAACACCAGCCCAATGCCGAAGGCGGGCACGAACAAGCCCATCCAGTAGAAGTTCTCCTGCCGCGCGAACAGCGCCACAGCGGTGAGAAAGCCGGTGAACCACAAGGCTGCAAACAGGCCGCGAGGCTTGCCTGCGCCCAGCCACCCCAGCAGCGCGAGTACGGCGAGCGGTCCCGCAATCAGCGTCGGCAACAGGTGCAGCAGCGTGGTGACGTGAATTCCATAAAGCGGCAGCGCAGGGCCCATAAACCCACTCCAACCGGGCGAAACGAAATCACTTGGCAACCGCACGGCCGCGACGGCCCAAGCGTGCCCGGCCAGAGCCAGTGCCACCACCACCAGCGCTGCACCGATCGCGAGCGCCTTGTGCCGCTCTCGCGCCGCCAGCGCGATTGCTCCCCAGGCAAGCAGGAACGGCAGCGCCAGTTCACGCAGCAGGATTGCCATGACCGCCAGCAGGAGCGCGAGCGGCCAAGCCCGACCTGCCGACAGTGCGAGCGCAAGCGAGAGCATCAGCCCAGCGAGGATGTCGTGGCTGAACGCGATATCGGAAATGAAGGCAACCATGCCAAACACGCCCGCCAACGCCCCACCGGCCAGCGCGCGTCCCATTCCGTCAGCGCGCAAGGCGTTGAACCACGCCAGCATGTTGGCGCCCCAAAGCAGGGCAGCGATGGTACGCCAGCCATCGGCGCCCCACCATGCGCTGGTCCATGCCAGCACCGGGGTTCGCACCGTCACGAAGGGACTCGTCGGCATGGCGAATTCGCGATGTTCTGCCGCGGCTGCGGCATGATAGGATTCCCCTGCAGCGACGCGCGCGTTGATGGCGCGATATAGGTCCATGTCGGGGCGCTCACCACGCGCGGTACGTTCGGCGATGTCGCTGCGTTGCGCCTGATCGCGCGTGTCGAGCGCGAGAACATTCCAGGCGCTGCCCAGCAATGTGAGTGCAAGCAGCGCCAGCGCTGCCCAGCGCGGCAGGTGGGCAAGCGGGTGAGTGGGTAGCTTCATGTCGGCCCTCGTGCCGCGCGAAGCAACGATATGCAGGCCCGCGGGGCAAATGCGAGACCGATGAAGTAGGCCGGCGCGATGACTGCGCCCCAATAGTAATTGTTCGAGCGCCCCGCGAGCATGAAAGCCAGTGCATATCCGCCGTACAGCAGGGACCCGGTGGTACCGGCAGGCGATCTCCAGCCACTCCAGCCTAACAGGGCCAGCACCACCAGCGGGCCGGCCAGTTCATGAGGCAGCAGCCGCAGGTTCGAACTGAGGACCACGTTCGCGAGCCAGCCCGACAGTCCACGCAGCGCGAGCCAGCCCGGCCCCTGTGGGTCGCTTGGCAAGACCTGCGGGTGAATCTGCGCGACATGCCAGCCCAGTCCGGCGGCGAAGGCCAGCACTAGGGCTGCCCATGCAGCCGCCTCCTTCCAGTCGCGACGCCAAGCGGCCATCGTGCACAGCAGCAGTACGAAGGGCAGCGCGTGTTCGCGGATCGCCAATGCCAGTGCAGCAACCGCCAGCGAAGCGCCCCAGCGTCCCGGACGATGCAAGCCGAAGGCCAGAGCGAGCAACATTCCCGCCCACAATTCGTGCAGTACGAAGAAATCGCGGTTGAGCCCCAGCGCCGCACCACCTGCGAGCAATGCCATTGTCAGCAGCCGGTGCTCCTGCCCGCCCGGCTCTTCCCCAAGCCTGCGCCACCATGCGAGCAGCACGGCGAGCGCGAGCACAAGCGCTGCCAGCGCCATTCCCGTGCCCCCTAAGGCGGCATGAAGATAGGCCAATGTGGGCAAGCGGATCGCGACGGCAGGTCGCACAGGGTAATCGCGCGCGCGCTGTTCCGCGACGATGAAAGCGTAGTAGCTCTCGCCTTTCGCGATGCGTTCGATCACGCGATCATAGAGCCGAAGATCGTCGTCGCGCTGGGTTGCGGCCACGGCGGCGGAACTCGCCATTGAAGGCGTCTCGCTTCCGTTCGGCGCTGCGTCTATTCGTACTGTGAGCGACGCAAGCGCGGCCAGCACCAGAAGGGTTGCGAGCACTGCCAGCAGGAGCCGTGCAGGCCACGCCTCCCAATGCGCGAAACGATCCCAGCCCGGACTGCTGGCGGTCGGTTCGGCTAGCCGATCAGCCCCTGCATCATTGCTGCCCATGCGGCGAGCCCCCCTGCCCCTGCGGCGACGACATAGCCCAGCACGCCGCGACTGCGCGCCTTGCGCCGCCGCCTTTCCCACATCAATTCGACCTTGGGCAAGGGCGGCGGTTCGGGCGCGCCGCCCTTGGCGGGAAAGCGGTCCTCTATCCGGCGGACGAGTTCGGGAATGCGCAGCAGCGTCTCGGTGTCCTCACGGATGCGGTCGGCGATTGCCGCCTCGGGGCCGAGTTCGTCGCGGATCCAGCTGCGCACGTACGGGGCCGAGGTATCCCACATGTTGATGCTCGGATTGAGCTGCGTGGCGATGCCTTCGACCATGACCATCGTCTTCTGCAGCAGCAGCAGGTGCGGTTGCGTCTGCATGTCGAAATCGCGGGTGATCGCGAACAGCCCGTCGAGCATCTGTCCGACACTGAGTTCGCTCACCGGCTTGCCCCGCATCGGCTCGCCGACGGCTCTCAGCGCGGTCGCGAACTCATCGACATTGTGGTAGCTCGGCACATATTGCGCCTCGAAATGGATTTCCGCGACGCGCCGGTAATTGCCCGTGGTCAGACCGTAGAGAATTTCCGCCAGCCACATGCGCGCGCGGCGGTCGATCCGGCCCATGATCCCGAAGTCGATCGCGGCGATCGTGCCGTCCGCTTTCACGAACAGATTGCCTTGGTGCATATCGGCATGGAAAAAGCCCGAAGCGATCGCCTGCTTGAGGAAAGCCAGCACCAGCCGGTTGGCGAGCTCGGCTGTATCGTGCCCGGCCGCGCGGATCGCTTCTGTGTTGCTAATCTTGATTCCGTCGATCCAGTCGACGGTCATGACCCGGCCATTGGTGCGGTCCCAGTCGATCCCGGGTACTTCGTAGCCCTCGGTGCCGACCATATGCTCGGCCAGCTCCGACGCGCTTGCCGCCTCGCGGCGCAGGTCGAGCTCGCGATTGGTCCAGCGCTTGAAATTGGCAATCACCAGCCGCGGGCGCAGGCGCATGGCTTCGCCGCCCATCGCCTCGACATGCGCTGCAGCCCACTCGTAGGTATCGATATCGCGCGCGAACTGTTCGCGCACACCGGGGCGCAGCACCTTGACCGCGACCTGCCGGCCATCGGTCGTGACGGCGCGGTGAACCTGCGCGATCGAGGCCGCGCCGACGGGCACCGGGTCGAATTCGCTATAGAGGTTCTCCAGCGGCTGCTCGAAGCTCGCCTCGATGCTGGCGCGGATCTTGTCGAAGCTTACCGGGGGCAGGTCGTCCTGCAAGGTCAGCAAATTGCGGACCGCATCCTCGCCGACGAGGTCGGGCCGCGTGGCCAGCGTCTGCCCCAGCTTGATCGCGGCGGGGCCGATGTCGCGAAAGGCGCCCGCATAGTCGGGCTCCTTCGGTTGCACCGTGCCGAAGCGGGCAATCCGGGCAAGCCGTTTGACCGGCGCGGGCGTATTGGGGTCGCGCTCGATCCCGCGCAGCGCGCCGTGTCTCGCCAGTGTGCGGCCCCATTTGAGAAGCCGCCAGATATGCGTCGCCGGACGAGCCAAGTTGCTAGACCTTCCACCCCGAATGGATGTTGACCGCACCACCGAGGATCGACTCCACCCTCGTGTTCTCGAAACCGGCATCGCGGATCATCGCCTCGAATTCGGGCGGTTTGGGAAAGCGGCGGATCGATTCGGCGAGGTAACGATAGCTGTCCTCGTCATTGGCGATCACCTTGCCGATCTGTGGCATGATCCTGTGCGAATAGAGGTCGTAGACCTCCTTGAAACCCGGCCAGTCGGTTGAGCTGAATTCCATGCAATAGAACCGCCCGCCGAATTTCAACACGCGGTGCGCCTCGCGCAGCGCCTTGTCTATGAAGGTGACATTCCGGATGCCGAAGACGATGGTGTAGGCATCGAAAATGCGGCTCGAGAAGTCGAGCTCTTCGGCATTCTGACGGCTCCACACCAGTCCGTCGATCCCGCGTTCCATCGCGCGCTCGATGCCGACATCGAGCATGTCCTGGTTGATGTCTGACACCGTCACGCTGGCGCCACGGTCCGCCATGCGGAAAGCAATGTCGCCGGTGCCGCCAGCCATGTCGAGGATTGCCTCGCCCGGCTGTGGGCGGACGCGCTTGACGAAGCGGTCCTTCCACAAGCGGTGCATGCCGCCCGACATCGCATCGTTCATGATATCGTATTTGGAGGCGACGTTCGAGAAGACCTCGCCGACCCGGCCGGTTTTCTCGGTCGCGTCGATGTCTTCATAGCCGAAGGAAACGGTTTCGCTCATGGGAATGGGCGTTAGGGAATGTTTTCAGCGCAGTCCATGAGTCCTTGTGGCGTGCGTCAAGCGCATCCGCATTTCCCTTGCCAAGCCATCATACGCCCCTCCCATCCCCCTTAAATACAGCGTGCCGCGGGATGTCGCGAAAGGGCCCGCGACAGCCCGGGCGCAGCGACAGAAGGGAGCGAATAGACGCCACCGCGACTCCCTGTTACCCGCCCCGTCATCATGCCCGAGCTTCCCGAAGTCGAAACCACCGTTCGCGGCCTCGCCCGGTTCCTCGAGGGCGAGCGGATCGTCAGCGTACGGGTCAACCGACCCGACATGCGCCGCCCATTCCCGCCCGATCTGGTGCAAGCAATGACCGGCGCGACGGTTTCGAGCCTGTCGCGCCGCGCAAAATACGGACTGATCCATACCGACCGCGACCACGCGCTGGTGTTTCACCTGGGTATGAGCGGACGCTGGCGGATCGATCCCGAGGATGCCGACAAGCATGACCATCTGGTACTCGCGACCCGGGAACACGTCTTCGCGTTGAACGACCCGCGGCGCTTCGGTTCTGTCGACCTGCTGCTGGCACCCGAACTCGATGCGTGGCCGCCTTTCGCCGCGCTTGGTCCCGAGCCGCTGGGCGATGCGCTGACGGCAGAGCATTTGCGCGAGGCCACGCGGGGACGCAAGCAGGCGATCAAGCTGTTGCTGCTCGACCAGCGGATCGTCGCCGGGCTCGGCAACATCTATGTCTGCGAGGCGCTGTGGCAGGCGGGGATTAACCCACGCAAGGCGGGTGGCAGGGTGACGATGCCCCAATTGCGTCGCCTCGTTCCCGCCATCAAGGACGTTTTGACCCGCTCGATCCGCGATGGCGGTTCGACGCTGCGCGATTTCGCACAACCCGATGGCAATCTCGGCTATTTCGCCACTCGCTTCCACGTTTACGGCCGCGAAGGCGAGGCCTGCCATCACGAGGATGGCGGGACTGTCAGGCGGATCGTGCAAGGCGGGCGCAGCACATGGTTCTGCCCGGTCTGTCAGAAGTGAAAGGTCAGGCGTCGACCAGCGCGTAATGCGGCGGCGGGGGCAGGCCTTCCATTTTTTCGCTCAGCAACGGACGGAAGCTCGGGCGGCTCTTCATCACCGAGTACCAGTGCCGCGTCTGGTCGTGCCCCTTCCAGTCGATCCCGCCGAGGTAGTCGGCCACCGATAGCTGCGCTGCGCAGGCGAGATCGGCGAGGCTCAGCGTCGGACCGGCGATCCACTGGCGCGTGTCTATCAGCCAGTCGATGTAGTCGAGATGCGCATGCGCGTTCTTCATCGCTTCGCGCAGCATGCGCGAATCGGGTGGCTGGCGCAGCACGAGCCGCTTCTTCATCCGTTCATGCAGCAAGGGGCCGGTCACATCGGCATAGAGATTTTCGTCGAACAGCGCGACCAGCCGGCGTATCTCCGCGCGTTGCAGCGCGGCGCCGTTGATCATCGGATTGCGGTCGACCGTTTCCTCGAGGAATTCGCAGATCGCCTGGCTGTCGGAGAGGCTGGTATTGCGCGCCCGATCATGGAGGACAGGGGTGCGGCCTGCGGGGTTGAGATGCCAGAACTCGTCGCGCCCCTCCCACGGATGCTCACGCACCAGTTCATAGGCGATGTTCTTCTCGCCCATCAGCAGGCGCAGCTTGCGGCTGAAGGGGCACAGGGGGAATTGGTAGAGCTGCCACATGGATTCCCTCGCCTTGCCACAGACGGTAGCCATGCGTCCACTGCAGCGCGCCAGTCCGCGCAGCAATTAGCGGTGGATCAGTCGGCTTGCGGAGCGATGGCCCGCATCCGGGCGGCCATGTTGCGTAACAGCGGGGTCATTGCGGCCAGACCTTCTGCCATGCTGCCTGCGGCTTGCATGGCGCGCGGGACGACGCGGGCGACCTCTTCCCCCGCGCGGTCCGCTTGCGGAACCATGCGGCGCAGCGTCAGGGCGGGATCGATGTCGCGCGCCTCTTCTTCCGCCATCTCGGCGGCCGCCTGCGCCAGCGGCGCAACCGGCATGTCGAGCAGTACCTCGGTCATTGCTTGCAGCATCAGTGCCATGTCGCGCTGGTAGGCGGGATCGCGCATCTGCTCGCCCAGATCGCTCAGGCCTTCCCTATCGGTGGCTTGAGCAGACACCGCGGCCGGAAGGGCAAGCGAAAGGAAGAAAGCGGGCAGGACAAAGCGAAGCATGGCAGATTCCCGGCAATTTGCGGAGGCCCGATGATGCCCGTTCGCGACTGAACGCAGGCTTACAGCCCCGACGCGTCGAGCATCAGCAGGCAGGCAGGCATCACGTCATCCACCCGGCCGGGGGTCTCGCCCAGCGCTGCATGCTCGCGCATGACGAGCGCCATGACCGTTTCGCGGTCGGCGCCGGTTTCGTCCATCAGCCGCGCAGTGGTGCGGACGAAGAATTCCTGCCCCCGCTGCGCCATCACCGGATAGTCGCTGGCGGATCCGTTACCGGCACGCTGCGCCTGATGGACCAGCCCGAACGCGACCGAACAGCGCAGCGCGCTGGCCTGTTCGAGAGTGAGGTCGGGTAGTGGCGAAGCCGCAGGGGCGGGAGCCGCTGCCTGTGCAAGCGCCAGTACGAGCGGAGTGAAAAGCATGGTCATGGGTCGCTTCTACGCCCGCCCCGATGAACCGCAAGCGACCAGACCGCTTTCGCCGCTTGCCAGCCCGACATGCGCCTTTAAGGTGGCGAATCGAAACTCAAAGGAGAGAGATCGCCCATGTTCAATCACATCATGATCGGCACCAACGACATCGAGAAATCCAAGGCATTCTACGAAAAGGTGCTCAAGGTAATCGGCGTCCAGGGGGCGGTCGACAACACGCTAGACAGCGGGATCAAGCGCGCCTTCTTCATCCACGACGGCAACGTTCTGGCGCTGTCGCAACCGATCGACGGAGAAGCCGCGACCTGCGCCAACGGGATGACGATCGGCTTCAAGTGCGATTCGCCCGAACAGGTCAAGGAATTGCACGACGCCGCGATCGCGGCGGGTGGGACCAGCATCGAAGACCCGCCGGGCTTGCGCGAAAGCGCGATGGGGTCGATGCACCTGTGCTATTTTCGCGATCTTGATGGCCACAAGATCTGCGGCCTGCATCGAGTGAGCTGAATTCGGTAGGGGGGTGTGCGACAGGCCTCGCTATCCCCTGCCCACCCGTGGCGCATCAGCGCGACAGCTCGAACACCGCGAATTCGGCGCGCGCATTGGCCCCCAACCGCGCAATCGGCCGCTCGTTGGCGAAATACCAGTCGCGCTCGATCCGGGCGGCTTTCTCGCGCGCAAGATCGCGGAAATCGGCGATGGTTACGTGGTGGATGTTCTGCGTCGCGTACCAGCTTACCGGGATGCTGCGCGTCACCGGCATGCGCCCCCCGAACATCAGCGCCGCGCGCGTACGCCAGTGCGCGAAATTGGGGAAGCTGACGAATGCGCGCGAACCCACCCGCAGCAATTCGTCGAGCATGCGATCGGGACGCACCGCGGTTTGCAGCGTCTGGCTGAGCACCGCATAGTCGAACCCCTTGTCGGGATATTCCGAAAGATCGCGATCGGCATCGCCCTGCACCACTGAAAGCCCCTGCGCGACGCACCGTTCGACACTGGAGCCATCGATCTCGACCCCGCGTACGTCGCATTGCTTGTCGCGCAGCGCGCGCATCAGCGCGCCGTCACCGCAACCGATGTCGAGCACGCGGCTACCTAGCGTCACCTGTTCGGCAATGACCGCGAGATCAGGCCGCAATTGGGAGGGGGCTGGGTTCATTTCAGGAAACCCTCGACCACCCGGTCGAGTGCGGGCACATCGAGCAGGAAGCTGTCGTGCCCGTGCGGCGCCGAAAGTTCGACGAAGCTTACCGGCGCACCCGCGGCATTGAGCGCATGGACCACGTGGCGACTCTCTGCGGTGGGATACAGCCAGTCGCTGTCGAAACTGACCAGGCAGAAGCGGGCGGCGCTGTTGGCGAAAGCATCGGCCAGCCGTCCGCCATGTTCTTCCGCAAGGTCGAAATAATCCATCGCGCGCGTGATATAGAGATAGCTGTTCGCATCGAAGCGCTGGGTGAACCCGCTGCCTTGATAGCGCAGATAGCTCTCGACCTGGAAATCGGCCTCGAAACCGAAGGTCTTGGCCTCGCGATCCTGCAGGTTGCGCCCAAATTTCGCGGTCAGCGCTTCTTCCGAAAGATAGGTGATATGCGCCGCCATGCGCGCCACGGCGAGGCCACTGTCAGGCGTCTCGCCCGCATAATAATCGCCCCCCTGCCAGCGCGGGTCGGCCATGATTGCCTGCCGTCCCAGCTCGTGAAAACCGATATTCTGCGCCGAATGGCGGCTGGTCGAAGCCACCACGAGCACGCGTTCAGCGCGTTCGGGCCAGTTCGCCGCCAGGCTCAGCGCCTGCATCCCGCCCATCGATCCCCCGACCACCGCGTGCAGCCGTTCGACGCCGAGCGCATCGAGCAGTCCCACATGCGCGCGCACCATGTCGCGAATGGTGATGACCGGGAAACGCATGGCATAAGGTTGCCCGTCGTCGGCGAGGCTGGCGGGCCCGGTCGACCCCATGCAGCTGCCGATCACATTGGCGCAGATTACGTGGAAACGGTCGGTGTCGATCGGCTTGCCCGGGCCCACCATACGTTCCCACCAGCCGGGCTTGCCGGTCAGTGGATGCGCGCTGGCGACATATTGGTCGCCGGTCAGTGCATGGCACAGCAGGATCGCGTTCGATCCGTCCTCGGCCAGCGTCCCGTAGGTCTCATAGGCGATCTCGACACGCGGCAATACGCCCCCGCCATCGAGCGGCAGCGCAGCGGGCAGGACCAGCGATCGCGAGCTTGTATTCAAATCGGACCTTGCAGCGAAACAATCAAACCCTGTCTCTATCCGCTCGCCTGCCGCTTGTCGAAGGGCGGGTTTTCTTTCATGCGACGAAGCTGAAATGGCTCAGAACGACACCCGCCCCGGCGCCCCAACCATGAAACCCTGGATTGCAGGCATCCATGCCTATGTTCCGGGCAAGTCCACCGGTGCCGACGGCCGCAAGCTGGTAAAGCTGTCGGCGAACGAAAACCCGCTGGGATGCAGCGCACAGGCGCTCGCGGCGCTGGCGTGCGATCATGCCCCGGCCGCCTATCCCGATCCCGACGCCACGGCGTTGCGCGCCGCGTTGGGGCGCGAACACCGGATCGATCCCGCGCGGATTGTCTGCGGAACCGGTTCGGACGAACTGCTGAACCTTGCTGCGCAGGGCTTCGCCGGGCCTGGCGATGAAGTGCTGTTCAGCCGCTATAGCTTCGCAGTGTACGATATTGCGGCGCGGCGCTGCGGCGCGACTGCGGTCGAGGCGCCCGATGCGGATTTCGGTGCCGACGTCGACGCGCTGCTGGCTGCCGTGACCGAGCGCACGCGAGTGGTGTTCCTCGCCAATCCGAACAATCCCACCGGGACCTATCTCCCGCGCACCGAGATCGCGCGGTTGCACGCTGGCCTGCCCGGCGATGTGCTGCTGGTGCTCGACCATGCCTATGCCGAATATCTCGAGCCCGAAGAGGTCGATGGGGGCTTCGAACTCGCCGCGCGCGCCGAGAACGTGCTGGTGACGCGGACATTCTCGAAGATTTTCGGGCTTGCGGGCGAGCGGATCGGCTGGGCGACGGGTGCGCCGGGGCTGATCGACGTTCTCAACCGCATCCGCGGGCCGTTCAACGTGACCGCCAGCGGGCAGCGGGCGGCGCAGGCCGCGCTGGGCGACCATGCCTTCCTGACACGTTCGCGCGAAGCCAATCGGATCGAACGCGCGCGTTTCGTCCAGGCGATCGAGGCTCTGGGCAATCACGGACTGCGCGCGGTCCCCAGCAAGGCCAACTTCGTGCTCGTCCTGTTCGAAGGTGCGGTACAGGCCGAGACGGCCCTGCAGGCGATCGGCGAGGCAGGCTATGCGGTGCGCCATCTGCCCGGGCAGGGCCTTCCGCAGGCGCTGCGCATTACCATCGGCACGCCGCAGCAGATGGACGATATCGCCGCGGTCCTGCGGCGCCTGTGCGGGGAGGCGTCGTGAAGATTTCACGCGTCACCATCATCGGTCTCGGGCTGATCGGCGGTTCGGTCGGGCTTTCGGTGCGCGAAATGCTGCCCGATGTCGCGACCACTGGCTGGGATGCCGATGCTGATGTGCGCGCCCGCGCCGCCGAGCGCGGCCTTGCGGGCATCATCTGCGACAGCGTGGCCGAAGCGGTGCGCGAGGCGGATCTGGTGATCCTGTGCGTACCGGTCGGCGCGATGGGCTATGCCGCCGAGGCGATTGCCCCGCATATTCGCCCCGGCACCATCGTCAGCGACGTCGGCTCGTCGAAGCGCAGCGTCGGCGAGGCATTGGCAGCCGCATTGCCTGAGGCAGTGGTGATCCCCGCGCATCCCGTGGCAGGGACCGAGAACAGCGGCCCCGAGGCGGGCTTCGCCACGCTCTTCCGCCACCGCTGGTGTATCGTCACGCCAAGGGACGACACGCCGCCCGACGCACTCGCTGCGCTCACCGAGTTCTGGGAGGGGCTTGGCGCGACGGTCGAGATCATGGACCCGCGCCATCACGATCTCGTGCTGGCGGTGACCAGCCACATACCGCATTTGATCGCCTATACGATCGTCGGGACCGCCAGCGATCTCGAGGAAGTCACGCGCGGCGAAGTGATCAAGTATTCGGCCGGCGGTTTCCGCGACTTTACGCGCATCGCCGCAAGCAACCCGACGATGTGGCGCGACGTTTTCCTTTCCAACCGCGACGCAGTGCTCGAGGTGTTGGGGCGCTTCACCGAAGATCTCAGCCTGCTGCAACGCGCAATCCGCAATGGCGATGGCGACACGCTTTACGACCTGTTCGACCGCACCCGGACGATCCGCCGCTCGATCATCGAACAGGGCCAGGACGACGCGCGCCCGGACTTCGGTCGCAAGGACCACTGAAGGCGGATCGGTCGCGTAGAAATCCCAGCGTGGATAAGCGCATTGCCAGCGCCGATGTCACAGAACCGCGAAGTCGAGGACGGTAAGGCGCGCGGCGCCGGTGGCAAACACGCCATGGCCGCGGCCACCCGCGCTGCCGAGAGTGAAGCCGATGCGCGCCGCATTCGTCAGCGTATCGGCAAAGGCGCGCGGGCTGCGCTCGCGGTCCGAGCCCATCACGCTGATCCAGTTCTCCTCGAACCAGATCGTTATGTCGTGCGTGCCCCGTTCAAGTGGAACGACCCGATCGGCGGGCGAATACCAGCGATGGAACTGTGTGCCGTTGCGTGCCAGCCAGTCGTCCCCCGCGCGCTGGATGAAGAGCGACAGCGTTGCCTCCCGGTCGGGGGATTCCTGCGGGACGAAGCGCGTATGGGGCGCCGCATCGATCCGGTAGCGCAGTCGCAGGCCACGTGCCGTGTCGAGCGGTGCCGTACGGCGCGTCAGATAGTGGACATGCCCGTCAGCGCGGCGCGGCCCCGGAAAATCGAAGAACCACCCGTCGTCCGCGGCCTTTGGATGGAAAGGCATGCCCAGCGAATAATTGCGCCCGCGGATGCGTGGCCCGATTTCCCATTCGCGCACTGGTCCACGCGCGGCCTGCAGCGGGGACATGCCCGCCAGACAAGCGACTGCGGCAGTGGAAACGAGAAACCGGCGGCGATCCATGCCCGACATCTGGCATATGACGTTTGGCCACAGGCTGAACGGTCGGTTCGGGCAGCGGCAAGCCCTGCGGTCAACCGTTGAGCGCGTTGATGGCCTCGCGCACACGCGCCTCCACCTCGTCGCGCGGCAGGCCCGGCGGGATCGGTTTGGCGAAGCGATAGGTAATCCGACCCGGGCGCTTGTACAGCCGGTGATAGACCTCGCCGCTGTCGACCGCCACCGGCACGACGGGCAGGCCGAGCATCTTGTAGAGGCCCGCGAAACCCGATTGCAGCGCGCGGTTCTCGCCATGCGGCACCCGCGTCCCCTCGGGGAATATCACCAGCGGCCGCCCGTCGGCCACCAGCGCCTTGGCCGAGCGGATCATCTTCATCAGGGCCTTGGCCCCGGCCTCGCGTTCGACCGGCACCAGCCCGAAGGCCGCCGCGGCGCGCCCCCACAGGGGAATGGCGAACAATTCCTGTTTGGCAAAGACGCTGGGCGTATCGAACAGCGCTGGCGCATCGATCGCCTCGAAGAAGCTCTCGTGCTTGATCGCGTAGAGCACGGGCTCGGCCAGCGGTGCACCCTCCAGCACGATCTCGCAGCCGAGCAAATGCGTGAGGCACCAGCGCTGCCACTGGGCCCAGTTGCGCACGAGCCCGCGAAAGGCCTCTACGCTGAATGGCAGCGCAACCAGCGAGGCCGCCGTGATCAGCAGGCTGCCGCTGTAGAACGCCACATAGAAGGCTATATTGCGCAACAACCGCATGACGGATCAGGCCGGCAGGCCCTGCGAGATCGCAGCGGCCAGCAGTTTGTTGTATTCGAGGAACAGCGTGGCGAGCCTGGGATGCGAGGTTACCGCGTCTTCCACCACCGTGATGCTCTGGGGGAGCGTTTCGGCGAATTCCGACGACGCGCGTGCCATGTGCCAGTCGGTGGTCACCAGTCGCACGCTGGAAAATTCGTTCTCCTGCAGCCATTGCGCGGCTTCGCCCGCATTGCTGCGCGTATCGACCGCGAGATAGCCGAGCTTCACGCAGCATTCCATGGTCCGGCGCGAAACGTCGAATTCCGCGGCGAATTCGGCGGGCCGAACTTCGGGATCGACACCCGAGACGAACATCTCCTTCGCCAGCCCTTCTTCGACCACTTCAAGCCCGCGCGCGATCCGGCCGGGCCCGCCCGTTAGCACGATCACCGCATCTGTCTGCTGGCCCGACAGGGGCTTGGGCAGCGACACGGCAAAAGCGAGAAACCCGAACGCATAGACGAGCAAGGCTGCAGCGAAGAGGCGGAGTATCACAGCATTTTCCTGAGCGAGGCGAGCACGGTGAAGCGCGCCGTCAGCACAGCTAGAGCAACCGCCCCCAGCGGGACAAGGGCCAAGGCCAGCCAGTCGCCGGTTTCGAGTCCTCCCCCCGCGACCAACCCCGAATCCAGCGCAGCGAACTGCGCACCCAGCAACCAGACTGCCAGCAGGCCGAGCACCAGCCCGAGCGCCCCGCCAATCGCGGCATCGGCAAGGATCGAACGCTGGAAGATGCGCGCGATCTGTGCGTCGTTGCCGCCAAGCAGATGGACGATCTCGATCGTGTCGCGATTGCTGCCCAGGGCATTGCGCGCGGCGAGCCAGACCGCCGCTGCACCCGTGAAAGCGAGCAGGCCGATCAGTGCGAGCGCCATCCAGCCCAGCGCGGATAGCGCCGACAGCACCGGCGAGAGCCATTGTGCCTGTGCATCGATCCGCGCGGCGGGCGCTTCGCCGGCAAGGAGGGTTTGCAGGCGCGCAAGTGTCGCCTCATCGGCGTCTTCGCGCAGCCGCAGGTCGATCAACGCGGGAATCGGGACCGCGTCCTCTGCATTGCCCGCACCAAGCCACGGTTCGAGCAAGCGTGCGACATTCTCGGGCGGCACGATCGCCAGCCCGGCAACCGCAGGATCGCCGACCAGCAGGGCGGCGGCGGCTTCCGCCTGTGCAGTGCGCAATTCGGGATCCGCCTCGACGATCTGCACCGTCGCGCTACCCGCCAGCTCGCCGCGAGCGCGATCGGCGAGATTGGCGAGCGCCAGACCGCCCCCCGCGGCAAGCACGGTCAGCGCGACCATGATTGCAATCACCCAGGGCATCGGCCCACCCAGCCGCGCCTGCGGCAGCAGATGTGCCGCGCGGCGACCCTTGAGTGGCGCCAGTCCGCGTTCTGCCGCGCGATCGAGGACGGGAGGCCGTTTCATTCGCCCGCCCCCACGCGCCGCGGCGGATAACGCAGGGCCCCGGTGGGATCGGACAGCAGGCCCTTGTCGAGCCGCATTATCAGTGAATCGGGCACCTTGCGCAGCAGGTGGACGTCATGCGTCGCCACCACCACGGTGGTGCCCAGCCGGTTGAGCGCTTCGAACAGGCGGATCAGCTTGAGCGCCATTTCCGGATCGACATTGCCCGTCGGTTCGTCCGCCACGAGCATGTCGGGGCGGCCGATGACCGCGCGCGCAATGGCCACGCGTTGCTGTTCGCCGCCCGATAGCGTTGCGGGCCGTGCATCGGCGCGATGCGCCAAGCCGACCCAGTCGAGCATGTCCGTTACCGGCCCGCGCAGATCAGCTTCGCGTACACCCGAAACGCGCAGCGGCAGGGCGATGTTGTCGAAGGCCGACAGGTGATCGACAAGACGGAAATCCTGGAACACCACGCCCATCCGGCGGCGATAGGCGGGCAGCCGCTCGCGCGGCAGCGTAATCACATCGGTGCCGAACATGCGGATCGCGCCCCGCGACGGGCGCTGCGCGAGATATAGCAACCGCAGCAAGGAGGTCTTGCCCGCGCCGCTGGCACCCGTGAGAAAGTAAAAGCGGCCCGGAAACAGCGCGAAGGACACGTTCGACAGGATTTCGCGATCGGTGCCGTAGCGCAGCCCGACATTGTCGAAGCGGACGATTTCGTCCTCGGCCGCGCTCATCGCACCGCTCTGTCGGTGGTATGGAAATGGACACCCGTCATAGTCGCGGACAGCCTATAACCGCGCTTGCATGTGGAAAAAAGCGTCTCCGGGGGTTTGCGAACAGGGCTGTCGCTTGTCGTGATTCGCCCGGCAGCCTAAGGCCTCGGGTCACCATGATTATCGCCTGCCCAGCTTGCGCCACGCGCTATGTCGTCCCCGACAGCGCCATCGGGATCGACGGCCGCACCGTGCGCTGCGCGAAATGCAAGCACAGCTGGTTCCAGGACGGCCCCGATGTCGAGCGCCTCGTCTCGGCCGAGAACGTGACAACCGCACCCCCTCCGCCGGTGCCCCCTGCCGCGCCTGCACCCTCCGAAACGCCAAAAGTTCCCCCCAGCGAACCCGATCCGCAGGCCCGACCTGGCTTCACTTACGACGACACGGCCGCCGAACCGGCGAAACGCGATGGTCCTGATTTCGATGAGGCTGCACCGCCCTATGGCGAGGTGCAGGACGAACTCGCCCCGCCCCCGGTGACGGCCGAGCCCGAAGGCCCCTCGCGTTTCGATCACGCTCCGCCATTCCGTCCACGCCGCAACCTCAATCGGCTGTGGACTTGGGCGGCGGCGATTTTCGCAACGATTGCCCTGGCGACGATTGCCGCGGTCAACACCGTCGGTCTGCCCGATTGGGTTCCGGTCAGCCGTCCGCTGTTCGGCGTGGGGCAACCCGACCTGGAACTGGCCTTCCCGGTGGAAGAGCAGGAGCGCCGGACGCTGCCCAACGGCACCGAGTTCTTCGGCGCGCGGATCGTGGTAACCAACACCGCGCGGGAGACGCGGCCCATTCCGCCGATCCTGATCGTCCTGCGCGATCAGCGCGAACGGCAGGTCTACAGCTGGGTGGTCCAACCACCGCAGTCCAGCCTAGCGCCGGGGGAAGTTCTGACCATCAACGAGGCAGTCACCGACGTGCCCAAATCGGCCGTCTTCGCGGATATCGGCTGGGCTCCACGCTAGCTTTCACAGACGCGCAATAAAGGTGCTTGCGGGGAACCACACCCGCTGCTAGTGGCGCGCTCCTACCGGCGGGAGCCCCTAGCGGATTCGCTCCCGATCCTGACTGTGTGCGGTCGTGGCGGAACTGGTAGACGCGCAACGTTGAGGTCGTTGTGGCCGCAAGGCCGTGGAAGTTCGAGTCTTCTCGACCGCCGCCAATTCCGACATTTGCCGGCCACCGGGCCTGCCTCGCTTCCTGTGTGGACGGGACGCTTGACCTGTCACGCGTTTTGCGGAAACCTGCGTAACCAGAGAGCACTTTCGAGGAGAGTTTCACGCACTCGCATCGGCTGACGATGCGCTGCAAGGAGACTCTTCATGCGGACAATAGCGACGGCCGCGACTGCGATATTCCTGATGGCCGGCGGTTCCGCGCCACTGGGGGCCAAACCCTCCTCCGCGCCCCGCGCCAAACTCGTGCATTGCGGCGCGCAGGACTGCCTCAAGATTTCGGGCCGGCGCGACAACACGTCCGTGATCGTCCGCGTGAATGGCGAGCCGGTCCTTGTCGAAGGCTGCACGCGATGGCGCACTAAGCTGCCCTTGGCCCGGTTGCGACGCATGTCCCCCCGTTTCGCGCGCACCGCGTCGGTTACTCTCAGCAACCCGCTTTCCCGCACGGAAACCACGTACGAGATCGACCTCCCGATCGGATTGCTCGGCGGAACGACACCGCTTGCCGCCCTTGAGGTGACCGCGTGGTAGCCGCAAACTCGCCTAATCGCCTGCCTTGCAAGCCTTCGCTTGCTGACATACTTCCCCCTGCAACCGCCGCAGAGCGGTGTTCGAGTAATGCAGGAGACGATGATGATGAAAGCAGGATTTGCGGCAATTGCCGCAGCCGCATTGGCGACCCCGGCCATGGCCACGACCCCGACCGATCCCTTCGTGCAGCCTTCCGCCACGCTGAGCCTCGAGGGGCTCGATCTCGCCAGCGTCGAAGGCCAACGCCGCCTCGCCATCCGGATGGACAACGCAGCACGCGCGGTCTGCGGGGATGGCCTCGATACGGTGCATCTGCACGCCCACGCACGGGCGCAGGAATGCCGTGTCGCAGTGCTGGACCAGATCCGCGACCAGATCGAAACGCGCATGGCAGCGAAGACCGCGCCTGTCAGGCTCGCGGCGAACCGCTAGGCACCATCGCCGCAGTCGGGGGCTTATCGCCGTTCGCGTCCGGCAGGGACCGCGCGGCATGAGCCTCGCCCTGCGCGCACGGGCCGCGATCGACAACGGCGATCTGCTGACCGCCACACAGGCGGCCAAGGCGCTGGTGCTCGAACGGCGCGACGCTCCGGAAGGTTATTTCCTGCTTGCTCTCGCCGCAGAACAGGCGGGGCAGGTCGACAATGCCTTGCGGCTGTTTCAAGCCGCGGTGGAGCGTGGCCGGGATCCAGAGCATCTGGCGCAATGGGCACGGCTACTCAGCCTGGTGCGCCGCGATGGCGATGCGGCACGCGCGGCGCGCGAGGCCTTGGCCCAGGCACCGCGCAATGCCCAAACGCTCGACACGATTGGTTGCGTGCTGACGAGGCTGGGCGACCACGAGAGTGCGATCGCCCCGTTCTCGCAAGCGGTGGCGCGCGATCCCGGCAATCCGGACTTTCGCTACAATCTGGCGGCGGCGAGCAGTTTTACCGGACGCATAGACGCCGCGCGAACGCAATACGAAGCCATTCTTGAGGCTGATCCTGGGCATGCGCGCGCGCATTACGCGCTGGCGATCCTGTCGCGCCAGACCCCGCAGGCAAACCATGTCGCGCGGCTCGAGACTGCCATGGCGAATGCCAGCACCGACGACGCCAGGCTGCGGATCCGCTATGCTCTCGCGAAGGAGCTCGAGGACCTCGGAGACAGAGCGGCCTTCGGCCATCTGGCGGTCGCCAATGCCCACCAGAAGCGGGTGTCGGGGTACGACTTCGCACAGGACGAAGAGATCTTCGACGCGCTCGAGTTGCTGTTTCGCCAGCCCTCGGGCGAATACTACGATGGTCCCGAGCATTCCGATGCTGCACCGATCTTCGTGGTGGGCATGCCGCGCACCGGCACCACGCTGATCGATCGCATCCTCTCATCACATCGCGACGTTGCATCTGCTGGAGAACTCCAGGCCATGCCGGTAGCGCTCAAGCGCCTTGCCGGTACGCCGTCGAGAACCGTCATCGATGCCACAACGATCGCCGCCAGCCGCGACATCGAACCGGCGCAGTTGGGCCTCGCCTATCTCGAGCAGGCGGGCCCTCACCTGCCCGAGACAGCGCCGCGCTTCATCGACAAGCTGCCCGCAAATTTCCTCTATATCGGTCATATCGCGCGTGCGTTGCCGAAGGCGCGGATCGTGTGCCTGCGCCGCAATCCGATGGATACGGTATGGAGCAACTACAAGAACCTGTTCGCCAGCCAGTCGGCCTACTACGCCTATTCCTACGACCTGCTCGACACGGCGCGCTATTATGCGCGGTTCGACCGGCTGATGCGCCGATGGAGCACGCTGTTCCCCGACCGGGTCCTGCAGTTGAGCTATGAAGGCCTTGTCGCCGACCAGGAGACGCAGACCCGACGGCTGATCGAGTTTTGCGGGCTGGAATGGGACGACAACTGTCTCGACTTCCACGTAAACAGTTCTGCCGTGGCCACGCCCAGCGCTGCGCAGGTGCGCCGTCCGATCAACGCCGACGCAGTCGGCCGCTGGCGCAGACATGCGGGAGCGCTCGAACCGGCCCGCGCCTGGTTCGAAGCGCAAGGTATCGACACGGCCTGACTCCGGTATCGACTTGCCAAAAGGAGCAGGGGCCCCCGCCGATGCCGGCGGGAGCCCCGACTTTCGCTAATCCCGCTCGGGTCAGAAGGAGAAGCGCGCTTCCAGTCCGACGGTCCGCGGATTGACCACCGCCTGGCGATAGTATCGCACGGCGATGCCGTCGTTGACGCCGATCCGCGACCTGTCATTGGCCACCGAAACCACTGCGTACTTGTCGAAGATGTTATTCGCGAACAGGCTCACGCTGTAACTGTCCATTTCATAGGTCAGCGATGCACGGTGCAGCGTGTATCCGGGGATCAGGTCCCCGAAGGCGCGATCCCAGCCGATCCGGGAAACCACATTGCCGCGGTAGGTTGCCGTCCAGTTGGCGACGAGGTCGGCATCGCCCATCGGCGCGACGTAGGTCACACCCAGACTGCCCGAGTTCTTCGCCGAGCCCGGCAGGCGATCGCCATCGAGCGCGTCGAGCTGGACGAAGCGGTTCGAGTAATCGCCCGGTGTCTCGCGGATCGTGATGATCCCGGGCACGTCGTCGGTCAGGTAGGCATCGGTATAGGAGTAGGTCCCCTGGATCGTGAGCGCGGGCGTCGGCCGAAGCTGGAACGAAGTTTCGAAGCCGCGCGATTTGGCCGAGCCGCCATTCACCGTGATCCCGGTCGCGCCGTAGAGAGTGGCCGAGTTCACCTGGATACCCTGCCATTTCACGTCGAACACGTTGAAGTTGAACGACAGCACATCGTCGAACAGCTGGGTGCGGATGCCCAGCTCGATGTTCTTGGTGGTATCGGGGCCGTATTGCAGTTCGTCGGGCAGGGCACAGATGATCTGCTGACCCGGCTGGATGTCGGCCGGGCACGGCGCAACCCGGTTCGGTCCACCGAGACGATAGCCCTTGCTGTAGGTCGCATAGACCATCACATCGGGGCTGAATTCGTAGGAGGTGTTGAACTTCCACACCCAGCCATCGTCGCCCGCATTACCACCGTTGACGGGAAGATCGTAAGGGCTCAGCGGATCGCCGAGCACCGGCAGTGCAGCGGCGCCGGCGATGCTCGAAGTGTAATCGAAATAGCGTGCGCCCGCGGTGATCTGCCACTCGGGCACGATCTCCCAGGTAACTTCGCCGAACACCGCCTTCTCCTTCACTTCGGAAGTGATGTAGCTGACGTATTCGAGCGCCTCGGGATTGGTCGTCGGATCGACCCACGGGTGATTGGGGATGCGTTCGGCGTAGTCGCTCTGGTAGTCGTTCTCGTTGTAGAACCCGCCGAGAACCCAGCTGAACGGGCCCCCATGGCTGGATACCAGCCGCAGTTCGAAATTCTTCTGCTTGCGCTTGCGATCGGACGCGTAATTGCCCGCGAAGGAGGGGAAGAGTTCGTAGCCGTAATCGAGGTCGAGCAGCAGGTCGGTAACATCGCCCGCATCGCTGTAGCTCATTTCGGTATAGGCGCCCGTCGCCACGATATCGACGATGTCGGCGATATTGGCGTTGACCTCGGCGCTGACGAGATGCGCGTGACGATCGACGGGTTCCTTGAACCTGCTGGCGTTCTCGTAGCGCCCGGTTCCGAGCACGCCCGCGCTGTTCGACTGCGCGCCCTCGGTCTCCGTGCGCTGATAGGCATAGGTCAGCAGCAGCTTGAGATCATCGTCGGCCTGGAACAGCAGCTGGTTGCGCGACGTGAAGGTGCGCTCGAAATTGAGGTCCTCTTCCTCGTAGAGATTGGCATCGTACCCGGCCTGCGAGATGCTGTCCGGACCATCGGGCTGCGGCAGCGAGACACCGGGCTCCTGCACCAGCAGCGAATAGTCGATGAAGCCGGGATCGAAATAGTATCCCGTCGCGCTGCGGAAGGCGATATGATCCCGCAGGATCGGCAAATTGATCATGCCCGAAATCTGGTAGCCGAGGTCGTCGCTGTGTGCCTTGGCATAGCCGCGCACATGCAGGCCGCCTTCGACCACGCCGGGATCGGGCCGGTTGGGAATATACCGGATCGCACCGGCCAGCGTGCCGAGGCCGTAGAGCGTCCCTTGCGGGCCGAGAAGCGTTTCGACGCGCTCGATGTCGTTCAGTTTGAAATCGTAATAGAGCGGCACTTCGCCCAGGTAGATGCCCAGGGCATCGTCGTATATTGCGCCGCCATCTCCCACGCCCGAAGCGTTGAGGCCACGCAGGACGATCGAGCCGGTCGATCCCGGGCCGGTATCGGATATGGTCATGCCCGGCGTGAAATCGGCGATGTCGCGAATGTCGTCGATCCGCTGCCGCGCAAGTTCCTCGGCGCCTACCGCGGTGATGTTGATCGGCGTATCCATAAGCGTGGTGGCACGGCGCGTGGCGGTGACGACGATCGTATCGGGCGTGACGGTGTCCTCGTCGCTGCCGGCGTCCTGCGCGAAAGCCGGTGTGGCCAGTGTCGCACCGGAGATGATCGTTGCCGACAGCAGGCCAAACTTGATTCTTGCGCTGTTTCTCATGGTCTTTCTTCCCGTCTCTATTGGTTGAGCTCGTCCGCGCCGCGACACGCGTGTCGCAGCAGACCAGCTTCCTGAGGACCTGAGGCGGCGCCTGATTCCGTTATTCGGATTTCAGGACTTCACCCTTGCGATTCGACGAAACCATCCCGTCTTTTCATACGATCCCGCGTACTTCCGTTGTTCTCGAGGCATCGGCGCTGCCGATGGTCCCGCCTGCGTAAAGCGAAATGCACCGCCGAGACTGCCGGACCGGCGTTGGCGATGGCTGGAACCAGTGCGAGGAGAGGGGGCCTCGGACCGGGAGAATCTGCGCACCGGGATCGGCGAACGGCGGTGACCGTCCGGACCGTCGGTGACAGGGAAACAGATGGTTACGCACGTCATGCGCAGCCCCGCGCCGCGTTCGCGTTGGAATTCGCGGGAAGGGCGATCTGGCCCACCGCAAGGCGGAACGGTTCGTCCGGACCGAGTGCCCCTGCCAGTTCGTTGCCACGCGTTTTCAGCAGCGCGCATCAGCGAGAGCGTGAACCAGGCCGCAGTCAGCATACCGAACAGCGCAAGCGTGTTCGCGCGGAGAGCGAGCACAACCAGCCCGAGAACTGCCGCTGCGAGAACAGGCCGGAAAAACAATGGGAGAACCGCAGGGCTGAGAGCGGGGAAACCGGCAGCAGCGCGATTGTCCCTCGAGAAGGTCCGGGCAGCCGATGTTCGGTCCATAGACAACCTCCCTTCCGGGTCGCCAATCGACCCAAACCCGCAGATTCCCTTCCCAGTCACGACCGTTCTTAACGACGGTATGTCATACGCTACCGATATTACGGAATGCGTCAAGAGTATTATTGTGCAGTGCCGCACGGCACTTAACCATTTATAATTCAGTGACTTATAAAACTCGCGCGAACCCGTCGCGCGCGAGCGCGGGAGCCGGCGTGCTGCGCTGCAACGACGATTCGCGTGAGCTATTCCCCTGACAGCGCCCACCAGTTGATCGAGTCCACATCGTGCGCACTCGTCCAGATCCCTTCGGGCGTATAGCGGATCGCCCCGCTCCCCTCGGGCCGCCCGACCCGGGCGAGGATTTCTCCGTTCGCCGCTTCGATGACGACGAAAGTCTGCTCGTCGGTCGTGCGCAGCCAGACCTTGCCCTCGCCCGTGTCGATATCGCCCCATTTGAGATTGTCGCCGACCTTCGTCCTGCCGGTCACCGCGAGGGTTTCCGGATCGATCCGCGCCACCGTGCCGTCACCCTGCTCCTGCACCCAGACCGCCCCCTCGCCCGCAGCGAGGAAGCCAGGCGTAGCGCCGAGCTCGACCGTTCCGGTGACCGTATTGCTTGCCGGGTCGATCCGTTGCAGTGTTCCGCCCGCGCTGCTCACCGCCCATAGCGCGTCGAAGCCATAGGCGAGGAAAGTCGTCCCCGGGGCAACCGCAATCTCCGCAGTTACGGAATTGGTGGCGGGATCGATGCGCGTGATCGTACCCGCGGCCTGGTTCGGCGCCCAGACCGCCCCTGCCCCGCCGACCACATTCTGCTCTCCACTGGGCCCGATGCCCGCGGGGATGCGCGCCAACACCTGCCCGGTATCGGGACCGATGCGGTAGAGTTCACCGCCTTCGCAATTGCCCACCCACAGCGAACCCGCCTCCATCGCCATTGTACCGCAGGGGCGGGGCATTTCGACGGTGGCAATTTTGCCTTCGCGCGACCATTGTTCGACCCGGCCTTCGTTCGTCGACCAGACCGTATCACCATCGACCTGCAGGAAGTCGACGAAGCCCGGTACCTCGACGACCGTTTCGGCGAAAGCGAGCGAGGCCTCCTCATCGACTGCGGTGGTGCAGGAAGCGGCCAGGAGGGGAAGAAAAAGCAGGGATCGGTTCATCGGGATGCTCCTTTTCGCATGCGCACGCCGCCCGATATCCGGGCGGCGAAGGCATCAGTCGTATCGGTAGGGATTGGTGTCGATCGTGGTGAAGCTGCGGGTCTGATTGCAGAGGAACACGGTGCCGGTGAAATAGATGCCCGGTTCGGTGATCGTCTTCGCGAATTCGAAGGTCTGCCTCAGGTCCTCGACGGTCATTTGCACCGGCGCCTCGTCCGGTTGCCAAGTCGTGCCGTAGGGATAGTCGGTCCCGTCTCGGCTGATCTCGATATGACAACCCATCACATGCGAGACCGGAAATTCGTCACAGAACGCGATCAACCGCGCCATGCTGTCGAACCATGGCTGCCAATAGGTGATATAGCAGCGCCCGCGGTAGAACATGTCGCCGGTGTAGAGAATCTGCGTGTAGCTGTCGTAATAGGCGAATTCGGACACGACGTGCCCGGGCGAACCCCAGATCAGGATATCGCGCCCGCCAAGATCGAGCGTGACGCGTTGCTCGGGGAAATCGGTCATGCCCCAGAAGCCGAGCATCTCTTCATGCGTTAGCCCCATGTAGCGCGTGTTCGGTCGGTCGGCGAACTGGTTGACCGCGGCATAATGGTCGGCATGCAGATGGCTGAAGGCGACCAACAGCTCGAGGCTGGTCGGATCGCGGCCGTGGCGCTTGCACCAATCGGCGATGCACTCGTCGACGACGCCACGCAGGTCCCAGTTCGTGCGCAACTGGGTGAATCCTTCATCGAGCAGCAGGACCCGGTCGTTGCCGAAATACAGCGGGGCGAAGGGCGCTTCGAAACTGTAGGCCTTGTTCTGCCTGAGAATGGCGGTGTGCGAATTGTACCAATGCACGTGAACCGGAGGGTCGGTGTTGTCCATCAGCGATTCCGACCCGCAGATCCAGCGGTCGGGAAAGCTGCCCGGGGTCGGCCCGTCGCCGCTGAAATCGATCGGCTCCGGGCGAGGCCCGCTGGCGGCGGCGGCTTCGGCATAGGTGGTCAGCGCCGCCGGGACGGCTAGAGCGGCGGCATTGTAGGACAGGAAAGTGCGGCGATCCATGATGACTCTCCTGCCGTCAGAAGGGATAGGGAGGGGTGATTTGCGGGACGCCTTCGGGCCAGACCGAGGTGCGTTGGTCGGGGCTGACCCCGTTGAACAGAACGAAGTCCGGACGGATCAGCATCATGTCCCGGCCCTGCACTTCGCGCGCGTGACGGAGCGCGTCGTCGATCACCTCGGGCAGGAGCTGGAGGATCCGTTCGTAGGGCTTGTTCGTGGCGAAGCGCGGATAGAAGCGTCCGGGCGCGAACATCATGTCGATGTGCCCGCCAAGCACGAACAGGATCGGATTTCGCGCGGCGAAGTCGCGCAGGCGGATCAGCGAAGCGACGTAGTCGCGGTCGTTGCCGATATTTATGCGCCCGGGGAACAGCAGATCGCCCGTGAACAGCAAGTCGCAATAGGGATCGTAGAAGCTTACCCCGTCGCGATGCGTCCCCGGCGTCGGGATGACTTCTACTATCCGATCGCCGAGATCGATCATGCCCGTCGCGCCGGGCCATGCTCCAGCAAAACCGTAATGCGCTTTCATCGCTGCGAGCGGCGGCGGCACGATAGTGGTGCGGGGGCGACCGACGAATTGCTTCAATCCCTGGTTCTGCGCGATATCCTCACCTGAAGTCAGCGCGATTGTGAGCGGGGTGGAAGGGCGCCCACGCATCTGGCACCACCGCGCAACGATCGCATCGACGGTCTCGCGCAAGGGGAAATGCTGGGGGTTGGCCGTGGCCCCGCTATCGATCAGCAGCGCGCCCTCATTGCCGAACAGGAGATAGACGAATGGCGCTTCCCAATGAACGCAGACATTCTGCCGCAGCACGAATGTGTCCTCATTATATTGCACCACCTGGACGCGCGGATCGGTATTCGTCGCAGCCACTATCGAACCGTTGATCCAGCGAAAGCCCAACCGCCCGGGAGCCGGTCCCGTGGCCGCATAATCATGGCGCACCGGGCTGCGCGGAGCCGTCGGAACCGCGGAATCCGTATGGCGCACTCCATCGGGATTGTAGCCGATCGCAAGATTGCCATTGCCCGCGAAGGTGGGCGGAAGCGACGGCGTGGGCGTCGGGCTGGGGGCAGGCTCCTGCGTGGAACCGGGGGCGGATCTGGTATGCGGCATCGAGCGCTCCGGACAGGCCGCCAGATAGCGGCGAATGACTGCCTTGAACGCATGCCTCCCCAGGCCTTGTGCGCGCGTGAGTGGCATTCAGCCCCTGCGCTTGGTCGGCGAGCCTATCGATATTACCAATAATCGCAATAGTAATAAATTAGTGATGGACAGCGCCCCGGTTTGGCGCAATGCTGCACCTGCGAAAGGAGTCACCTTTATGTTGAACGGGATCCGCAAAGCAGGCGCTGCAGTTTTGTTCGCCTGCGCCTTCGTTATTGCCTCATGCTCGCCATCGGGCGAAGAACCGGCAGCGCCCAAGACACAGTTCTCCATCGGCTGGTCGATCTACGCCGGATGGATGCCCTGGCCCTATGCCGAACAGGCGGGGATCGTGAAGAAGTGGGCGGACAAATACGGCATCGAAATCGATATCGTTCAGGTCAACGACTACGTCGAATCGGTGAACCAGTACACCGCTGGGCAGTTCGACGGGGTGACTGTCGCGAACATGGACGCCCTGACGATCCCCGCCGCGAGCGGCAAGGACACCACCGCGCTGATCATTGGCGATTATTCGAACGGCAATGATGGCGTGCTGCTCAAGAATGCCGGCGGGCTCGCCGATATTGCCGGGCGGCAGGTCAATCTGGTCGAGCTTTCGGTATCGCATTATTTGCTCGCCCGCGCACTGGAATCGGGCGATCTCGCGATGACCGACGTTCGCACGGTCAACACGGCCGATGCCGATATCGCCGCGGCCTATACCTCGCCCGACGTGACCGCTGCGGTAGCCTGGAATCCGCAGTTGCTGACTATGAAGCAAGAGCCGGGTACGCTTCAGGTGTTCAGCTCGGCAGATATCCCGGGGGAGATTCTCGACCTGCTGGTGGTCGATACTGCAACGCTCGAGGCCAACCCTGACCTCGGCAAGGCTCTGGTCGGGATCTGGTACGAAACGCTGGCGCTGATGCAGCAGGACGACGAAGCGGGCGCAGCCGCCCGCGCCGCCATGGCACAGCTTGCCGGGACGACACCCGAAATGTTCGAAGCGCAGCTCGCAACGACGCATCTCTATGTCGAGCCCGGACAGGCGGTCGCTGCGGCCACCGCCGACGCCCTGGTCGAAACAATGACCCGGGTACGCGATTTCAGCTTTGCCCAAGGTCTGTTCGGGCAGGGCGCGAGTTCGGCCGATGTGATCGGCATGGCCTTCCCCGGCGGCAAGACGCTGGGCAATCCCGACAACATCACCCTGCGTTTCGACGATAGCTACATGCGGATGGCCGCCGAGGGTGGGGTTTAGCGCGGTGGCCGGCGGGGGGTGCAGGATCGGGGGCGCAGCGTAGTGCGTTGGGTCGATCGCCGGATCGGTAGGACCAACGGGTTGCTCATGGGCGCGGTGCCGATCCTGCTGCTCGTGCTGCTTTACCTGTTCTTCGCTGCCGAGCGGCACGCGATCAATCCGGCCGACAAGATCCTTCCGCTGCCCGGCGCCATGGTCGATGCCATGCGCGCGCTGGTGCTCGAGCGCGATCCGCTCTCGGGGCGCTATCTTTTCTGGGCCGATACGCTTGCCAGCCTGCAACGGCTGGGGCTTGGTTTGGCAATTTCGACGGCCAGCGCGCTGCTTGTGGGATTGGTGCTGGGATTGCTCCCACCCGTACGCGCGACTTTCGGCATGCTGGTGACCGGGATCGCGGTCATTCCGCCGATCGCGTTGCTGCCAATCCTGTTCATCGCCTTCGGCCTCGGCGAAACCTCCAAGGTCGCTCTGATCGTTATCGGCATTGCCCCCTTCATGATCCGCGACATCGCTGCGCACACCGCCGAGCTCCCGCGCGAGCAGATCGTCAAGGCGCAGACGCTGGGCGCGAGCACCTGGCAGTTGATGCTTCGTGTCGTGCTTCCACAGGCCATGCCGCGGCTGTTCCAGGCTGTCCGGCTGGCACTCGGCCCGGCGTGGGTTTTCCTGATCTCGGCCGAAGCGATCGCCGCCGACATCGGACTGGGCTACCGGATTTTCCTCGTGCGGCGCTATCTCGCGATGGATGTGATCCTGCCCTATGTCGCTTGGATCGCGATCCTTGCCGCGCTCACCGATATCCTGCTTGCCTGGTCCAGCCGTCGGCTGTTCGGCTGGGCGCACCGGTCCGCAGCATGAGCAGCTTTCTTTCCCTGCGCGACGTCTGGGTCGAATATGGCGAAAAGATCGTGCTCGAACGCGTCAATCTCGAGATCGATGAAGGCGCGTTCGTCTCGATCATCGGGCCTTCGGGCGCAGGCAAGAGCAGCCTGCTGCGCGTGATGCTGGGTCAGGATGCCCCGTCACGCGGCAGGATTGAGTTGGACGGCATGCCGCTGGAACCGCAATGCGACAGCAACCGCGGGGTGGTATTCCAGCGCTATTCCGTGTTCCCGCACATGACCGTGCTCGAAAATACGCTGTTCGGTCTCGAATGCGCGCAAGCCCCCTTCACCGCACGGTTGTTCGGCGCCGCGCGCAGGTCTGCCGTGGCGGAGGCGAAGGACATGCTTCACGCGGTTGGGCTCGGCGACAATGGCTCGCTCTACCCCGCACAGATGTCGGGCGGCATGCAGCAGCGCCTCGCGCTGGCGCAGGCGCTGGTCAAGCGGCCCCGCATCCTGCTGCTCGACGAACCGTTCGGTGCGCTCGATCCGGGCATCCGCTCCGACATGCACCGGCTGATCACCGATCTGTGGAACGCCTATTCGCTTACCGTGATCATGGTGACGCACGACATCGGCGAAGCCTTCTCGTTGGGCAACCGTGTGCTCACGCTGGATAAACTGCGGCATGACCCGCACGCCCCGAACCGGTATGGTGCCTCGGTCGTTTACGATCTTCCCCTGACGCGGAAGGACCCGCCGCGCGGCGCAGCCAAGCTACCCGCTGCGAGGTCGACGCGAGAGGGCAAGAATAACAGTATTACGATTGACAAAATAGATAATACTTGAGAGGAATCACCCATGGCATCCGAACCAACCAGCCTTGCCCGCCTCAGTATGAGCCTGCCGGCGGATCTGTTCCGCCAGCTCGACATGATGGTCGAGGAACGCGGGCTGCCCTCGCGCTCGCAGCTTATCGCCGAACTGATTCGCCATGCGCTGGCCGAACATGAAGCGATGACCCGGCCGGAGGAGATGCTCGCGGGCACGATCACGCTGGTTTATCGCGGCGATCGCGGCAGCATCCGGCAACAACTGGCCACCACGCAGGTCGATTATCTGAAGGAAGTCATCTCCTCGCAGCATGTCTTCCTCGAGGACGACCAGTCGCTCGAAGTCCTGCTTGTCCAGGGCCCGGCCGTCCGGCTCGAGGCGCTGTGCGATGCGCTGCGTTCGATCCGCGGCGTCAACCAGCTTCAGCTCGTCACCACCACCGCTCTGCTGCCGCCGTTGCACAAGGGCGAGCCCGGTGCCGGAGGCGATGCCGCGCGCGGCAAGCCCAAACCCACCGATACGGAGGCCGCGTGACCGCAGACCTGGCAAATCCACTCGCCGCACGCGACCACGCTCGGGCCATGACCGGCACAGTGGTCGACAGCATGCCGGTGCTTCCGCCGGTTGCCGACGACTTGCCGGGTGATGTCGATCCTGCGGACCTTCTGTGGGAAGAAACCGTCGCACCGGGCGGATACACGATCCGGCGGCTCAACCGCGGTGCCCGGCTGCGCCTGATCGACCTGCAGGGTGACGCCTGCGCATCCTTCCAGATCTTCAACGCCGAAATGCCGACCGAGCGGCTCAATGTCGCCGATACGGTCAAGGTGCAGTGGAACGCCTATCTGGGCGCCGGCAAGCTGTTGTTGTCCGACATGGGCCGCGTGCTGATGAGCTTCCTCGAAGACGAAGCCGGAACGCATGACTGCTTCTGCGGCACATCGAACGAGGAATTGAGCGCAGCGAAATACGGCAAGGGTGAACAGCCCCCGCGCTACTTCCTCAATGGCCGCGATCGGTTCCTCCTCGGCGTCGGCAAGCACGGGCTCGCGCGCAAGGATGTCCACCCCTGCGTCAATCTGTTCAAGGGGGCCACGGTCGGCGACGATGGCGCGATCACGCCCGATATCGGGCCGTTCGAACCGGGGCGGACCGTGGTGCTGCGCGCCGAGATGGATCTGATGCTGGTCATCGCCAATTGCCCGCATGTGCTGGATCCGCGGCCCGATTGGACCGTCGCCCCGCTGCGCGTGACCGCTTGGCGCGGTCCGGTGACCCCCGAGGACGATCCGATCCGCAACAGCGCCCCCGAAGCGCTGCGCGCCTACCTCAATGTCGAAGACTATTATCGCCGCTGAAAGGGCTGCCTACCGTGTCCACCGATCCGCATGTGGCCGACCTTCCCGGCGCCATAGTCCATGACGAAGTGGTCGCCGCGCGGCACTTCTGGGTGCATCCCGTCGATGCCGGCCAGACGCTGCGCATCGTCGATCTCAAGGGCAATCAGGCGGTCGACCTGCTGATCTATTCAGCCGCCGACGACGCCGAACGCTACAGCGCGCAGGATACGGTGGCGGCGCAGGGCAACCTTTTCCTGCGCGAGGGGTCGGTGTTGCGTTCGAACGAAGGCCGCCCGCTGATGACCATCACCGGGACTTCGGTAGCCTATCACGATACGATCGGAGGCGCCTGCTCGGTCGAATCCAACACGCTGCGCTACGGTCATCACACCAAGTCGCAGCATGCCTGCGTCGAGAACTATCTCAAGGCCAGCCTGCCCGAAGGGCGCAGCAAGCGCGACCTCGTTTCCAACATCAACTTCTTCATGAACGTCCCGGTCGAAGATGACGGGGCTCTGGGTATCGTCGACGGCATCTCGGCCCCCGGCCTGTCGGTCGACGTGCGGGCCGAAATGGATGTCGTGGTGCTGGTCTCGAACTGTCCGCAGATCAACAACCCCTGCAACGGGTTCGACCCGACCCCCGTCCGGATGATCGTCACGGCATGAGCGATGCCACGGTAATGATCGCCAATCGCGGGGCGATCGCGACCAGGATCATCCGCACGTTGCGCCGTATGGGTCTGCGCTCGGTCGCGGTCTATTCGGAAGCCGACGCGGATTCGCTGCATGTCGCCCAGGCCGACGAGGCCGTCTGCATCGGCCCAGCGCCCGCAGCGGAAAGCTATCTCGACGGTGCTGCCATTATCGCCGCGGCGAAAGCGACCGGCGCAGGCTATATCCACCCGGGCTACGGGTTCCTTGCCGAGAATGCCGAGTTCGCCGAAGCCTGCGAGGCCGCCGGGATCGTCTTCATCGGTCCGCGTCCGGAACACATTCGGACATTCGGGCTCAAGCACAGCGCGCGTGCGCTGGCCGAAGCGCAGGGCGTTCCGCTCGCGCCGGGCACCGGACTGCTGACCGATGAGGAAGAAGCGGCCACCGCCGCCGACGCTATCGGCTATCCGGTAATGCTCAAGGCCACCGCGGGCGGTGGCGGTATCGGCATGCGCATTTGCTCGAGCGAATCGGAATTGCGCGATGGGTTTGCCGGCGTTGTTCGGCAGGGGGCCAGCAGTTTCGGCGACTCGGGCGTCTTCCTCGAGCGCTACATCGCGCGTGCGCGGCATATCGAGGTACAGGTCTTCGGTGATGGCGAAGGCCATGTCATGCCGCTGGGCGAACGCGACTGTTCGCTCCAGCGTCGCAACCAGAAGGTGGTCGAGGAAGCCCCTGCCCCCTGCCTTTCGGACGCGCTGCGCCGCGACCTCATCGCTGCCGCAGTCGATCTCGCGCAGGCGGCGCGATACCGCTCGGCGGGAACGGTGGAATTTCTCTTCGACGCCGAACGGGAGGAATTCTTCTTTCTCGAAATGAACACGCGCCTGCAGGTCGAACACGGCGTCACCGAGGAAGTGATGGGCGTTGATCTGGTCGAGTGGATGGTGCGCGGCGGGATGGGCGATTTCGCCTTCATGGATCGCACGCCGCCGGTCGCGAATGGCCACGCGATCCAGGTGCGGCTCTATGCCGAGGATCCTGCGCTCGACTACCGGCCGACGACGGGCACGCTCTCGGCACTGTCCTTTCCCGATGACATCCGCGCCGAAACTTGGTGCGAGGCGGGCAGCACGGTCAGCCCGTGGTACGACCCGATGATCGCCAAGCTGATCACGCATGCCGATAGCCGCGATGGCGCCATCGCATCGATGCAGGCAGCGTTGCGCGACAGTCGGATCGAAGGGCTCGAGACGAATCTTCGCTGGCTGCGCGACGTCCTGCGCGACGACAGTTTTGCTGCGGGCACGGTCTCGACCCGTCTGCTCGATACGGTCCCCTATGCCCCACGCAGCCTGCAGATCGTTTCGGGCGGAACCGCGACTACGGTGCAGGACTGGCCCGGTCGTGAAGGGCTTTGGTCGATCGGCGTGCCGCCCTCGGGCCCGATGGACGACCGTTCGTTCCGGCTCGGCAATCTGCGGCTCGGCAACCCGGAAGGCACCGCCGGTCTCGAGATCACATTTACCGGCCCGACGATCCGGTTCAATACCTCCGCGCGGCTGTGCCTGACCGGTGCCGATTTCGGCGCGAAGCTCGATGGCGAACCCGTTGCGCCGCATACGCCTTTCGACGTCGCTGCCGGGCAGATGCTGGCCATGGGCCGCGTCACGGGGGGAGGCATGCGTGGTTACCTGCTCTTCGCCGGCGGGCTCGATATCCCACCCTATCTCGACAGCCAGAGCACCTTCGAACTGGGCCAGTTCGGCGGACATGCCGCACGGAGACTGGTCGCGGGCGACACATTGCATCTCGCCGCGGCAGCGACCGACCCCGTGACTGCGCCCGCCGGAGGCGAGCAGGCATTGGGCAATTGCTGGACCCTGCGCGTGCTGTACGGTCCGCACGGTGCGCCGGACTTCTTCACTCCGGAGGATGTCGAAACCATCGCGGCGGCCGAATGGAAGGTCCACTACAACAGCAACCGCACCGGTGTGCGGCTGGTGGGCCCCAAGCCCGAATGGGCCCGCACGGATGGCGGCGAAGCCGGGCTGCATCCCTCGAACATCCATGACAATCCCTATGCGATCGGGGCAGTCGATTTCACCGGTGATATGCCGATCATTCTCGGGCCGGACGGCCCTTCGCTGGGTGGCTTCGTCTGTCCCTTCGTGGTCATCGCTGCCGATCGCTGGAAGATCGGCCAGCTCGCTCCGGGAAACCGCGTGCGGTTCCAGCCGGTGAATATCGACGAGGCGGAGCAGGCAAACCGCGCCGCTCCGCTGGCGGGGGCAAGCGCCGGCGTGGCCGATGCGACGCCCCGCTCCGAACTGGCCGAGCTGTCGCCCCTCCTCGCCGAGATCCCTGCCGAGGGGAACCGGCCGCGGACGGTCTATCGCCAGCAGGGCGATCGCAACATCCTCGTCGAGTACGGCCCGATCGTGCTCGATCTCGAATTGCGGATCCGCGTCCATGCCTTGATGACCGTGCTCGAAGCCAAGGGCCTCGCCGGAGTGATCGATATCACCCCGGGGATCCGCTCGCTGCAGCTGCATTTCGATGGTCGGCAACTCGATCAGGCCCGGGCGCTGGCCGCGCTGATCCAGTGCGAAGACGAATTGGGCGACCTCGAAGATTTCGTTATCCCGTCGCGGATCGTGCATCTCCCACTCAGTTGGCGGGATCCGGCAATCAACGCGACGGTCGAGAAATACATGGCGACGGTGCGCGAGGATGCCCCGTGGTGTCCCGACAACATCGAGTTCATCCGGCGCATCAATGGGCTGAGCGATGCCGACGCGGTCGAGCGCGTGGTCTTCGATGCCAGCTATCTGGTGATGGGTCTGGGCGATGTCTATCTCGGCGCGCCGGTGGCGACGCCGGTCGATCCGCGCCACCGGCTCGTTACCACGAAATACAATCCCGCGCGCACCTGGACCCCGCCCAATGTGGTGGGCATCGGCGGCGCCTACATGTGCATCTACGGGATGGAGGGGCCGGGCGGCTACCAGCTGTTCGGTCGCACTATCCAGGTCTGGAACACGCATCGCCAAACCGATGCCTTCGTCGACGGCAAGCCGTGGCTGCTGCGCTTCTTCGATCAGATCCGCTTCTTCGAGGTCAGCGCAGCAGAACTCGAAGAATGGCGCCGCGACTTTCCCGCCGGGCGCCGCACCATCGAGGTCGAGCATTCGGAATTCCGGCTGGCCGACTACCGCGCCTTCCTAGCCGACAATGCCGATTCGATCGCCGAATTCGAGACCCGGCGCCAGGCCGCTTTCGACGCCGAGCGGGCCGAATGGGAGCGTACCGGGGAATTCGACCGCGTGTCCGAATTGATCGAGGACGGCGGATCGGGCGGGCTCGACGTTCCCGCGATCGAGGTTCCGGACGGTGCAGACGTGATCGAATCGCCCTTCGGCGGATACATCTGGAAATTGCTCGTCGCCGAAGGCGATGAAGTGGAGGCCGGGGCAACCGTGGCCGTGATCGAGGCGATGAAAATGGAAACCCCGCTCGAAAGCCCGGCAGCGGGCACAATCAGCGCGCTTTACATCGAGGAACGCCAGCCAATCGAGCCGGGTGCTCCGCTCATGGCGCTGTCGAGGCGCGCATGAGCCAGCCCGAAAGCAAGGGTGCCGCGCAAATCTCGGCGGCAGTGAACGGTAGCGAAACCACCGCGCTTGCAGTTCTGGACGAAACGCTTGCGCGGATCGAGGCTTACGACGCGGTCCAGCAGCAAATCTGGATCAGTCGCGCACCGGCAGAACGGCTTCGCGCGCAGGCCAAAGGCATCGACGCGCGGATCGCCGCCGGCGACACACTCCCGCTGGCGGGCGTTCCCTTCGCGGTGAAGGACAATATCGACGTCGACGGGTTCGAAACCACTGCCGGCTGCTCCGCCTTTGCCTATACTCCGGCTCATTCGGCACATGTCGTGGCGCAACTCGAAGCGGCCGGGGCCCTGTGCGTGGGCAAGACCAATCTCGACCAGTTTGCCACCGGCCTCGTCGGCACGCGCAGCCCCTTCGGCATTCCCGGCAACGCCTATAACCGCGCCTATGTCAGCGGTGGCTCGAGTTCGGGATCGGCGATCGCGGTTGCAGCGGGACTTGTTCCCTTCGCGCTGGGCACAGACACGGCGGGGTCGGGGCGGGTCCCGGCGGCGTTCAACCATTTGATCGGCTACAAACCGAGCAAGGGCCGCTGGAGCACGCGCGGATTTGTGCCTGCCTGTCGCACGCTCGATTGCATCAGCGTGTTTACGCACGACACGACCGATGCCCGGCTGGTCGATGGCGTCGTCGCGGGTTTCGATCCCAATGATCCCTACTCGCGCGCGCTGCCCGAGAGGCTGTTGGAGCCGCATCGTATCGGCGTGCCCATGCCCGGGCAGCGCAACTGGTTCGGCGATGGAGCATCGCAACGGCTCTACGAAAAGGCGCTCGCAGTGCTGGCCGAACGGGCCACGCTCATCGAACTCGACATCGGCTATCTGCAGGAAGCCGCGGCGCTGCTCTACAATGGTCCCTGGGTTGCCGAACGGACGGCTGCCCTGCGGGACCTGCTGGAACGTGACCCCGACGCGATCGATCCGACCGTCCGCAAGGTGGTCGAACCAGGCGCGGAAATTTCCGCGGTCGCAGCATTCGAAGGCCAGTACCGGCTGGCCGCGTTGCAGCGGGAAGCGGAGGCGATGTGGGAGAGAGTCGATATGCTCGCCTTCCCGACCACCGGCACCATCTATCGCATTGCCGAACTGCTTGCCGAACCCGTCGCGCTTAACAGCAACCTCGGGTTCTACACCAACTTCGTGAACCTGCTCGACATGGCCGCCGTCGCGGTACCGGCGGGCCAGCGCGACAACGGTACGGGCTTCGGGATCACGTTGATCGGGCCGGCTGGAAGCGATTCTGGATTGCTCGAAGCGGCCGAAGATTATTGCGCGGCGGCAGGATTGCCCGCGACACCCGCACTCGATCAGGAGGGAAAGATGGAAACGGTCAAACTCGCGGTTGTCGGCGCGCATCTGAAGGACATGCCGCTGCACTGGCAACTGACTTCGCGCCACGCGACCTTCGTGGGCAGCTTCCAAACCGCTGCCACCTACCGGCTCTACGCGATGGCCGACAGCATACCCCCCAAGCCCGCGCTCGTTCACAGCGACGATGGCGGCGCAATTGCAGTCGAGGTTTACGAACTCGACGTGGGCGCATTCGGCAGTTTCGTGTCCGAGGTCCCAGCCCCATTGGCGATCGGAACGGTTACCCTCGAAGACGGCAGCACGGTCAAGGGTTTCGTCGCCGAGCCTCGGGCGACGGTGGGCGCGGAAGATATCACAGCCCTGGGCGGCTGGCGGGCCTATATTGCCCGCGAGGCGGAATGACCTTCGCAAAAATATCAAACCGGCCCGTTATTACTCTTGACCAATTATTTAATATCGATAGCGTGATCGCATAGCCAAAAGATAGCACGTTCGCTGGGAGAGATTCTGAAACGAACCGGGCCGATCGGTCCGGGTGAGGGAGTCCGCCGGTGTATTGCATACGCAACCGCACGAGCCCGAAGGCAGGTCGCCGAGCGATCCTGCAAGAGGCCTGGCCCGTCTCCCACAGCTCGAAAGCGAGGTAGCAGACATGGCCGGAACGCGCGTAGGCAACAGGATCATAGGGGCCGATTCACCCATCATCGTCGGCTGGGACAACATTCCCAAGGTGGAAGGCGGCCCGGTGAAGCGCTTCATCTTCACCTATTTCCAGCCATTCTTCCTCTTCGCGTTGATCGCCTTCTGGTATTACGCGCCCAACTCGATAGCCACCGCCACCACGGCGATCGCCATCGCGATTTCCTTCAAGGTGCTGCTGATTGCGATCGAGCTGATCAATCCGCGACACAAGAGCTGGCAGCTCACATGGAAGGAACTGTGCACCGACCTGTTCTATGTCGCACTCGGCTATACGGTCCTGCGCATGGTCGACGTCTATATCGGGGACGGTGTCATCATCGAGGCGATCCAGGGCGCATACGACTGGGACAAGCTCAACTGGTTCACAGGCCTGCCCCTGCTGGTCCAGGCACTGATGATCTCGCTCATCTTCGATTTCGGCCAGTACTGGATGCATCGCGGGATGCACAATTGGTACCCGCTGTGGCTGACCCACGCGCCGCATCACTACATTACGCAGCTGAACATCAACAAGGGCGCGGTCGGCAATCCGATCGAGCTGTTCCTGATCGGTCTGGGCATCGGAGGCTTCTTCGACTTCCTGCCCCGCGCGGCACTGCTGGCCGGCACCTTCGGCCTTGCCATCGGGACCTACCAGCACATCAACGTGCGCTTTAACACGCCGCACTGGTGGCGCTTCCTGTTCAACACCACCGAACACCACAGCGTCCATCATTCGCAGGACTACGAGGCCAGCCGCAGCAATTACGGCGCGACCTGGATCATTTTCGACCGGATCTTCGGCACCTGCATCGATGGCGAAGCGGAAAAGCTCGGCATGGAAGGCGGCCGCCGGATGCAGATCAAGGAAACGATGGTCTATCCCTTCACCGAAGGGTTCAAGACGTCGCGCGATTGGCTGCAGGCGAAATTCCGTCGCTCACCCGACAGCGTACCCGCCGAATAGCCAATATCGCCCGGGCCGGGTCCTGTCCCGGCCCGCAGTCCCCCGCAAGCGCATCCCGCCATCGGTCTTTCGGGGACCGGGTGAGATCGTGCGCGCGCTTGCGACCTGCCGGAGAGCCACTACGTGCCGAAGCTGCCCTATATCGATCGAATTTGGCGCGCCCGCGGGTCCATCGAACTGATCCCGCCGCGCACTTCACAAAGTGCCTTTGCAAGGCTGGACGGATTGCTCGACGATGGCGGCACGAGCCACGAGGTGCACGGCGATACGCTGCATTATGTCAAGGACAATCCGGCAGCTCAGGACAAGCTCGCGACCTTCAGTCGCGGCTCCTTACGCGTCGAGGAAAGCGCGGGCCGTGCGCGGCTCCATTACGAACTGACCAGCCCGGCACTCCTGCTGTGTTTCCTCGCTCCCCTGTTGTTCCTCGCCATCGCCCAAGCGACCATCTTTATCAGCGAACTTGAAGGCCCCTCCACCGAGGAAACTTCCGAGACGGAGAAGGACAAGGAAGAGGAGGAAGAGGCACGCCCGCTGAACGTCATCGACCAGATGCTCGGCGCGCCGCAGCCTGAAACCCTTGAGGAGAAAAAACAGCGGATAGAGGAGGAAGGCGAAGAGGAAGAAGGACGGCATTCACCCACGCCCGCCTATGTCTTCGCCGGCCTGTTCTTTGCGCTTTACCTCGTCGGCCGGGTTCTCGAACCTTGGCTGGTACGCCGGACCTTCCGGCAAACGCTGAACGAGCCGCGGGAACAGTCCAACCTAGAAAGCGCCCCACAGGCGGAAAGTTGATCCCTCGGCAAAACCTGTCCTGCCGGCGGGCTTCATCCACGACCTCATCCCCTTCCCCACGGCCAGACCTCGGCAGCGCCTGTCGCAGCGCGGAATTGCACGGAGTATTTCGCTTGATCCAATTGCATATCACCGACCTTTCCGGGACCGAACGCACCATCACCGTCGCACCTTCCGGCACCCTGATGGAAGCAATTCGCGACAACGGCTTTCCCGATCTTCTGGCGGCCTGCGGCGGGTGCTGCTCCTGCGCCACCTGCCATGTCGCCCTCGCGCCATCCGACATCGTCCTGGCGCCCGCATCGGATGAGGAAGATGAACTTCTCGACGCGTCGGACGAACGCTCCACGGGCTCGCGCCTGGCTTGCCAGCTGCCGCTAATGCCCGCGATGGACGGATTGAAAGTGCGGATCGTAGAGGCCGAGTGACGCGCGGCTAGCCCGGTTCGATCCTGCTCAGCGGCCACCATGCGCCACCGTCCCGCTCGGCCTTGTGGCGCCCAAGATCGCGCAGCCGCGCCATGAAGGCCGGCTTAAACATTTCGCCCTTCTTGAAGTTCTCGCCCACGTCGCTCGGGAAAGTGTCGTACTGGTCCGCGCTGGTCAGCAGGATACGGCCATAAGGGTTGTTCAACCGCAGGCCGGCGATCGCACCGATCTCGCTTTCATTGACCAGCAGGTCGTAGCCGCGCTGCCCGTTCTTGAGCGGACCAGAACTCGTGTTGAGCGCCTCTTCGCGCTTGCGCACGGTCGGGCCGTTGCGCACGACATAGACGGTTGGCGCAGTCTCTTCGTAGTCCTGCGCGATGGCCGCCTGCGTTGCGCCGCCCGCCATCTTGGCGATCGGATGGCCCTGCATCTGCTTGCGCACCTCGCGGTCGACCGCCGCCATCGCGCGATCGAAGAACACCGACCGGCGTACGCCGCCATCGTACAAAGTGAGCGCGCGCTCGTCCGACCCGGCGACGCGCAACTGCTGGTGGAACACGGGCATGGCGGAAGAGGCCATGGTCGCGGCCGCGAGCGCTTCGGCCGCCGCTTTTCCGCTGGGCGCCGATTGGACCAGTTCCTTGATATCGGCATAGCGGAACACCCCGCGTTCGGCCTCGACGAAGCCGACGAAGCCCTCGATGCTCGATGTGCCGATTGCGGCGATCAGCCTTTCATCGCCCTCGGGCATGAGCGCTTCGATCACCCGGCGACGAAGGCGGCTGGTACCCGCAGCAGAGCCGAACAGCGGGACGCCGATCAATCCCGTATGGGTCACGACATCGCTCTCACGCTGCGGAGAATAACCCCAGACCAGCCGGTCGAGCGCATATCGCCGCATGTCGGGCGTCTGCTCCGGATCGAGTGCCACCATCAGCATCAGCGTCTGCAACGAACCGGTGGAAATGCCGGTGATCACGCCGATACCCGGCAGGGCGAGTTCGTTGCCGCTGTTGCGACTGAGCGTATCGAACAGTCCCGCGCCAAACGCGCCCCATTGTCCCCCGCCCGAGAGCAGCAGCACGTCGCAGTCGGGCCGGTCCACCGCGTTGTGGCACTGCACCGCGTCGCGGATCGAACAGGACATGCGATCGTCGAGAGCGCAGGTCGGCGCATCGGGTACATCGGCCTGCACGTCGCGGATGAACGGACCGACATCGCCATCGACGACATGGCTGTAGAAGCCGTCGATCTTGAAGGTCAGCGCTCCCCGCTTGAACAGGGTGACAGCGAAGAAAACGAGCGCAGCGATGCCGAAAACGCCGGCGACCACACCCCACAGAAAATTGTCCATCGACTCGTCCCCCTCCGGTCGAACCGGCAGGAGGATGCGCGCAAAATCGAACGAATTCAATCAGCCGTGTGCGCCGAACTCGTTCGCAATCGCGGTCGATATCCGCAGGCACAGCGCATAGGCCTGCTCGATCGGGTCGATATGGTCACGCCGGATTGCGGCATAGCCCTCGCCCGCGCCGCGCGGATAATCCCCCGCCTCCTCAAGTGCGAAGTCTTCCTTGCGCGGGAAGCTGGTGGGAAATGCGCGGCGCAATTGCGCCAGCGCATCGTCGATCCGCAGCGTGAAGACCATTTCCAGCACGTCGGTCCGGCTGATGTCGTTGGCTCGGCTGAAAGCCGGGACCGATACCACCTTGAGGAACATGTGCTGCAACAGCGCCAGGCGGACGGCCTGCAGCACGCCGATTGCGCGGCGGACGCTTTCGCGCTCGGGATGCGGATCATCGTCGGGCACTAGGTCGAACAGGCGATGCAGCTTGAGCGCATCGACGCGCAGGCGCGAAGCCAGCCGCCGGAAGACGCCGTTGCGATCATCCTTGATAAGGTACTCCGCCAATGCCTCGCAGGCGGGCGCAAGATGCTGCTCGGTGCCGCGGTAGGGGCGGCTGGCCCAGTAGGCCGAATTGAACAATTCGCCGAAAGCGGCGACCGTCTTGATGCTCGCCAGCGCGTTGGAAGCGCGCACGAGGCGCATGATCTGCCGCCCGCGCGGGCTCTCGGCGAGCAGTGCGCCGATCTCTTCAATCTGGCTTTCCGCCGCGCTCCCGATCCCGGCAATGATGTTCACCGGATAGCCCAATTGCTGGAGGATCGCATTATGCGGAATCGCGCGAATCTGCCGCAGGCTCATTTCGCGATCGGCGGAGAGATCGCTCTGCCTTCGCGATTTCCGGCTCCCGGTCTCGTTGAGCAATCCCAATCCGAAGGCCGTGATCGCACGGCTGTAGGTGCGGCTCTCGAGGTGGTCGCGCTGGTGCTCCTTGATCGCACGGTAAAAGTCCAGGCTCAGGTCGGTCCGGCGATAGAAGGGGTCGGTTGGCACGTCGGGATCGGTGTGCGCCGGGCTATGGGCGACGATCTGTGTCAGCGTGGCCAGTGCGATATCGGGTGTGGCGAACAGCAGATAGCCGTCGCCGCCCTGGAAACTGGCCTCGGGTTCGAGCGTGATCCCGGCACGCGCAAACCGGCGCTGCGCCCAGGCGCTGAGCGCCCATTCGATGCGATCCTCGAAGCTCGACGGATGCGCTCCGCGGCCCATGCCTTCGCCGTGCGTGTCGAAGATGAGCGCGGCGACATCGTTGAGACCGTTGGCATCCATGGCCTCGGCCAGCCGCCCCTGCAAGCGCTCGATCGCTAGGCTGGCCGGGATTTGCCCGACGAAACGCCCTGCATCGGAAAAGCCCGTCTGGATCGCGATGCGGCCCCGTTTGCGCGCATAATCCCGATAATCGGGCTCGGCGAGCAAGAGGTCGAGGAAACGCCCGCCGTGCTCGAGCGCGGTCTCGGTCTCGAACAAGGGCGATACGTCGACCTTGTCGGCGATCCCGAACAGCCTCGCGAAGTAAAGGGCGGCGAGCACCGTCGAAGGCTGTTCGCATTCGGCAACCAGCATGCGGATCGGCGCGTCGGCGTCGATATGCTTGAGGATTTGCGCCATCGCGAGGAATTGACGCACCGCGGTCGAGCTTTCCACTGCGAGGCTGGCAAAGTTGGCGCTCTGCGGTTCCACCCCGGCCAGCAATTCGCGCAGGGCGGCGATGGCCCCGCGGCTCGACAGGTCGATATCCGCCGCTTCGCCCAGTCGCGTGCGGATTGCGTTGTGCAATTGCTTGGCGTTCACGCGGAAATGAATCCAGCCCATGCCGAGGCCGTCGGCGCGCATCGCGGCCGCGAGCGTCCTTAGCGCGACTGCGCGTTCAGCCTCTGCACTCCGCGCCTCGCTTTCCAACTGATCAATCAGCGGCTGCAGCGACAGCAGCTTGTCGTCGTGTTCCGCGGTAAGCCGGTTGGCGGCTGCCGAGAGGTCCGCCGGATCGGACAGGTCCCCTGCGAACTCCGCCGCGCTGGCATGCGCCCGTGCCGCGGCACCACGCAATTGCTCGAGCATGGCATGTCCCGGGTCGACCGCTTCGAGGGAGGCCGCATAGCGGTCGAGCCGCTGCGCCTTCTCTGCCAGACGGAAGGCGATCGAAGTGTACCATTTGATGTCGGTCCGACCATCCATGTCGTAGCCGACCCAACTGGCGAAGCGGAATGGCAGCGGGCGCGCCTCGTGCCACCGGTCGGGAAAGGCCTGCTGCGCGCTCGCAAGCACGGTTTCGACGATGCGGTCGCGCGCATCCTGCGCATTGGCCATGGCGGCCATTGCCCGATCGTGTTCGTAGCCGAGCGTGATCTCGGGGCGCTCGTGCGGATCGCTCACGCTGGCCGCTTCGCCGTTGCCGACCGCCGTCGCAACGGCATTGGACTGCTGGGGCGAAAGCAGGAAGGTCGGATGCGCAGTAAACACCGCATGCATGTGCGGCTGCTCCCAGAACGCGCGGAATACGTCGAAATCGTCCGTCGGCCCCGTCATCTCTGCGAGCCGTGCGGCCGCGTTCTGCGGCGCCAGCAGGTCGCGCAGCCGATCCGCACGCGCATCGAGCGACTGCGCTTCCAGTTCGTCGACCAGTCCCGCCAGCGCGTCGATGCTCAACTCGCCGCTCTCGAGCTTGCGCGAGATATCCAGCGAGAGCTGGAACACCGGATTGAACAGCGGAGTTTCCTGCGTCTGGCGGTGGAGCACGCGCAAGCGTTCGCTCAAACTTGCGAGGGTCGGTTCGATTGTCGTATCAGCCATCATATTCCCTATGCCCCGAATGGTCGTGGGTTCCGCGGCAATCCGGCGCGCAAGTCAAGCTGCACCCGCACTGCAGCCGCGATGAATACGGTTGCGAATGCCCGTAACCGGCCTTGCACCTGTTCGACCGGGGAATTCCGGGCTGGACTTGCAACGTGGCAGCCGCCACCCCTCGCATTCGCGTTAACCGCTTGCGGAAACGCTATCTTGAAACGCTGCGCCCGACACCGGCAAGGGGGCGCAAGAGGGGTTTATGAGCGACTGGACGATCGGGATTATCGGCGGATCGGGTCTTTACGCCATCGATGCGCTGGAAGACGCGCAATGGATTCCCGTCCAGTCCCCTTGGGGTGCCCCGTCCGACGAGATACTCTGCGGCACGATCGGCCATGTCCGCGTGCGGTTCCTGCCACGGCACGGTCGCGGTCACCGGCTCGCTCCCTCGACGCTCGATGCGCGCGCCAATATCGACGCGCTCAAGCGCGCCGGCTGCACCGACATCCTCGCGATCAGCGCAGTCGGGTCGCTGTCGGAAGATCTGGCACCGGGGCGCTTCGTGACTGTCGATCAATTCATCGACAATACGAAAGGTCGGCCGGCCAGCTTCTTCGGTGACGGTTTCGTCGCGCATGTCTCGATGGCCGATCCGGTGTGCGAACGCCTGTCCAAACATGCCGCCAAAGCCGTGCTCGCCTCGGGCGGCGATTGCACCGAAGGCGCGACCTATCTGGCGATGGAAGGCCCGCAATTTTCCACCCGCGCCGAAAGCCGGCTGTACCGCCACTGGGGCGCAGAGGTGATCGGCATGACGGCCATGCCCGAAGCGCGGCTCGCGCGAGAGGCCGAACTGCCCTATGCATTGTTGGCGATGGTCACCGACTACGATTGCTGGCGCGAAGACGGCGATGCGGTCGACGTGGCGCAGGTCGTCGCGCAAATGCAGGACAATGCCGAACTCGCGCGCAAGGCAGTCGAGCTGTTCTGCCGCAGCCTGCCGCGCCAGCGCACACCTTCGCCGATCGACCGCGCGCTCGACAATGCCGTTATCACCGCCCCCGACAGCCGCGACAGGGGAGCGATGGCCAGGCTCGATGCCATCGCCGGACGGGTGATCTCACAAGGATGAGCGATACTTACGATCTGCTCGTCATCGGCGGCGGTATCAATGGCGCGGGTATTGCGCGCGATGCCGCCGGGCGGGGCTTGCGGGTCCTGCTGGTCGAGAAGGACGATCTCGCCTCGCACACCTCCTCGGCGAGCACCAAGCTGGTGCATGGCGGGTTGCGCTATCTCGAACATTACGAGTTCCGCCTGGTCGCGGAGAGCCTGCGCGAACGCGAAGTCCTGTTGCGCAACGCGCCGCATATCATCTGGCCGCTGCGTTTCGTGATGCCGCACGAACCGAGCATGCGTCCAAAGTGGATGCTGCGGCTCGGTCTCGCGCTTTACGACCACATCGGCGGCCGAATGAGCCTGCCCAAGAGCAAATCAATCGACCTTCGTATCGCGCCGCATCGCACTATCCTGCAAGATCGGCTCAAGGCTGGGTTCGAATATTCGGATTGCTGGGTCGAAGATGCCCGACTGGTAGTGCTGAGCGCCCGAGATGCCGAGGAGCGAGGCGCGGAAATCCGCGTGGGGACCGAGTGCATCGCGCTCGAACGCGGCAGCGAGCGGTGGACCGCGATCCTGCGCGACGAGACCGGCGAACGGGAGGTGAGCGCGCGCGCGGTCGTCAATGCCGCGGGTCCGTTCGTCGATCGGGTGGCGCAGATCGCACTGGGTGAAGGCACGCCCGCCCACCTGAGGCTGGTCAAGGGCAGCCATATCATAGCATCGCGGCGCTTCCCGGGCGAGCATGCCTATATCTTCCAGCAGCCCGACGGACGCATCGTCTTCGCCGTTCCCTACGAACGCGACTATACGCTGATCGGTACCACCGACCTTCTTTACGAGGGCGATCTCGACGCGGTCGACATTGCACCCGAAGAGGTGACCTATCTGTGCGAGGCGGCGTCGCGCTATTTCGCCAGCCCGGTGACCGAAGACGAAATCGTATCGAGCTATGCCGGCGTCCGACCGCTTTACGAAGACAATGCCGCGAGCAATTCGACCGTGACGCGCGATTACGTCTTCGAACTCGAGGCCGATGGGGGCGCGCCGATACTGTCGGTCTATGGTGGGAAAATCACCACCTATCGCAAGCTGGCCGAACATGCGCTTGAAAAACTTGGCGACGTCATGTCGGTCGAAGGCAAGCCATGGACCGCCAATGCACCGCTGCCCGGTGGCGACATAAAGGATGCCGATTTCGCCGCCTTCCTGTGGCAGGCCAGCGAAACCTATCCCTGGCTTCCGCCCGAAATGCTGATGCGGCTCGGGCGCGCCTATGGCACGCGCCTCGCCAAGCTGCTTGGCGAGGCCGCATCACTGGCGGATCTGGGCGAACATTTCGGCGGGACGCTTTACGCTGCCGAGCTGCGCTACCTTGTCGATCACGAATATGCGCGCAGCGCGCATGACGTGCTGTGGCGGCGCAGCAAGCTGGGCCTGCACCTGCCTGAGGACGCGCAACAAGCAGTGGCGGAATGGTTCGCGGCGCAGAAGTGAACAGACGCTACGGAACAAGCGCGTTCCACAAAGCTTGAAAGGGATACACCGCAGGTCCAAGGGGCCTGCTTCATCCCTTTTTCTGTTCGGAGTCGTATGGCCCTGCACGATCCTGCCCGCCTGTCCCCCATCTCCCGCCAAGCCCTCCGCGAAGCCTATCGCGCGGAAGAGAACGCCTGCGTCGCCGAACGCATGACACAAGCCGGTGGGGCAAGCGCCAAACATGAAGAAGCCAAGGCGATCGCGGTCCACCTCATCGAGGAAGCTCGCAAGCGCAAGGCGAGCGGGATCGACGCCTTCCTGCACCAATACGGCCTCGCTACCGAGGAGGGTGTGGCGCTGATGTGCCTTGCCGAGGCGCTGCTGCGCGTACCCGATGCGGCGACTGCCGATGCGCTTATCCGCGACAAGATCGGCGATATCGACTGGGCCGAGCACATGGGCGAGAGTTCCTCGACCTTCGTCAATGCGGCGACCTTCTCGCTGATGCTGACCGGCGAAGTGCTCGAGCGGCCCGAGGAAGCGCAGAAGGGCATGGGCAAGACCCTCAAGCGCGCGGTGAACCGGCTGGGCGAGCCTGTCATTCGCCGCGCCACGCTGCAGGCCATGCGCATTCTGGGTGGGCAGTTCGTTTACGGTCGTACGATCAACGAATCGCTCAAGCGAGCCGCGCCCGAACGCGCGCGGGGCCTGACGCACAGCTTCGACATGCTCGGCGAAGCCGCGATGACCTTCGACGATGCCGAACGCTATCGCGTCAATTATCACGAGGCAATCGCACGGCTGGTGCGCGAATCCACCGGTGATGTGCGCACCGCACCGGGCATCTCGGTAAAGCTGTCCGCGCTGCACCCGAAATACACTTTCATGCATGCCGACATCGCGATTGCGGACCTGCTCCCGATCGTACGCGACCTCGCCACCGCGGCGCGCGATGCGAACATCCATTTCACCATCGACGCCGAGGAGGCCGACCGGCTCGAGCTGTCGATGGATCTGATCGAGGCGCTGGCGCGCGACGACAGCCTGTTCACGCGCCCCGACGGCAGCCGATGGGAGGGTTTCGGCCTTGCCATCCAGGCCTACCAGAAGCGCGGCGTCCCAATGGTCGACTGGACCGCGCGTCTCGCGCGCAAATACGATCGCAAGTTCTTCGTCCGACTGGTCAAGGGCGCCTATTGGGATACCGAGATCAAGCTCAGCCATGTCGGCGGATTCAAGGACTTTCCCGTCTTCACGCGCAAGCTGGCCACCGATGTGAGCTATCTCGCCTGCGCGGAAAAGATGCTTGCCGCCGACGATGCGATCTATCCCGCCTTCGCCACGCACAACGCCTATACGATCGGCGCAATCAAGGCGATGGCCGGCGCCAAGCCGCTCGAGTTCCAGCGGCTGCACGGCATGGGCGAGGACATCTACGGTGCGCTGGCCCAGATGGAGGGCAACAACCGCACCAATGTGCGCATCTACGCCCCAACGGGCACGCACAAGGACTTGTTGGCCTATCTGGTACGACGCCTGCTCGAGAACGGCGCCAACAGCTCGTTCGTCAATCGCATGGCCGATGCCGAGGTGCCTGCTTCCGCGCTGGCAACCGACCCGGTTGCCGACATGGCGCAGGTAGAGCCCTATCGCAATCCGACCATACCGCTGCCTGCGGACATCTTCCCCGGGCGCAAGAATTCTGCCGGGATCGACCTCTCGGACCCGCTGGTGCTCGAACCGTTGCAGGAGCGCCTCGCAGCGCTCGATGAACGCCACTGGACCGCCGAGCCGACCTTCATGTCCGGCGCCGAGGCCGAGATTGCGCCGATCAACAAGCCGCACGACCTATCGGCCGAAGTCGGCACGCGCCGCGATACGCTCGATTTCGAGGTCGAGGAGGCGATCACCCGCGCCGAAGCCATCCAACCCGGTTGGGATCGGCTGGGCGGCGAAAAACGCGCGATGCTGCTCGAAGCGGCGGCCGACCTGTTCGAGGAACACACCGACGAGTTCCTGAGCCTGTGCCAGCGCGAAGCGGGCAAGACGCTTCTGGACGCGGTGCTCGAACTGCGCGAAGCGGTCGACTTCCTGCGCTTCTACGCCAATGAAGCGCGTCGCCAGTTCACCCGTCCGATCCCGCTTCCGGGCCCGACGGGCGAGGAAAATCGCCTGAGCCTGCATGGCCGTGGGGTGTTCGCCTGTATCAGCCCGTGGAATTTCCCGCTGGCGATCTTCATCGGAACGCCTGCCGCGGCGCTTGCCGCGGGCAATACGGTGGTCGCCAAGCCTGCCGAACAGACCCCCCTGATCGCCGCGCTGGCGGTGCGCCTGTGCCACCAGGCGGGAATCCCCGAAGAAGCGTTCCAGCTCCTGCCCGGCGCGGGTGAGGTCGGCGAAATGATCACTTCCGATCCGCGCATCGCTGGGGTTGCTTTCACCGGTTCGACGCAGACCGCACAGGCCATCAACCGCGGTCTGGCCGCACGCGAGGGGCCGATCGCCACGCTGATCGCAGAGACTGGCGGCCAGAACGCGATGATCGTCGATTCCACCGCGTTGCCTGAACAGGTCACGCGCGACGTCGTTTCCAGCGCCTTCCAGAGCGCCGGACAGCGCTGCTCGGCGCTCCGCGTCCTCTATATCCAGGACGACGTCTATGACGAGATGCTGCAAATGATTCGCGGCGGGTTCGAGGCGCTGTCCATCGGCAATCCCGAACATCTGGCGACCGATGTCGGCCCGGTGATCGACCCCGATGCCAAGTCCTCGCTCGAACGTCACGTCGCGCGCCGGAAGAAAGGCGGTCTGCCTGTATGGCGGCGGCGGCTCCATCGCGGTGCCAATGCGGGCTGCTTCGTCGCGCCGACCATCATCGAGATGGATTCGATACTCGACCTGAAGCGCGAGAACTTCGGCCCGATCCTGCACGTGGTGCGCTACAAGGCCGCCGATCTCGAACGCGTGATCGAAGACATCAACGCCACCGGCTTCGGCCTGACGATGGGTCTGCACAGCCGCAATGATGACACGCGTGCCTTCGTGGAATCGCGGATCAGGGTCGGCAATTTCTACGTCAATCGCAATCAGATCGGAGCGGTGGTGGAAAGCCAGCCGTTCGGCGGCGAGGGCCTATCTGGTACCGGCCCCAAGGCAGGCGGACCGCACTACGTCCAGCGATTTGCCACCGAACGCGTGGTGAGTATCGACACGACCGCGGCAGGCGGCAACGCGACGCTGCTGGCGAGCTAAAGAGCGGATAAGATTCCCGGGCCGCTTGCCCCCGTGGCGCGGCTCGGGAATCGTTGCCGCATGGCGATTCTTTCCGACAAGTGGATCCGCGACAAGGCGCAGAACGAAGGCATGATCGAGCCTTTCGTCGAGGCGCAGCGTCGCGAAGGGGTAATCAGCTACGGGCTGTCGAGCTACGGCTACGACGCGCGGGTGGCACCCGAGTTCAAGATCTTCACCAATGTAAACAGCGCGGTGGTCGATCCGAAGGATTTCGACGGGGACAGCCTCGTCGACCGCGAGACCGATGTCTGCGTGATCCCGCCCAACAGCTTTGCACTTGCCCGCACGGTCGAATATTTCCGTGTCCCCGAAGACGTGCTGGTGATCTGCCTCGGCAAGAGCACTTACGCACGCTGCGGGATCATCGTGAACGTCACCCCGCTCGAGCCGGGCTGGGAAGGGCATGTCACGCTGGAGTTCTCCAACACCACGCCGCTTCCGGCCAAGATTTATGCCAATGAGGGCGCGTGCCAGTTCCTGTTCCTGCAGGGCAACGAACGTTGCGAGACGAGCTACAAGGACCGCGCGGGCAAATACATGGGGCAGCGGGGCGTGACCCTGCCGCGCTTGTGAGCTTGGCGAAGTGAGCTTCGCGCGCTTTCCCTTCTGGCGCGTCGCGCCGGGTGAGCGCGAGGGTGAATTCATCTTGCCAGTCATGCCGCCGGCCACGGTCGGTCCCGAAGGCGCACCGCATGTCATGGGCGGGGTCGCGCTGGCCGCAGCGGTCGACGCGCTCGAACTGGCCAGCGGTCAAACGCTGCTGTGGTCGAACATCCAGTTCCTTGCACCGACCACGCATGCGGAGGAGTTGCTCGTTTCCTGCGAACAATGCGGCGGCGGGCAGTCGGTCGGCCAATGGCTGGCCGAGATCCGGAGCAACGGCAGGGTGACGCATCGGGTCAGTGCCGCGCTGGGCGCGCGCGAACCGAGCGAGCAGCGGGTCTTCAGCGCCATGCCGGACGTCCTGGCGCCCGACGATTGTGCCCCCGGCGATCGCGGCTGGGGTGTGCCCGGCACTTTGGGCGACCAGCTCGACATCCGGATCGCCCACGAGGACGAGGAGCGCGGCATGCAGGCCTTGTGGTCGCGCTCGCAGGCGGGGTTCAAGGCCGACTCGGGCTGGCTCGCGATCGTTTCGGACTTCTTCCTCGGGGCGCATCCCGCCACGCGCGGCGGATCGAGCCTCGATGATACTTTCCGCTTCATCCAGGGCTGCGATGACGGCTGGGTGCTCTCGGTGACCGAGTTCGCTGCCTTCGATCGCGGGGTGGTGCACGGCAGCGCGAAACACTTTTCACAGGACGGCTGGTTGCTGGCGATTTCGAGCCAGAGCGGGGTCCTGCCGCGCATCCCCCGCACGCCGTAACGTCTTTGACTCTCCTGCCCGCCACGCGCATTCAGGCGGCAAAGGAGAGACACATGGCCGATACCGAATTCGACATCATCGTCTACGGCGCCACCGGGTACACCGGGCGCCTCGTCGCGGAACATTTCGTGCGCGAGTATGGCAATGCCGCCGACGCCCCCAAATGGGCGATGGCCGGCCGCAGCATGGACAAGCTCGAGGCGGTCCGCGACGAAATCGGCGCGCCCGCCGACACCCCGCTGGTGGTGGCCGATGCGGACGATGCCGCCAGCCTCGAAGCGATGTGCGCGCGCACCAGGGTCGTGCTCACGACGGTCGGACCGTACCAGCTTTATGGCGATGCACTGGTCGCAGCCTGCGTGAAGACCGGGACCGACTATGCCGATCTGTGCGGCGAACCCGCGTGGATGCGCGAGCAGATCGACCTGCACCACGGCAAGGCCAAGGCAAGCGGCGCGCGTATCTGCTTCTCCAGCGGATTCGATTCGATCCCCTTCGATCTCGGCGTGCTTATGCTGCAGGAAGAGGCGGTCACGCGTCACGGCAGCCCCGCCCCGCGCGTCAAGGGGCGGGTCCGCGCGATGCAGGGCACCTTTTCGGGCGGCACTGCAGCCAGCCTGACTGCGACGATGAAGAACGCCGCGAAGAACCCCGGCATCATCAAGGTGCTGAACAACCCGTTCGGCCTGACACCGGGTTTCGAAGGGCCCGACCAGCCTGCCGGCCTCGTGCCGCATTACGAGGACGAGCTGGGCAAGTGGGCCGCCCCCTTCATCATGGCGACGATCAACACCAAGAACGTCCACCGCACCAATTTCCTGCGCGGCCACCCCTATGGGGAAGATTTCCGTTACGACGAGATGATGCTCACCAGCCCCGGCGAGGCAGGCAAGGCCGCTGCCAACGCCGTGGCGGAAATGCTCAAGAACCCCTTCGGAGCCAAGCCGCCCGAACCGGGCGAGGGCCCGAGCGCAGACGAACGCGAGAACGGCTTTTACGATGTGCTTTTCGTCGGCGAGTGGGAAGACGGCAAGCGGCTGCATTACGGCGTCAAGGGCCGGTACGATCCGGGTTACGGTTCGACCAGCCGGATGCTTGCCGAAACCGGCATGGCAATGCTCGCAAGCGATAGCGACGGCGGCGTCGGCACCCCCGGCTCGTTCCTCGGCAAGGCGCTGGTCGAACGCTTGCGCGACCATGCCGAACTGACCTTCGCGGTCGAAGAATAAGTTCGGCTGAAGCGGGTCGGAACGGCCCGCCGGCCGGTAACGAGAAAGGGGCGCCACGACCGAACGTGGCGCCCCTTTTCGTGACTGCCCGAAAGCCTAGAAGCTTGCGCGCAGGCTGGCGCTGATGTTGCGGCCTGCCAGCGGGACGTAGTCCTTGGTAAAGCTGGTGTGACGGCGGCCGGTGACATCGAAGATGTTGTCCGCCTTGAGCAGCAGCGTGATCGAATTGTCGCCGCGCATCGGTCGCCACGCGATCGAGGCATTGACGAAAGTGTAGCCGTCGGTCGCGGTTTCGAACGGCGCGATGTCGTTCTGCTCATCATACCATTCGACTTCGCCGCGCAGGTCGAATGCGCCCGTCGACGCGGTCAGCGCCCCGGCGAGATGCAACGGCGGAATGCGCGGGACGAAGGTATCGTCGTCGAGCTCGGCATGGACGTATTCACCCAGCAGTTCGGTACCGAGGGTGAAGCTGCCGGTGTCGATAAGGTCGAAGGCCAGCTCGCCCTCGATCCCGGTATAGGTCGCATCCTGCTGCAGGAAGACATAGACCGGAAGCTCGTCCTCTTCCTCGCCATTCTGCGCGAGATAGATGAAATTGTCGAACCAGTTGCGATAGGCCGCGATGCTGAAGCTGGCACCGGCAAAGCTGCCGCGCGCGAAGATTTCCGCCCCCCAGGCTTTTTCTTCCTCAAGGTCGGGATCGCCGATCTCGAACGCCTGCGTCGCGATGTGCGGGCCGTTGGAGAACAACTCTTCCGCCGCCGGCGCACGCGCCACGCGCGACAGGTTGATCCCGGTGCGAACCGCGGGGCTGACATCGTAGGCGAAGCCGAGCGCACCCGAGAAGGTATCGAAATCGCGTTCGATGCCGAGCGTGTTCGATTCCACGTTGGTGTTTTCGTAACGCACCGAACCTTCGACCTGGAACGGACCGGTCGCATATTCCTGCAACGCGAAGAAGGCGATCTGGTCGGTCCGGTTGGGGGCTACGAACGCCTCGGCGCCGACCGCTTCGAAATCGCGATAGTAATATTGCGTCCCGATCGACCCGCGCCACGGGCCCGAGGAATTCTGCACCAGTTCGGCGCGCGCTTCGATGCCCTGCACATCGAAGACCGTGCCGACTTCGTCGCCTTCGAATTCGGTGTGGGTGTAGTCCGAATAGCCCGCGCGGAAGCGCAGCCGTTCGAAGAAGCCTTCGCCCAGGAAGATGTCGCCGCGCAGGTCGGCACGATACTGGCGCAGGCCGATGCTGACCGGCACGTCGCCATGTTCGTGCCCTTCTTCCTCGTCGTGATCTTCGTCGTCGTGATCCTCGTCGTGATCCTCGTGCTCTTCCTCGTCATGGTGATGGCCGCCCCCCGGCCGCCCCGGAATGCCATATTCGGAATCGTATACGCCAAAGGAGACACCAAGACTGCTTTCGCCCGCAAAGAAAGCGAAGCCGGCATTCGCGGTCCAGGTTTCGGTGCCGGTGTTGGGTACGAAGCCGCGCTGGTCGGCCGCCTCGCGCAGTTCCTCGGCCTCCTCGAGATGGCCTTCCTCTTCTTCTTCGGCCGCATCGGCCAACAGGTCGGCGCGCAGTTCGGGCGCCACGGTGAAGCCGGCGACCTCGAGGTCGTCGGTCTCGCGCCACGAACCGTCGGCGTGGAAGACGAAGCCGCTGTTGCCCAGACGCGCATCGAGCGAGCCGCCGAATTCACGCAGGTCGGTGGCGGTATCCGAACGGGCCAGGACATCCACGTGAACCGATTCGCTCGGCAGACGCAGTGGAATACGCTTGTCGATGACATTGACCGCGCCGCCGATCGCCTGGCTGCCGAACAGCAGCACGGCGGGGCCGCGCAGAACCTCGATGCGCTCGGCGGTGAGAGCATCGATCGAAACGGCGTGGTCATCCGAAGTGTTCGATGCGTCGATCGCACCGATGCCGTCGATCAGCACCTTGACGCGTTCGCCCGAGAACCCGCGCAGGATCGGGCGCGAGGCGCCGGGCGCGAAGCCGCTTGCCGCGACGCCGGGCTGGCTGTCGAGGACTTCGCCGATCTGACCATCGAGATTGCGCTGCAATTCCTCGCCTTCGACCACGTCGGTCCCTGCGAGCAGATCGAAGTCGCGGATCCCTTGCGCGCTGACGACGATCCGCCCCTGATAGTTGACGCGGCGATCGTGAAGATCGTCGGTCAGCGTGGGGTCGGTCGTGGCTTCGGCAGTGTCGTCCTGCGCAGCATCCTGCGCATGGACATGATTGCCAGCAGCGAGTGCGGCGAGCGACACGGTGGAACCGATCAGGCGGAGCGAAGTTCTCATACGATACAACATATCGCGGCCCATTAACGCCGCAGCATGCTGGCGCAAGCAATTTCTGCGTATGACCCGGGCCGGTTCGATGAACATGCGCGCTATGCGGACGAGCGTCATGCGTGCGGCATCGCTACAGCGCGCGCTGTCGGCAGGGCCGTTCGGCCGCAGGAATAACGAAGATCGGGAAAATGGAGCGGGCGAGGCGATTCGAACGCCCGACCCCAACCTTGGCAAGGTTGTGCTCTACCCCTGAGCTACGCCCGCTCACTGGCGCTATGGTCCCGGTGGGGAGGCGGCCAACTAGCAGCGGGTTCTGAGTCCCGCAAGCCGAAAATTGCAGTTTTTTTGCTGGCCTTGCGAGCATGCCTGCGCTCCTTCACATTGGCGCAGGAATGCCCACATGAGGCAGACGCGATTACACGAAGGAAAGGTACGTTTACGTGGCGAGCATGGGCCTGAACATGGACGAGCAGAAGGCGGTCGAACGCTTCAAGAGCGAGGTCGTCGAACCGTCGATGTCGAAGCTCGTCATCCTCGATTTCTACGCCGACTGGTGCGGCCCCTGCAAGGCGCTCGCTCCGATGCTGGAAAAGGTCGCAGCCGAATATGCCGACAAGGGCGTGGTGCTGAAGAAGGTCGACGTCGATGCGGAGAAGTTCATCGCCGCGCAGTTCCAGGTGCAATCGATCCCGACCGTCTATGCCATGTTTCAGGGGCAACCAGTCGCCGACCTGACCAATGCGCGCAGCGAATCGCAGCTGAAGCAGACGCTCGACCAGATCCTTGCGCAGCTTCCGATCCAGCCCGGGGCCCAAGGCGATGCCGCCGCCCAGCAGCAGCAGGACGTGACCCAATTCGTTGCGATGGCCGAACAGGTGCTTGCCGAAGGCGATCCCGAACGTGCTGCAGGCGTTTTCGGCCAGGTGGTCCAGATGGCGCCCGACAATGCAGCGGCACATGCCGGGCTGGTGCGTGCGCTGGTGCAGGCCGGCCATGTCGAACAGGCGCAGGCCGCTCTCGCCGCTGCCGAAACCAATCCCGCGCTGGCGGGCGACGCACAGATCGAGCAGGCCAAGAGCGCGCTCGAACTGGCGGGCAACAAGGTCGACGATGGCGAACTAGCTGCGTTGAGGGACAAGGCGGCAAGCGGAGACATGCAGGCCCGCTACGACTATGCCGAGGCAGCCTTTGCCGCGGGCGAGCGCGACGCGGCAGCCGACGAACTGCTGGCGATTTTCGAGAGCGATCGCGAATGGAACGAAGGCGCCGCCAAGACCAAGTTGCTGCAGATCTTCGAAGCTGTCGGACTGGAAGACCCGTGGGTCGTATCCACCCGGCGCCGCCTCTCGCGGCTCCTGTTCGGATAGGCCCCGCCTTGAGCAAACGCCTTTCCATTTTTCCGCTTCCCGGCGCGATCCTGCTTCCCGGCCTGCAGTTGCCGCTGCACATCTTCGAGCGGCGCTATCGCGATCTGGTCGGCAGCGCGCTGGCAAAGGACCGGCTGATCGGGATGATCCAGCCGCAGAAGACGAAGGACGGCGCGCCGCTCTACTCGATCGGTTGTGTCGGGCGGATCGGTGATGTCGAAGCGCTCGAAGATGGTCGCTACAACATCGTGCTCGATGGCGAGGCGCGCTTCCGCGTGCTCCGCGAAATCGACAGCAGCACCAGCTTCCGCCAAGTCGAGGCCGAGATGATCGAGGACCCGGCCGGCCAGTTCCTTTCGAGCGTAGAGCGCGCCGGTTTCGAGTTCGAAGCACGACGCTTCGCCGACATGCAGGGCTATTCGGTCGATTGGGATTCGGTCGCGCAGCTCGACGACGAGACGCTGATCAACGGCGTCGCGCAGATCGCGCCCTTCGACCCTGCTTCCAAGCAGGCCCTGCTCGAAGCACCCGACCTCAAGCAACGCTGCGAGCTGATGATCCAGCTGATGCAGTTCTTCGCGCTGCGCGACGACGGCGACGAGATCGTCACTCTCCAGTAGCGCCAGGGTGCGAGGAAGGTGAAACCGGCGATATGCCGGGCGTGCGGGTCAGCCGAGGAAGGCGCCGCGCAGGCCGTCGATCACATATTGCGCCGCCAGCGCCGCAAGCAGTACGCCCAACACGCGCGTTATCGCGGCCTCGACCTTGTCGCCGAACAGCCGCATGATCGGGCCCGCAGCGATCAGCGCCACCATGGTGATCGCCAGCGCCGCCGCCAGCGCGCCGAGCACCACGAGGCTTTCCTCGATACTGTTGGCTTCGTTCATCAGCAGCATGATGGCCGCGATCGCGCCGGGGCCGGCCAGCATGGGGATCGCCATGGGGAAGACCGAGACGTCCTCGACCTCGGGTGTGGCGGCGACTTTCTCCGCTCGCTCCTCGCGCCGCTGCGTGCGTTTCTCGAACACCATTTCGAAGGCGATCCAGAAAAGCATCAAACCGCCCGCAATGCGGAAGCTGTCGAGTTCGATATGCAGCGCACCGAGCAGATCCTCGCCGAACAGCGCAAACACCAGCAGGATGACCAGCGCGATGCCGCAGGCACGGATCGCCATATTGCGTCGCTGTGCGGCGGTGGCGCCCTTGGTCAGCCCGGCATAGATCGGAGCACAGCCGGGCGGATCGATGACCACGAACAGCGTGATGAAGGCGGAGAGGAACAGCGCGGTCATGTTAATCCTCCTGCGGCATGGCGGCGCTGCCCGCCATCGCATCGACCATGTGGCCATCGCGATACAGCATCAGCTTCCAGTGGCGCGACAGATCGGGTGAGACGACGAAGGTCAGGAACAGGCTGCTGTCGCTGCTGACCTGGTCGAAATAGGTCCCGCCGGTGACCGGGCGCGATTGCTCGGCCTGCGTACGCAATTGACCGGCAAGTCCGCGCGCGGGGCACTCGGCGACATCGGTGCGGACGAATTCGGGAGCCTCGACCGGCGTGTCGAGCGCTTCGCCCTGATTAAGCGTCCAGCGATAGTCGCCATCGCTATCGCGTTGCCAGACATTGGTGTAATAACCCTGCGAACCATCGGCACTCTGCCAGGCGCCGCGCGTCACCGCCAGCGATCCGTCGCAGCTCGACCAGACATGATGCGGCTGCCAGCGTACCGCTTCGGACGGCTCCGCGCGGTTCGCCAGCCAGTCGCGCGCGGCAACCGGCTCGGGCACGAACATGACGGCCTCGTCGCGTGCCAGTTCGCGAAAAGCGGTCCACTGCCCGTCTTCCCGTGCGGCGCGAGCGAAACCCAGTTCAGCCGCCACCACCTTGGAGGGGTTGGCAGTCGGAGTAAGCATGCGCGCATAGCGATCGCGCGGGCCGGGCCCCGCTGCGCAGGCGGACAGTGCCAGCGCGGCCAGGACGACCGCGAGCCTCACAGCGCTCCTTCGGGAAGGTCCAGCCCCTCGTTGCGATAGGCCGCTACCAGAGTGTTGCGCAGCAGCACCGCGATGGTCATCGGGCCGACGCCGCCGGGGACGGGCGTAATCGCACCCGCAACGCCCTGCGCGGCGCCGTAGTCGACATCGCCGACCAAGCGGCCCTTTTCCGCCCCCGGTTCGGCGGGCAGGCGATTGATACCGACGTCGATCACCGTCGCTTGCGGCTTGAGCCATTCGGCCTTGACCATTTCGGCGCGCCCCACTGCGGCGACCACGATATCGGCGCGCTTCACCACGCCGGGCAGGTCCTTGGTGCGGCTGTGTGCGATGGTCACCGTCGCGTTGGCGTCGAGCAGCAGCTGCGCCATCGGCTTGCCGACGATGTTCGACCGGCCGATCACCACCGCCTCGAGCCCCGACAGATCACCCAGGCGGTCGGTCAGCAGCATCATGCAACCCAGCGGCGTGCAGGGGACGAAGCCGCTCTGGCCGACCGCAAGGCGGCCGGCATTGGTGACGTGGAACCCGTCGACGTCCTTGTCGGGACCGATCGCGGCGATCACCGCCTGTTCGTCGAGATGGTCGGGAAGCGGCAGCTGGACAAGGATGCCGTCCACCGCAGGATCGGCGTTCAGTCGCTCGACCAGCGCGAGCAGTTCGGCCTCGCCCGTATCGGCGGGCAGGCGATGTTCGAAACTTTCCATGTTCGCCGCGACAGTCGCCTTGTGCTTGCTGCGCACATAGACCTGGCTCGCGGGATCCTCGCCCACCAGCACCACCGCGAGCCCGGCCTTGCGCCCGGCTGCCTGCGCGAACTTCTCCGCCTGCGCGCCAACGCGTTCGCGCAGCTTGGCGGCAAAGCCCTTCCCGTCGATGACCTGCGCGCCCATCAGCCGTAGATCACATTGCCGAGAACGATCAGCACGATGTTGAGCAGGATGATCAGCACCAGCGGCGAGAAATCGATCTGGCCCGTGTTGGGCAGAACGTTGCGGATCGGCCTCAGGACGGGTTCGAGGAAACGGTTGATCGCCATGTAGAAGCTGGCGAGAAAGTCGTTCGAGCGGTTCACCACGTTGAAGGCGAACAGCAGGCCGATGATGAACTGGATGATGATCAGCATCACCAGCACATTGGTCAGCATTTCGATGATCTGGTAGATGGTGCCGAGCGCTTGCATGTCTACGTGCGTTCCCTTCGAACTTATACGACGCGCGTCCTACAAGCGCGCCGCGCTGTGCGCCACCCCCATACGACCGGTTACCCGCGCTGGCTGACGAGCGTACCGGCGCCGCGGGCGGTGAAGAATTCGAGCAGCATCGCGTGCGGGACGCGCCCATCGAGCACGACCGCCGCCTCGCAGCCCGATTCCACCGCCTGCACGCAGGTTTCGAGCTTGGGGATCATCCCGCCCGAGATGGTGCCGTCGTCGCGCAGCCGGCGGATGTCCGCGGGGGTCAGGTCGGTCAGCAGCCCACCCTGCTTGTCGAGCACGCCCGCGACATCGGTCAGCAGCAGCAGCCGCGCCGCGCCCAGCGCCGCGGCCAGCGCGCCTGCCATGGTGTCGGCGTTGATGTTGTAGGTGTGGCCGTCCTCGCCCACGCCGATCGGGGCGACCACCGGGATCATTCCCGCGCCGGTGACGGTCTCGATAATGGTCGTGTCGACGCGCGAGGGTTCGCCGACGAAGCCCAGGTCGAGCGCCTTCTCGATATGGCTGTCGGGGTCTTTCTGCGTGCGCTGCAGCTTGGCCGCAGTGACCAGTCCGCCATCCTTGCCCGAGATGCCGATCGCCTTGCCCCCGGCGCGCGCGATCGAGCCGACGATCGCCTTGTTGATCGCACCCGACAGCACCATTTCGGCGACATCGGCGGTCTGCTTGTCGGTCACGCGCAGGCCGTCGACGAAGGTCGTCTCGACCCCGAGCTTCTCGAGCATCGCGCCGATCTGCGGACCGCCGCCATGCACGACCACCGGGTTGATCCCCACCGCCTTCAGCAGCACCACGTCTTCGGCGAATTCGCGCGCGGCGCGTTCGTCGCCCATGGCGTTGCCGCCGTATTTCACGACGAAGCTGCGGCCCGCATAGCGCTGGAAGTAGGGCAGCGCCTCGATCAGCGTTTCGGCCTTGGCGTGGATATCGGGTGTCTGGCTCATCGGCGGCGGAGTAGCGCCCCCCTGCGGCGGAGGCAAAGGTTTGTGCGTCATACCCGCCCACCCGCTTTGCTGAACGCCAGCTAAACCCCTGATAAACCGTCGATGAACGGCATCGCTTGGCCAATCGCAGCGCACGGCTGGGCGCATTTGCGGGAGCCGGCTGCGCGGCTGCGGCGTATCCACGGTCCCGATAGAGACAATGGGACACGCAACATGACCAAGTTCACTGCAATCGCCGCCACCCTCCTTGCCACCGCTGGCGCGAGCGTCGCCAGCGCGCAGGTCGCCGATCCGGTAACCGGCACGGTCGATGCCACCGCTGAAACGCGGGTCGACACCGGCCCCGTGATCGACGGCACCACCGATACCGCCGACCGCGCGCTGATGACCGCCGAAGAGCGCGCGCAGGCGGTTGAGGACCGGCTCGACAGCACCACCGACACCACGATGGAGCGCGCCGACGAGGCGAGCGACGTCGACGCCGACCTCGAGACCGATACCGGCGCCGAGTTCGACACGCCCGCCGCCGATGCGGAAGTGGATGTCGAGACCGACGCCGAGCTCGACACGCAGCCCGAGCGGTAAGCCACGAGCGACACCGGCCGCGCCGGGGGATTTCCCTCCCTGCCCCGCGCGACGGCCCCGAGGGCGGCAGGTGATCCTGCCGCCCTCTTTCGATTCGCAGCCGCCTGCCCGCACCGGCCTCCGCATCCGCCGCGCTGTTGGACCGGTGTAGGATCGCCCCGCGGCGAGTCTGATGACATGGACCGCATGGACCACGGTCCAGACACAAAACCGGCGCCGAGCCGCAGGCCGCCATTGCGCGGCGGGATCGGGCGAGGCGAACGGGCAGGGTTCATCGCGCCACGGTAGCCGCAGCGCGCCCGCGTAGGAAAGCGCCGCCCCTGCCCGCGCCGCGCACGCACAAGCCAGCGGTGCTTCCCTTTCGCCGCGCGCGCTCTAGGGTCGTGCGATGACCCGCAGCCACACCACGCCCGCCCCGATCGCACTAGCCCTGTTGGCGGGGTGTACCACGCCCGCCCCGCCAAGCGATACGCCCGCCGCCGCCAGCCCGCAGCAAGCCTTCTGGCAGGCGCTATCGAGCCATTGCGGCAAGGCCTATGCGGGCGCGCTGGCGAGCGAGGATGCGCGCGATGCGGACTGGGCGGGCAAGGCGATGGTGGCGCATTGGGCCGCATGCGAGGAAGACCGGGTGGCGATCGCCTTCCATGTCGAGGAAGCGCCCCCGTCCTCAAGCAGCGAAGCGGTAGGACGGACAGAAACGTCCTCGAGCAGCGAAGCGGTAGGACGGACAGAAACCTCCTCAGGCAGCGAAGCGGTAGGACGAGAAAACCCCTGGAACCGCAGCCGGACCTGGATCGTGACGCGCCACGGCGCGGGCGCTGATACGCGTTTCACGCTCAAGCATGACCACCGCCATGACGACGGCGAAGCCGATGCGGTGACCTTCTATGGCGGGACGAGCGCGGATGCGGGCAGCGCACGGGCGCAGGATTTCCCGGTCGACGCGGAAAGCGTGGCGCTGTTCACGCGCGAGGGGCTCGACGCCTCGCTGACCAATGTCTGGCGCGTCGCGGTCGATCCGGCGGGCAGCAAGGATGCGCGTTTCGCCTACCAGCTCACGCGGCGCAACGATCCCACCCGGCGCTTCCGCGTGGAGTTCGACATGACGAAGGCCGTGGCGCCCCCGCCCCCGGCCTGGGGGTGGTGAGCGCCACGGCCTTGCGCCTGCGCCGCGGGTGACCGCGCGCGATCGTGCGGGCCGAATTACTCGGCGGGCGGAGTGGCCGCTTCGCCGGGTTCGAGGCCGACATCGTCTTCCACGATGATCGGGCCGGTGCCGTCGGGATTGGTGTCGAGCAGCACGTCGGTGTCGGTTTCACCGGGTTCGTTGATATCGATCGGCTGGTTGATCCGCTCTTCCTGCGTGGTGATCGCATGGTCGGGGATCGTCTCGAGGCTCTCGTCGCCATCGGGGTTGATGAACATGATCACCGCGACCACGGCAAGCAGGGCGATCACCCCCACCCACATCCAGCGGGTGCGCGGCGTCTTGGTATCGGGAACGGGGTCGGTCATTGCGTTTCCTCCTTGGAATACGCCTGACCAATGGACGGGCCGGGGCAGGTGTTCCGACATGCGGGAACGCGCCCGCCCCGGCGACCCGACCGGTTTGCGGCGCCCCCGCCACCGCAGCGGCGGGGGCGTGACCGCTTATTCGGCGCCGGTGTCGGCGGTGTCGGCGCTTTCTTCGGGGACATTGGTCATCGGCGTGTCGGGCGTATCGACCTCGACCGCGTCGGCCTGGTCCTCGGCCACGATCAGCTCGCCGCCGCCTTCATCGGTGGCATCGACTTCATAGGCGGGCTCCTCGGCCTCGCCGCAGGCGGACAACGCCAGCGTGGCGGCCAGCGGCAGGGCGAGATGTGCGAAACGATGGGTCATCGGCAGGTCTCCTGTGATGCGCCTTGATGCGCGCGGGCGATGCTTGCACCCGGCAGGGCGCGAGGCAAGGCCCATGCTCGATGGCGCGACGGGCGGTGCGGGCGATTGCAGTTGCGCGAGACGGAGCTATCGCTCTTGAGCGATGGGCAAAAAGCTTCGTTTCAACCCTAGGCGGCGCCGGCGCGGCAAGACGCGCAGCGTCCCGCCCGCGCGCTTCAAGCCGCGCCCGCCGGGCTGGCGCGACGCCTTCGTCTCGCTGCGCCCGTGGCTGCTGCTGATCGGCTTCGCGACGATGGCCTATATCTTCACGCTGCCCGGCGCCTTTTCCGCGCCCGGCTGGCTGTCGAGCGAGCCGCAGGTGATCGAGGGGCGTTTTACCCGCTGCGGGCGGGGACGCGGCTATTACTGCGTGGTGGATGGCGACACGTTCAAGCTGGGCGATACCAGCGTTCGCGCGGTCGGGATCGACACGGCGGAGCGCGAGGCCGGATGCCCGGCGGAGGCGGTGCAGGCCGAGGCTTCGACCAAGGCTCTGCAAGGCTGGCTCAACCGCGGCCCCTTCCGCATGACGCATCGGCTGGACGAACCCATCGACCGCTACGGCCGGTCCTTGCGCACCGTCTATCGCCTGCGCCCCGACGGCAGCGAGGACCGGCTGGCGGACTTCATGCGCCGCGAAGGCGGCGCGGGGCGGCGGTAGAGGGGATTGGTGTTAAGGAGTAGAGTCTGTGCCTATCTATTAGCTCACTTTCCGTGTGGTTGACTTGTAGGATCCCGCATCATACATCGCGTTGTAACAACACCCCCCAGGCCTAGAGCGCAAGCTTGCCCAGAACCGGGGGGTTACTTATGAAAAGCCTCCTTGGGAAACTGAGGGGGCTTTTCTATTTGCGGTATAATCATCAACCTACGAGCGTAACTGACCAAATTTCGCTTCTGCGATCTCGCGGCATTTCCGGTGACGAAGATTTGATGCGACGCTGGCTACGTACCGTAGGATATTATCGTTTAAGCGCGTACTGGCTGCCACTCGAACTGCCTCCCAGCGACGGGCGGACAAGGTCGAAGAAATTTCCATCTAACACTGCTTTCGCGGATATCGTCGATATCTACGTCTTCGATCGAAAGTTACGCCTTCTTGTCATGGAAGCCATCGATCGTTTTGAGATTGCGGTTCGCGCTCGGTGGACGAATTTACTGTCTTTGGCGCATGGCAGTCACGCACACATAAACGCAAAAAACTTTCATGATGGTTTCGCGCATTCGCGAATGTTTGCGAAAATCGCCAGAGCCGCACAAGAAAGCAGCGAGTTATTTGTTGAGCATTATCGGAGAAAATACACTGACCCTCGCGTTCCCTCACTATGGCACGTCACGGAATTAATGACCTTGGGCGAACTCTCTCTTTGGGTTAAAGCAACATCCGACAATCGTATAAAAGACGAACTCGCAAAGGATCTAGGATTGCCGAATAAGGAGGTTTTGGAAGGCGCCCTCCAACTGCTCTCCTACATCCGCAATATCTGCGCCCACCACAGCAGACTTTGGAATCGAAAGACGGTGAAAAGGGCGCCCAATATCCGTCAGATGAAAAGCGACATGGATATCGACCGGTCTGGAAAACAGCACCAACCGCGCAATTCAATTTACAACGTACTGATTATCTTAGCACGCACCCTCCGGCATCAAAGTCCCGACACGACATTTCCGCTACGCGTCCGATCTTTGATTGAGACACGGAGTGCGTCTCAGCAGGTTGCGATGGGTTTCCCCCAGGATTGGCGCTCCAGACCAATCTGGAAAATCTAGCCGCAGGCCAGCAGGTGGCAATGGATACCAAAACCATTTGCCAAAAACCGGGACTAAACTGACCTACTCCGCCGCCTGCGCTCCCGCTTCATCGCCGAACAGCCCCGGGCCGTTGTCCTCGGCCTCGGCGCCTTCGTTCGCGGCCTTGGCCTTGTTGCGCTTGTCGAAGCTCGACCACACGTCGTTCCATTCGCCGCGGGTGGCGCCCTTCGAATATTCGGTCGCGCGCTGTTCGAAGAAGTTGGCGTGTTCCACGCCGTTGAGCAGCGGGGCGAGCCAGGGCAGCGGGTGTTCCTCGATCATGTAGATCGGCTGCAGGCCGAGCTGGCCCAGCCGCCAGTCGGCGATGTAGCGGATGTATTTCTTGATTTCCTTGGGCGTCATGCCGCTGACCGGGCCCATTTCGAAGGCGAGGTCGATGAAATTGTCTTCCAGCCGCACCGACTTCTGGCAGATGTCGATGATGTCTTCCTTGACCGCCTTGGTCAGGCAATC
>LWDU01037102.1_pt2 | contig 166884 bp, 156 predicted proteins | sample 727161 | NCBI WGS metagenome assembly LWDU01 (sample SAMN04566230, study PRJNA314399) | hydrothermal vent metagenome | isolation source: deep sea hydrothermal plume seawater | place: Mexico: Gulf of California, Guaymas Basin | collected 2004-07-11
GGCAGGATGATATCATTTGTTAGCCGATTGTGCGCCGTACCCTGGAGGGTAAGCCCTCAGGGTACGGCGCACAATAAAAAAGTCCGGATACCTCTTTAAAAAGAGGCTTGATCGGCCTTTTTTATTTTAGTTGACCCAGCCGCCAGAGTCTAATATTCTTCCCCAGGTCGGGATGATCCTGAAGACCTCTTAAAAAAAATCGTCCAAACAGACCGAACATCCAGCTTATGTGTGGCAGGATCTTCACCATATGAACTCAGATATGTCAGTTCGGAAAGCCCTCCACCCTTAGGCGTCATCACGACGGATGTCGTAAAAAGCCCCTGCTGAATCTGATCACTGGTGCCCATGGTGGCATTGACGGTGAGCGTATGGACGTAGTTGCTGCTCTGTACGCTCATCTCTAATCCGGGCGGGGTCACTGTCGTACCAATGACATGATTTTCGACTACATTCAGGACCAAATGATCCTCAATGGGTCTTGATGTTGTAACGGGAGGATTATCTGAAAGATTTGACACGACGGCCTCAGAGGGAACAATCCCGGCCCCCAGGCCCCCCAGTTCAATTCGGGCATAATAATTTCCTGCATTGGGAGAGAATTCCACCATGGTGTGCGCGAGACCACCATCGACCGTCGCAACAATGTTTGAGCCTGTGGGCGCATTGGCCCAGATATTCACTTGCGTTCCAGACGAGGTTTTCGTATAGGTTGCGCGATCAATATCGGCCCCAAAATTTATGGCAACCTTTCCCCGAACTGTGAACATATCGGTTTCAACGCAATCGTTCAGCGATAATGTGTCGGGTCCCAAGGTAATATCAGCACACTTGTATCCAGGCCAGTTGAGGCCGACATCCCGTCCCTCGATCCGGAAGTAGTTTGTGCCGTAGGGGCTTCCGTCACGGTTGTGTCCGTGAGGCCCTTTATGAGGTAGGCATCTGTGCCTGAGATATAGGAAGAGGGTAGAAGGAAGGGCCCGATATCACCTTCGAGCATGTGATGAAACTCCCCTAGAAGGATACCGACTGGGCAGTGGGGCCGTCATGCGGAAGAAGCCACCCGCCCGGAACAACATCGCCATCGACCCAGAACCACTGGAGTCATTCGACTGCGGTTATCTCGTGCAAAAAGTCAACGATTGTGCCCACCATTACCTGCGCAGATATGACTACGCCGGTTCAGAACTGATCTATTGCGACCCGCCCTACCTGATAAAGACACGGATCTCGAAACGCCGCTACGGCCATGAGTACAGCATACAGGACCACTTGGACTTTCTTGACCTACTCAAGTCCCTTCCATGCCGGATCATCTTCTCCGGCTAGACCTGTTCTGTTACAAGTTTTACTGCTCCTTCTTTGTTGCTTACTCATTGATACCTCCTCTATGATTGTGCCTGCACTGAGGCATTGCCTGATTTGATAATTAATACGTTATTGATCTGGGCGATCACCCTTACTATTAAGCTCTTCCAGAGATGCTGCTCATAGCCGTTGTTCTTAAGATACCAATATCAAATCAATAAATGAATTAAACTAAGACCGACTCCCTATTAATTTGGCTTTTAAGAGTTCTGATCAGCCAAAGAAAAAGGATCGGTGCAAGCTTCGCACCGATCCTTTTTCTTTTAGTACTGCTGATCGAGGTCAGTTATGGCCCGCACTCGAGAACGCCGTTGTGAATACCCACAAAAGTGGACGTTGTATTCACTGCGAGACATTGGATGTTGCCGTTGTAGACCCGATGACCTCTCCGTTAACACCGCTTAACTCGACATTGCCAATGACAAGGCCATCATCGATCAGAGCCGGCCCCGAAACTATTATTTCGAAGACCCCATCATCATCCTGGAAAACAGCCTTAACTCTGACTCGAAGGCCGTTCTCAGCCACGGTCAGCAGCAGGGTCTGGCTGGTCTCACCGATCTCAGGGCCATTGCCGAGGACTCCATTACGAATGATCGGCGTGAAGACCCCGTGGCCAGAATATTCTAACTCCCAGGTCCAGGCGACCGCAGAGGTGACCTGGCCATTAAGATTATCGGCATCCGTGACGCCGTCAATCGAAGCCGTCAATGTGCTGCCCACTATGAGAATGCCGGTAATGGTTGGTTGACCTTCCGCTGGGGTGTTGGCATCCCCTCCGTCGCGTTGTTCAGGGTTTACTAAAAGGCCGTCGGCGAACCGCAGCCTTTCGACGTTTCTTACCAGATCACGTCCGTCAACATTAAGCGGCGGGACGCGATTGTCCGTAACCTGAACCCAACCAGGAACCGCTAACAGATCAACGCTGTAATCCAGCTGGTTGCCCGTGTACACGGCTGTGTCGGTATCCGATAAACTTGCCGGATCGCTACTGATCACGCGCGAAATCGAGAGTTCACCCGGATTGATGAAACCACCGAACACCGCATCCATGACATCTTGCATGCCAGGGACGAGAACGAAGGTGTCAGCCGGAAGAAGGGTTCTCGCGGCGTCTAGTTCAAGCTGCGCAGCAGCAGCCGAAGCAGCCGACGCAAGCGCAGTCGAATCCAGGTTTACTTGCTCTGCAGCTAACTGTGCAACCAACGCAGATGCCTGTGCTGCAATAGCCTCCGCCGCCGTGTCTGCAGTGGTAAGCTGCAACTGCAAATCCAGATCAAGCATGATCGTACTACAGCGGTTCAAGAAATCCTGCCACGCCGCTTCTTGCAGCGCTGCCGCTTCTACGGTCGGACCCGTGCTGCCGCCACTAATCAAGTCTCCGAGTTCTCCCGTGATGGTAATGTCATTGGTCAGCGTAGCAGCAACAGAATCTGCGGCAGCTACCGCTGACAGAGCGGCAATAGTCGCCGCTTCAACGGCAGCATCAGCATCAACCTTTGCCTGTACGAATGCCGCAGCCGCAGCCGCGTTTTTGATAGACTGGGACTCAGTCGATGTGGCCGCAGACAGAGCGGCACGATACGCTACCCATTCTACTCCAGTTCTTATTGCCGGATCCGGCGTTCGGATCATTACGGTAAGCGAAGCGTCGCCGTCGATGATGTCGTCGCCACCTTCACCGGTAATGACGTCACTACCACCACCGCCGAGAATTATTTCGCCACCGGTCCAGCCGAACTGGGCCTCGCCTGTAACCAGATCGGGCGCCAGAGCTCTGCGCTCACTTAGCGGCACGAGGTCTTCAATACCGTCGATCAGGCCGAAGTTGACGAGCTGATTGCCGTCTTCTTCACCCGCTTCGTTGGCTGTACCTTTGAGGAAATCGCCAAAGGGCGAGCCACTCATACCCTCAACCCTGTCATAACGGTTTAGCACCGTGGCGTTCGACGGGGGTAACTGGGGAGGCAGGAAGATGCTCAGATCAAGGTCGACATCAACTCCGAACCTGTCATTCTGGAAGCTGATCCAGTCGAAACCGAGCTGACCTTCTACGCGGTCGATGCCGGGGCCGTCGACGACGATATCGTCACCATTTTCCATGTCCGCGTCGTTGTTGCCGCCATGGGCGATGAATACGTCGTGACCCTTGACCAGGGGTTCACCCAACTCGGCTGCCGCGCCGTTGTCGCCCTGGAACAGATCCTCGCCGCCGCCTACATTCTCCATCCAGTCGTCGCCGGCGCCACCCCTGATGTGACTATTGTGCTCGCCGTCAAAGATGTAGTCGTCGCCCAGACCGCCGAAGATTTCGCCAAGCTCGCTTGGGTTGACGATGAAGTCGTTGCCGTCGTCACCGAAGATTACGTCTTCTTCGTTACCGCTATTGATCGCGTCATTGCCGGCACCACCTTCTATCACGTCGGGACCGGAGAGGTCGGTGATGATGTCATCACCGCTGCCACCTTCGATCAGATCCGCACCGTCGCCGCCCTCGATGCGGTCATTTCCTACGCCGCCGGAGATGGCATCGTCGCCTATGCCGCCGATAATCGTATCGTGACTGTCGGTACCACCAATCGTAACATGGTCGCCGCCGGTGTACTGGATGACGTTGGTGGTATCGAATACGTCGATATTAGTGGTCAACTGATCCGAGTCACGAATAACCAGCGGGGTCAGCGCCGCGTCGCCTTCAGGATCGGCCGTCGTGCCATTGCCTGCGGCGTCAAACTGCTGACTCTGGTCGACTTCCAGAATATGGTTCGGGACCGAGAAGATGTTGAGTGACAGGGCACCAGCGCCCTGCTCACCCAGATCGGTGGTGCGCATGGCGAGGGCCGTGAACGAGTTGGACTCCAACTCGCCGAGGAAGTGAATGTTGGCTGTGCGTCCCACATAGTAAAAACGATCGCCATTCTGCAGATGTTCCAACTGGGTCTCGAACACGTAGTTATGGGTGGAACCGAGATAACCACCGAAGGGCATACGTTCCTCGGCCAGGCCACCGTTCCAGAAATCGACATCATCCATGCCTGTGATCGTGCGACCATCTGCATCGCTGGCCCAGGTATTCATGCTGAACAGAAAATCCATCGCATCAGTCGGTGTCGGCACGGCATCGGCTAGTGTATTAATGAAACCGCTGGCTACGCAATATTCAGCCGGATTTGGAGTAAGATCGCCGATGGTGGTAAGTTCACCGACGATTGCACAAGCCGCCGCACGCCTGTCGGCAAAGGTTGTGACCGGGTCGTCACCGTTACCGACGATGCCATCAATTCCAGCTAGCGACTCGTGCGTGCCGTAGGCCGCGATGAAGTTCACCAACGACGCTTCGTGTCTTAAATTGTCGGCATAGTCGGCCCAATGCGCATAAGGCGTGAGCCGAGTATCCTGGGTCGCCGCGTAGAAGCTACGTCGGGCGGCGTTCAGCGTCGGGTTGCCGACATCCCGACCACGGGCGATGTTGATCGCCCCCAGATCGAGTGGCAAACCAACCAGATTGTTCTGTAAAGCGCCGGTGATGAATTCGTCGATTTCGTTGGCGACGGTTCGCGTTAGGCCGCGAATTACCGTGCCTGTGGCTACTTCTGGGGTGAGCTGGGCCACACCAGAAGCATCAGAATTATACAGCGCAAGTGGGTTAAGGAAAGCCTCGAACAGTCCTAGCTGAGAAGCGTCCCCCGAAAAATCGTCAAGAATGGTTTTGAAATTTGCATCATAGCGATCCACAGTCGTGGTCAGCATGGAGTGTCCGAAACGATAAACGGATTGGGAGAATTCAGTCGTAATCGTCGGGTCGACGTTGGTGTGAAAGCCCGCGAAGGCGTCCTTTAGTCCGGCCAGCGTCGGTCCAAACTCGTCAAACACGATGCGATTATACTGCATCTCGGTGCCGAATCTGGCGGCCTGGAAGATGCGTTCTCCGTTCCAGTCGAGGCTCAATACATCTATAGCGGCCCGAGTCGCAGCCTGGTTAGCTAAGGAAGCATCAGAGACCAGGAATGTGAGGCCCAATGCGGGGGGGAATACCGTTACCGGGGTATTTAGCCATTCGTTCAGCCTTGTCAGGTCGCCTGCATCGAGTACGACACGCTTGGCTACGTCGGCGAGTCGGTTATGCTCGTGGTGAAAGATGGTATGGATCGTGGTAAGCGCGATGTTCTCATTACATCGGCCGTCACCACAAACAAAGTGTGCGCCGAGCAGTTCATCGTCATATTGGCCCGCAGGCGCCGACGCGCGGATGCCGCGAGTCACCTGACCACTGAGGTCATCGGTGCGCGCATTGATTACTAAGTCCACGTCGGGAGTACCGTTCGGAGCCGCCGTATGGGCGACATCGAGAAAAAAGCTGTGGTTGACGCGCAATGCCAGCGAAGCGTCCACCGGAGTTGTCAGGTTACCTTCAAGCAGCGTGGGTATGCCGGTTTCGGCGTTGATTGAGGTCACCAGTTGGGGTAAACCACTCGCTGGGCCGGGAATGAAATTTCCGTACGGGTCGGACAGGAACATCGGGATATTGTTGCCGTCCTGATCGTCGAGAATTATACCAAATTTTTGCAGAGCCTGTAACTGTGCTGCGTCCCAGGTCGCCATACCGCCGTCGTCCGCGGTGTCGAGGATGCGGTCGTTACCGAAGCCATCGATCAGATGTCCGCTGTTTTGTAACACGCCGCCCCTTACTTCGTAATGACGCAGCAATATCTGCGCCGACGCGTGCGAGCCGTAGGTTTGCTGCTGGTCGACGTGAGGCGTCGTGGCGTTGATGAAAGTATCGTCAGCGTTGCCAGGGATACCGTCTGGACCCGGATTTCGACTTGCGCGAGGCATAATCATCATGTTGGGACCATTGTCGCCCAGGGTAAGCGGATCGCCGTCAACACCGGCGTCAAAAAGCGGGTCATCTGGCTGCAGTGGCATTATGACTACGCCGTTGCCACCCTTGTTCACCAGGTCGAGCCCGTGATCGAAGAACTGGCCGAAGAAGGTCATGAAAGCGTTAGTCGGGGCCGAGAGGCCTTCGTCCGGGGCCGTGTTAGGGATAAAAAACTGGTCGGTGCCAGCGATGTCCGGGCCGATATTCACGCCGCCTTCCGCTGCCGCGGCGGCGATCGCTGCCGGATTTTCAGTTGACTGATTCACAATCAGGTGGCTGGTCAGGCGGGGCGTGGAGTCCTGTACCGTCGCCGCACTATCGTAGGTAGTGCCATTTTGGGCGGCCGGAAAATTTCTCCCAGGCACCGCAAATGGGAATTCCTGGTCGGCCGCGCCGAAGTTTTCCTGCCCGGGGATCAGGCTGTTGAATGTCCCGTCCACCGTGCGCAGGCCCCAGGGGACGCTCGCATTCGGTAGGATATCGATCAGATCTTCGCCGGCGGCATGCCGCTCGGCGTACTCGATTTGCTTCAGGATGAAGTCCAGGTCCTCCGTGTCAAATGCCAGATCGGAGTTTGGAGACTGGGCGGGCAATACCGTTGCTCTCAGTGCCGAAGCCGGCAACAAATCATCCTGGCGAGCTCCTTTATCTTGAAAATCTTCGATGCCCGGAGCCGAAGATCCTCCCTCACGGCAACCGGCGATGACACCTATTAAGATGAGAATCAACACTCCGATTGGTATTTTCTGTTTGAGTTTTGACTTCCCCAAAACTTTCATTTCTCCCCCGTAATAAAATCCGGTTAATTGAAACCCTTTTTTTGGATGTATCCTCGAAAAGAAGCAGTTATATCTATCTAAAAAAGCAATTACCATGCCATAGAGATAGAAGTGGAGATGCCATCATAACTAATTAAAATAACAGGACCTATTGTAATAAATGGGGGGGCATGGAGGCAGGGCCGTCACCCTGCCCTTTAGAACCATGTCGGAGGCCATGCTCCATCCGATTGAGGGGTTGCAGAGAAAGAGGACCAAAAACAAGGGAACCCATGCATAGATCACTGGTTTCCTCATTACTCCCCCGATGACGCTATTTATATTACATTGTTCTTTCATAATATTTTCCGCTCCATCTTCTGTCTCATAATCGTTTTCCCCATGAACCTTTGATACACATACCGGAACACTTGCAAGTCTCGATCCACGGAAATACAGAAAATTATAATTCTTATTTTTTTATTCTTAACAAGGAGTTGTGATTTTTATTGAGTGAAACCAGGAGGGAGCGTGTACTGGACTACACACCCGAATTGGGTAATGCTTTCCATGTTCCCTTGAGCAAAACGATGGGCGGAAGGCCGGGGTAGATTGCAGAGTTGAAGGAATGGTTGTACCAAACCTCCAGGCGGGTCGCACCTGCCCCGGTAAACCCGTGTTCAGAGAAAGCAGCGCCATAAACCGAGAAAGATCCTTCTAGATTGATCTTCCCCTTCACATAAAGGAGGCCATCCAGGTTGATATCCGGCAGGGTGACCGCTTGACGAGCTGAGTCAGGATTGGGCCAGGGAGGTGAAACCGCCGCGGTCGATTGTCCGCTCTGCTCTCCCTGAATGGTCATATCACCCGAAAAATAAAAGTAACCCTTATAACTCCCTCCCCCGAGAGAAATAACCGGATCAGGGCTCGAACCACATTCACCGGGCAGAAGATCTATCCAGACCAGCTGGTATTCCGGTGAGGCGGGATGGTAATTCCCCCTAAAAATAAAGGTACTCAGAAGTAGAATTTTCCAATATATTTATAGTAGGAGGAGAATCTACGATGAAGCGATCAAGATTTACAGAGAGCCAGACCATAGGAATATTGAGATCAGTAGAGGCAGGAGAATCTATCGTGGGGCTCTGCCGTCAACATGGGGTGAGTGATGCGACATTTTATAAGTGGCGGTCAAAATACGGCGGGATGGATGTATCGATGATGAAGCGGATGAAAGACCTGGAAGAAGAAAACCGTTGTTTGAAAAAGATGTATGCAGAAGAGCGGCTGAAAGGGGAGATCACCCGGGAGGCGCTTGAGAAAAAGTTCTAAAGCCATCTCGACGTAAGGAGATGGCGGAAGTCGCCGTTAGAAAAGGAAGAGGATCGATTCTCTTGGTGTGCGAGGCATTGGTGATTAGTGAACCCTGTTACCGTTATCAGGCAAAAAATAATGGGGAGAATGGGTTTATCGCAGACTGGCTCTTGCGGTTGACCACAACCCACCGGACCTGGGGCTTTGGGCTGTGTTTTCTCTACCTGCGTAATGTGAAAGGGTATGGATACAACCACAAACGCGTATACCGTATTTACAGAGAGCTGGAATTGAACCTCAGGATAAAACCAAAACGACGACTCAAGCGGGACAAGCCGGAACCCCTGGCGGTTCCTTGTGAGATAAACGACACCTGGTCCATGGATTTCATGCATGATCGACTTGATGATGGGTGGAGTTTTCGGACATTCAACGTGATTGATGACTATAATCGAGTGGCGGGGAAAACCCAGGACGATCCGCTGCGACAACGGGCCAGAGTATGTCAGCCGGACCTTGAGGGACTGGGCAGACAAACAAAAAATAAGATTACAATATATTCAGCCAGGGAACCCTCAGCAGAATGCCTCTGTCGAGCGGTTTAACAGGACGGTCCGTCACGCATGGCTGAATCAGCATCTGTTTGAAACAATCTCACATGCACAAGAAACGGCGACACGATGGTTGTGGCTTTACAACAATGAACGGCCTAATATGGCTATTGGAGGAATTACCCCATATCAGAAATTAACGGTGGCAACACAGGCTCTACTTCTGTGAACCATTATTAATGGGGGGATTACCCGACCCACCCGTGCCATTCTCGCCATGACGGCATAGTATGCCTCTCGTCAACGAGAGGCAAGAATTAAGTATGGTGTCCCCGGAATTTGATGTTCCTATCATGAGGGTTATGAGGCCTCTGCGATGAGATAGCCCACACCCCGAATGGTGCGGATCAGGCCCGGATAGATTTTTCAGTAGATGATTAAGATATATATATATAGGGTATTTCTTTCATTGTCTGCGTTCCATCCGTAGAGCATCTCTTCGAGCCTTTCTCTGGTAAATACTCTCCCGTTATTTTCGAGAAGGCCTCTCAGAACGACATACTCTTTTCTATTTACATGATGGGTTTTACCTGGAAGGTGGCAGCTCTCGCGGTTGTGTCCACCTGGATATTGCCTCATACAAGGTTTGAATGGGCTCGGCCGGAGCTCTGTCGTAGGATGGCCTACAAGCGTGCATTCAGTTCTCCCTGATCAACGGGCTTGCACAGGTAATCATCTGCACTCGCTTCTAATCCGATGACACGGTTAGAAACGGAGCTCTTTTCAGACAGAATCAGGAGAGGGACTCGATTCCCCTGACTTCGGATCACTTTTATTTCCTGTATCGGGTCAAATTGCTGATAGTCTACATCGAGGATGACCGCATCAAACTCCCCGATATCGAGGATATCCCGAAGGGGTTCTTCCTCTTGAAGCCAGTCGACCGTATATCCATCCGCTTTAAAGCTGTTACGGAGCCTTGTCCCCAGGATCTGATCATGTTCGACCAACAGTAAGCGCATCAAAGCCTCATCGTTCGAAGATGTCCACGTCGATATTCATACGGTTTTAAATATTGCAACCGGCCGTCTTACATTGCCGACGATTAAGATGAATTATTGAATAAGCAAGAAACGGACTAAATGATTTATTAAAAAAGGTCCTTACTGTAAACGACTGATATGAGAGGATAATTGAGAAGATCTTAATTAAACGTTGATATAGGGTTGTTGGATATTTAGCAGAAAGTAAGAGATGGTGTAAAATTTCCGGCAGGCTGGGGGTCTTATGGAAATGGAGGAAAGGTTATTTTACGGCGCTGGAATCAAGGCCTTTGATCTCTTTTGGCTTGAAGATGCCCTTGTCTGTGATAATTGCAGTGATATAACGGGCGGGTGTGACATCGAAGGCGGGGTTGGCGATTGTCGCGCCGGGGGCGGTGATTTCTTTTCCCTGAATATGTGTGACCTCGGAAGGGTCGCGTTCTTCAATCGGAATCTCTTCGCCGGAAGGAGTCTTGAAATCGACGGTTGACATAGGCGCGGCGACATAAAAAGGGATTTGATGTTCCTTGGCAAGGATGGCGACACTGTAAGTGCCGATCTTGTTTGCGATGTCTCCATTGGCAGCGATGCGGTCCGCCCCGACGACGCAATACTGGATCTTTCCTTGTTTCATAAAGAAACCGGCCATATTATCGGTGATCAGCGTCACAGGGATCTTTTCCTGAACGAGTTCCCACACGGTCAATCTTGCCCCCTGTAGGACCGGTCGGGTTTCATCGGCATAGACCCTGATTTGTTTGTTTTCCTCCCAGGCCCGCCGGATGACCCCGAGGGCCGTGCCGTAGCCCCCCGTCGCGAGCGCGCCGGCATTGCAGTGGGTCAATATCCCGGAGTCATTTTGAATCAATGGTGCGCCGAACCTTCCGATGGCCCGGTTCATTTCGATATCCTCACTCAGGATACGGTCTGCTTCGGACAATAAGGTTTTTTTCAATGAGGGGATGGTCTGGTTGCGATGGGCGATCGCTGTTTGTTTCATGCGATCGATGGCCCAGAAGAGGTTAACGGCTGTCGGGCGGGAGGCGGCCAAGAGCTCACAGGCGGGTAGAAGTTCGTGATAAAAATCATCGAAGGTGGTTGCCTGAATTTTTTGTGCCGCAAGGGCAAGGCCATACGCCGCCGTAATCCCGATGGCGGGCGCGCCCCGTACCCACAATTCCTTGATTCCTTGTGCGACGGTCTCGACGTCCCGGCAATCGACGTAAAGTACTTCTTTCGGAAGTTTCGTCTGATCGAGGAGACGAACAGCGCCCTCTTTCCATTCGATGGTCTTAAACATGAGGGGGATTTTACGGTGAACGGCGTTGGCTGTCAATGCCGGAGATTGCTCAGGGCATCATAGGCCTAAAGAGGGTATCAGTCCACGAGCAAGAGATGCTCAAAAAATCGCTTGTTTCAGAGCCGCCCCGCCAGTGGCCACGACGTTCACCGCTTCTTTGAGAAGACCCTGAGGGATCTGAATCACCTCAAAATGATTCATGAGTGCGAGAACGATGACCAGTGAGAAGGCATAACCCAAGGTTCGAAGGATCAAGATATGGAACTCCACCTGATAAACACTGTAACAATATCACAAATGAAATCGATTTTAAACCAAATTTGTAACGATTCAGCATGCGACTATTTGGCTTCGCGAGACCCATTCCTTCAGGGTAAGGCCTGAGGATCGCAGAATCACAGTGTAGATGTTATACGCGAGGATTCGAGTACCACACCAACGCCGCCATGAAGGTTCACAACCCTTTAATATCCCATACGGGTCAGGAACGAATCGTCTCTCCGCCATCCTTTTTGCACCTTCACCCAGAGTTCAAGGTATATTTTTGCCCCCAGAAGATCCTCGAGTTCTTTGCGTGCGGCCTGCCCGATCGCTTTCAGCATCATTCCTTTTCGTCCAATAATAATACCCTTCTGCGATTCCCTTTCAACAAAAATGGTGGCGTAAATTAAGGAGAGATTCCGTTCTGTGTCTTCTTTAAAGTCCTCAATTTGAACGGCGATCGCATAGGGGATTTCTTCCCGCGTCATCTGGATGGCTTTTTCTCGGATAAATTCGGATGCCAGGAAACGGACTGGTTGGTCGGTCACGACATCTTCGGGGAAAAAAGGCTCACCGACCGGAAGCGCGGCCCGAGCCGTCTTCAGGAGTTGATCGACGTTTTCACCGGTGAGGGCGGAAAGAGGAATGATCCTGGAAAAGGTTTTCTCCGCACCGACTTGTTCAAGGAAGGGGATGAGGCTTGTTTTATTGATCAGATCAATCTTGTTGATAATCAGGATCTTGGGTGTCCTGACCTTTTTTAAATGCTCCAGTATGGGTATATCTTCTGCCTGGATCGCCCTCTTCTTCTGGAATTCTGGGGCTACTTCGACCAGCATCAGGATAAGGTCGACTTCAGAGAGAGAAGAATACGCTGTCTGGACCATCCGTTGATTCAGTTTTGTCCTGGGATGATGGATGCCGGGTGTGTCGAAAAAGACCATCTGGGCATCTGAAAGGTGCCGGATTCCAAGGATGCGATTTCGAGTGGTCTGGGGTTTATCCGTGACGATCGCAATCTTCTGCCCCAGGAGGCGGTTGAGGAGTGTCGATTTCCCGACATTCGGACGGCCAATAATCGCAATAAACCCGGATCGGAAGGACAAGATCAGTATTCCTTATCTCAGGATGTTAGGGATAACGATTCAGCATGCCACTATTTGGCTTCAGGGCAAGGTGCGAGGAGCGCAGAACCGCAACGTATGTGTCCATACTTGAGGATTCGAGCACCACAGCAACGCCGCCATGGAGACAAAGTGGGATGTGCTGGATCGTTATCATCAGGGTTTGCTTTCGGGGAAAAACTCATAGATCAGCTCCCCCTCTTTGACGAGACCGAGGCGGTCTCGTGCGAGACGTTCAATATAAAGAGGGTCGTTCTTCAATCCCTCGATACGCTGAGAGAGTTGAATATTTTCTCTTTTCAGAGAACGAATATCTTCCTGGACGGCGGCGTGGTTCTTTCGCATATTTATCGCCTTAAAGAAGCCCATTCCGCCAAAAAAGAAAGAGAGGAAGAGATAGCCATTCATAAATAAGAGAACACCGAAAATGAGCCGCCGCTTTTGTTTTAGGCCTGCCTTGACTTTTTTTCGACTTTTGTTCTGCATCTGTTATTCATCCAATCGTTGTTCTGAATCTCTATTCGGGATGATAACTTACGGAAATAGTCAGTGAGGCCTCGTTTATCATGCGTGCTTCACCTGATAAGTAAAGGCGGTCGATGATCTGAAAATCTCCTCCAACAAAGACACCGAAGTGATCTTGCGAGTAAACGGTGTTCCCTCTCCGAAATCTTCCAAATCCCGATGAGAAGAGTGCGCCGAAATAGGTGGTCACCTGTTCGAGACCGCTGAAGGTTCCTCCGACGAATGTTTCAATTTCGTGGAAGCGGATTCGTGGGTTGACAGATTGGTCATCATCAGATTGAAAGGAGAGAGTCTGAATTCCGACCCCCAGACTGAAAGCGCCCTTGTTGTGAAAAGTCCAGCGCAGCCCCGTCCCGATGGCGGGACCGAAGTCTCCATCAAACTGACGGGATGCCGTACCAAAGTCGGTGGCTCCTATAGCGAGATGCGCATCCAGCTTAGGGGCCAAGCCAAAGATTCCCTTCAAGAGGATGCGTTCACTGGTCGCATTCCCTTGAAACTTCCCGCCTCCTGAGCGGATTTCAAGTTGGACTTGGTCAAATTCAAGTCGGATCTCGGAAAGGCGCATTGATTTCCCTGAGGCGGTGGGTTTGCCGATTATGCCCGCTTCAGCTTCAAGAATGAAACCTTGAACGATAAGTAGTACGACCCATAAACTGATACAGAGTCCCTTCTTTAATAGTAGCCGTCCACTCATCCCTTTTTCCTCTTTGTTGATTTACTGACAGAAGAAGGTTCTGTCAGGGTCCGATAGGGTTCCTGTCGGGAAAAAACAGATGTATTGCCGAGGTTTTCCTCTATACGGAGGAGTTGGTTGTATTTGGCGACTCGATCTGTTCGTGAGAGGGATCCGGTTTTAATTTGTCCGGCGCCGGTTCCTACAGCAAGGTCGGCAATGGTGGTATCTTCGGTTTCTCCGGATCGATGAGAAATGATGGTTCCATAACCTGATTTTTTGGCCCTTTCGATGGTATTGAGCGTTTCTGTCAAGGTTCCGATCTGATTCAGCTTGATCAGGATTGCATTTGCCGCGCCTTTTTGAATCCCTTTTTCAAGGGTCTTTTCATCGGTGACAAAGAGATCGTCTCCGACCAATTGAACCCGTTTCCCCAGCCGTTCCGTCATTTTCACCCAGCCTTTCCAGTCGTTTTCTGCAAGACCGTCTTCAATAGAGACGATAGGGAATTTGTCAAGCAAGGCCTCGTAGTAATCGATCATTTCATTGGATGTAAGAGATTTTTCTTCTGACTGGAGGTGATATTTCCCTTTCCGGTGAAACTCACTGGCTGCGGAATCAAGGGCCAGAAGGACATCGCGGCCCGGCTGGTATCCGGCCTTTTGAATGCCTTTCATGATCAGTTCGAGTGCCTGATGATGGGATGCCACAGCCGGGGCAAACCCGCCTTCGTCTCCGACGGCCGTCGTGTAACCGGATTTTTTGAGGACTTTTTTGAGCGCGTGAAAGATCTCGACGCCCATGCGAAGTGATTCCGAGAAGGAGGATCCTCCAACCGGGATGATCATAAATTCCTGAAAATCGAGACCATTGTCCGCGTGTACGCCGCCGTTCAGAATGTTCATCAAGGGGATTGGAAGTTCTCTCGCCTGAAGCCCTCCAATGTAGCGATAGAGCGGCATGCCCAACTCGGCGGCTGCGGCGTGTGCGGCGGCAAGAGAGACCCCGAGAATGGCATTTGCACCGAGCTTCTTCTTATTGGCGGTCCCATCAAGGATGAGGAGTGTTTGATCCAGTGCGGCCTGCTCTTCGGCAAGAAGGCCGATGATTTCTGGAAGGATTTTCTCATGGACATGGGCAATGGCCTTTAAGACCCCTTTCCCAAGGTATCTAAGAGGGTTGTGATCGCGCAGTTCCAGGGCTTCCCGTGACCCGGTGGATGCACCAGAGGGAACGGAGGCGCGTCCGGAGGCACCGGATTCCAGAAAGATTTCAACCTCAATGGTCGGGTTTCCGCGAGAGTCTAGAATCTCACGGGCATGCACATCTACAATCTCACTCATTCCTGCTCCTCATCGTGATGCGCCAGTCTCTTTTTGAGCAAGGCATTGACCTTGCCTGGATTCGCCTTTCCGCCAAAACGCTTCATGACTTGACCGACAAAAAAACCGATCAGTTTTTCTTTGCCTGCGCGGTATCCTTTCGTCTCTTTCGGATGGGCCAAAATAATTTCCTGGATGGCCTGGTCGAGTTCGGACTCGTCATTGACCTGTGTGAGCCCCTTTTCCCGGACGAGTTCTTCCGGATTAGCTCCCGTGTGATAAATCTCCTCAAAGAGGGTTTTCGCAATTTTTCCGCTGATGGTTCCTGATTCTATCAGCTTCAGCAAGGAGGCCAATTGTTCGGGACGGATCACTGCCTCGTCGATCTCCTTGTTTTCATCATTCAGTTCTTTAAGCAGCTCTCCCATGACCCAGTTGCTGACAAGCTTCGGGTTTGGGTAGAGGGAAACCGTTTTTTCATAGAAGTCAGCCAGGGCTTGCGAAGCCGTCAGGATGGTAGCATCATAGACCGGAAGAGAATAATCATTCACAAAACGTTCCCGTTTCGCGTCGGGCAATTCCGGCAGTTCCAGGGTGACTTTGTCAATCCATTCCTGGCTGATGCTGAGAGGGACGAGATCCGGCTCCGGAAAATAACGATAATCATGTGCTTCTTCTTTGCTTCGCATCGGGAGGGTCATATTGTTTTTGGTGTCCCACAGGCGAGTTTCCTGGATGATGCGTCCTCCTTCTTCCAACACCTTTTCCTGACGCGCCATTTCATAGATGATGGCTTTCTGGATAAAACGGAATGAGTTCATGTTCTTGATCTCGGTCCGTGTTCCGAATTCAGACTGGCCCACGGGCCGGATGGAGACATTTGCGTCGCAGCGGAAGTTGCCTTTCTCCATGTCGGCATCGGAAACTCCGGTATAGATAAGGATGGCGCGGAGGTTTTTCAGGTAGGCGATTGCTTCTTTCGGGCTTCGCATATCTGGCTCGCTTACAATTTCAAGAAGAGGAATGCCCGCACGGTTCAGGTCGACGCGGCTCCCTGTGCCGGAGCCTTCATGGATGTTTTTTCCTGCATCCTCTTCCATGTGAATGCGGGTCAAACCGATTTTCTTTTTTTCGGAGGAGGGAGCCTGGCCATTTTTCGCCTGCGTCAGGATTTCAATATAGCCATGCTCGGCAAGCGGAAGTTCAAACATCGAGATCTGATATCCTTTGGGTAGGTCAGGATAAAAATAATTTTTTCTCGCAAAGCGGGAATATGGCGCGATTTTGCAATGGGTCGCCCTCCCGATCCGAATTCCCAATTCAACGACACTTTGATTTAATACGGGAAGAACACCCGGTAACCCAAGACAGACCGGACAGACCTGGCTGTTGGGCTTTTGGCCAAAGCGGGTACTGCATCCGCAAAATATTTTCGACTCCGTCAAGGTCTGCGCGTGGACTTCAAGACCGATGATGGTTTCGTACTTCATCCTATTCCCTTGTGACTATCCAGCACACCCCTCTTTTTCTCCATGGCTGCGTTGCTGTGGTGCTCGAATCCTCACGTAGAAAACTACGTTGCGGTTCTGTGCTCCTCGCGCCTTGCCCTGAAGAAAAATAGTGGCATGCTGAATAGTCACATTTCTGTTTATGGTTTTCAATCATGGGTCTTCAATGATTTCAAAAAGGAAATATATTCCTCAGGGAGTTGATGTTGTTCTGCTCCCAGGATCATTTTTCCGACATAGGCCTTTGAGGGGAGGAAGGGCCCCTGCCGAATGGCAACATAGGTCATTGCCGGCAGTTGCAACTCTCCGGTTTCTACCGTGATATCCTGCCGGACATAGGAATTTGGATAGTTGGCAAATCGATCCATTTTTTTCAGGTCATCCAAGGTCACCTCGAAAAGGACCCCATAGACCGACATTTTCTGATCCGGGAGTATATCAGCGGTGGCGCTGTTCCAGGCGCGCGACCAGCGGGTGAAGACCATGGAATAGTTGTGAAGCCGTCCCGTTCCGATCAGCTTGCTTCCCGGACATCGGGTGGTCATTTGATCCACATCCATGTTGGAACCGTAGGCAAAGTAGATCATGTTTTATTCCCCAATCGTGGGCCTCCGTTTATGAAAATCATGTTGCTGTTCATAGGCATAGGCAATCTGAAGGATTTCTGCTTCACCAAAGGGCTTTCCAATGACCTGAAGGCCGATCGGCAGGCCTCCGGTGGTGAAGCCGCAGGGGAGAGAGATCGCGGGGATTCCTGCGAGATTGACCGAGATCGTAAAGATATCAGAGAGATACATCTGGAGTGGGTCTTCTGTCTTTTCCCCGAAACGAAACGCCGGGGTCGGCATGGTGGGTGTCAGTATTGCGTCAACCGTTTTGAAGGCTTCATCAAAATCGTTCTTGATTAAGGTGCGGACCTGTTGTGCTTTTTTATAGTAGGCATCGTAGTAACCGGAGGAAAGAGCATGCGTTCCGATCATGATCCGACGCTTTACCTCCGGCCCGAATCCTTCCCGGCGGCTTTTGGTGTAAAGCTCCAGGAGGTTTACAGGGGCCTCGGAGCGATGTCCATATCGGACGCCGTCATATCGGGCCAGGTTGGAACTTGCCTCTGCCGTTGCAAGGATATAATAGGTGGCGATGGCGTAGCCGGTATGTGGCAGTGAGATCTCCTGGATTTTGGCGCCAAGACGCCGGTATTCATCGATGGCCTTCTCGATGGCAGATGCGACTTCGGAGTCGACGCCCTCAATAAAGTATTCTTTTGGGATGCCGAGACGTAATCCCTGGACCCCGCCATCCAGTCCTTCACGCATGTTCGGCATGGGGACGTCGGCCGAAGTGGAGTCCCGGGGGTCATATCCTCCAATCACCTGAAACAGGGTGGCCGCATCGGTGACATCATGTGTTAAAGGACCGATCTGATCCAAGGAAGAGGCAAAGGCAATGAGGCCATAGCGGGAAACGCGGCCATAGGTCGGTTTCAGCCCCACAACGCCGCAACAGGCGGCTGGTTGCCGGATGGACCCCCCCGTGTCTGATCCGAGGGCCAGGACCGTTTCATCCGCCGCAACAGCTGTTGCCGATCCGCCGCTGGAACCGCCGGGGATACATGAAAGATCCCATGGGTTCTTGGTCGCCTCGAAGGCGGAATTTTCTGTAGATGAACCCATGGCAAATTCGTCCAGATTTGTTTTTCCGAGGAAGACGGCACCCGCTTTCCTTAGTTTCGAAACGACGGTGGCGTCGTAAGGGGGGACAAAATTGGCCAATATTTTGGAAGAACAGGTTGTAAGAACGCCTTCCGTGCAGAGGTTGTCCTTGAGTGCGATGGGAATTCCGGTGAGCGGTCCAATGGGACCGCCATTTGCAAGTGCCTGATCCGCGAGGTCGGCTTGTGCCAGGGCTTGTTTTTTAGTAAGGGTGTTGTAAGCGTTCAGCCGACCTTCGAGTGAATCTATTCTATGGTAGAAGGACGTCACCAGTTCCCGGGATGAAACCGCTTTTTCTTGTAGAGCCTTATGGGTCTCGTGAGCTGTCTGTGAAATCGAGATCAAAAGCCGCTCCTCACCAGGGCGATGCGGTTTTCCGAATCCACTTTGACCACCAGGGGCAGGTGACCTTCGGCTTCCTCTTCCTCATAGTGGGCATAGGTGAAGATAATGACCTGATCTCCCACGACTCCTTTCCGGGCGGTCGGACCATTCAGGCAGATTGTGCCTGAGCCCTTTTCGCCGGGAAGGATATAGGTCACAAAGCGTTCTCCGTTATTCAGGTTGGAGACCATGACCTGCTCGTAAGGAAACATTCCTGCCGCGTCGATCAACTCCTGATCGATTGTGATACTTCCTTCGTAGTGCAGTTCAGATTCTGTGATCGTTGCACGATGGATTTTTGACTTTAACATTTGTCTTAACATATTGTTCCTCTAAATTGGTTCGTACTTGCTGTCTTATTCTCTTACTCCATGATATCCGGAACCTGGAAGAGCGACCCATCCCTTTGTGGCGCATTTTCCAGGACCTTTTCCGTCGGAAGAGAAGGTTGAACCTTGTCTTCACGAAAGATGTTGGAAAGAGAAAGAACATGCGATGTCGGTTCTATCCGACTGGTATCCAGTTCGTTCAGCTTTTCAATATAGGAAAAAATCCGGCTCAATTGCCCAGCGTACTGCTCCGTTTCCTCTGGTGTCAAGGCCAGTCTTGCCAGCTTGGCAACATAGGTGACTTCATCTTCTTTCATTTTCATCTGATCGACCCCTTTTTTATACCTAATCTAGACATATTTTTCCAGCTTGGCAAACTTTATTGCCAGTTTTTTCGTGCCGACTCCTAAAAAAGTGACCGTGACCTTGGCCTCTTCTCCTTCCCCCTCACAGCGCTGGACTTTCCCGGTACCAAAGATACGATGGCGGACCTTCGTCCCGACCGGATATTCTCCCGCCTCGCTCTCTTGCAGATCGGTATAGACCGGGCCAGATGTGTCGGAAAAGTGCCGTTGTTTTTTTTGCGTTGTTTGTTGTACGGAACGGACGATCGTGACGGTCTCCTTTGGCAAATCTTGGATAAAGCGAGAAGGACTGTTCCAGTGTGTCTGGCCATAGAGGCGTCGGCTGATGGCGCTGATGAGGTAGAGTCTTTCCTTGGCACGCGTCATCCCGACATAACAGAGCCGCCTTTCCTCTTCCATCTGGCTATGATCGGTCAGCGCGCGCGAATGCGGGAAAAGTCCTTCCTCCAGACCGGTCAGAAAGACCACTGGAAATTCGAGCCCTTTTGCCGAATGGAGGGTCATTAAAGTCACCCCGCCTTGCGTCGTATCTCGATCATCCCCGTTGGAAACCAGGGCGGCCTGATCTAGAAAGGCCTTTAATGCCGTCCGGCACCCTTGATCTTCACCGGTGTCCGTCGTGGCGGACTGCAAAGGGTTATCCTGATTAAAAGGATCTACATTAAGGGGGTCATCCGGATCTGTATTAAATTGATCGGCGGCGGCGATGAACTCAAGAATATTCTCAATCCGGCCCTCTGCCTCGTTTCCAAACTCTCTTCTGAGATATTCGAGATACGAAATTTCTTCAACGAGCATCCGAAGCAGCTGGGCGAGAGATTCCGTCTCTGAGACGGCACGCAGGGTTCTGAGGATTCTTGTGAAATTTATCAATCCGGTTTTTGCCGAACGGGATATTCTGGCCTCTTCCGGGGATTCCGCTGCCTCAAGAAGGGAAATCCGCCTGGACTCAGCAAAGCGGCTTAGTCTTTCCAGGGAGACTGCTCCGACCCCTCGTTGAGGGAGATTAATTACGCGTCGAACACTCAACGCATCATCCGGTGAGACGATCAAACGGAGATAAGCAATCAGATCTTTAATCTCTTTTCGTTCATAAAAACGGAGACCGCCATAGATAAAGTAGGGAATGCCTGCACGGCGAAAGGCCTCTTCAATGACCCGGGATTGCGCATTGGTACGGTAAAGGACACAGAAATGAGAGAGCGGCCGTTCTTCTCTTTCCTGTAATTCCTCGATGGTCTTTCGAATTGAGGCGGCTTCCTCTGCTTCGTCCTGCACTTGTTTCCAGAGAATCGGCTCGCCTTCACCATTTTCTGTCCAGAGTGACTTCTCCTTCCTCCGGCTGTTTTTTTTAATGACGGCCGATGCGGCCGACAGGATGGTGCCCGTTGATCTGTAATTCTGATTGAGGATCACGACTTTGGCATCCGGAAAATCCCGTTCAAAGCTGAGGATGTTTTCGATGTCGGCCCCCCGGAAGGCATAAATGGACTGATCGTCATCGCCCACGACACAAAGGTTTCTCCGGGGCGTACTCAGAAGTTGAATCAAGCGATATTGGGATTGGTTGATATCCTGATATTCATCGACCATGATGTAATGAATGCGATCGCGATAGAGGCGTAATACCTCAGGGACCTCTTCGAAAAGACGGATCGTCAGGCCGATCAGATCATCGAAGTCAAGCCCTTGCAATAGGCGGAGGCGTTCCTGATAGAGTGGATAGACCTTTCTGATGGCCACATCCAGGCCATATTGAGCGGCTTCGGCTTCAAACTGATCAGGGGCGATCAACTGATGCTTCAAAGAGCTGATTCTGGCGGTGACCGACCGGGGCGGATAGAGGTCTTCATTAATGGTCAGGGAGGTCATGCATGATTTAATCAGGGCCAATTGATCCGCGGAATCGTAAACAACGAAGTCATTTTTATAGCCCAGATGGTGAATATACCGGCGCAGAATTCTCAGTCCGGCGGAGTGAAAGGTTGACACCAGGAGCCTTCGGCTCTTTTCAGCAGAGATGAGGTGTCCGATGCGTTCTCTCATTTCCTCTGCCGCTTTGTTGGTAAAGGTGACGGCCATGATTCGATAAGGGGGGATATGCAGGGACTCGATTAAATGAGCAATCCGATGAACAATCACACGCGTTTTCCCACTTCCGGCACCCGCCAGGATGAGGAGGGGACCTTCGGTCTGTTCTGCCGCTTCACGTTGTTGAGGGTTCAGTCCGTTTAGAAGTTCACTCATGATATCAACCTTATGCTCACCCTTTACTCTACAGTGACGCTTTTCGCCAGGTTTCGGGGCTGATCCACATCGCTGCCCCGGTGTACGGCAATATGGTAGGCCAGAAGTTGGAGCGGTACGGTGGACAGGATGGGGGAGAGACAGGGCAGCGTCTTCGGGAGAGGGATGACCTCATCTGCAATCTCTGCCAGGTCATGGTCTTCTTCTTCGACCAGGGCGATGATGATCCCACCGCGCGCCTTCACCTCCATGATATTGGAGACGGTTTTTTCATAAACATGATCTTTCGGAGCCATGATGACGACCGGCATCTCCTCATCGATGAGGGCGATGGGACCATGTTTCATCTCTCCCGCCGGATATCCTTCGGCGTGAATATAGGAGACCTCCTTCAGTTTCAGTGCCCCCTCCAGCGCGACCGGATAAAGAATACTGCGACCGAGGAAGAGGAAGTCCCGATGGCGGAAATATCGGTTTGCGATCTCTTTGATTTTATTTTCCCGTTGCAGGATGGATTCGATCTGCTTTGGAAGGAGGACCAGGTGGTGAATCAATCGTTTTCCTTCTTCCTCTGAGAGAACCCCTCTTCTTCTCCCGAGATTGATGGCGAGGAGGGTCAGGGCCGTGAGTTGTGTGGTAAAGGCCTTGGTCGACGCGACCGAGATCTCCGGTCCGGCGTGGGTGTAAAAGACAGAATCGGTCTCCCGGCTGATGCTGCTTCCGACCACGTTACAGATCGAGAGGGTGGGCGCTTTTTTGTTCCGTGCCTCCTTCATTGCAGCCAAGGTGTCGGCCGTTTCGCCGGATTGCGAAATCCCGATCACCCAGTCGTCCGGAGAGAGATGCGGATCGCGATAGCGAAACTCTGAGGCAATATCAACTTCAACGGGGAGCTTGGCAATTCCCTCAAGGAGAAACTTGCCCACCAGAGCGGCGTGCCAGGAGGTTCCGCAGCCGACGAGAACCGCTCTGCGGCAATTCAGGCCTTTGCTGTGGTCCCAATCCGGATCGCCGAGAATGGTATTTCCGGATTCATGGTCTATCCGTCCCCGGATGGTATCCGTGATTGCGCGTGGTTGTTCATAGATCTCCTTCTGCATGAAGTGCCGGTAGCCCCCTTTTTCGGCCATGACCGGGTCCCAGGAAATCTGCTGAGAAGGTTTCACGATCTTTTTTCCCTTGAGATCATGAATCTCAATGCCCTCAGGACTCAGTATTGCGATCTCTCCATCCTCCATGAAAATGATCTCGCGGGTATGCGACAAAAAGGCCGGAATATCTGATGCGACAAAAGACTCTTTTTCTCCCGCGCCGAGAACGAGAGGGCAACCCGAACGGACCGCAATCAATCGGTCCGGTTCTTTTTCCGAGAGGAGACAGATGGCAAAACTGCCGCGAATTTTATCAATGGTATGTTGCAAGGCTTCTTCGATCGGGAGGCCCTCCTGGCAGAGCTGGTTGATGAGACGTGTAATGACCTCTGTGTCTGTATCTGAGATAAAGGTATGCCCTTTTGCCTGGAGGTCTTTTTTGAGTGAGATATGATTTTCGATGATTCCATTATGAACGATGGACATGGTCCCGGCTGAATGCGGATGGGCATTTTCCTCCGTCGGTCTCCCATGAGTGGCCCAGCGCGTATGACCGATTCCAGTGGATCCCTTAGGCTCTTGAAGGGGGAGGATGGCTTCCAGAGATGACAATTTTCCCGCCGAACGCCTTACCTCCAACTTTCCGTCTGAAAAGTAGGCGATCCCGGCGGAATCATATCCTCTGTATTCGAGCCTTTTGAGGCCGTCCATCAAAATGGAGAGAACATTTCTGTTGCCGATATATCCAATGATACCGCACATAGATTCCTTCTCTCCTTAGCGCTTCGCGCGTAACCTCTTCTTTTTAACCCATCCTTTTTTGTTTTCTTGCCGGGTTCGGGAGATGGCTAGGGTGTCGGGCGGGACGTCTTCTGTAATGGTCGCTCCGGCCGCGATTAAAGACCTTGCCCCGATGCGAACCGGTGCGACCAATTGACTATTGCTCCCGATAAAGACGCCATCTTCAATGATCGTTTTTTCCTTTTTCCGGCCGTCATAGTTGCATGTAATCGTTCCTGCGCCGATATTGACTCCTTTTCCGATCATTGCATCCCCGATGTAACTCAGATGATTCGCCTTTGACCCCACGCCCAGATCGCTTTTCTTGATTTCAACGAAATTTCCTACCTTGGCCCCTTTTCGGATCACGGTTCCGGGCCGAAGGTGGGCGAAGGGACCAATGATGCACCCCGACTCGATCCTGGATTCTTCAATGACGCAGAAGTCCTTAATGAGGACCCCTTTTCCAATCCGGCTGTCTTTGATTCGGGAGGAGTAGATCTCAGATCCTTCACCGAGTATCGTCGTTCCTTCGAGTGAAACATCTGGATGAAGGATGGAGTCCCGACCGATTTTAACGGCGGCATCGATCTGAATTCGGTTTGGATCAACCAGAGTGACGCCTTTGGCCATCCAATCCTCAATGATTCGTTTCCGAAGAATCTCTTCGGCCGAGGCCAGATCGGCCCGGCTGTTGATTCCAATGACCTCCCCGGGATCGGCCTCTAAGCCAATGAGTCGTTTTCCCTCCTGGGCCGCGATGTGGACGACATCGGTCAGATAGTATTCTTTCTGCCGGTTGTCGGGACGTACCTTTTCGAGGGCCGTAAAGAGAAAGGATTTTTCAATAATATAAACGCCGGTGTTAATCTCCCGCACCGCCCGTTCCTCCGGGGTCGCGTCCTTCTCTTCGACGATTTTCTTGATGCTGCCGTCTTGATTTCTGAGGATGCGCCCATAGCCGTGTGGATTTTCAAGCTTTGTGGTTAAAAAGGTAAGGGCGGCATTTTTTTTTTGGTGAAGCGCCCAAAGGCGGCGTAACGTTTTATCGCGAAGCAGGGGGGTATCCCCATTTAATATCAGGAGGCTGCCGCTGAAATTTTTCAAGGCTTTTTCCGTCTGAAGGACGGCATGGCCTGTGCCGAGCGGGGGATCTTGCAGGATGGTCGTCACCGGACTTCCGGAGAGGGCCTTTGTGACCGCGTCGGCCTGATGGCCGACGATCACGAAGACTGTTTTAAGCCTGGCTCGACGGACCAGTTCGAGGGGATAGGACACCAGTGGTAAGCCTGCCAATAGATGGAGAACTTTGGCCTGTTTCGATTTCATTCGTTTCCCCTGGCCGGCCGCTAGGATAATTGCCCCTTTTTCTTTCACCCTGATCCTTCTTCCATCATGACCGAGGTCTCTGACTCATCCACTGTGAGGGTTGGCATGTAGAGACCGACGGAGAAGATCATTTTCATCGCTTCTTCGACGGTGACGGCCAGGGGGATTAACTCTGCTTCCGGGAGTAGGAGGATGTAGCCCGAGATAGGATTCGGTACGGTCGGGACAAAAACACTCAAGACTTTACCTGAAGAGATACGATGGATCTCTCCCTTTATTTCCGCCGTGACGAAGGCAATGGTATAGCATTCCTTTCTTGGATATTCTATGAGAACAACACGATTGAAATTGTTCATTTCCCGGCTCTGGAAGGAAAGGGTGTTGACGATCGATTTCACAAGAGAATAGACATTGCTGACCAGGGGAAGTTGGTGGAGTAGTTTCTCCCAGAGCTGGAGCATCTTCTTTCCGAAAATATTGGTTGTAAAGACTCCGGCGGTAATGATGAGGAGCAATAAAATAATGATGCCAAATCCGGGGACATAGAAGAGCTCCTGTGTTTTCATGAAGTCACCCAAGACCCCGTCCATCGTAAGGAAGAGGGCTTTCAGGATGAGATAGGTGCCCCAGATCGGGACCACCACCAGGAGGCCGGTAATAAAGTATCGCCGGAGTAGGTTAAAAAGGGTATTTTTCTTTGCCGGTTTGGGCGCTTTGCCAGGGGGGGGAGGGGCCGTCCCCGTTATCTTTGCCATGTCATTTTTTCCTTAATCTAATCAAACAATTCATCATACTGTCTTTCCCCTCCTGGTTTCAAGATTTTTTTCATCTTCGCAAGGATTTATCGATATTTTATCTTTATATATATGGTATAAGCACTCCCCGCACATGTCTATTGCATTCAAGACAGTAAACAAGATATCTTTAGCGGAGTATTTACTGTTCTACCCTTAACAGTGATCTTTAAGGGACAGAGAAACGAGACGAGGAGGCTTTCATGAATGTTCCACCCCCATTTTACCGCTGGCGTCCTCATCCTTGGCACGGACTAGAGATAGGGCCTGATCCGCCCCAAGTTGTTCATGCCTACATTGAGATGACGCCATTTGACCTGGTAAAGTACGAAATCGATAAGAAAACAGGCTATCTTCGGGTCGATCGCCCGCAGCGCTCATCATCACATCCCCCCTCACTCTATGGTTTTGTCCCAGGGACTTTTTGCGGTAAAGCTGTTGGGGCCCTGATGGAAGGTTCAAAAAAGGGAGATGGCGACCCCCTGGATATCTGTGTCTTCAGCGAAAGGCCTATTACAAGATCGGAAGTGATCTTGAATGCACGCGTGATTGGCGGTCTTCCGATGCTTGATGAAGGCGAAGCAGACGACAAGATCATTGCGGTACTGGCAAATGACAACCTCTGGAGTGAGATCAAGACTATTGAAGAGTTCCCGGAGATCCTCGTTGAGCGCTTAAGGCATTATTTTACGACCTATAAGCTCATTCCGGGTGAAGAAACCAGGGTGTCCATCGGGCCCGCCTACGGCAGAGGACATGCCGAAATTGTCATCCGAGCCGCAATCCAGGACTACGAGGACGAATTCGGAGGCAACTCGTGAGCGTAAAATGAAGTGGTACAAGGTTTCACTCACAAAGGATCAACTTGCCAATAACCAGGCGAATAAACTCGTTGGTGAATTCCAGGAAATCTACAGTGAGGAAGAGGAGCCGGAAGAGATGGCGCTTTTCTCATGGAACGATGACACAGAGGGACGGACTTATTATTTTTCTCCGGGTGCGGTGAAATATGTCCTGATTATTTTGTCATTTTATTCCGGATCAAAATGTGATGCGCCCTCATTTGAAGAAGTGACGCTCACGCTGGGCGCCCGCGACGCAAAAGAACGTCTTCTTTCAAGAAAGACCTGAAGGGCTCAGTCGATTGGCTTCCCCCCTCCCTCCGCGGAAGGCATCGAATGTCCATCCAGCACCATCATCGTTGACAAGACCAAACCGTTCTCGTCTCCATTCATCCTAAACACTCAGGGGTTTGCGCTCATTTTTTGCGTGTTCAAAGCCGATACCCCATGTCGATGGTCCCTTGAATCCCCCCCCCTCAAAAGAGGGGGTTGACAGAAATGAGGGCATCCTACTAAACTTTCATGATTATAGATTATATACAGAGACAGTCCTACCATTCTCATATTATTATTGAAATATTGTAATGATAGTGATCTTGTAAATTCTTTAGATACTTTGAAAAACCGCTTATATATATTCATCACCATTGGCTTGGAACTCTAAGAATGGAATTGAAAATTTCGGCAGAGTTAGACCCGATTTTGAAAATAACGGAGGGACGTATGAAACGTAGAAAAGGATTTGGTTTTTTGGGGATACTCATCGGTATGATCCTTATTTTTGCTTCGAACGCATCGGTCGTGCTTGGTGTGGATTGGAGCGAATTGACTCCCTCCCCGACTGGAGAAGACCTAGAAGGAATGACTTTTGGGGATAATCTCATCGTCGCCCGTGGGAGATAATGGAACGATTTTGACGAGTTCGGATGGTGTGGTCTGGGATACGCCGGACTCCAGGACCCACAAAGAGCTGCGAGGAGTGGCCCGAGGAGATGAGATGTTTGTCGCCGTGGGAAATGATGGAACGATTGTGAGAAGACAGGATGATGAGGGATGGATATTGTCGCAAGACTCCGGAACCGACCAAAAGTTGAGAGGAGTAACCTGGAGCAGAAGTCAGTTCATCGCCGTGGGGAATGAAGGAACGATAGTGACGAGTTCGGACGGTATGGTTTGGAGTGTGCCGACATGTGTGCCTCTGACAGGTGATGACCTGAACGGAGTGACTGCGGGGAAGGGCCTTGTCGTCGCCGTGGGAGATAATGGAACAATTTTGACGAGCCCGGACGGTATGGTCTGGACATCGCAAGGCTCTATAACCGAGCAAAGGTTTAAAGCAGTGACCTGGGGCGGCACACAGTTTGTCGCCGTGGGGGATTCTGGAGCAATTTTTACGAGCCCGGATGGTGTGGTCTGGAATTCCCAGGACTCAAATACCGCTCTAGATTTAGAGGGAGTGACCTGGGATGGCACACAGTTTATCGCCATCGGCGAAGCGGGAACGATTTTGACACACCTAGTGAGAGCCCCTGATATTGCCGTTATCGACACTGTTGACCCGGTGAATGACCTGCAGATACATTTTGGAAATGTCGCCATAGATTTCACATCCGAAAAGACCATTACAATTGCCAATGCTGGAAATGCCAACCTGAAGATTGACACTATCGCTTCGGGTGACCCGCTTGAGGGTCCTTTCCGTATCATAGATGACGGCTGTTCCGGCACGACCCTTGCCCCGGCGGACACCTGCACCCTGACGGTGGAATTTGCACCGACTGTTGCGGGTAATCTCAGCGACAGCTTCGATGTCCCATCGAATGACGAGGATGAGAATACGGTCACCATCGACGTCAGTGGCGAGGGTGTGGATGGACCGGTGCCTGACATTACGGTCACCGACTCTGCCGGTTTGGTCAATGATCTCACGATTTCATTTGGGGATATCGCTATCGGTAATCCACAGGACCAGACGGTTACGATTACCAATGACGGCAGTGCGGAACTTGTCATTGGTGTGGTTACTTTGGCTGACCCGTCTGGCCCATTCAGTATCTCAGTTGACGGCTGTTCCGGGGAGACCCTTCAACCTGGAGGGACCTGTGAACTAACGATAAGGTTTGACCCAACGAATACGAATAATTTCAACGGTACCCTCCGGATCCTGTCGAATGACCTGGATGAAGATCTTGTCACCGTCAATGTAAGTGGGACCGGTCTTCCCGGGGGAATGGATGTGAACAATCCGCCGTCCGCGCCGCAACTCCTCTCCCCAGCCAACGGGCAGACCGGATTGGGGAGCGACATCTCTTTCCGCTGGATGGAGATGGTGTAACCTATACCCTCTCCATCTGTAAAAATGCTGACTTTACCGGCCCGGATTGTGGCCCGACCCCGGTGACCTTTCCTGGGAAACCTGCCCTCTTTCTTGCCGCTCTTGGAGGCGTTGTTGGCGCGGGTGCCCAGACCGTCGTGACGGAAGAAATAGTGGATCTGGACCCAGATATAACCTTCTTCTGGAAGGTCACCGCGGATGATAGAAATGGAGGAATAACGGACAGCGAAACCTGGAGCTTTACTACCACACCCTAGCATTACTTCCTGGGGTTTAAGGTAAATTGCGTAAAGGGGGTCCCCTTCTAGAGGTGGCCCCCTTCACTTTTTCTAGATGCCGAGCAGGCGTTTTGCATTGGTCAGGAGGATTTTTTTCCGGACGTGAGGTTTGAATCCAGCCTTTTCAAAGTCTGAGATCCAGCGCTCAGGAGTGAGGAAGGGGTAGTCTGAACCGAAAAGGACCCGGTCCTGTAACAGGGTGTTTGCATATTGAATGAGGGAGGGTGGAAAATATTTCGGGGACCATCCTGAGAGGTCGATATAGACATTCATCTTGTGAACGGCGATGGCGAGCATTTCTTCCTGCCAGGGCCATGAGGGATGTGCGCCGATAATGGTTAGATCGGGGAAGTCGGCGGCGATATCATCGATCCCTGGAATCGGCCTGGCGTATTTAAGTTTCAGGCCGTTTCCGCCCGGTACGCCCGCGCCGACGCCTGTTGTTCCGGTATGGAGCAGGAGAGGAATTTTCAGAGACGCACAGGTCTCCCACAGCGGATAAAACCGCCGGTCATTTGGATGGAAGGCCTGCGAGATCGGGTGGCATTTGAGTCCCCGGAGTCCGAGAACCTTGACCGCCCGTTCCAGTTCCTGGATCGCCATCTTTCCTTTCCAGGGATCGACGCTCGCAAAGCCGATAAAGACATCGGGATACTGTTTGACCATGCCGGCGACATAGTCATTTGTGACGGCCGGGAGACCGGTGTTTGTCTCCGCATCCCACGCAAGCAGGACTGCCAACATATCAAGTCGGCGGTAGGTTGCGACCATTTCGTCCATGCTGACGATCGCATCCTGCTTATGAAAATAATTCAGCGCGTCGGACAGATATTTCCCGCCGGAATCGACCAGGTATTCCTTCGTACCGGGGTGAACATGCATGTCTATGGCCTGCATCTTTTAGTCCCTCCAGAAAAGTGGAGTTGATTCTAACACATCGAAAGGCCATTCCCTTCACGTTCTCTCAGGTTGAAATCACCTTCCCCTGATCCAATAGATAGAAGAACATCCCCTTTGCAACCTCGGCCATTTTTTCATAATCTAGGGTCTGGGGGAGGTCGGTCGAAAGATGGTAGTGAGGGTTCCGATAGAAGGCGGTATCGGTCATCATGACGGCCGGGATTCCCTTCTTCCAGAAGTTCAACTGGTCGGAAAAGTCAATTCCCGGGACAAAACGGGGCAGGGCAAGCGCCTCAAGCGGGATATCGGTGTTGTTCCGAAAGAGAAAGGCCATCTTCTTTACGAAGGTGCGGGAAGAAAGATTTCCTGCGATGGTGATGAAGTTTCCCCGGTCGGGATAAAAAAATCTCAAGAAGGGCGGATAGGTTTGAGAAGCGGGATGATCTGTGTAAAAGCCCAGCATCTCCAGAGAGACCATGAAGATGATTTTTTTATTCTGTCGAAGGGCCGATGCGACATATTGCGCGCTTCCCATTGCGGAGGTCCGGAAAAAAGGGGACTCCTCATTGGTAAATGCGACAAACACCACAGTCTTGTCAAGTCGGAACCCTTGAAGGAGACGGGCCACCTCCAGAAGTACGGCAACCCCGCTGGCATTATCATCCGCACCCGGACTCCCGGCAACCGTGTCATAATGGGCCCCGATGACAATGATCTCTTCATTTCTTCCCCCAAGCCTCCCCTGAAGGGTTGCGACCACGTTTTTATAAAGTGCTCCTTTTAGAGCGTGCCTCTCTTCAGAACCGGTTCTGAGTTCTGTGAGCAGGGGGGGGTGATCGATCTGGAAGGTCTCGTACTCCGGTTTGTATCGGAGCGTTGTAAATACTGAATGAATATAGTCGGCCGTAAGGTCAAGAGCCTCCGGTTTGGCAAAATGCCGTTCTCCGATTCCCAAAGCGAGGTGCTCGACATGTTTTTTGAGGTGTCCGGAGAGACCCGTGAAAAGACCTTCCTGTACGGGATTCCGTGAGAGGGTCGATTGGGTCTTCTCATCAAGGGCGTTCAGAAGGGTTCGGATGTTCCGCGCGTTCTGCCCGAAATCCCATTTTCCGATCCGGGATTGTGAGACGGCATGGACCGCCGTTTCTCCCGAAGGGGTTCGGGTTATTTCAATCCGGACATCATCGACAAACTGAAAGAGACGCGACCGCCGCTCTGCCAGGATGAGGCCGGATGACGGTTCCTGCTGAACCCATTTCCATCGGGGGAGTTTATTGATCAGATCGATCGTAGCCTCAAAAACCGTGGTGGTAGAGGTCCTGTACATTCTGGGCCGGAGAGAGGGATCAGGGTGGGTTTGTTGGGTCTCGGCCCGATTTTGTGTGATCGTGTCCATATTACGGCATCCAGGCAGGAACGAGAGAAGGAACACAAGGCAGACAATCATAAAACGGCGTTGAAATTTCAAGGTACCTCCTCTATGATGGCACCTCATTCGCACAGCGCTCAGGGGTAAGGATTGAAGGGACATTTTATCACATTTGAAGGGGGGGAAGGGAGCGGAAAAACAACACAACTCGACCGCCTGGGCCGGGATTTGTTGAAGCGGGGTTATACTGTTGTTCAGACACGGGAACCGGGCGGAACGAAGATCGGTGACGCCATCCGACAGCTCATACTTCATCCTCCCGGTGCGGATGACAGTATTGATCCAAAGACGGAACTCTTTCTTTATCTGGCAAGCCGGGCCCAGCATATCCGTGAGATTATCTTACCCGCCCTTCAAGAGGGAAAGATCGTTCTCTGTGATCGCTTTACCGATGCGACCATTGTTTACCAGGGGAAGGGCCGAGGGCTCCCCGATAAAGAGGTGGCCCGCATGGCCCGCTATGCCGCGCAATCAGGAAGTGTCCGAGGAATGGTCTTGAAACCCGATCTGACGCTTCTTCTGGATCTTGAGGTCAAAGTCGGAATCGCACGCGTCAAAGGAAGGAAAGAGATCAATCGAATTGACAAGGAGACCTTTCAATTTCATGAATCGGTGCGCCGGGGATACTTGAATTTGGCAAAGAGGAACCCACGGCGTATTCATGTGATCAATACAGATACGAAGCTGGAAGCGGTGTCTGAAGAGATTCGGGAGGTCGTTGATGCCCTTCTTTCGTGATATCATCGGACAGGATCAGGGGCTGAGAATCCTCCGGGCATTTCTTGAACGGGATCAATACCCCTCCGCGCTCTTGTTTTCCGGGGGAGAAGGGATCGGTAAAAGGACGGCGGCCCATGCCTTTGCACAGGCCCTGTTTTGCCGCGCGTTCCAAAAGGCCCAAAAGACCGATGGAGTGGAAAAGAACCCCCAGGAGAATTCGCGGCAGACTGCTATTGAACCCTGCGGGGAATGTCTCTCCTGCAGGAAGATGATGGACAAGAACCATCCCGACTTCTCCGTCATCGAACCAGATGGCAATACGATCAAGGTGGATCAGATTAGAGCAATGGAAGAAAAGATTATTTTTAAACCCTTAGGGAGTCCTCGAAAGGTCATCCTGATTGATCCGGCGGATAAGATGAATGCATCCGCTGCCAACAGTCTCCTCAAAACTTTGGAAGAGCCACCGTCTCATGCCATGATTATTCTTATCGCCTCTCGGCCGGCCTCCCTCCCGGAGACGGTCCTTTCTCGTTGTCAAAAGGTCTTTTTTTATCCCTTGTCTCTGGCCCGGCTCCAGGCGATTCTCATGGAGAAAAAGGGATGGACCGCAGAAGAAGCTCTACTGGTTACCGCGCTTTCCGATGGCAGGCTTAGAGAAGCCCTTTCGATCGAGCTTGAAACTGCGAAGGCGTTGGAGGCGGAGCGCTATGCCCTGGTCTCGGAAGAGGTCTTGATCCATCATGAAACCCTTTTTGAAGTGGCGGTCGCGTTTTCCCACGACAAAGAGATTCTTGAAAAGGCCCTCTCTTATCTCATGGAATGGTTTCGGGATGTGCTTGTGGTCCATTCTCTTCAAAGTTCTGGAGAAGGTAGTGCTTCCCAGTTTGTGCACGCGTGGCGACAGGAGGCCTTGAGCCGATGGGCAGGGAGGATGAGTCCGGAAGCGGTCTGGACATTTTTAGACGATATTTACAAGATACAAATGGCACAAAATCGAAATCTCAACAGAACGCTTTCTCTGGAGACCCTCTTGTTGCGCTTGAGAGAGAAGGTCATCGCCACGCCGCTGATTCCGAGGTAGAAGATGAAGAAAAAGAACACGTTTTATATCACAACCCCAATTTATTATGTTAATGACGCTCCTCACATCGGACATGCGTATACGACGATTGCGGCCGATGTCCTCGCTCGTTATCACCGCATGAAGGGGGATGAGGTCTTTTTCCTGACGGGGACGGATGAGCACGGCCAGAAAGTGGCACAGGCAGCCTCTGCCAGAGGTGTTTCTCCACAAGCACACGCAGATGAATGGGTTGAGCAGTATCAAAGTTTATGGAAGCAACTGGGGATCTCCAACGACGATTTTATTCGGACGACGGAAGGACGTCATCGACAGGTGGTTCAGGCTGCGCTGAACCACCTATGGGAAAAGGGTGAGATCTATGAGGATACCTATAAGGGATGGTATTGCATGCCCGATGAACGTTTCTGGACAGAAAAGGATCTTGTCGGCGGGAATTGCCCCGATTGCGGGCGTGGTGTTGAGCCCCTTTCAGAACGGAATTACTTTTTCAGGATGGGAAAATACCAGACACAGCTTCAAGAGCACATTCGCGCAAACCCTGAATTTATCCGGCCGGAAACAAGGCGAAATGAGGTTCTTGGTTTTCTTGAAAAGCCTCTAGGGGATCTCTGCATTTCCCGTCCGGAACGGCGTCTTTCCTGGGGGATTCCGCTTCCCTTTGATTCGGAATATGTGACCTATGTCTGGTTTGATGCCCTGGTGAACTACATCTCGACCCCGGGGTTTTTGAGAGATCCGGTGGGCTTCCAACACTGGTGGCCGGCGAATCTCCATCTTGTCGGAAAAGACATCCTGACTACCCATTCAGTCTACTGGTCCACGATGCTGATGGCGCTGGGTCTTTCCTTGCCGAAAGGCGTTTTTGCCCATGGATGGTGGACCGTGAACTCTGAAAAGATGTCAAAGAGCCTCGGGAATGTGGTTAAGCCCGCGGAGATGATTGCCTCCTTCGGCGTGGATCCCTTTCGCTATTTTCTCCTGCGGGAAGTTCCCTTTGGTCAGGATGGAGATTTTTCGCGGGAGGGGCTCATCAATCGCATCAATAGCGATCTGGCCAATGATCTTGGAAACCTCCTTTCTCGCACGCTGACGATGGTGGAGCGGTATAGTGGAGGACGGATACCCTTAGCTTCTGCTGACGGTGAGAGAGAAGACGATCTGGAATTAAAGAAGAGGGTGCAGGCCTTGCCGGAGAAGGTGGCGGAGGCGATGAGAAACCTCGAATTTCAGAAGGGACTGACTGCAATATGGCAGGTTGTGCGGGAGGCCAACCGATATATCGAAAGGGCGGCCCCATGGAGTTTGGCGAAAGATCCAAAACAGGAAACGCGCCTACATGCGGTTCTTTACAATACTGCCGAGGCGGTTCGAATTATTTCAGTTTTTATCACTCCCTTTATGCCGAAGACGGCGACTGAGATGTTCCGCCAGTTGGGTTTACCGGACCTGGGACAAGGGCCTGATCTTGCTGAGGCGATCCGATGGGGCGGGCTTTCTGCCGGTCAGAAGATCGCCAAAGGAGAATCGCTCTTTCCCCGGATCAAGCTGAGTGAGCCAAAGAGGCCCGGTGTTGACACAAATGTGCCTTCTTCGAAAAAGGAGAAGAAGTTCTCACCACCTCCCTCCCAGGGTCTGATCTCTTACGATGAGTTCAGTAAACTCGATCTCCGTGTGGGGGTTATTCAGTCGGCTGAAAAGGTTCCCGACTCAAAGAAACTCTTGAAGCTTCAGGTCGATATCGGCACAGAGAGGCGACAGGTTGTGGCCGGGATTGCAACGAAATATACTCCGGATGAATTGCTTGGAAAGCGGGTTATTCTGGTCGCCAATCTGAAACCCGCGAAGATCCGGGGCGTGGAGTCGGAAGGAATGTTGCTGGCGGCAGGGGAGAAAGAGGTCCTCGAAGTGGCAACCTTTCTAGAGGAGATCCCACCGGGGACAAAGGTTCGGTAATAAGGGCCCTGCACACCCCTCTTTGGCATCCTGAGCCGTTATACGGTTAGGTAGAAATATTTTCGTTGGGGGAAACTATTTGATGAATAACTTGTTGATTGATACGCACACTCATATTGCCGATCCCGAATTTGATGAGGATCGGGAGGAGGTTATCCAGCGCGCCCTGGCGGCGGGTGTTTACAGAATGATTCTGATCGGGACCAACCTCCTCTCAAGCCAAAGAGCGGTTGCCCTGGCAGAAAAATATTCTTTTCTCTGGGCGGCCGTCGGGCTGCACCCGCATGATGCCAAAGATTTGGACGATGATCTTCTGAACGCGTTCGACCATCTAGCGGATCATCCCAAAGTGGTGGCCATCGGGGAGACCGGGTTGGACTATTTCTACAACCATTCCCCCTCAGAGATCCAAAAGGCTGCATTTGTTGAGCAGATCCGGCTGGCAAAGAAAAAGCAGCTTCCCCTGGTGGTCCATACCCGTGATGCCTGGAAAGATACGTTTGATCTTTTAAAAAAAGAAGACGTCCGGGAATATGCCGAAGCGGTCGGGGCCGTCTTTCATTGTTTTACGGGAGACAAGGCGGTTGCAGAGGAAGGAATCGGATTCGGGTTTCACCTCTCTTTCTCCGGGATCATGACCTTTCCGAAAGCGACGCCGATTCAGGAAGCCGCGGCAGGTATCCCGCTTGATAAAGTGCTGATCGAGACGGATGCCCCCTATCTGGCACCTCAGGGAAAGCGCGGAAAGCGAAATGAGCCGGCATTTGTTGGTCTCATTGCCGAGAAGCTGGCCCATCTCCGGGATTGTCCGATTTCCGCAATTTCACAGGCCACTTCTGACAACGCCAACAGAATTTTCAATCTGCCCTCTCCGGAATAACGGAAAATCAACTGAAGGAATCTCTGAATAAGTCTGGGTTGAGTTTTTCAGGAGATCTTATGTTTCGATTCAAGGAGAAAATTCAAGGCGAAAATCGCAGAGGATGGTTCTCGCGAAGCCATAGCCCGCTATTGTTAAGATTTGTAACGCAGAAGCGGGACATTTTTGCCCTGAAAAACAATTCATGACTTATTCAGAGGTTCCTTAACCGTGTCTGCCGGGGGTATCATCATCCATGGGTGATCTTAAAGACCTGATCATGTTCCCGTACATGATCCCGAACCTTCATCCCGAAGAGCTGTCCCATCACCGTGCGATCGACATGCTGGTGATCTAACTCCAGTGAAATGATTGTCTGGATGAGATCCGTTGTATGCCCTTTGATCTGAATGATGTCGCCGATCTGTAGTGAGCCCGCAACCAGTTGAACGACAGCCACGCGCAAGTGTGAGTAATAGTGCGTAATGACTCCAATCGGACCACGGATTCTCGTTGTCGGAAGGGTCTGCTTGTCGGTCTCGGGAGGTTGCAGGACGGAAAGAGCCACGACCTTCGGTTTGCGGGGAGCAGAACGTGCTATTGGAGGTTTATGCAACGTAGATTTTATCTTAAGTTTTTTGACTGTTGTTCTGACGGGTTTTTTCTTCTTGGGCTTGGCTTTTGCGGTCGCCGATTTCTTGGTGACAGCCGTCTTTATTTTTTTCGGGGACTTCTTTGGCGCTGTTTTTTTCACAGCAGCTTTGGTTTTACCTTTTGTCGTTGTGAGTTTTTTCTTTACCGTTGATTTTTTGGTTGCTGCTTCTTTCTTTGCTTTCCCACCGGCGACTTGAGGGTTTTTCTTGGTGACAGCGGTTTTATTTTTGACTTTTGATTTTTCGCTTGGTTTTGTCTTCGCTGTTTTTGTTTTTTTAGAAGTCGTTTTCGTCGTGGGTTTTCGCTTCGGGATTTTTGTCAGGGACTTTTTTTTCATCGCTTGTTTTCCCCTCCATAATATTTATGATGAGTGGGTTCAGCACTTCAAGCGTGTAATCTCTAATGACTACTCTCTTCGGAAAGCGGAGTCAAGCGCATTTGAGGCACAAGGATAGGTTTACTTTATCGGGGGAAACTTGTAACGATTCGGCATGCTGAATCGTTACAAGAAACCACGGAAGAAAAAGATAGGTCTTTATCGCTCAGAGATCGGCTTATAGGACAGGTCATGTTCTCCTTCATATATTTCTTTTGGTCGAAAGATATGATTGTCCTGGACCTGTTCGATCGCATGAGCAAGCCATCCGGAGACTCTGGACATTGCAAAAATGGGTGTGAAGGTGTCCGGCTCGATCCCCATCGCCTGATAGAGGATGCCGGAGTAAAAATCGATATTTGCATAAACCTTCTTGGTGGAGAGATGTTCTTCTACGATCTTTTCCATCTCGACGGCGATCTCGTATAAGGGAGAAACTCCGACGTGCTTGAACAGTTGCTTGGTCAGCCTTTGGAGAATAATGGCCCGTGGGTCTTTGACCTTGTAGACCCGATGCCCCATTCCCATGATTTTTTTTTTTGCCTTGAGTTTGGCTTCGATGTAAGGGCGTACTTTATCAACAGAACCGATCTCTTCCAGCATGGTCAGAACGCGCTCGTTTGCGCCGCCATGTAGCGGTCCCTCCAAGGTTCCAATCGCGGAGGAGATGACCGTATAGGGGTCCGCAAGGGTTGAGGCAGTGACAAGACCGCTAAAAGTGGAGGCATTCATTGTGTGTTCTGCATGCAGGATGAGGCAGGTGTCGAGAATTCCAGAAGTCACCTTGTCCGGGACCTTTCCTGAGAGCATGTACAGAAAATTTTCCGTTGTGCCAAGATCATCTCTGGGTTGAATATTGTCGTCCCCGCGCCGGAGTCGCGCGTAAGCCGCGACGATGGTTGGAAGCTTGGCAATGAGGCGAACGGCAGAGATGTATTGAATCCTGGGATCAAGGACATCCTTGTCTGGGTAGAACATCCCGAGTGCGGCTACCGCAGCCTGTAAGGCGTCCATGGGATGCCCGTTCTCCGGAAGACACTTGATCAGATCGACAATTCGGTATTTAATGCGCCGATGATTACGGAGGTCCTGGTCGAAGCGGATGAGTTCGTCTGTCGTGGGCAATTTCCCAAAAATAAGAAGGTAGGCCGTTTCAATAAAATGGCTCTTTTCTGCAAGGGTTTCTATCCGGATTCCCCGGTATTCCAGAATCCCCTTTATGCCGTCCAGAGAACTGATCTTTGATCGTGCTGCGGGAACGCCGGCCAATCCAGGTGAATATTCCGTCATGAGAGAACTCCTTAACAAAAAGTGTTCGGGGTAAATAACTCTTGCTTAGTATTTCATTCTAACGTATGGAACCAAATTGGTAAAGGCATCAAACTGGGAGGTGCCTTCAATCTTGACAATTAAAAACGATTCCCCTAGAATCCGAAAATTAACCTTCATGACCCTCTCTCGAATGGATGACTCCTTCCGACCAAGATAAACGGTTTATGCGGCAGGCCCTCGTAGAGGCAGAAAAAGCTTCGGAAAAAGGGGAAGTCCCGGTCGGGGCTGTTCTTGTCTGTCAGGATGAAACTGTATTTTCTGCGCACAACCTGAAGGAGTGTTTTAAAGATCCGACAGCGCATGCAGAAATGTTGGTCCTTCGTGAGGCGGCCGAAAAATTAGGGCGCTGGCGCCTGGGTGGGACGCTCTATGCTACACTGGAGCCCTGTGCCATGTGTGCGGGGGCATTGGTTCAGGCCCGCATCGACCGACTGGTTTTCGGTGCGCTTGATCCAAAGGGCGGGGGCTGTGGTTCTGTCCTGGATGTTGTCCGGGAGCCTCGGACCCATCACCAATTGGAGGTCCTGGGAGGTGTCCTCTCGGAGGAAGCGGAAAAGATCTTAAAAGACTTCTTCAAGCGCTTGCGTGGCCAAAAAGGTTCATGAAAATCGCTGGATGGGATGTGCCCTAAATCTACTATATCGTTGTTCTGGAGAGATGGCCGAGCTCGGTTGAAGGCGTCTGACTCGAAATCAGATGTGGGGGTAACTCCACCGGGGGTTCGAATCCCTCTCTCTCCGCCAAGTGAACAAGTGTCGTACAGGTGTTGTCCCGGTGAGCAAAATAAATTTTTGGAGAGATGTCCGAGCGGTTGAAGGAGCACGACTGGAAATCGTGTAGGCGGTCACAAGCTGTCTCGGGGGTTCAAATCCCCCTCTCTCCGCCACCCGGAAAATGGTGTAGTAAGATCTGTTTGGTGGAGAGACTGGGCCCTGTGCAACAGGAGCTTATTGAACCCCGCCAGGTCCGGAAGGAAGCAACGGTAAATAGGTCTTCCTGTGTGCCGCAGGATCTCCTGGTCTCTCCACCAATCAGATTTTAGACATAAATGAATAACGTATAAAGAATACTGGAAAAATACGATGGAATACCAGGTTTCTGCCCGGAAATGGAGACCTCAGACCTTTGAGGAGGTCATTGGCCAGAAACATATTGCGACCGTACTCCGCAATGCGATCCGCCTTGAAAAGATCGCGCATGCCTATCTCTTCTCCGGGATTCGCGGTGTCGGGAAGACCTCACTGGCCCGTATATTGGCCAAGGCGGTGAATTGTGATGCAACCCTTCATGATAAGGGAGAAGAGGCCCCCTGCAATCAATGTGATTCCTGCTGTGAGATTACAGAAGGTCGCTCAGTTGATGTGATCGAAATTGATGGCGCATCAAATACAGGGGTTGATGATGTCCGGGAATTGCGAGAGCGCGTGAAGTATCTCCCGCTTCGCGGGAAGTACAAGGTCTACATTATTGATGAAGTGCATATGCTTTCCAATCCGGCGTTTAATGCCCTTTTGAAGACCCTTGAAGAACCCCCCCCTCATTTGATTTTTATCCTGGCGACGACTGAAGCCCATAAAATTCCAGCAACGATCCTTTCCCGGTGTCAGCATTTGACCTTCCGTCAAATTGCACGGGCTGAGATTGTGTCCCAATTGGGGCGCATCTCCCAGGCGAGAAAAGTTCCATTTAGTGATCGAGGACTGCTCCTTATTGCCAGGGTAGCGGAGGGAAGTATGCGTGATGCCCTGACCCTGCTGGATCAAGCCATTTCGTATGGTGGAGAGGAGGTAACCGATGAAGATCTCTTCGCCCTGATGGGAAGGATGGGGGAAGGGACCTTTCACCTCCTCGTACAGGCGATTCATAAAAAGGACGCCGAAACGCTCCTGGGTTTGGCCGGAGAGATTGCTGAAAAGGGTTGTGATCTTCGTCACTTTCTGGCCGATTGGATGGAACATCTGCGCCACTTGATTGTCTCGGGGAATGTGCCGGAGGCCGCGGCCTGGATTGATCAGCCAGAGGAGGAGATTGACGAAATAAAATCGGAGGCGGCGTTGTTTTCTGCTGAAGAGCTTCAACGTCTTTTTTCCCTTTTTGTCCGTTTACAGGGGGAGATCCGCTTTTCCCCGAGTCCGCACCTTCTCTTCGAGGTGGCTCTGATGAAGTCCATCCTGATGACAGACCTCCAGCCGATTGAAAGGATGATTGAAAGACTGGACACTTTACAAGGAGGCGGGATTGCCCAAGTCGAGAGAAAGCCCTCCTTAAGCAAAGAGAAGGTCAAGGTCTTCCCGGATGTGCAAAATAAAAAAGCTGTGGATTCTCCTCCCTCCGGTCTCCCCCTCACTCAGGCCAGTTGGGAAGTGGTCCTGAGTGACATCAGCAAAGCGCGTCCGAATATCGGATCCTATCTTGAGCAGGGACGCTTTTTAGGCATGGATGATGGGATGCTTCGCCTGGGTTATTCTGAAGAGAGTTCTTTCCTGATTCCCCTGGTACAAAAAGAGGGGAGTATCAAGTGGCTGGCGTCTTTTTTAGAAAACCGCTTCCAGAGGAAGGTGAAGCTATGCTTGTCCACGCTTTCCAAATCTGAGACTTCTTCTCCGACGGTTTCCGGATTGGAGAAATCGGAAGGGTTGCGCCAGCAGGGAGCGGTTTCCAATCCTCATCCACTTGTTCAGGAAGCACTCAGGGTATTGGGAGGGAAGGTCATCGAGACAAAGAAGGGTTGAGGCAACTATTCAGCTCACCCATCTTTGGCTTCGCGAGCCCATTCCTCGATGACGGCGTTGCTGTGGTGCTCAAAGCCTCACGTATAGACATATAGGCTCCGGTTTTCCGCTCCTAGCGCCTTGTCCTAAAGGAAAACCCAGGCAATCTGAATAGTTACGAAAGGAGGAGATCATCATGGCAAATAGAAAAATGTTTGGCAACATCATGAAGCAGGCTCAGGAGTTGCAGGAGCGGATGGCGAAGTTGCAGGAAGAGGCGGGCCATAAAACGGTTGAGGCCACCGCCGGGGGGGGGATGGTTACCGTGAAGATGAACGGAAGGCAGGAACTCCTTTCCGTAACCATCGATCCAGAGGTGATCAACGCGGAAGAGGCCGATATGTTGCAGGATCTTCTTGTGGCAGCCGTCAACGAAGGCCTAAGAAAGAGCAAGGAACTTGTCTCTGAGGAGTTGAAAGGAATGACCGGAGGATTGAATATCCCCGGCCTTTTTTGATCGATGGCGCAAAAAGGCTTATTTTCCATCCTGATTGAGCAGTTGATGGCCCTTCCTGGAATCGGAAGGAAGTCGGCGCAGCGTCTGGCCTTCTTCATCCTGAAAATGCCGGGGGAAGAAGCGAAAAGGATTGGTCAGGCGATTATTGATGTGAAAGATCAGGTCTCCTTTTGCGGAATCTGTAACAACATCGCAGAAAAGGAGATCTGTTCGATTTGCTCAAGTCTAAAACGAGAGACGCAAAAGGTTCTGGTAGTCGAGGAGCCAAGTACCCTCTATGCCATTGAACGCACAGGAGAATATAAAGGGCTGTATCATGTCTTATTGGGAGGGCTCTCTCCCTTGCCGGGAAAGACGACGCCCGAACCGCCGTTTCAGAGTCTTGTCGATCGGGTGGAAAAAGGAGGCATTTCAGAGGTCATCCTCGCGACCAACCCCACCATCGAAGGCGAAGCCACCGCAATCTATATTACCCGACTCTTAAAACCACACGACGTTACCGTTACCCGTATTGCCTGCGGCATTCCGGTCGGGATTGATCTGGAATATGTCGATGAGGTCACCCTCATCAAATCCTTACAGGGCCGCAGGGTCATCGAACAGTCCTAAGATAACCCCGGAAAAGTAAAAGCGGCACTGGTGAGCATGATAAATTGCGACATTAGACATTTCCAGGCAATGTTAGACGCCAAAATGGTATTTTGCGAAATAAAGGAGAAAAAAATGACTGATCTTTCTAAGGCCAGTGTGGCCGATCTGAAAAAAATGGGACTTAAGCGGGTCCAAACTCTAATAACGACCGACCTGGCACAGAAGATTCGGGTTGCTGCGGCCATTTCAGGAAAGTCACAAAGAGATTTTATCAGCTCGGCGCTTGAGGCGGCCGTTGCGAACGAGAAATTTCTTTCGGTTCTTGGCGATAACGTAGACAAGGGAGGAGTTAAGCAGTCGTTCAGGTAAGGTTTCGGGGCAAGTCGCGAGGAGTACAAGCCCGGGACGTATGGTTAGGAGCCTGCCGGAGAAATAAGGAATCTACTGCGATGATGGCAAATAGGCCCATTCTCGCAGATCATTTTCGTTAAATAGCGGTGCTATTCGCCTCAAACAATCAGCAAAACTAGTCTCTATTTTTCATTCACCTCGCTACGATCCTATTTCTTCGGCAGACTCCTGATACGTGAGGATTTGAGCACCGGAGCAACGCGGCCATGGAGCCTTAGGTGGACGACCAGGGGTGGTGCGAGAGGGGGGACTTGAACCCCCACGAGTTACCCCACCAGATCCTAAGTCTAGCGCGTCTGCCATTCCGCCACCCTCGCATGAAGTTGTGGTTGTTTTTTGACCGACCTGGGGTGGGATTATAGCATGGCCGGTTTAGGAAGGAAAAGGGAGATCGGGAGGCGTGATTGAAAAGATGCTACCATATCTGACCAGAGATCATTTGACCTTTTTAATATGACTATGGTTACATTAATTGGTTCATCCACCGCCCTCAAGGCTTCCTTTGGTGTAGATCAGTGTCATCCCTTCCCCACGGAGACCGAGGAGATGTATTAAGGAATCCACACCTAAATCCGAGTAAAGTTCTTGAAATAGAGAGCATAACTGCGTTATAATCTAGGGATTTTTGAAGAAGGAGGTTCCCCTGTTTGTCTAAAATCGTAGATCCCTTATCCCCGCATCGCCAGAAGATTGATGAAATCGACGGAAAGCTCCTGGCACTTCTAAATGACCGAGCACGTGTTGTCCTGGAAGTCGGAAAGATTAAAAGAGACCGGAAGGCCGAGCTTTACGCTCCGGCTCGGGAACAGGCTATCTATGTGCGTCTTACCGGTTTGAACCAGGGACCCTTCCCGAATGAGGCCGTGCGGAGCGTCTTCCGGGAGATCATTTCGGCTTCTCTCTCTCTGGAAGGACCGCTCAAAGTGGCTTACCTGGGCCCGGAGGCGACCTTTACCCATATGGCCTGTACGCAACGCTTTGGGTTTTCCGTAAGTGCTTTGCCGGTCGAAAGCATCAAAAGTGTTTTTGACGAGGTCGAACGAGGGAGGGTTAACTTTGGCGTTGTCCCGATTGAGAATTCGAATGAGGGCGTGGTCAACCATACGCTAGATATGTTTATCGACTCGCCCTTGAAGATCTTCGGAGAGATCCTCCTTGAGATTTCCCATAATCTCCTTTCAAAGACGGGCAAGATCGAAGCGCTGAAGCGGGTCTATTCTCATCCGCATGCTTTTGCCCAATGCAAGGTTTTTATCGAGACGCGGTTGCCGGGCGTAGAAGTTGTCGAGGTCTCCAGCACGGCAAAGGCGGCCGAACTTGCCCAAGAAGACCCGACGGCAGGCGCCATTGCTTCTGAATTGGCCGCGAGACTTTATGATCTTGTGATTATACAGAAGAAGATTGAGGACAATGTCAACAATTTTACACGCTTTCTTGTCATCTCCCCGCAAACACATGCCCCGACGGGGAAAGATAAAACGTCTCTCTTGTTTTCCGTTCAGGACAAGCCTGGCATCCTCTACGAGGTCATTCGTCCCTTCTCACGGGCAAAGATTAATTTGACAAATATTGAGTCCCGGCCATCGAAGAGGAAGGCCTGGGAATACATCTTTTATGTGGATATGGAAGGCCACATTGAAGACAAAAAGATTCGAAAGGTGATCAAAGGTCTGAAAGCAGGAGGCATTACGCTAAAGGTGCTTGGGTCTTATCCTTCGGCGGAAGAAATCGAGGCTTAATAACAAAATGATGATCAAAGTCCACCCCGATATAGCCGGAATCAGTCCCTATATTCCCGGAAAACCGATTGAGGTGCTTGAGCGTGAATATGGAATCACTGGTTCCATTAAGCTGGCTTCCAACGAGAACCCTCTGGGGTCGTCACGCAAGGCACTGGCAGCGATTCGGCACGGGTTGAAAAAGGTTCGGTATTATCCGGACGGGGCCATTTCCGAACTGAAGGAGGCTCTGGCAGAAAAATGGAAGGTTTCCCCGGATGAAGTGATGATCGGAAATGGATCGAATGAGATCATCGAGTTGCTGGTCAGGACCTTCCTGTTTCCCGGGGACGAGACCGTCATGCCCACACCGACCTTCTCCCTTTATGCCCTCATGGTTGCGACCGCTCATGCCAAATCGATTCAGGTCCCGCTTAAAGCGGGAAGGGTTGATCTTCCGGCCATGGCAAAAGCCGTTACGAAAAAGACAAAACTTGTTTTTGTCTGCAATCCAAATAACCCGACCGGGACCATCGTACGCCGGAGTGAGGTAGCGCGGTTTTTATCCAGGATTCCCAAAAGGGTCCTGGTCGTCTTTGATGAAGCCTACGCAGAATATGCGTCCGATCCCGAATTTCCAGACTCTATCCAATTCTTGCGGGAAGGGGCTTCTTTGGTGATGCTTCGGACCTTCTCGAAACTCTACGGCCTGGCCGGTCTTCGAATCGGATATGGGATCAGCCGGCCTGAAGTTGTTGATTATCTGAACCGGGTGCGCCAGCCTTTCAATGTGAATCTTCCAGCACAGCAGGCGGCCCTGGCGGCGCTTTCAGATGAAGAACATGTCTCAGCATCGCTCAAAGTCAATTGTGACGGGAAAGCCTACCTTTGTCGTCATTTTGATTTGATGGGGATAAAATATTTCCCGAGTGAAAGCAATTTCATCTGTTTTTCTCTATCGGGGTCTGATTTAAAGATCGGAAGTGATGTTTATCTGGCTTTGCTCCGGAAAGGGGTCATTATACGCCATTTGGAAGGAATGCACCTTCGGGTGACGGTTGGCCTGCCGCGGGAGAACCGCAGGTTTGTACGAACATTAAAAGATGTTTTATTGTCAATGTCGCTTATTGCAGGTTCCACGGAAAAGGGACCTGCCGCGACAGGGTGAAGGAGAGGGAAATGATTATTGTATTGAAACCCGGAACCACGGACCGGGAAAAAGAACATATTTTGAATAAAATCAAAGAGGCAGGTTTAACCCCGAATGTCCTGGAGGGACAAGAGCGGACGGTCATCGCAGTGATCGGAGATGAGCGTATACTTCAGAAACAACCCATCACTGCGTTGCCCGGTGTGGAAAAAGCGCTCCCGATCCTCTCTCCCTATAAGCTGGTCAGCCGGGAGTTTAAAAAGGAAAACTCCATCATTGATGTCAATGGCGTCAAGATAGGTGGAAACAAGATGGTCCTGATGGCCGGACCCTGTTCGGTTGAGAAGAAGGATCTCCTGACTTCGATTGCGGAAGATATTAAGGTGGCCGGGGCTCAGATTCTCCGGGGCGGGGCTTTCAAGCCACGGACTTCTCCTTATTCTTTCCAGGGTCTTGGAGAGGAGGGGCTGGAGTACCTGAGTGAAGCCAAGAGAAAAACCGGTTTGCCAATAATTACTGAGATTATGGATCCCCGGGATATGCCGATGTTGATGAAGCATGCCGACATTATCCAGATCGGCGCCCGCAATATGCAAAACTTCAGGCTCTTGGCCGAGGTGGGTGCGCACAACAAACCGGTGATGCTGAAACGGGGACTCTCTGCAACCATCAAAGAGTTTCTTCTGTCTGCGGAATATATCATGGCTGCAGGGAACCCTCAGGTTATCCTCTGTGAACGCGGTATACGGACTTTTGAGACGCAGACGCGAAACACGCTTGACCTCTCAGCTGTTCCGGTAATTAAGAAATTGACGCATCTTCCCATCATTGTTGATCCAAGTCATGCTGTTGGCTTAACCTACCTGGTTGCCCCCATGGCCAGGGCGGCGGTTGCCGCCGGAGCGGATGGTTTGATGATAGAGGTTCACCCCAATCCTGAAGAGGCTTACTGCGATGGGGATCAGGCACTGCTTCCAAAGGATTTTAAGACCCTGGTCGCCGAGCTAAGGCTCATCGCCAAAGCCGTCGGCCGTGAACTGTAAGGGTGGTTCTGTCCTTGGACCCAGAAAGGAGAAATATTGTGAGGCGACATCCGGATGATATTTAAGCAAATGACCATTATTGGTGTTGGCCTGATTGGTGGATCCCTCGGTCTGATCGCAAAACAGAAGAAGCTGGTTGGAAAGGTCGTCGGCTATGGAAGGCGGCGGGGACCTCTCCAAAAAGCGTCTTCTCTTGGGGCAATCGATTGCTATTTTTTAACCCTCTCAAAAGCGGTCAGAGAGGCAGATCTTGTTGTGTTGGCGACCCCCGTCGGTTTATTTGAACAGATCTGTCAATTGATCAACCCCTTTCTTAAAGAGGGTGCGGTGGTGACAGACGTTGGGAGTGTGAAGGGCGGAATGGTGGGGCGACTGGAGTCTGCCCTCCCCTCACACGCTTTTTTTGTCGGCGGTCATCCAATCGCGGGTCGGGAGAAATCAGGCGTAATGGCTGCAACGGCGTCGCTTTTTCAAGGAAGCCGTTTTATTTTAACCCCGACGCGAGCGACCAACCAGCCGGCACTTAAAAAAGTTGCGACCCTCTGGAGGAAGACTGGAGCGCGGGTGAGTGAGATGAATCCATTCGATCATGATCAGGTTCTGGGTGTGGTCAGCCACCTCCCTCATCTTGTCGCATATGCACTCATGGAGACACTCGCACATCCGAAAGTCGCCAAGAGGGATCCGGTTCAGTATTCTGCGGGAGGTCTGCGGGATTATACGAGGATTGCAGGGAGTTCTCCGGATATGTGGAGAGATATCTTCATTCAAAACCGGGAAGCGATGATCGAGGTGATCGACCTTTACCAGGAGACGATTGAAAAGATCAAGAAGAAGATCATGAGTGGGGACGGCGCCGGACTCACCGAAATCTTTGAGCGCGCAAAAGAAATCCGCCGAAAGGCAAGCCGATAAACCTCTCGCCAATACTCAAGGAACCTCTGCATAAGTCATGAATTGTTTTTTCAGGGCAAAAATGTTCCGCTTCTGCGTTGCAAATCTTGAAAATAGCGGGCTATTCTCTACGATTTTCGCCTTGAATCGAAACATTTTATCTCCTGAAAAACTCAACCCAGACTTAATCAGAGGTTCCTCAAATCATTGGAAGATTCGTAACGATTATAATGATTCAACATGCTTGTATTTTGGCTTCGCGAGACCCGTCCCTTCGTGGCAAAGCGTGAGGAGCGCGGGGCCGCTTGGTTTGACCGAGAGCATTCGAACCTTGGAGCAAGGTCGACATGGAGCCTTAGATGGGTGAACGGAATCAAAGCGACGGTCCAGGGAAAGCCTCTTTACGTGGAACGATCAGGCTTCCGGGGGATAAATCGATTACTCATCGGGCTGTGATTCTCTCGGCCCTGGGGGAAGGCACCGCTGAGATCGTCGGTTATCTTCCTTCTGAGGATTGCGAGCGAACGGTCGCGGCATTCAGGGAGATGGGTATCTCCATTCTTGAGTCAGCTTCCGGGGGAGTCTCAAGACTTGTCATGGAGGGAAAAGGACTTAGAGGGCTCTCGGAGCCGAGAGAGGTCATTGATTGCGGCAATTCGGGAACAACAATGCGCCTGATGACCGGACTCCTTTCGGGTCAGTCATTTTTTTCGGTATTGACCGGAGATGCCTCTCTCAGGCAAAGGCCGATGCGCCGTGTTGTTGAACCTTTACGTCTTATGGGCGGTGAGATCAGAGGCCGTTCAGGTGGAGATCTCGCCCCCCTGGCCTTCTCCGGGAAAAAACTTTCCGCGATTGACTATCGTCTTCCCTTTTCGAGTGCTCAGGTCAAGTCAGCACTATTACTGGCAGGGCTTTTTGCCTCTGGTGAGACGACTATTTCTGAGCCCGGCTCTTCACGGGATCATACTGAAAGGATGTTCCGCTATCTGGACATCCCGTGTGAAGAGAAGGCGGGGGGCTTTTCGGTTATTGGGGGAAGCCCCTTTAAGAACAAGCGAATGGATATTCCGGGGGACATCTCCTCCGCGGCTTTTTTCCTGGTCGCTGCAAGTATTCTTGAAGGTTCTGAGATTACGCTCAGGGGGGTTGGTGTGAATCCAACAAGGACGGGTGTTCTCGACGTCCTTCAAAAGATGGGGGCGGATATTACAGTTCAGCCCTTGGCGCCGATGTGTAATGAGCCGGTTGCAGATTTGACGGTCCGCTCATGCCCGCTTCGAGGGACCGTGATTGACGGCGCCCTGGCGGCCTCGGTTCTTGATGAGTTTCCTGTGCTTTGTATTGCAGCGGCTGCGGCCGAAGGTGAGACGGTGATTCGTAACGCACAGGAGTTGCGTGTGAAGGAGAGTGATCGCATCGAAACCATGGCCAAGTCCTTGCGGGGAATGGGAGTTCAGGTCGAGACCTCCGCGGACGGCATGAGAATTCAGGGAAGCAGTCAATGGTGCGGAACGATCTGTGAGACGCAGGGGGATCACCGTATTGCAATGTCAATGACGGTCGCGGGTTTGAGGACAGAAGGTGAAAATAAAATCGATGACATGGATTGCATCAATACCTCCTTCCCGGGGTTTCTCGATTTGCTGTCTAAGCTGAAGGTCACATAATACACCGTGAAGCTTATGTCCCGAAGCAAGTTTATTATCGCTATTGATGGTCCGGCAGGTGCCGGGAAAAGCAGTGCTTCCAAAAGCCTGGCTGGAAAACTCGGTTATCTTACTCTTGATTCCGGGTCCCTTTATCGTGCCATGGCCTGGAAGATGATTCGGGACCAGGTGGATACGAACCGGTCCATGGATGTCGAGGCGGCCTGCGCAAAACTCCGGATCAAGCTCTGCCTGAAAGGAGATAGAACCGAGGTCTGGGTCGACGAGGTCAATGTCACGCCTCATCTGCGTCTGCCTGATGTCACAGAAATTTCCTCGACGATTTCCGCCTTTCCCGGGATTCGGCATCAGCTTTTATCTGTCCAACGGTCTATAGGAAATCAGGGCGGGGTGGTGATCGAAGGGAGAGACATCGGGACGGTTGTTTTTCCGGAGGCCGAGGTGAAGTTCTACCTGGATGCCTCGGTTCGGGTACGGGCATTGAGGCGATATCACGACCTTCGAATAAAAGGAGTAGAAACAGACGTTGAGACCACGATGCAGAATATTAAAGATCGAGATGAGAAGGATCGTCGAAGAGAAATCGCGCCTTTGAGGCGGGGACAGGATGCAATTGTCATCGATTCGACCCGACTCAAGCTGGACGAAGTGATCGATCGAATGTATCGCGTGGTGATGGATGTGATTGCGCAGGGAGAGAAGATGAAAACCCCTTCGACGGAGGATCCCCCCTCTTGCCAGGCAAAGTGATCCTGTCTCCCCGGTGTTCAAACTGAGTTCAAAGTTCAGGCGATATGCTTTACAAAGTTGCTCATGTTCTGGTTTACATTTTGGCGCGGTTGTTTTTCAGACTAACGGTCGTCGGGGTTGAGAATGTTCCTAAAGAGGGAGGGGTGATTGTTGCCGCCAATCATAACAGTTACTTCGACATTCCACTTTTGGGTTGCTCCCTCATAAGGCGGGCGGATAATATTGCGAAGAGTGAACTATTCAGAAACCGGTTCATTGCAGCACTTTTTACGGCCCTGGGAGGTTTTCCTGTTCGTCGTGGACAATTTGATCGGTCGGCCATCGCTGAGGCGGTTAAACGTCTGAGGGCCGGTCGCCTTCTTGCGATCTATCCGGAGGGGTCCCGAAGTCCGGATGGACGTCTTCAGCCGGCAATGCCCGGGATCGGTTTATTGGTGATGAAATCCGGAGCAAAAGTTGTTCCGGCATATATAGAAGGAGCCCATCCGGTTCTCCTTTTTCGCCGTGTGACGGTCATTTTTGGGAAACCCCTGGATTTTAGAGGGGAGATTGATCTCTCGGAAAAAGAAGGGGTGATTCCGAAGATCCTTTATGCTAGAATAGCCAGCAAAATCATGGGGGACTTGGAACAGCTCAGAAGGGTGTTGTCCTCCCCTTCGGACGAATAGGGGGGCGAAAGGTTCAAATGGAAGTGATTATTGCGGGAAATGCCGGTTTTTGTTTTGGGGTCAAGCGTGCGGTCAAAATGGCCTTTGACGCGGCGGAAGTGGAAACGGGCGAGGTCCGCAGCCTTGGTCCCTTGATCCATAACCCTCAGGAGGTCGCGCGGTTGGCTGAAAAGGGGGTGGTTCAGGTTGAGACGCTTGAGCAGATCAAGGGAGGAACGGTGATCCTTCGTTCACACGGGGTCTCCTCTCCACAAATTATCGAGGATGCAAACGCAAAAGGGCTTAAGGTCATTGACGCCACCTGCCCCTTTGTGACCAATGCGCAGAGATATGCCAAACAACTTGTTGATGAAGGTTACCAGGTGATCATGGTTGGGGACCGCAACCATCCGGAGGCTCAGAGTGTGGCGGGTCATGCCGGGGGGGAGATCCTCATTACCGAATCGTTTGAGGAGATAAAAAAATATCTCAACAAGTACAGTAAGAAAAGGATCGGGATTATTTCTCAAACGACCCAGACCTACGAAACATTCTCGCGGCTTGTTGTGCAATGTCTTCAAATTTGTGAGGAGGTGAAGGTCTTCAACACCATCTGCTATGCGACTGAAGATCGCCAGATGGAGGCGCAGGAAATGGCGGGGACGGTTGATGCCTTCGTCGTGGTCGGAGGCAAAAATTCGGCCAACACGACCCACTTGGCTGATATCTGCCGGGAGAAGGGCGTACGGGTATTCCATGTCGAGACCGCAGATGAGATTTCAGAAGAGTGGTTTTTGGATGTACGGAAGGTTGGGGTGACGGCGGGTGCATCTACGCCGGATTGGCTTATTCAGGATGTTATTGATTGTTTGGAAAAAATATGAGATGTAAACCAGGGGGTTTCGTCCGATAATTATCTTAAAAATCTAGGTGACAGGGAGAGAAATATTTTTATGGCGAGCGTGAAAAGAAGGCATTGGATAGAAGAAGATGAGGCAGATCAGGAAAAAAGCCAGGAACGTTTGGAAATGGAGACCATGTATGCCGAAACGTTTAAAAATCTGGAAGAGGGGAGCCTGGTGGACGGGGCCGTCCTCTCCGTGTTGGAAGACGGTGTCCTGGTTGATGTCGGATACAAATCCGAGGGAATGATTGCGCGGGAAGAATTTACCCAGGAGGAATTCGCCAAGCTTGAGCCTGGGTGTACGATCCTTGTCTATCTGGAGGAACGGGAAAATTCAGACGGGAATATTGTTCTTTCGAAGGAAAAAGCGGACCGAATGAAGATTTGGACCGATATCGAAGAGATATACAAGCAGGAGGCCGTGATTGATGCCAAGATTATCTCCCGGATAAAAGGGGGAATGATTGTCGATATCGGGGTAAAGGCGTTCCTTCCCGGCTCCCAGATTGATCTCCGTCCGGTCCGGGACCTGGACCATCTCATCGGGAAATCATTTGAGATGAAGATTATCAAGATGAATCATCGGCGTGGGAATATTGTCGTCTCCCGGCGGGTTTTGCTTGAAGAGTCGCGAAATATGAAACGGGAGAAGACCCTTGCTTCACTGGAGGTTGGGCAGCAGGTTGATGGCATTGTAAAGAATATTACGGCGTATGGCGCATTCATCGACCTTGGCGGTATTGATGGGCTTTTGCATATTACCGATATGTCCTGGGGGCGGGTGGGTCATCCGTCTGAGCTTTTCATGGTGGGAGATAAGGTATCTGTGATTATCCTGAAACACGAGAAAGAAACCGGTCGTGTTTCACTCGGATATAAACAGAAACTTCCTGATCCATGGAAAAACATCGATTCCAAATATCCTGCAGAAACCAAAGTGACTGGGAAGGTGGTTAACCTTACCGATTACGGGGCCTTTGTTGAACTTGAGTCCGGGATAGAAGGGCTGGTCCATATATCAGAAATGTCCTGGTTTCATGAGGTAAAACATCCCTCAAAGATTGTCGCGGTGGGAGAGATGGTCGCAACAGTGATCCTGCGTGTGGACTCAAAGGGGAGAAAGATTTCACTTGGGATGAAACAGATTGAGCCCAACCCTTGGGAACTTGTTGGAAAACGCTATGCTGAGGGGACGAAAATCACCGGAAAGGTCAGGAGTATTACCGATTTTGGTCTTTTTGTCGGGTTAGAAGAAGGAATCGACGGATTGATTCATATCTCAGATATTTCCTGGACCCGCCATGTAAAGCATCCCTCTGAGGTCTTTAAGAAAGGGGATGATATTGAGGCGGTCGTATTGAAGGTTGACCGGGAAAAAGAGAGGATTTCTCTCGGTTACAAGCAACTTACTTCGGATCCCTGGGAGAAGGATATCCCTTCAAAATATAAGGTGGGAACCGTTGTAAAAGGAAAGGTAACGAAGATCACCGATTTTGGCATCTTCCTGGAGATGGATGAACATGTTGAGGGCTTGGTCCACATCAGTGAGGTCGGGGTCGAGCCGCCTAACCGGGTTGAAGATGCTTTTCATACTGGAGATGAGGTGGATGCGAAGGTGGTTCGTATTGATGCGGGGGACCGAAAAATCGCACTTTCCATTCGGGCCTTCCACCGGGATTCGGATAAAAGGGCGCTGGAAACCTTCCACGACAGTCAGGGTGAACTGGATCAATCGCTGGGTGCTATTGCCACCAAGATAACAAAAAAGGCGGAGGAGGAAAAAGAGGAGGAGAAGACAGAGCCGGTTGAAGAGGGGTGAGTCCTCACTTGAGGGCAGGGTAAGGGAAGGAAGGGTAGCGGTTCGGAGGGTTTAAGTGATTCGAAAATCATTGGTCGTTGGAGCGGTCTATTTTCTCCTCTTTTTGTCTCTTTTTTTTGTCGTAACCGCATGGCTTGTTTTCCGTGGAGGGGAGGGGGGAGGCTGGGACGCTAAAGAAAAGATTGCCTTGATCCGGATTGAGGGGGTGATCGTTGATTCGAAGGTCGTCGTCGATGAACTTCACCGCTACGCCGAAGATGAGAGCATTATGGCCATTCTTCTTCGAATTGATAGCCCCGGCGGGGCTGTTGCACCTTCCCAGGAAATTTATGACGCAGTCCTCCAGGTTCGGGAGGAGGAGGGGAAAAAAGTGGTGACCTCGATGGGAAGCGTTGCTGCCTCGGGTGGATACTATATTGCCAGCGCAACGGATGTTATCTTTGCGAATCCCGGAACACTCACAGGAAGTATCGGAGTAATTATGGAGCTGACGAATTTTCAAGAGCTCTTTGAAAAGCTTGGCCTGAAGAGTGTGACGATTAAGAGTGGAAAAAATAAGGATGTTGGCTCACCCTTTCGGGAGATGAAGAAAGAAGAAAGGGCGCTCTTGCAGAATGTCCTGGATGATGTCCATTCCCAGTTTATTGAGGCGGTTTCCCAAGGGAGATCTCTTGATATTGAGACTGTTCGGTCTCTTGCCGACGGGCGAATTTTTACAGGACGACAAGCAAAAGCCGTCGGATTGATCGACGAGTTGGGGAGTTTAGACGCCGCTGTTAAAATGACGGCGGAGCTGGTCGGGATTGAGGGGAAGCCCCGTCTTGTTGAGACCAAGCAGAAATTGTCTTTCTTTGACCTCATGAGAAGTCAGGTTTTTGGTCAACTGGAAAGACCGGCGGCGTCTGTCCGCCTGGATTATCTTTTTTCATTTTAACCGCTTCACTCCCTGATGAGTATAGAGGTGGACAAGAGGGCAAACCATGACGAAGGCAGAACTCATCGAAAGCGTTTTACAACGGTATAATACATTGACGAAGAGTCAAACTGAAGTTTTGGTCAACACCGTTTTTGACAGTATCAAGGAGGCTTTGTCAAAGGGGGATAAGATTGAGATTCGTGGATTTGGAAGTTTCCGGCTCCGTCAACGGGAGATGCGCGAGGGGCGGAACCCCAAGACAGGGGCTCTGGTACAGGTTCAGTCCAAGAAAGTTCCGTTCTTCAAGGCAGGGAAAGAGTTGAAGGAACTGGTGGACAGCTAGTCCCTTGGTAACAACTCAGCTCACCCATCTTTGGCTTCGCGAGACCCATCCCTCCATGACTGCGTTGATGTGGTGCTCAAAGCCTCACGTATGTACATACGCTCCGGTAAGCCGCTCCTCCCGCCTTGTCCTGGAAAAAAAATCTAGGCAATCTGAATCGTCACGGCCCTTATGTTTGGACAATTTGTGAAAGAATCGTATTGGCTAGGTCTGTCAATTCAATATTGGTCTGTTTTTTTGTCGTCATATCACGTAAGACGGCCCTGCCTTGGGCGATCTCATCCTCTCCAACAATCAACACAAATCTGGCACCCAGCCGGTCGGCCCGTTTCATTTGATTCTTGAGGCTGGCATTTCCCTTTCCCATTTCACAGCAGATATCCTTTTGGCGTAGGCCGTAGAGTACCGGAAAGAGCTGTTCTCCCGCGGTTTTCCCCAGAGGGATCAGGTAAAGGTGGAGAGGCATATTTTGGAGCGGCGAGAGAGGGACCAATTTCATCAGCCGCTCCATCCCGATCGCAAATCCGATCGCCGGTGTAGCGGGACCCCCTAATGCAGCGATCAGGCCATCATACCTTCCACCCGCAGCGACCGCGTTCTGTGCCCCCAATGCGGTTGTCGTCATCTCAAAGGCTGTTTTGGTATAATAGTCGAGTCCACGGACGAGGTGGGGCTGAATTTTATAAGATATTTTAAGCCCCTGAAGTCCTTCCTCAACAGCCTTGAAGTGATCACTGCATTCCTGACAGAGGTGGTCCATAGGTGGAGGGGCTTGTTTTGTGATTACCCTACATTCTTTCTTCTTGCAGTCCAGGATTCTCAAGGGATTGGCCGTGAATCTTCTTTGGCAGTCTTCACAAAGTGCCGGGAGGTGTTTCTCAAGATAGGCTTGCAGTGATGCACGATACGCGGGCCGGCAGACCGGGCATCCGAGGCTGTTGATCTCCAAAGTCAGCCCTTCGACATCTAATCTAAGGAAGAATGTGTGTAAAAGAGAAAGAAGTTCAACATCCTGCCGCGGATCGATTTCTCCGATGATCTCAGCCCCCAACTGGTGAAATTGGCGAAGCCGACCTGCCTGGGGACGTTCATGGCGAAACATGGGTCCTGAGTAATAAAACTTGGTAGGAAATATTAGTGCCTGGGAGCGGTGTTCGAGGTAGGCTCGGACAACTGAAGCGGTCCCTTCCGGGCGAAGGGTGATGCGACCCCCATTCCAGTCCTGGAAAGTGTACATCTCTTTTTCGACAATATCGCTTGTTTCTCCGATACTTCGCGTGAAGAGTGCGGTCCGTTCGAGTATCGGTGTCCTGATTGGGGAAAAGCCAAAAGCGCGGAAGGTTTTTCTGGAGATGGATTCAACCCACTCCCAGCGCTCCGACTCCCCGGGAAGAAGGTCTTTGAATCCTTTCAATGCTGAGAATTCTTTCACAAGATCAACCTGTTAGAAAAATACGTACTATAGACTGCTATCCCGTTCAAGTCAAGATCCGCAGAGGGTGCTCACATTTTGACATTTATTTTTCTGTACGATATACTATTTCATCAAACTCTTGGAGTTGCTCTATGAGCGAGGCAAGTGAATCAGGTGAGGACGAAAAAACACCGAAGAAAGAAGGAAAAGGCGATGATGTAGAATTTAACGAAGAGGAAGCAAAGTCCGCTAAGGAAGTCCTTCAATCCCTTGCCAAGACAGCAAAAACCCTCAAGATATACCTCCCGAATAACCCGGTACATAAAAAATTTATTGAGCAGCTGGTTACGAGGCTCCAGGCGCATCTCCTGAGTTTTGGACCACTACGGCTTCGCGTAAAACAGTTTGAACTCTACTGTTCTGAACAGGTTGTTTATGAAAATATCAACCGGTTGGAGAGTATTGCCTTCAAGCTGTTCATTGATGGTATGCGTGAAATATCCTTCCTCCCCGGGATCGAGCAGGATGAAGTCCTCTATTTTTTGCAGGCGCTTGGAAGAGAAGGGGACGATATAGAAGCTGATGATGATATTGTGACCATTCTTTGGGAGAAGAATCTGTCTCATATTCAATATGTGGTTGTGGAAAGTCTCCAGAACGATGCTCAGGAAATGGACTCCTGTAAAGAGATGCAGGCAACACGTCCAAGCCAACAAAAACTTGAATCGGTATTCAAGCAAGAGGGGAGTCTTTCGTTGGGCAAGTTGAGTCCTAAGGTCCAGAGGAAGATCGAAATCCATTCCCTCCATCTCTTCAAACTGACTGAAGAAGAAATCGTGAAATTAAAGCTGGAAATGCAGAGGGAGGAAGACCTTAACGTTGTTGGAGAGCTCATCGGGATCTTATTTGATATCTTACGGATTGAGCGGCAGGTTCCCATTTTCTCTGAAATCCTGGACATCCTTGACAATATTTTCAACAGGCTGATGAGTCGAGGCGATCTTAGTCACGCGAAGAAGGTTCTGGAATTTTTCTGGGAGATGCTGGATCCCTCCAAGAAGTTACCGGAGCCGATCGAAACCTTGGTGAGAAATGCACTAAAGAATGCGGGTAATTCAAAGAAGATGGTTTTACTTGAGCCGTTTTTGAATACGGCTAGGCCAGATTTTAATAAGGAACTCTTCTCTTTTATGATCCTTTTTGAAAGAAATGTTATTCCTCCAACCATAGATCTTCTGGCCTCGGTAAAAAATATGAAGACCCGACGGATATTATGTGATGCCTTGGTCGAACTGGGAAGAATGGATGTTGGGAGTATCATCTCAAGACTCAAGGATGAGAGATGGTTTCTGGTTCGAAATCTGATCTATGTGTTGGGGAAAATTGGGGATAATCAGATTATTCAGGCCTTTTCTCGATTCAGGAAACATGTGGAACCCAAGGTGCGCAAGGAGGTTCTTCATGCATTGGATGCGATGGAAGACGAAAAAGCAAGGCAGTTGATGACCCAATTTATTGTGGACCCTGACCAGGCAAATCGCATTTTTGTGATCAAGAGCCTGGCGAGAAAAGGCGTTAAGGAAGGCTTGGCTCCCCTGAAAGAGGTGATCTCTTCCAAAGCTTTTGACTCCAAGGATTTTTATGAGAAGAAAGAATATTTTAATGCTGTCGCGATGATCGGAGGCGACGAATCGGTCCCTGAGATGCAGAAACATCTTTATTTTCGATGGACCTTATTCAGGGATGCTAGAAAAGAAGAGAAAGGACTTTGTGCGGCCCGTGCGCTGAAACGGATTGCTTCGCCACTGGCCATAGAGGTGCTTCAGAAAGGAGGCACTTCCAGGAACAAGGCCATCAGAGAGGCATGTGCCAAGGCGCTCAGTTCTTTGGAAGTCAAACAGATATGACACAAGATACCCGCCCAAAGAGTTATGATGAAGAAAGTGCCGACCTGGGTAAGAACCTGGTGAATCAGCTTGCAATTCTCATTAAGACAACACAACTTCATGACTCAAGTAATATTGCCCTCCAGCAGCCGACCCAAAATCTTTTTCAGACCTTGAATGACCTTTTTTTGTCCGATCCGGATGTTGTCCTGAATCTTGAGGGAGACTATCTCTTTTTGGGAGATACCAAGCTCAAGGTTGATATCGACGGTTTCAATAATCTCATGTTGGTGAATGAGGAGATGAAGAAAAGAAAAGTAGGGAGCATCATTTTCTCTCCGGGGATTACAGTAGAGGAAATTCTGAAATTCTGCACAATATTCTCCCGCGCGAATACCCTTCTCCCGAAGCCCTATGAACGATTAACAGAGTTGCTTGAGAGTGCAGATCTTAAAAATCCTGGAATTGAGATTTATGATGAAAGGAAGGAAAGAGAGGATGTTGAGGATGTCTTCAGAGATAAAAAGGAGTTGGCCAAGAAGACCTATCTGAGTACGGTGACTGCGGTGGGTGAGGTGATGGAGAGCATCAAGCTCAAAAAGGCAGTGAGTCTTAAGAAGGCAAAGAGAGTGGTCCAATCGATGGTCGACTTGATATTACAGGAAGACTCCACCCTTCTCGGTCTGACCAATCTGAGAGATCATGATGAGTATACTTATAACCATTCGGTCAACGTCTGCATTTTGGCACTTGCCATCGGACAGAGGATTGGTTACACAAAAAAGCGCCTGGCCGAGTTGGGAATGGCGGCCCTCTTCCATGACCTCGGAAAGTTCCTCATCCCGCTGGAGATACTAAATAAGCCGACTGATTTTACAGAAGAAGAGTGGGATATTATGCGGACCCATCCGATCTTGTCTGTGAAGGAATTGGTTCGCCTGAAGGGGATCAATGAGATGGCAGTTCGTGTGACCATCGGGGCCTTTGAACATCATCTGAACTATGATCTTTCCGGGTATCCAAAATTGGCCAATAAAAGAAAGTTGAGCCTTCTGGGACGGATCATCTGTATTGTCGATTGTTATGATGCCTTAACGGCTTCCCGCGTTTATTCCCGGACCCCCTTCCCTCCGGATAAGGCCCTCAAATTCATGATTGCGAAGAGCGGGACGGCCTTTGATCCCATTCTGCTCAAACTTTTCGTCAATGCCATCGGTGTTTATCCGATCGGGACACTGGTGATGTTAAATACGGGCGAAATGGGTATTGTTTATTCGTCCAATCCAAATCCGGAAAAGAGTGATCGTCCAAAAGTGAGGATTATTCTTGACGCATCAGGTGTGGAGGTCGATGAAAAGGTAGTTGATTTGACAGAGAAGGGTGAAGATGAGTCTTATCTATGCGAGATCACGAAGGTGATTGATGCGACAAAATACAATATTGATGTCGCAAAGTATTTTTTCTGAGTTCCCTCCTTCCGCGATGACGTCTTTTGTCCCCGCAGTTGCCTTGACAACCCTTCCTTGAATTATTACCATTAAACGAGTTGCCGGGTTCCGATGTAGCGCAGGAATATTATCGATGATGTGTGTCTTTTCCGCCCATCGCGATGCGTGCTCAACAGGCTTAAAGGTCCTTATCAGACCGGAAAGTTGATCTATGCACATTAAATCTCTCAAAATTGGTCGTCCAACGACATCTTTTGATCAGATCGCAGAGCGGATCCGTGAGTATTCACCCCAGGCTGATCTTTCCTTGTTGATCAAGGCCTATGCCTTTTCCAAAAAGGCCCATGAAGGACAGCGGAGGTGGTCTGGTGAACCCTATCTGTATCACCCCCTGGAGGTCGCCGGTATTTTGACAAAGCTCAAACTGGACATTCACTCGGTGGCCGCCGGTCTCTTACACGATGTTGTTGAGGACACCCCACATTCTGTTGACGAATTAAAACGAGAATTTGGACAGGATATTGCTGCTCTGGTCAATGGGGTGACCAAGATCGGAAAAATTGTTTTCAGGAGTTATCAGGAAAAACAGGCGGAAAACTTCAGGAAAATGATTGTTTCGATGGCCGAGGATATCCGTGTTTTATTGATTAAACTTGCCGATCGGCTTCACAATATGCGAACACTCGATTCCCTACCCGAAGTGAAACAAAAACGGATTGCACAAGAGACGCTGGATATCTATGCCCCGCTTGCGAGCCGGCTGGGAATTTCCTGGATCAAGTCCGAACTGGAAGACCACTGTCTCAGATTTTTGAAACCGGATGTCTACCAGACTCTGGTGAAGAAGGTAAAAACAGGGCGAGGAGAACGGGAAAAATATGTCCTTGCTGTAATTAAGCTGGTTGAAAAGGCGTTAAAGGAAAACAAATTTGATTGCCAGATAACAGGACGTACAAAACACTTCTTCGGAATATATCAAAAAATGGAACGTTACGGAATTCCATTTGAGGAGGTGCATGACCTGATGGGGATTCGGGTCATTGCCAGTTCCTCGATGAATTGTTATGCCTTGCTCGGCCTGATCCATTCCCTCTGGAGACCTGTCCCGGGGCGTTTTAAGGATTACATCGCGATACCAAAATCAAATTTATATCAATCTCTCCATACGACCGTGATCGGCCCTGAAGGGAGGCATGTCGAATTTCAGGTCAGGACGACAGAGATGCACCGGATCGCCGAAGAAGGGATTGCATCCCACTGGGTTTACAAAAAGGGCGGCCAGGTGAATGAAAAAGATGAGAAGATCTTTTCCTGGTTGCGTCAGTTGGTGGAATGGCAGCAGGACCTCGTCGATACGCGGCAGTTTATGGACTCCGTTAAAACGGAGCTCTTTACCGATGTGGTTTATGTTTTCAGTCCTAAAGGAGAGGTCAAGGAATTAATGAAGGGTTCCACTCCGATTGATTTTGCATACGGGATCCACACGGAAATCGGGAACCATTGTGTCGGTGCAAAGGTAAACGGTCGCATTGCACCCTTACGTTATCAATTAAAGAGTGGAGACACGGTTGAGATTATGACCTCTCCTTCACAGAAGCCAAGCAAGGATTGGCTGAAAATAGTGAAGACCTCTAAGGCGAAGACAAAGATTAAACATCTGATCCAGGAAGAAGAGCGCGCTCAAAGTCTGGAAATCGGGAAGAGAATTCTGGAGCGGGAATTGAGAAAGGCAAATTTAAGCCCATCAGAGGCTCTTAAATCAAAACAAATCCTGTCCGAGGTGAAAGAGAATGGGGTCCATTCAATTGAAGAACTTTTCGTGGCAATCGGGTATGGAAAAATTTCGACCCAACAAGTGATCCGCCCCCTGATTTTCGAACCGAAGATGAAAGAAAGCTTCAAGGACAAGATTATTAAACGTGTTGGTTTGGGCAGGAGCAAAGTTAAAGTAAAGGGATTGGATGATATCCTGATTCACCTTTCAAAATGTTGTTCTCCGGTTCCGGGCGATCAGATTATTGGCTTTATTACACGGGGTCGGGGCTTGTCAATCCATACCGTGGACTGCCCGAATATTGACGCACTTGATTACGACAAGGAACGTCTTGTCGAGGTGGATTGGGAGAAAGGCGGCGAATCGACGCATTCAATGGACATTACCGTCCTCACGGTTGACAAGCCGGGTCTCCTTGCCTCCGTATCCTCGTCGATTACGCGTTCAGGAGCCAATATCAGTCATGCTGAGATCATTACGACGGATGATAAGAGAGCGATGTTTCATTTTGTTATTGATATTGTCGACATCAGGCAACTGGATAAGGTTTTTAATAAGCTGGAATCCCTGGACGGGGTGTTACAGGTCCGTCGGGTCAGGAAGGGCTTAGACACCCATAACCTCCATTCAGATTCTGAGAATCTAAATCTTCTTGACAAAAATTAATCGATATGCAAACATCCCCAACGGGGTGCGGATTAAATTTTAGTTGGGGGACAAGGGCGTCTTTTCCAGTGATGGGGGCGCCTTTTTTGTGTTCCACCCTCCAAATGTATTGAAACGGAAACCATTCACTCAAGAAAAATGAGAATCCTGCGAATTGCTTTAGCTCAGATAAACTGTACCGTCGGAGACCTCTCTGGGAATGTCGAGAAAATCAGTGACGCGATCGACCGGGCAAGGAAGGATAAGGTCGATCTGATTGCTTTTCCGGAATTGGCGATCCCGGGTTATCCCCCTGAAGACCTTCTCCTTAAACCGCAGTTTATTGATGACAATTTGAATGCACTTGGCCAGGTGGTTCAGAAGAGCGACGGGATTACAGTTGTGGTCGGGTTCATTCACCGTGAGGAAGCGCTGTATAACGCCGCGGCCGTTATACATCACGGACGTATCGGCCTGGTCTATCAGAAATGCTACCTCCCTAATTACGGTGTTTTTGATGAAAACCGTTATTTTCATGCCGGGGAAACGGCACCTGTCTTTACCCTACAGGGCGTTTCTGTCGGCGTGAATATTTGTGAAGATATCTGGTATCCGGAAGGTCCTGTCCGTGCCCAATCCCTGGCAGGGGGGGCGGAGCTGATTGTCAATATTAACGCTTCTCCTTATCATGCTGAAAAGGGAAAGTTACGTGAAGAAATGCTGGCGGCGCGTGCCAGGGAAAATGCTGTCATGGTGGCTTACGTCAACATGGTGGGTGGACAGGATGAGCTCGTGTTTGATGGAGGAAGCCTCCTGTTTAATGAACAGGGAGTTCTTCAGGGGCGAGGGGAACAATTCGAAGAGTCATTGATGATCATGGATCTTTCCCTTGATGGTGTTTTACAGGCAAGATGGCGGAAATCCAGGCGGAGAAAAGTAAAATTGACAACCGATTTTCCTGAAGTAAAAAAATGGGTTTTCAGTGAAAAGAAAGAGAAGCTCAGGCGGAAGACGCGTGTTCCTGTTATTCTAAAAAAGTATGCTCTGCTGCGCGAGATTTATCATGCCCTGACCCTGGGGCTGACTGATTATGTCAGAAAAAACGGGTTCAAATGTGGAGTGATCGGTCTTTCAGGAGGAATTGATTCCGCCTTGACCGCTGCGATCGCCGTTGATGCCCTGGGAAAAGAAAATGTTGTCGGTGTGTTTATGCCGTCTCGTTATACCTCTCCGGAGAGTGTAGAAGATGTTCGGACCCTTGCTGAGAATCTGAAGATTCGCTTGATTACCCATTCTATTGAACCACTATTTCAATCCTATCTCTCCCTCCTTTCCAAGCCATTTAAAGGATGGGATGAGGACATCACAGAAGAAAACCTCCAGTCCCGTATTCGGGGAAATATTCTGATGGCCCTTTCGAACAAGTTTGGGTGGATTGTTCTGACGACAGGGAATAAGAGTGAGTTCAGTGTTGGATATACGACACTCTATGGTGATATGGCGGGCGGTTTTGCCGTCATCAAGGATATCTGGAAGCGATCTGTCTACAAGCTTGCAAGAGCGCGAAACAGATGGGGGAAACGGGTGATCCCTTCACGTATTTTAACCCGGCCTCCCACTGCAGAGTTGCGCCTGAACCAGACGGATCAGGACAGTCTTCCTCCTTATGATATCCTCGACCCGATATTGTGGGCTTATGTGGAGGAGGACAAGCGTTTTGATGAAATTGTGGCGATGGGTTTTGAGCAGGGGACCGTTTCAAGGGTGATTGCCCTGGTCGATGCGTCGGAGTTCAAACGAAGACAATCCCCGGTCGGGATCAAGATTACTCCGCGTGCCCTGGGGAAAGATCGCCGGATGCCGATTACCAACCGGTACCGTAGTTTTTATCAGGTGGAGAAAGAAACCAATGTGAAAGATGAAATGAACAGGAAGCGGAAGGAAAAAATCTCAGGAAAAAGGAGGAAAAAGATCGCATGACACCCAAAGAGGTAATGGAGTTTGCCCGAAAAAACAATGTAAAGCTGGTCGACTTTAAGTTTGTCGATTTTATAGGCAGCTGGCAGCACTTTGTAACGCCGATCAGTGAGTTCTCAGAGGAGATATTTGAAGAGGGATCCGGTTTTGACGGCTCAAGTATCCGCGGCTGGGCCGCGATCAACAACAGCGATATGCTGGCGGTTCCTGATCCTACCACAGCCATCATGGACCCTTTTGCGAAAATACCGACGCTTTCAGTGATTTGCACCATTAAGGATCCTATCCTGAATGTGGCTTACGAGAAAGATCCCCGTACGATTGCGAAAAAGGCAGAAGCATACCTGAAGTCAACAGGCATTGGTGATATTGCCTATTTCGGGCCCGAAGCCGAGTTTTTTATCTTCGACGGAATCCGTTTTGATCAGGGACCCGATTCCGGGTATTATTTTATCGAATCGGAAGAAGCGGCCTGGAATAGTGGCAAAGAGGGCGTGAACCTTGGCCACAAGCCCCGACATAAGCAGGGTTACTTTCCGGTCCCGCCAGTTGATAGCCAGGAAGATCTCCGGGGCGAAATGGTTCTCGAGATGGAAAAGGCCGGTATCCGGATCGAAAAAGAACATCACGAAGTGGCGACAGCCGGCCAGGCCGAAATAGACATGCGCTTTGACTCATTGGTGAAAATGGCTGATAAGCTCATGCTGTATAAATATATCGCCAAAAATGTCGCAAAACGGCATAACAAAACGGTGACCTTCATGCCGAAGCCCATTTTTGGGGACAACGGATCAGGAATGCACGTCCATCAGAGTATCTGGAAAAAGGGGGAGCCACTCTTCGCGGGGGATGACTATGCCGGAGTCAGCAAGATGTGTCTTTATTATATCGGCGGTATTTTAAAACATGCCACCGCTTTGGCAGCCTTGACAAATCCGACAACCAATTCCTACAAACGTCTCACGCCCGGCTTCGAGGCCCCGGTTAATCTGGCCTATTCGAGCCGGAATCGGAGTGCTTCTATCCGTATTCCGATGTATTCGAACAACCCGAAGACAAAGCGGATTGAAGTTCGGTTCCCGGATCCGACCTGCAACCCCTATCTGGCCTTCAGTGCCATGCTTCTGGCGGGACTGGACGGGATAGAGAACAAGATCGATCCCGGAGAAGCGGTTGATAAGAACCTTTATGAGCTGGACGCAAAAGAGGCGGCGGCACTTAAGACGATGCCGGCAAGTCTGGAAGAGGCATTGGATGCCTTGGAGGCCGATCATGCCTTCCTGCTGAAGGGGGATGTCTTTACAGAGGATATCATCCAGACCTGGATTTCCTATAAGAGAGAAAATGAGGTGGACGCAATTCGTGTCCGTCCGCATCCTTACGAATTTTCTCTTTATTACGACATTTAAAAAGGCGATTTGATCAACTAAGGAAGGGGGGTTTTGCCGATTGAGGTAGGCCCCTCTTTTCGTTGTTTTGATGACTGTATGTGCTTGTTTCTTTGTTTGTGCGTTGTTTGACAAAATCCGGCAGCTCTTATATAGTTAGAGCGGGACGGTCTGTCTTTTTTTTGAGAAATGGAGAAGTTTCAGTGAAATTTCAGGTCATTGAGGAGGCGCTCGCTGACCTCAAAAAGGGGAAGATGGTCATCCTCAGTGATGATGAGGATCGAGAAAATGAAGGCGATCTGGTCATTGCGGCGGAGAAGATCACCCATGAGGGGATCAACTTCATGGCGAAGCATGGCCGGGGTCTGATCTGTCTGACTCTCACCGAAGATCATGCAGAGCACTTGCAACTGAGTCCGATGACCCGTGAAAATACCTCTTCTTTCGGAACGAATTTTACAATTTCAATCGATTCCCGGAAAGGGGTGACTACTGGAATTTCTGCGATGGATCGTGCGATGACCATTCAGGCAGCGGTCAATCCCAAGGCGGAGCCGGATGATCTGGTTCGGCCCGGGCATATCTTCCCGATCAAGGCCCAAAATGGAGGAGTGTTAAAACGGGCGGGCCAGACGGAAGGCTCGGTCGATCTGGCCCGTTTGGCAGGTCTTATCCCGGCAGGGGTGATCTGCGAGATCATGAATGAAGATGGGTCAATGTCCCGTATGCCTGACCTGCTTGCGTTTGGCCGTCGCCATGGTCTGAGGTTGGTGACCATCAAGGACCTGATTGGATATCGAATGGTGCGGGAGTCCCTTGTTAAGCGCGTTGCCGAGGCAAATCTGCCAACGGAATATGGGGACTTCAAGGCGATCGCCTACCAGAATGAGATTGATCATGAGTGTCATATTGCGCTTGTGAAAGGAAAGGTCAAGGGAAAGCGGCCCGTTCTGGTTCGTGTCCATTCCGGATGCGTCACCGGGGACATCTTCGTTTCGAAACGTTGCGACTGTGGAGAGCAATTACATGCGGCCATGAAGCGGATTGAGCAGGAAAAGGCGGGTGTTCTGCTTTACCTGAATCAGGAGGGTCGGGGAATTGGTCTGGTCAACAAGCTCAAGGCCTATGCGCTCCAGGACAGTGGACGTGATACGGTCCAAGCGAACATTGATCTTGGTTTCAAGGATGATCTGAGGGATTATGGGATCGGAGCTCAAATATTGGTCGATCTTGGTCTCCGAAAAATCCGTTTAATGACTAATAATCCGAGAAAAATCGTTGGCTTGGATGGTTATGGTCTGGAAGTTAGCGAGCGTGTGCCGATCGAAGTTGCCCCTCACGAAAAAAATGTCCATTATCTTCGAACCAAGAAGGACAAGCTGGGACACATTTTAAGCCAGGTCTGACCGGAACAGAGAAGGCCTTTCGCGGGGGACTCCAATGAAGGTGCGTCGGTGGAAGGGGGGGAAGATTGGGGCCGGTTTGCGGTTTGGACTTATTGTCAGCAGGTTCAACCGACCGATTACCAATGGCCTTCTGAAGGGAGCGCTTGAGACTTTCGAAGAACGAGGGACGAGGCCTGAGGATATTGAAATTGCCTCTGTTCCAGGAGCCTTCGAGATCCCCGGTGTGGCGAAACAAATCGGGCTTCTGGGACGGTTTCATTCACTGGTCTGTTTGGGGGCGGTGATTCAAGGTGAAACCCCCCATTTTCACTATATATGTACCGAAGTCAGTCGAGGCATAGGCCAACTCTCGCTTGAACTCGGTTTGCCTGTTATCTTTGGTATCTTAACAACAACGACGGTAGAACAAGCCTCTGCCCGATCGGGTCGTCATAGAAACAGGGGATCAGAGGCGGCGTTGGCTGCGATCGAGATGGCACATTTGTATAAAAACTTTAAGTGAACAGGTCCTCTCTCTTTATCAGAAGGAGGGGGTGAAGCTGATAGTATCTAGATGGGATTCAGACGAAAATCAAGAGAATTGGCCCTTCAGGTTCTTTTTCAGGACGATTTTTGTCCGGGTCAAGATGGGCCAACAGCACGGGTTTCGATCCTGAAGAAGGCGGTCTCGCAAGTCCGGTCCTTTGCGGAACTTCTTGTGGAAGGGGTTTTTCTGCACCGGGATGAGATCGATCTGATTATTGGTCGTTACACGGAAAATTGGTCTCCTGAAAGGATGGCCCTGATAGATCGGTGTGTTCTTCGATTTTCCACCTTCGAACTTCTCTATCTAGAAGAGATCCCCCCGAAGGTGACGATTAATGAGGCGATCGAAATTGCAAAAAAATATGGGAATGAAGATTCTGGTGCGTTTGTAAACGGGATCCTGGATCACATTCATCAAGATTTAACGCCATTAAGGGCTGGTCACCAAAAGATTGAGACTTCTGGCGATGCAGATTAATCTTTTCTCTGGAAAATTGTCTAAATTGCGCTCTGAAGTCCTTGTTGTTTCTTGTTTTGAGGATGTTCGACCCTTGGGGGGTATGGCGGGTGAAATTGATTGGCTCTACGGTGGAATCATTTCAGGCTTGATGATGCAGAATAAAATGACCGGAAGATTAGGTGAAGTTCTTCTCGTTGCGCCACAAGATAAGCTCCAGGTGTCCAAGATCATTCTGGTTGGATTGGGAACGTGTGAGACATACAGCTATCCACAAATAAAATCCGTTGCCAGGCGCCTGTATCACTCGATAAATGGTCTGAATGTGCGTGAACGGGCGGTTGAACTCTTCGTCCCGGAAAATCAGGCGCTTGACCTGAGCCTTCTGATGGAATCTTTTTTGACCGGATGGCGCGCGGAGGCGAAAGCGATGGGGAAGAAGAAGGAATTTAACCTCACCTTCGTGATTAAGGAGGGAGAAGGGGCCAAGCGCCTTCAACAAAAGATTCTCAATGACCGAAATCTTTTGAAAGGCAATTATTCTCCCGAATCGAGGGCTATCACCGGTCCTACGTCGTACTCTTTTTCTTAATCAGGAGTCTGTCGGAGAAATAGAATCGTGACGAGGTGTATGAAAAATGGGCCTATTTTCCATTACCGCAGTAGATTCTTTATTTCTCTGACAAGCCTAAGATGGGATAGCGGAATATGATTGATCGGTACAGCCGACCCCGGATGTCTGCCATCTGGGCCTCAGCGAATAAGTACGAGATGTGGTTGAAGGTTGAGCTTCTTGCCTGTGAAGCCATGGTCCGTGAAGGAGAAGTTCCGGAGTCGGCCTTCAATGTAATTCGATCAAAAGCCAGGATTGATCCAGACCGGATCGACGCCCTGGAAAAGGTGGTTAAGCATGATGTGATCGCCTTCCTTTCCTCCATCACCGAGAAGGTGGGAGAAGAAGGACGCTTCCTCCACATGGGAATGACCTCCTCCGATGTACTCGATACCGCCCTTGCGCTCCAGATGCGTGAGGCGGCCGATCTTTTGATTGAAGATCTTGTTTCCCTCCTTGAACTTCTTAAAGAAAAAGCGGTGCAATATAAAGAGACCATTATGATCGGACGCTCCCACGGCATACATGGAGAACCGGTCACCTTTGGTCTGAAAATAGCGATATGGTATGCGGAGATGGAACGCAACCTTGTTCGCATGCGTGAAGCGAGGGAAATCATTTCATTCGGGAAAATTTCTGGCGCCATGGGGACCTATGCCCATCTCTCCCCCTCTGTTGAAGACTACGTGTGCGGTAAACTCGGACTGAAGCCTGAACCGGTTTCAAATCAGATTGTCCAAAGGGACCGTCATGCTCAGTATCTACAGGCCCTTGCTCTGATTGCGGCCAGCCTTGAGAAGTTTTCCGTAGAGATTCGACATCTTCAACGGACGGAGGTTCTTGAGGCGGAAGAGCCTTTTGAGACGGGGCAAAAGGGTTCATCGGCGATGCCGCATAAGCGCAACCCGGTCGGTTCAGAGAATATTTGCGGTTTGGCCCGGGTGATCCGGTCAAATGCCTCCGCTGCCCTTGAAGATATCCCCTTATGGCATGAGAGGGACATCAGCCATTCTTCGGTTGAACGGATTATTCTTCCGGACAGTACGGTGTTGCTTGATTATATGCTGGTCAGATTTACAAAGATCATGCGAGGTCTGGTTGTTTATCCGGATAGAATGCGCCAAAATCTTGAACGTACGGGTGGAACTCTCTTTTCGCAAAAGGTTCTGATTTGTCTCATTAAGAAAGGCATGGAGCGAGAGGAGGCTTATGAGATGGTCCAGAGAACCGCGATGTCGGTCTATGAAAAAGGGGGATCATTTAAAGAGTCTCTCAAAAAGGACCATAAGCTATCCTCTTATCTGAGCGCGAAGGAAGTGGATGCCTGTTTTGATCCGAAACAATATCTTCTGCATATCGATAGGGTCTATAAACGGGTTTTTCATGAATAGTTATTGTAACGACTCAGGTCACCTATCTAAGGTTCCATGGCGGCGTTGCTGTGGTGCTCGAATCCTCACGTATAAAACATACGCTGCGGTTCTGCGCTCCTCGTGCCTTGCCCTGAAACCTTATCTAGGCAACCTGAGTCGTTACAGGTAATTACATCTGTCCGGGATCGGTGTATGACGAGGGAGAAGGAATGAAGGCAAAAGTTTATGTGATACCGAAGGATGGGATCTTGGATCCTCAGGGGAAGGCTGTTGAACGCGCACTGACCGTGCTTGGATTTAAGCAGGTGAAGGAGGTTCGTGTCGGGAGATTTCTGGAATTGGTTCTGGATCCTGCAGAAGGGGATACTTCTGAAAAGACGGTTAAAGAGATGTGTGAAAAACTCTTGGCAAATACTATTGTCGAGAGTTATCGCTATGAATTGGATACGGAGGGTTGATCTCGGAGATATCCCAGCCGTCCAGCGGTTTGCAATCGGGTCATCTCCAGTTGGGTTAACGTGATGCATTATGAGTCTTGAAGGTCGCTTAGAGGATTTAGGTTTAGGGGACATCATTCAGATCATTGGTCTGAGTAAGCGATCCGGTGTCTTGACAATTATCTGAAAAGAGGGAACAGGCCGCCTTGTGTTTAACAAGGGTTTGCTCTTTTATGGAACTTCGGACAGTGTCAGTCAACTCGGTTATGTGTTGATCCGTAAGAATGTCATTACCATCGGGGAACTTGAGAGGGCGCTGAAGGTACAGCGGACAGAAAAAGTTCGGCACCCGGTTGGAACGATCCTGATCAATATCGGGGCAATCACAAAGAAGGCACTCCAAGCTGAGTTGAAAAGCCATTTGGCGGAGTCCTTCGCGATTTTCTCAGCTGGGAAACGGGATCTTTTCACTTTGAACTTGGAAAAGTGGTGGAGAATGATCCCATCCTGGATGAGGGTCTGAGTATGGATTTTCTCATGATGGAGGCAAGTCGCCTCCATCATGAGTATGATCGTGAGCAAGAGGAGGTGAAGGCCGCCGAATCTTTACCGTCGGGAAAGAAGCAGACAGTCGTGGGACCCTCGGCGCCGACACTTCAAGAGAAAAGTGTGTCAAGCGAAGATCTTGTACTCGTGGGCGATGGAGAAAGCGGATTAGCCCCTTCCTCCTCTGGCCTGGAGAGAGTATCTTCCCGGGATGAGTTGGCCCTCTTGACTGCAATGATCGAGGAAATTTCCGGACCGACAAGCCGTAGTGAAATCACATTACTCGTATTACGATATGCAAGCGAGGTCATGAACCGCGCAGTGGTCTTTCTGGTGAGGAAGGAGGATATGGTCGGGTTAGGACAATTCGGGCTTTCTTTTGAGGATGAGTCGGCAGATGAAAGAATAAGAAGTGTCCGTATCCCGCTGAATGAACGCTCTCTCTTCAGAGAAATTACGGAGAAAAAGAACAGCTACAAAGGGATCCTCCCAAAGGAAAAGTGGCATCAATATTTTATTGAACAAATCGGAGGGGGATGGCCCGAAGAAGTTTTTCTGGCGCCTCTGATGAATGAATCGAGGGTGATTGTCCTCCTTTATGGCGATAATCTCCCCGAGCAATCTACGATAAAAGATACGGATGGGTTGGAAGTTTTTGTGAAAGTCGCCGGATTTGCTTTTGGAAAGGCGATGCTGGAGAGAAAACTCCAGGAGGTCAGTGACAGGAAAAGTTCGTAAGGAAAATCGTTATCGGTGACCAGGAAAAACCCTGCCCTTCTTGAGTTTGCTCAGGTTTCCCGATTGAGCCACCTCCTTGAAGAATTGCTCGATGATGTCAGGCTTGGAAAACGCTCCTTTTCTGAAGAGATGCGCGATATTTTAGGAGATGAGATCCACCTCTTGCACACAATGATTGAATATGCACGCGCCGGGAAAGACGAACAGGAGAGTACTCTTTCGCGACTAAGGGTGGAGCAATTAAAGTCAGCTCTGCCGTTTCGGAACTGACGAAACAGACAAAAGTACTGGAAGGAAATAGTTCGAGATTTAAGATCTAATCACGGGGTGGCGTGTCGTAATGAATGAGTTTATGACAACAATAAATGGAGAGATATAATGAGTGCAGCCTGTCCGAAATGCCAATCAGAGTTACCGTTGGATCCCAGTTCGTTTAATAAGGATGGGACGACTTCATGTCCTGCCTGTCAAGCCACATTAAAAGTAGAAATAAGCATTGAGGTCATTGATGCACTTAAGAATGCGTCTGACCCGGGTGATGGGGCGGCCATGCCGATTGATGCGTTATCCGACGGTCAAAGAAAGGTTCTTCTTTGCATTGATGGAGAGGGGACCCGGGAGTTGATTAAGGAGATCCTGGTCGAACCCCAGTTTTCCGTACTCGATGTCCCTACCGGGAAAGAGGCCTTCTCATCAATTCGACAGCATCGACCGGCGATTACCTTGATCGATATGGGCCTTTCTGAGATCGTGGGGACAGAACTGTGTTCAGAAATCAAGAATGACCCTGAATTGCGGGAAACGGCAGTCATTCTCGTGGCTTCCATGTATGACAGGTCAACGAATCGTCCTGCCTCGGATTCTCTGTTGGGGGCGGATGCTTATATCGATCGCAGTCTGATCCAGAAAAGACTCCTTGATAAGGTTGAGAATCTGTTCGTGAGGGAAGAGGCGGTTGATGATGAAGAAAAGACCCCTGCAAACGCAATGGAAGAGGACGTCTCTTTTGTTGCAGTTGCAGAGGCGACTCCTGCCGAAGAATCAGATCAGGCTTCCGGGGTTGAAGCCCCGGAAGCGGCTGCGGCAGCTGAGGTAGAAGAATCAGCAGAGCAAAAGGATGCAAAGCGCCTTGCCCGAATCATCGTGTCCGATATTGCGCTTTACAATCCAAAGAAGGTTGATGAAGGTATTCAAGATGATACATTCTTTGAACTTCTCAAAGAGGAGATTGAGGAAGGGAAGGAACACTATCTTTCAAGGGTTTCAGAAACGCTTTCTCAGCCGAGCGCCTATCTGGATGAGGCATTCAAGGACTATATTAATAAAAGAAAATCGTCGTCCTGAACACGGATGTGTAGAGCTCTAATCCCACGATTGCGGAATCAGAAACCGCCGATTCTCTGACGCATAGCGAGTGCAGGCCTCGACCTCCCAGGGGTTTGGCGAGCGAATAAGAATAAATAACTTTTCCCTCCTAGTTGAAGAAACCTTATCTTTTGGGGCAAGGTTTCTTTCAAATGACTGCGTTATTGGCCAATGGGTTCCTCGCCGTACAGGGGGGGGGCGCTTGATCCGGATAAATTTTGCATGTTATACTTCGGACCCGTAATATCAAAGAGGCAAAGGACTGACTATGGAAAAAAGGGGAGGTGATTTTTCCAAAAAAGCCGAAAAGTTCCTTAGGGTATTCAAAAAGGGGGAAGAGTTTGCCCAGGACTTGCTCAAGGAAAATGAAAGGCTCCGTCTCAAGGTCATTGAGCTTGAGGAAGAGCGGGATGATATGGCGGCATTTGCAGAGGGTAAAGACCTTGAGCAACTCCAGAGGCGGCTTTCAGAGGTGGAGGACGAAAAGACACGCCTGGTGAATCGGTTTAAGGAGGTCGGAGAAGAGGATAAGAAGTTTGCGTTACGTTATATTGAGGTCGAGGAAGAAAATAACAGCTTGGCCAACCTTTATGTGGCGAGCCACCAGCTTCACGCTTCACTCGATTTCCATGAGGTGATACAGACGATCAATGATATTCTGATTAATTTGATTGGTGCAGAGAAGTTTGCGATTTTTTTGCTCGATGAGAATGCCCCGGTCCTTTCCAAGGTCTCTTCAGAGGGTCTGGAGGAGGAGATGTTGAAGGTTTCCCTGGGGGAGGGGATTATCGGAGAGACCGTGAAGAGTGGCGAGCACTATTTTAAAATGGATTTAAGCGATCTCAGCGTCAAGGACTCCCTACATCCAATTGCGGCTGTTTCTCTTAAAATTGAGGACCGTGCCATCGGTGTGGTCGTCATCTTTTCTTTATTAGACCAGAAAAAGGCCAAGTTCTCGCAAATGGACGAAGAACTTCTCATCATGCTTGCGGGGCATGCAACAACGGCCATTTTCAGCGCAAAACTTTATGCGGCATCTGAAAAAAAATTATCGACCATGCAGGGTTTTATAGATCTGCTCAAACACGATAAAGAGGGATAAAGGTCCACAGATCTTGAAAATAGCGGGTTACTTTCTGAGATTTTTATCTTGGGTCTACATATAAGATCTCCCGGAAAATGGAAAAATCTTCCAGCTAGCTGGAGGGATTTTTCGATACGAGTTGAACTTGATTATTTTTTTACTCCGCTGTGCGTATTTAACCCAGACTTAATCAGAGGTTCCTGAAGTGATTTCCCTCTCGGATTGGAGAATCTTCGCCGCTCTTCGGCAGGGTTCTATAAGCTCAACCGGTCTTAAGGCCTGTATCGAAGGATAACAACGCAATGCGTATTGGTATCATTGTTTTTCCAGGATCGAACTGCGACCATGACTGCCGCTTTGTCACGCGGGATCTTCTGGGGGAACCCACGCTTTCCATATGGCACAAAGAAACAAAGCTCCCTCCTCTCGATCTTGTGATCATTCCCGGGGGATTTTCATATGGAGATTATCTTCGTCCGGGTGCGATCGCCCGTTTTTCCCCGGTCATGGATGCCGTCATTGATTTTGCCAAGCAGGGGGGATACGTGCTTGGCATTTGTAATGGCTTTCAGATCTTGGTCGAAGTCGGATTATTGCCTGGGACTTTGCTTCGAAATCACTCGATGAAATTTATTTGTAAAACGATATCGATTCGCGTTGAAAATAATCAGACCCCCTTTACCTCCCAGTATCAGTCGGGCCAGGTTCTTTCTATTCCCATTGCTCATGCAGAAGGGAACTACTTTATTGATCCTTCTTCCCTCAAAGATCTTAATAAGAAAAAGCAGATCCTTTTTCGATATGTGACGAAAACGGGAGAGACCTCAGAGGGGGCCAATCCGAATGGATCAGTCGAACATGTTGCGGGTCTTTGTAATGAGGCGGGGAATATCCTCGGGATGATGCCTCATCCTGAGCGGGCATCCGACCCGCTTTTGGGAGGGGACGATGGCATCGGGGTCTTTCGCTCACTACAGGCCGCTCAGGCAAAGGACCTATGAAAACTCCTGATCAGAAAACCGCACCCTCCCATCCGTTGACCGACGAAGAACTACAGAAGGTCAAGACCCTCCTGGGCCGCGAGCCGAATCAAACGGAGTTGGCGATTTTTTCAGTAATGTGGAGCGAGCATTGCAGCTACAAGAGCTCCAAAGTTCACCTGAAGCGTTTTCCAACCGAAGGCGAAGCAGTCCTTCATGGACCGGGAGAAAACGCCGGCGTGGTGGATATTGGTGAGGGCTGGGTTGCCGTCTTCAAGATCGAAAGTCATAACCACCCCTCTTTTATCGAACCCTACCAGGGGGCGGCGACCGGTGTCGGTGGAATTCTCCGTGATATCTTTACGATGGGTGCCAGACCCATTGCCCTCCTCAACTCCCTTCGCTTTGGGCCGCTTGAAAATCCGAAGAATCGCTATCTCCTGGAACATGTGGTGGCAGGTATTGCCGGTTATGGCAATTGTATCGGCGTACCAACTGTGGGTGGGGAGATCTGCTTTAATGAGATCTACTCGAAAAACCCCCTTGTGAATGTCTTCTGTTTAGGGATTGCGAAACGGGAGGATATTGTCACAGCGGCAGCCGGCGGCGTCGGGAATCCGCTGATCTATGTCGGCTCCAGGACCGGTCGGGACGGCATACATGGCGCGACCATGGCGAGCGCGGAGTTGACCCAGTCCGCGGAGAAACGGCATACCGTTCAGGTCGGAGATCCTTTTACAGAAAAACTTCTTTTAGAAGCCTGTCTCGAACTGATGAAAAAAGAGTGGGTTGTTGGCATTCAGGATATGGGTGCAGCCGGATTGACCAGCTCAGCTGCCGAGATGGCTGATCGGGGTGAGGTCGGGCTGGACATTGATGTCTCGCATGTTCCCCGCCGAGAAGAGGGCATGACGCCGGAAGAGGTGATGATCTCGGAGTCTCAGGAAAGGATGCTCCTGGTGGTCCGGAAGGGAAAAGAGACGGAAGTGGCGGAGATATTTGAGAAATGGGATCTCGACATGTCGGTCATCGGACAGGTAACGGAGGACCGTTTTCTGACCATAAGAGAGGGCGATCGCGTTGTGGCCCGTATCCCGGTAGCGGCCCTGACCGCTGAGGCGCCGGTCTACAACCGGCCGATAATGCAGCCGCGTTTCCAGGAGTTCATTCAGTCACTCAATATGGATGCCATCCAGGAACCGAAGTCCTATTCGGATGCTCTCCTTGCACTTCTCGATTCCCCCGCCCTGGCGAGCAAAGAGTGGGTTTACCAACAGTATGATCACATGGTGCGGACAAATACCGTTATCGGGCCCGGCGCGGGTGCAGCTGTGATTCGCTTGAAAGGCAGCAATCGGGCATTGGCCATGACCGTGGATGGCAATAGCGGTTATTGTCTTTTGAATCCCTATTATGGCGGAGCAATCGCGGTCGCGGAAGCGGCGCGAAACCTGGTTTGTGTCGGGGCAAAGCCGATCGCGCTGAGCGACTGCCTCAACTTTGGAAATCCGGAACGCCCGGAGACTATGTGGCATTTTGCTGCCGTGATTGAGGGGATGAGCGATGCCTGTAAAAATTTCAATGTCCCCGTGATCAGCGGGAATGTCAGTTTTTACAATGAGTCCAAGGACCTCGGGATTTATCCGACGCCTGTTGTCGGGATGGTCGGACTGATCGAGGATGTCCGGACGGTGCTGACTGCCGGATTCAAGGTACCAGATGAGAAGATCGTTCTGATTGGCGAAACCCTGGATGAACTTGGTGGAAGTGAATATCTGAAGGTCCTTCACTCTCAGGAGCGAGGCTACCCCCCCATGCTACATTTTGATAAAGAAAAGGGACTCCACGATCTGATTCTAAAAGCGGCCGGAGAAAACCTCTTGAGTTCTGCCCACGATTGTTCCGAGGGCGGGCTCGCGGTGGCCCTGGCAGAATCATGCCTCTTGTCCCCCATATCCGTGGGTGCTATCATTAGACTTGAACCGGTTTCAATCCGGATGGATGCTTATTTGTTCAGCGAGTCACAGTCCCGTGTTATTGTTACGGTAAAGAAAGAGGATCTTCCCCGATTGCAGGAACTGATCGCTGAAATGTCGCTCTCCGCCTCCGTTTTAGGCCTTACAGGAGGGTCTGCCCTGGATATTCAGGGTGAAGGTTTCTCTGGATCGGTCATTCATCTCCCCCTGGAGAAGATGAGGGAGGTTCATTCAAAGGGTCTCAAAAAGTTTTTTCAGGATGTTGAAAATGGATGAATCACATCTCGATAAGCTCCACGAAGAGTGCGCCATCGTTGGCATTTACGGCCATCCGGAGGCCGGAAATCTGGCCTATCTCGGCCTTTATGCCTTGCAGCATCGTGGGCAGGAGGCGAGTGGGATCGTGTCTACCGATGGAAAGGTCTTTTATCAAGAAAAGGGGACCGGACTAGTTGCCGATATCTTCTCACAGGACCGTCTGAAACGACTCAAGGGCAGCGCGGCAATTGGGCACAATCGTTATTCGACAACCGGGGAATCCCTCCTGGAAAATGTTCAACCCATCCTGGTCAATTACGCCTTGGGGACCCTTTCGATGGTTCACAACGGTAATCTGATCAACGCTAATTTTTTACGGGATGAGTTGGAGGCCTATGGCGCAATTTTCCAATCGACGATGGACAGCGAGGTCATTATTCACCTCATTGCCCATTCGAGACAGAGACGGCTTGTCGATCGCATTACTGAGACCCTGAGGCGTGTCAGGGGAGCATATTCTCTCATCTTTCTTTCCGAAGAAGGCATGGTGGGTGTTCGTGATCCCTACGGTGTCCGTCCCCTTGCCCTTGGGAAGATGAAAGACGGATATGTCCTTGCCTCTGAAACCTGTGCCTTTGATCTGATTGAAGCCGAGTACATTCGTGATGTTGAACCGGGAGAGATTATCCGGATTAATAATCAGGAAATCACCTCGGTGAAGCCTTTTGACTCGGCGCCCAACGCGCAATGTGTTTTTGAATATGTCTATTTCTCAAGACCGGACAGTCGTATTTTCAACCGGGGTGTTTATGCAATTCGAAAACGTCTGGGAAAGGAGTTGGCTGCCGAGAGTCATGTGAATGCCGATCTCGTGGTTCCGGTGCCGGATTCGGGTGTTCCGGCGGCCCTGGGGTATGCCGAGGCCTCCCAGATTCATTATGACATCGGCCTGATTCGTAACCACTATGTGGGAAGGACCTTTATTGAGCCGCAACAATCGATTCGCCACTTCGGCGTTAAGATTAAATTGAATGCGGTGCAGGAGGTTCTGGAGGGGAAGCGTGTTGTCGTTGTGGATGATTCACTTGTTCGGGGGACCACCAGCCGGAAGATTGTCAAAATGATACGGGCGGCGGGAGCAAAGGAGATCCATATGCGGATCAGTTCACCTCCAATTGTTTCTCCCTGTTTTTATGGAATTGATACACCCACACGTCAGGAACTGGTTGCGTCCAGCCATGATCTGGAGGAGATCCGCAAGTATATCACGGCCGACAGTCTGTCCTATCTTTCAATGGAGGGGATGTTTCGGGCTGTTTACAATTCTGAATCGGGTGAAAACAAGCATTTTTGTACGGCCTGTTTTACAGAAAATTATCCGATTCCCTTTACCGGACAAGAGCTTATTCAGTTGGGGCTTTTCGAAAAGGAAGAAGGCGCGTAGCCTGTCCGTTCACCCGCCAGGGGCCAGCCGGTCTTACGGCGTATAATCATTTTCTGCGCTCCTCGCGCTCCGCTTCGCTATTTTTTATTATACAGGAGAGCCTGTTCTGTGATTGTTTTCAGTTGGGCTGGGGGAGAGAGCAGACGTAAATCCGCTCGTGTGGTTTTCGAGTTTTTCAACCAGGTGGTGGAGCGTCTTCAGGGTTTGATCTGACCCGCGTCCATCATTTTTTTCGAGTGTAAGGGAAATAGAGATGAGTTCATCTCGTATATACGCATGGAACTCTTCACCGGACCGCGTTATTTTTGTGAGTTTATTTCCCAATTCATTCAGGACAAGTTCTACTTCCCTTAAGTGATCTCTTTTCCGCAACTTGGTGGTGACGAAGTTGCCCTGTATAAATTCTCTTATATTCTTCCTGAGCTGGTAAGCAGGCCCGATGATACGGTGCGAGGAATAGATGGACTGGATACCCATTGCAATTGAGACAATGATGACGGCAGGCCAGAGCCTTTGATGAAGCTGGAGAACCAACGTAGAGATCCATTCCAGTTGTTCAAGATTCTCGGAGGCGTCCATTTCAAGGTAAAGGGGGAAGAAGACAATGAAACCCAGAAGAAGAGAATACGAAACCATTGAAATGATAACGGTTAATGCGGACTTTAATTGGCGGTTTGGTTCAATTAAGATTTTTTTACGCCGATTGTCTTTTTTTCTTTTCTTTTCTGTATTCTGCATGATGAGTAACCTTTTGTGTTTTAAATAAGGTGAGTAGAACGCTCTCCTGCCATATTATGTTGAGAAGATCACCATTTTTCCTCAGAGCTTAGGACTGGTTGCATTGGCTGTTTTCCCCTGTTCGAATCGGGCCACGCCGGTCTCGTCAATATAAAACCACCGACGGTCTGTACTTAGATCAACCGGTTCGGCTCTTGCAAACCATTCACCCTGTTGTTTCTGAAGTGTGATGAGGTAGTTTTCCAGTATTCGTTGTTGATCTCCCACTTCTGTGATGTTGTTGTTGTATTTTTTAGGCAGGCTTCCTGTTTTCTCTAGATCCTCAAATTCTCTGGTGTACCCATCGTCAAAAAAACGATACTCTGTTTGTGCCTTATTGATATACCTCAGATAGACAATAACACTGGTTTCGCGGGTCTTCTGGATAAAGTTACTGTATAAAACAGTTCCAATGGAAGAAATTATCCCGATAATGGTCACAACGATCATAAGTTCTACTAAGGTAAAGCCGGCGGAATCCGACAAAATCCCTCTTGCACGTTTCCATAAAGGGAGGTCCTTTTTTTGGGAAGAGTTTCTCTTTACACGTATCAATTGTACTCTGTCTTAAAGTCATGAACAGGCAATTGGAGAACCCCCTGATGATACGGAAGTTCTTCAATGAATGGGGGTCATTTTTATAAAGTGGGATGAAGAAGCCAGTAAACACACCGACCTTTCAGCCTTTTCAACCAACATTAGGTAATAATTATACCAGATACTTTGGAAATGGCGAGTTTGTCTGGGTGCGGAGGGGGATATCTGAGGACGGAGATCTTAGGGGTAGAGCCGGTCGATTGTCCACTTTCTATCCTCGCGGGTGTAAAGTACACGGTCATGCAGCCGGTCTTCTTTTGCCGTCCAGAATTCAATCTTTTCTGAAATGATGCGGAATCCGGACCAGAATGGCGGACGGGGGACATCTTCTCCTACAAATTTTTCTTCGTATATTTTTATGCGTTTTTCAAGTTCGGACCGGTCTGAGAAAGGCGCGCTCTGTCTGGAGGCCCATGCCCCGATCTGCGTGCCGCGGGGCCGGGTTGCAAAGTAGGCATCGGCTTCCGCATGGCTCACCTGTGCGACTAGCCCTTCAATCCGCACCTGCACATTGAGTTGAGGCCAATAGAAACAAAGAGCGGCATACGGGGTGGTGCTCATCTCCTTCCCCTTCCGGCTTTCCAGGTTTGTATAAATAACAAAGCCGCAGTCATCAAAGTCTTTGAGTAGGACCACGCGTGCCGATGGCTTCCCACCCGACCCCGTTGTGGCGAGGGTGCAGGCCGTTGCATCATACGGAAATGTATTCTTTGCCACCTCAAAAACAGCAGTGAATCGTGCTATCGGGTCTGAGGATTCTTTCATGTGATCAGCGATTCCGGTCAATTCCTTCATGGTTTATTTTACTCTTCTTTCACCTGTTTCGCCTGGATGGAAAGATCAGCGAGGATTTGAATCGCCTGTATCGGGGTCATGTTCATTGCGTCAATCTCCCGGAGCGCCTCGACGACGGGGTGCGTGAGCGGTCTTTTTTCGGATTGAGGTGCAGGGGAGAAGAGGTCGGGCTGTTGTGGTAGGTGGGCATGGATCGGGGCGTCCCAGGATTTTTCTTCCAGTTCCTTCAAGACCTCCTTGGCCCGGCGGATAATTTCGGGAGGGAGGCCAGCCAATCGTCCGACCTGAATTCCGTAGCTTTTGTCTGCGCCACCTGGAACCATCTTTCTGAGGAAAAGGATTTCATCGTTCCATTCCCGGACGAGGATGTGATAATTGCGTATCCCGTCATGCAGGTCGGCCAGTCCGGTCAACTCGTGGTAGTGTGTGGCAAAAAGGGTCCGCGCTCCGAGCTGGTCGGAATGGACATACTCCGCAATCGCCCATGCGATACTCATCCCGTCGTAAGTACTTGTTCCGCGTCCGATCTCGTCTAAGAGAATGAGGCTTTTATCGCTTGCGTAGAGAAGGATCTGTGCCATCTCTGTCATCTCCACCATGAAGGTACTCATGCCTTCTGTGATGGCATCTTGTGCCCCGACACGGGTAAAGATTTGATCAGCCACCCCAATGGCTGCTTCTTTTGCGGGGACAAAACTTCCCATTTGTGCCATGAGGACGATCAGGGCGATCTGCCGCATATAAGTTGATTTTCCGGCCATATTGGGGCCAGTCAGGATGAGCATTCGCTGCGATGGCGGTGCAATGAGGGTGTCGTTCGGGATAAAGGGCTGTTTGTCGCCCAGGGCATTGAGTCCCGCCCCCTGTTCCAGCACAGGATGTCTTCCTTCTAGGATCCGTATCGTCAGGTCATCGTTGACCTCGGGCCGGCAGTAATTATTCTGATGGGCGATTTCGGAGAGGTTACTCAGAAGATCAAGCAGCGCGAGTTTCTTCCCCATCTCCTGAATTCGGGCGACCTGCTTAGAGAGTTTCCAGCGAACCACTTCAAAGGCCTCACTTTCTAGGGACTTGATCTTTTCCGTCGCGCCGGTCAGTTTTTCCTCAATCTCTTTCAACTCCTCAGTAATAAAGCGTTCTGCGTGGGTCAGTGTCTGCTTACGTATGTAGTCCAGGGGGACCTTGGACAGTTGCGCTTTGCTGACCTCGATATAGTAGCCGAAGACCCGATTATAGCGAACCTTGAGTGTTTCGATTCCGGTCCGTCTTCGCTCTCTCTTTTCAATCTCCGTCAGCATCGATCGGCCTTCTTTTTGAAAAAGGCGAAGCGTGTCCAGTTCTTCAGAATAGCCCTCTTTAATAATGCCCCCTTCCTTGAGAGAGAGTGGCGGTTGGGGGACGATGGTCTGTTCAATCAAGAGGAAGACCTCATCCAGATTGTCCCAGGAGGCGATCATCTCAGCGATGAGCGCGGGTTGTTGTTTTGGAGAATGGAAATCCCGCGGTTGTGTGAGTTCTTTCTGAATTTCTGGAAGGCGTCGGGTCGATTCCTTCAGGGCGATGAGGTCGCGCGGATGGGCTGCCTTTAGACTGATTCGTCCGATGAGGCGCTCAATATCTGCAACCTTCTGGAGTCGCTTTCGAAGTTCTGTCCGAAGAGAAACATCCTCAAAAAAATAGCTGAGGGCGTCAAGGCGCTGATTGATCTGTTTCGGTTGGAGCAGGGGGTGAAGAATCCAGTCTTTCAAGAGACGTCCCCCCATGGCAGTCATCGTTTGATCCAGAAGATGCAGGAGTGTTCCTTCGGTCTTGTCGCGAGTCAGCGGAACCAGATCGAGATGCCGGATGGCCAGGGGATGAATCCGCATCAGTTTTTCCGAGGGGATTGGCCGAAGTGAGACAATATTCTCGAGGGCGATCTTTTGTGTTTCCTGTAGATGGGATAGAAGGGCTCCTGCGGCAGTCAGGCTGAAGCGATCTTCCCCAAGTGAATGGACTGAATGGATTTGAAAGTGTTTTCTTAAGGTTTCTTCCGCCTCTGCCGGGTTGAAGAATTCCGGAGAAGCCTGGCGAATGGTCCAGGTTTTTTGAAGGAGGCCCACCAGGGTCTCTTTTCCGAGGGCTTGTTTTTCCGGATCACTTGATGGAACGAGAATCTCTTTCGGTCCGATCTTCAGCAACTCTCCTTTAATTTCGCCCCAGCCTGCGCAGGAGGGGAGCATTCTAAAATCACCCGTGGACAGGTCGAGGCAGGCCAGGCCAATCCGGGTTTTATGGGAGAGCGGTGATCTGAAATTCCACTTGAGCGCGGCCACATAGTTGTTCTCTTTCGCGGAGAGAAGCTCAGGTTCTATGACCGTTCCGGGGGTAATGACGCGAACAACTTCGCGTTTTACCAGCCCTTTGGCGGTGGCTGGATCTTCAATTTGTTCACAGATGGCGACAGAGGACCCGGACCGGATCAACTTGGCGATATAGCCGGAGGCGGCATGGTAGGGAATACCGCAAAGGGGGATAGGATTGGCGTTGTTCTTATCGCGGGAGGTCAATGTGATCTGAAGAATTTTGGAGGCAGTGACGGCGTCGTCGAGAAACATCTCATAAAAATCTCCGACACGAAAGAAAAGAATGGCCTCTGGATGACCCTTTTTAATCTCCAGGTACTGATTCATTAAAGGGGTGGAAGTGCCCATTTTTTATGTTTATTCCTTATTAATTTATACCGTCGTAACGGTTCAGCTTGCCTGGATTAAGCTTTAGGGCAAGGCGCGAGGAGCGGAGAAGAACCGGAGCGTATACCTATACGTGACGATTCGAGCACCACAGCAAGGCCACCGTGGAGAAAAAGACGGGTGAGCTGGACCGTTACGCATCGTCATGGATCTCCTCTATTGAGGTCGGCGGCAGAGGTGGTGGGACGGATCTGAGGGCCTCAGAGCGAATACGATCCAGATCAATCTCAAGCTGTTCTATCCTCTTGCCCTGCCTTCGTTGTTCGATCATTGATCGGAGCCATCCGGGAAAGGACATCATCAGGGCGAAGATGGTGCCGAATAAGAATGAGGCGATGACGATCACATAGACGGGTAGGGGTCCGGTGTCCATTTGCCAGAAGATGGAGAGCGAGATGGTTTGGTCCTGGTTGGAATAGGCAAAGCCAAACAGGCCGCAAATGACAAGAATCATCAGAATGAGTCTGACCATCTTATTTGCCTTTAAAATGGGGTTTGAGGTGGCGGTAAGTTTCGGTCAAGGCTTCCGGGATGACACGGCTTTCAGAGAGGACGGTCATGAAGTTGGTGTCTCCTTCCCATCGGGGAACCACATGGAAATGGAGGTGGTCTTCAATCCCGGCGCCCGCGGCTTTTCCCAAGTTGAGGCCGACATTGACCCCTTCCGGCTGAAAGGCCTTGCGCAGGGCAGCAAGTGATTGCTTGACCATCTGCATGAGATCTTTTAAGACCTCATTGGAGAGGTCTTCCAGGGTGTCTGCGTGTTTGTAGGGGCAAACCATGAGATGGCCGTTACTGTAAGGATAAAGGTTCATCATGACAAAACCGGTTTTCCCTTTCAGGAGGATCAGGTTTGCCTTGTCTTTCTTTTGTTTTGGTTTGTCGCAAAGGATACAACCCAAGGTTTTTTCTCCTCTGATATACGTGATCCTCCAGGGGGCCCAAAGCTGGTTCATCTTCTTTTCCCCGCGGCCTCATCCGGCACCGGCTTCTTTTTGAGCTCTGCCATGATCAACTGCAGGTCCTCCCAGACATGTTTCTTCTGGCTTGGATTCCGAAGCAGGTAGGCCGGGTGAAAGGTTGGCAGCACCTTTATTCCGAAAAAATCGTGAAATTTCCCCCTCAAATCAGAGATCCTCTCCTCGGTGGAGAGAAGGGTTTGGGCGGAAAAGGTTCCGAGTGCGCAGATCACCCTCGGGCGGATCGCCGAGATTTGTTGATGGAGAAAAGGACGGCATGTGGCGATCTCGTCCGGCTTCGGGTTCCGGTTTTCAGGAGGCCGGCACTTCACGATGTTGGCGATATAAACTTCATCTCTGGAGAAGCCCATTGCCGCAATCATTCGGGTTAGAAGCTGTCCCGCCCGGCCGACAAAGGGCAGGCCCTGAAGGTCTTCGTCTCTGCCGGGTCCTTCACCGACAAAGAGGAGTGAGGCATGCGGGTTTCCTGTGCCAAAGACTATATTTGTTCGTGTTGAACAGAGCGTACAGCGTTGACAGTCTCCCATCTCCTCCCGAATGGCTTCCAGGGTCATGAGCCCGGTTTGAGACGTGGGGTCCGTGGCAATTGGCTCTTTTTTCCCGTCCGCCGATTGTTCTACGGAGCTCTCCTGGGCTGCTGTGCGTTTCCAGGACAGGACCCCGTTGTCTTGATACCACTTCAGGCGTGCAACCATCTCTTGTGTGAGTGCCTTGATCTTACCGGACGCCTGGTAATTATTCAGTTCACCCATCTTTTTTTCCATGACCGCGTTGCTGCGGTACTCAAAGCCTCACGTATAGACACGTACGTTCCGATATTTGGAAGGACACGCTGTTATCCATCTATTTTCTTAATTGTATTCCAGTCTTTTGATAGTCTTATCTGTTCAAGCCATCTCTTATGGTGCGCGTTGTTTGCCGTCAGGAGAATTTCTCTCTGGTTCCCTTCGAGGAAGCGGATCGTGATCGTCAGGTGAGCCTCTTGGTTTTCTTGAAATCCCTTGTCGGCCCATTCGACGGCCACAACTCCTTTACCGCCCAGATATTCATCTAGTCCAATCGTCTCGATTTGGTGCGCACCGTTCAGGCGGTAAAGATCGACGTGGGTAAGTGGAAGGCGGCCTTCATGTTGGTGGAGCAGGGTGTAGGTCGGGCTGCTGACATGTGAATCACGGACCTCAAGCCCTTCGGCCAGGCCGCGAACAAATAATGTCTTTCCTGCACCGAGCGGACCGATCAGGGCGATGATCTCGCCGCCGACGGCTGTCTTTCCAAAGACTTTCCCCAGGCGAAAGGTCGCCTCCTCGCCAGGGCTGAAAAGGGTGAGAGAAGTCTCTTCTTTCTTCAGGCCGTGCTTGGACATCTTTCCATTGCCTCGGCGAGCTTTTCCAGGATATGAAGATTCCGCAGGATGTTTGTCGGCTCCGTATCGGGGGTGCCGTCATAAGGCTTGCCAACGACCAGGGCATCCGGACCGAGTTGTAGACTTGAGAATTCGTCGAGGGATGTGAGGTAGCCATTCACATTTGCTTCTTTAAAAATTGTTTGGGCCGATGCAACATGTTGTGAACGGACCTGGTACCTTGAATCGATATTGGAGAGAAGTATTCCGGCCTCTTCGGTAAACTGGTCCTCATCTGTAATTGGTTTGAAATAGTCTTTCTTAAGGAGAAGGATATCCTCGGTGACACCGGTCTTGAGGCTGTAGATGTAGTAGAGGATTTCTTTTCGTCCGGCCTTCACCACTTTAAAAAAAAGATCGAAATGCCGACCGGAAACTTCCGCGGAAAAACGCGGATAAATAAAGCCGTTTTCCTGAAGGACCTGTCCGGAGAGTTCTGAGGCGAGCCGATCAAAATTCTTTCTGATCCGGCCTTTATCAATCCAGGAGTGGATAATCATGGCGATAGCGATTACGAATATGATGCCGAAGAAAAAGATTGATAATTCAGTCTGTGTCATGTTTACCCTTTCCAAGATGTGTTGCAATAGCCTCTGGGATTTTCCCGATGAGATCAGAGGTGATCAGGCTTCCCTCGCCCAGGACTTCAGCGGCCAGATCCCCTGCAAGACCATGCAGGTAGACCCCCAGTGTTGCGGCATCCTGCGGCATAATCCCTTGCGCGACCAATCCGGCGATCATTCCGGTCAGGGCATCTCCAACCCCGGCGGTCGCCATGGTCGGGTTCCCGTTGTTGTTGACCCGAAGCAAGCCATCGGGTGTGGCGACGATGGTATGTGCCCCTTTTAGTACGAGGACGACGTCCCACTTTTTTGCGAATTCTTCTGCAATCTTGAAGCGATCCGACTGGACATCGTCGGAATTCGTTCCCATGAGCCGTCCCATCTCACCTGGATGCGGTGTCAGGATGAGCCGACTCCGTTTTTCGTCCAGGATGGAAAGATCCGTAGCGATGGCATTGATTCCGTCCGCATCAATAATCATTGGAATGGAGACTTGACGAATCAGGTTTCTGACAAGATGCTGGGTTTCCGGATGGCGTGATAAACCGGGTCCGACGGCAATGGCGGTCTTTCCCTCAATCCCCTGGAGGAGTTTTTTCTCAGAGGCCAGGGAAAGCGTGCCTTCGTTCGTCTCCGGAAGTGGAAGCGTCATGACCTCCATGGGGAAGGGGACATTTGATGCGGCGACCGTGGCCGGGAGGGCCACCGTGACCAGTCCGGTGCCGCAACGCATCGCCGCCAGACTGGCCATTTGCGCTGCCCCCAGTGTTCCGACAGAGCCGGCAATCAGGAGGAGATGCCCCATGTTTCCTTTATGCATCCCTTTGGTGCGGCGCGGGGGAAGATGCTGCATCATTTCTTGGGTAATGAGGTCGACATTGATCTCAGCTCGGTCAATCAAGGCTGGAGGAATCCCGATATCGACAACCTCCCACTTTCCACAATGTTCAAGCCCGGCACGGACAAAATGACCGCGTTTTGGCAAGGCGATGATAAAGGTCCAGTCGGCTTTCACTGCGACGCCAAAGATCTCTCCGGTATCAGAAGAAATTCCGGAGGGAATATCGACCGAGATGACAGGTTGGTCGGACGCGTTGATCGCTGCAATGGCCTCGGCATAGTCTCCCTCGACCGTATGAGAGAGGCCTGTTCCCAGAAGGGCATCAATGACCAGGTCACTTTTCTGGAGGTCCTCCTTGAGACATTCCCACGAAAAGGTACCGACAACTTCCAGAAGACCGCCGGTTGCAATCCATATATCGAGTGATGTTCTGGCATCCCCTTCAAATTTTTCAATCTCGGAGAGGAGGTAGATGATCGCTTCCGCCCCACGCATCCGGAGATGCCGCGCCGCTGCAATCCCATCTCCCCCGTTATTCCCCCCGCCTGCCAGGATTACGATCCGCTTTTGTTTTACAGGGCCGAAGGCCGCTTCAATATGATCCACCAGGCCCCTCGCCGCATTTTCCATGAGGAGGAGGGAGGGGATCTTGTACTCGGAAGTGGCTTCCCGGTCGAGCAATTTTATCTCATCTGCTGTGACAATTTTCATTGTTTCCATCCTGGTAACGATTCAGTATGCCACTATTTTGCTTCAGGGCAAGGTGCGAGGAGCACAGAACCGCAACGTATGTGTCTATACGTGAGGATTCGAGTACCGCAGCAACGCCGCCATGGAGAAAAAGGGGGGTGTGCTGAATCGTTACCCATTCTGTTCGAGAATAACCTGTGCAATGGCATAGTCATGATCGTGCGTCATGCTGGTAAAGACCTTCGATACCTTTTGCGCCTCAGCAAGCCGCCGTGTTTTCCCATACATCCTGAGCTCAGGTTTTCCATTCGGGTCGTTGACGGTTTCGACATCTTTCCAGCGGATTCCCTCCCGGAGGCCGGTTCCTAGGGCCTTCAACGCGGCCTCTTTCACCGCAAACCGTGCGGAGAAGTGAATGTGAGGGCGCTTGTGTTGAAGACAATAGTCACGCTCGGAAGGAGTGAAGACCCGATTCAGAAAGCGATCTCCCCAGCGCTGCGTTATCTCTTCAAGGCGTGAGATTTTAACCAGATCGATGCCGATGCCAACAATACTCATGTTCAACCTTTCCCGTTTCCATGTTTCATGATTGAATCATAAGAAAACCGTTATGTCGCCTGAAAGACAAGACCATACCCCGTACGGGGAGGAGGCCTTTGGCCGATAACGCAGTCATTCAGGCAAATCGGCGGTTTTTAACTCCGCTGCATTAGGGATTTTATTTTACTGACAGCCGCTTCCATCCCCACAAGAACGGCACGGGAAATAATGCTATGGCCGATATTCAGCTCTTCAATCTCCGGAATCCGTGCGACCGCCGCCACATTCACATAATCGAGACCATGCCCCGCGCTGACCCCCATCCCCAGTTTTGAGGCGAGCTTCGCTGCTTCCATGATCTGATGAAGTTCAGTCTTCTGGGCATTGCCTCTGCTGTTTGCATAAGGACCGGTATGGATTTCCACCCGGTCGGCCGAGACCTTGTGTGCCCCTTTGATCTGGATGGGGTCCGGATCAATGAAAAGGGAGACGGTAATCCCCGCTTCGTGAAGATGATGGATCACTTTTTCCAGTTTCTCGCGGGAGGCAATCAGGTTCAGCCCGCCTTCGGTGGTTAGTTCCTGTCTGCTTTCCGGGACCAATGTGACCAGAGGCGGCTTGATGTCCAGGGCGATCCGGACCATCTCCTCCGTCGCGGCCATTTCCAAGTCAAGCGCTGTCCGGATGGTTTCACGGAGAATCCGGACATCCCGATCCTGAATGTGCCTTCGGTCTTCCCGGAGATGGACGACAATGCCGTCGGCCCCGGCCAACTCGGCCAGAATCGCCGCCGCGACCGGATCAGGCTCCGCCCCTCTCCGCGCTTCACGAAGGGTTGCAACATGGTCCACATTGACCCCAAGTCTTGTCATAAACCTATTAAATCCATCATCAACAAAGAGGGCTTCCATCACGCAAAATCTACGGATATCCCGTGCAAATCCAGTCATTATCACAGAAACTATCTATAGGGTCAAGGGAAGTTTGGCGGGCCCACTTGGGAATCCGGGTCAAGGCTTTTTCTCCGAAGACGAGGAGTGTCATGCTTTGTATTTTTTGCTCAATCCTCCGGGCCGGGCGGCTTGCGCAATCTTTTTTTCTTCTGGAGGAGATCCTTTTCTTTCAGGATTCTTTCGCGGACGTTGTGGGACTTTCTTGTTGGAACCCGGGGTTTTTCCCGATGGTTCATTTTCTTTAATCGCTGGATCAATCGTTCATAGGCCTTGTCCTTGTTGCGATGTTGTGAACGGGACTCGGTTGCCGTCACCGTGATGCCGGAAAGCCGGTGTACGATGCGCACGCCGGAGTCGGTCACATTGCGGTGTTGCCCTCCGGGTCCGGTCGCCCTATAGGTATGAATGACCACCTGTTTCTCCAGGTCTTTCCGATCTGTGGAATATTGTTCTCGCACGATAAGTTCTCTTATGGCCTGGGTGTCATGGGTGCCAAGACTTCCGTCTTGCGTCCGCTCTTGGGTTGCTTGGCTGATATTTCCTCTTCAAACGCAGCCCATAATCCCGGCCCATCCTGCCAGGGAGCTGAGGTTCGACTATAAAGTACCCCATTGAGGCGGCTGATTTCTTCTGATAGAGCCTGGCCCACTTGCTTCCCCAGTTCGCCCAGGCTTGTGATCCGTATCGGGGGGCGGAGGATCTGTGCCCAGGTCAACAGGGTTTCTTTGGCCTCATGGGCCTGATTCTGTACGCAGGCTTTTTTGAGTTTCCGTTTGATTTGGTTGATCCCAGGTAGGGTCGGATTTTCAGAGTCCGGCATGGGATCGGCCGAGGGTCTTTGTCTGGTGCCCCACCATAGAATCAGGGTGACCGTCCATCCCAGGGCAAGAACCAGGCTGATCCAGGACCAAAAATCGGAACGCCCTGATGACTCTTTTGAGGCGGTTCTTTCTGCCAATTGGACGTCAGCTTCGGCCTCGTCCTCAAAAAGACCGGATGGGCCGGGTTGCTCCCCCGGATCAGCCGGGGCAACCTTAATGAGGCGTTCCGGCAAACGGGTCTTCTCCATCCGTTCTGTCGTTGTATTCCACCAGGGGACTTCTATGGCCGGGAGGAGAAAGGACCCTGCCTTCGTCGGGATGAGTGCAATTCTTTCCTGGCGGAATCCGATCAGCCCCTCATGTGTTGTCTCATCGGTCAAGACGGGCTGATCCGGGTAGGATTTAAAACCCTCAGGAAAACCGGGAGAAATCTCCGGCAATTGCGCTGCTGTTAATCCTTCTGCGATCAAGGTTAATGTCCAGGTGACCGGTTCTCCGACTTTTGACAGCGCCGCGCCATCTTTTCCTTCCGGCCAGGCCTCCACAATCCGAAGGTTTTTGGCGGGAAGCCATCTGCCTCGGACTTTATTCTGAGGAACCGGATGAACCTCGAGTTCGAGGGCTTTGGAGCGCAAACGCTTGATCGGGCCGCCCCCTGGAAATGGATTGAAATTCGATCTTGAACGGGAGGCCATTTGCCCCGCAAAGGTGATCGGATCAATCTTTATGCGACCGCTCTGCTGCGGAAAAATCGCATAACGTCTTTCAACCACCCTGTAGTTTCTTCCACGCCGGGTTGTTTCAAATTCCCGGTCTTTTCCCAATTTTTCAATGACCACATCGGTATCACTCACTTTTGGCTCTGAAAGCTTTCCACTCAGAAGGGTTACTGAATGGTAGAGACGGACGGTATAGATCGTTTGTGATTGGACATAGGCGACTACCGGGTCGATCGAGACCTCCAGGAAGAGCGGTTCCAGTTTTATATCCCGGGATGTCTTCATTTTTTCTATATCAATCCGGAGACCGAGACTTTTATCCTTTCCGAATGAGATCGGCGGTATTGTAAAAAACCCGATTTCTCTCCCCATGAGCGTCAGGGTCCATCGCTTTCTTTGAGCGAACTGCCCGTTGATAATCTCCATGGTACTTCCCTGACTTTTCTGCAGGATCTCAAAGTGTTTTTTGATGGGTTCAAAATCCGGATCGCCGTCCACGGAGCCGTCTGTCTCAAAAACCAGGGTGAAAGACTCATTGATGGAGACGCGGTTCCGGTCGAGTTCCGCATGGATCGTCGCGGCCCATCCGGAGGAAAGACCGGAGAGCAAGTGAAGGATCAGGATGAAAGCAACAAGCGCGGCATATTTTGTCTCGCTGTCATACTTTGCCTCTCCGATGAGATTATGCCGATGCATTACCATTTTTTTTCCTCAGGTCTTGTTCTCGTCTGTTGTTGGGATTGAAAGAGGAATTTTCGGCGCAGGAGCCCGCCGGGATCATCCGGGATTCTCCGGAGCCATTGTTCAATGGCCTGCTCGGATTCATCGTGTTCACCTGGCTCAAGCTGAGCGAGGGAAGGACCGCTCTGTTCTTCCAATTGATCTTTATCCCGTTCTTGTGCCTGTTGTGTATCAGGGCGCTCTTCGGAATTATCCCTGTTCCCGGGATCTTCGGTATTTTGCTCTTTCCTTGAAGCCTCCTCATCCCCTTGATTTTCGGATGAAGCATTTTGACTCTCCTGCGGGTCTTGCGACTCTTCTCCTTCTTGACTGTCACCGGACTGGTTCTCCCCCGATTGATTTTGAGCCTCTCCGTTTTTATCTCCAGAAGGTTCTCCCTGTGATTGATTTTCCTGGTCCTGATTCTGCTGGGCCATCTGTTGCAGCAACTGTTCTTTGTTGTAACCGGCGTCTTCGTGTTTGGGATCAAGGTTCAAGGCTTCATCATAGGCCTGGATCGCTTCGGGCAACTGGCCCATGCGTGCCAATGCATTCCCTTTGTTATAGAGGGCATCCGGCGTTTGAAGTCCCTCAAGGGTCTCGATACTTTTCTGATATTGCCCCGCGCGGTAATGCGCGGTTGCTTTCCATGCCGGGTCGATGAAAAGTTTCGCTGCAAGGTCTTCTTCTCCCTGGGCATAAATACGTGCCGCTTGTTGATCCTGTCGTGACCAGAGCCCTTCCCAGTCGAGGGCCTCGGCCGTAGGTGGAAGGCCGACCAGGGTTAATCCTGAGATGAATACAATGCTTGCAAGATGTCCGCGGCGAAAAACAAGGGCGGCAAAGGGCAGAAGCAGCAGGAGAAGCCAGGGTCCTTCTTCCAGCCAGCGGTCTGCCTTTAAGTTGGCCTCCTCTTCCTGTTTTTCAAATCGACCCGCGGTCGTGGTCTCAAAAAAACGACTGATGTCCCGATCGTCCAGAGACAGGCGATGGTAGCGTCCACCCCCCTGTCTTGCGAGTGTCATCAGGGCATTTTCCTCCAGCTTTGAAATGACGATCGCCTCTTTTTTATCCCGTAAGAAGCCGCCCTGGGCCAACTTGATCGGCGCGCCCGTCAGACTGCCGACCCCGAGTATGGAAACAAGGGCGTTCTGGCTTTTTAGTATTGCCATCGCCGCTTCGACCCCCTCCTTCGGGGCATTCTCCAGGCCATCCATAATCATTAGAATATGTCCCCTGGGGATACCGGACTGTTTTAAAAGCTGTCCTGCTTTTTTAAGCGCAAGGTCGGGTCGGCTTCCTTGTCGTGGAAGCAATGTTGTCTCGAGTGCTGAGACCTGCGAGATGATTGTTGCCGCATCCTGCGTCAAGGGGCTGACCACGAAGGCATCTGCTGCGTAAATAACCAGGGCCGTCTGGCCTTCACGGCGTTTTTTCAGGATATCAACCACCTTGTGCCGGGCGCGCGTCAGACGGCTGGGCGTGATGTCGGTGGCATCCATCGACCTGGAGAGGTCCAGGACCAGAACCAGGGCGGATTGATCACGAAAGACCGGTTGTTCCAGCTGTTTCCAGGCAGGTCCTGACAGGGCAAAAAGGGCGAGCCCGCCGCTGATTGCCATGAGAGACAGGCTTGAACCACTTTTCGATCTCTCTGATCCCCCCACGAGCAAATGGCTTAGCAATACCGGGTCGCAGACCGCTCGCCAACTCCTGCTGACCGCCTGACGACGAGAGTATAACCACAACAGAGTGGCGAGGACCGGGAGTCCCATCAACCATAACGGACGCAGGAAATGAAAGTCATTGATCATCGAGATATCAACCTGTCTTATTTTCCAATGAACCCAATCGCATATTCGGGAGGCTTCTCTTCAGGAGTACCAGGGCCGCGATGAGCAGCGCCCCGCCTAGAGGCCAGGGATAAAGCGCCATTCTTGGGCGAAATACCTGCTTTTCCTGCTCAATGGGTTCCAGGGTATCCAGTAATTTATAGATCTCCTCAAACTCCTTTGTATTTCGGGCGCGAAAGTAGCGCCCGCCGGTCTCCGCGGCAATGGCCTTCAAGGTTTTCTCGTCGAGATCGGCCGAGGGATTTACTTTGCGTGTCCCAAAAAAAGAACGGACCATCATCTCATCGGCTCCGATCCCGACCGTGTAAATCTTCAAACCTTCCGCTTTTGCCAAGGCCGCTGCCTTGATGGGTGTTACTTCACCCGCGGTATTCGCCCCGTCCGTCAGAAGTATGAGGACCTGGTCTGCAGTCTTGTTCTTTTTTAATCGTTTTACCGCCAGTCCTATGGCATCTCCGATGGCGGTTTCCTGTCCTGCGAGCCCAACGACGGCTTCCTGCAGCAGAGTTCGTACTGTTTTTCGGTCAAAGGTCAGGGGGGTCTGTAGATAGGCCTGTTTTCCGAAGAGGATCAGGCCGAGACGATCTCCCACGCGGCGTTCGATAAAGGCACCTGCCACGGCTTGCGTTGCAATAAGACGGTTGACCATCCGGCCATTCATCTCGAAATCTTCCGCCATCATACTTCCTGAGAGGTCCACCGCTAATATTAAGTTCCGCCCGCTGATTGGCAGGACAAGAGGCTCTCCTCGCCACTGAGGACGGGCGGCGGCTGTGACGAGCAGCAACCAGGCCAGGAAGGCGAACCATAAGATGCGGCGACCCATTTTGAACTCTGCTGAGCCGGACCGAGCCTCCACGAAGGCCTCCATGAAAGGAACGTGAAGCGCGGCCTCTTGTGAAGGGGCAGCCGCAGGCAGAAAACGTCGAAAAAGCCAGGGCAGGGGGATGAAGAGAAAAAGCCAGGGCCATCCAAAATGGATCATCTTGACCCCCCGCGCGGCAGACTTCCAAGCGGCGGCAAGGCCGTGATCCAGTCTTTGCAGAGATTCAGTAAGCCTAAGCCATCAATCTCGGCTTTTGCCTGATAGGGGGCGGTGATCAGGCTGCGCCCGAGGCTCTTACTAAAACGGCCATGCCCTTTTTCTTCCTCGAAATGCTGATCAAGGAAGTGGAGCCAGGCTTCTCCGGTGAGTCCGGCCACATCGAAGCGGGGATAATAGCTCAGGCAGATGCGTCGCAATAAAACGGATAGCGCCTTGACCAGGTGATGCGCATCCTGAGCCTGGGTAAAAGTGGTAGATAACAACTCCAATTCTTTTAAGGCGGCCACCCTGACCCGGCGGGCCTTTTTCATTTTCAGGAAGGCACGGAGGGCCAGAAAAAATAACAGGGCCAGGGTGATCAGTCCCCACCAGCCCGGGGCAGGCGGCCACCAGGAAACCGGATCGGGGAGGTGGATGTCACGCAACTGCAAAGCAGAGCCTTCTCCCATTATGCGGCCCCTTTTTGGGGTTGAAGCCCGAGCCCATTTAGTAAGGTAAGTAGTAAATTTCCTGAGGTGGTGCAGGGCAGAAAATGAATCCCATTATGAATGCAAAAATGCTTTAATTCCATTTGACGTTCATGAAACCTGGAGTGATAGGCCTGACGGCGCGCGGGATCTGCTGTATCCAGGGTCACCTCATTTGACCCGTCGGAGATACGGTATATTCCCGCCGGCGGCAGGGTCTTTTCCAGGGGATCATGGATAAATAACATCACCACATCGTTATGACGGGCCAGTTGCGCCAGGTGGGATTCACACGCTGTCCCGATCGCCCTGAAATCACTGATTAAGAAAACCAGGCTGCCGGGGCGTGCCACACGGCGGAGTCGGATGAGGGCCGCAAGCGCCGCCGCTTCTCTGCTGTTTCCGGAGGGTGTTTCCTTCCAGGCCGGGTGTTCCACCATACGTCGAATGAAATGAAGCACGCCCTTTTTCCCGCGTTGAGGCCGGACTTCTTCATGTCGGTTTTCAGAGAAGGCCAGGCCGCCGAGGCGGTCCCCATGGTGGAAGGCGCTCCATGCAAGCAGGGCCGCCGTACGTGCTGCCATGACCGATTTAAAGAGGCCCCGCGTCGCAAAAAACATTGGGGCACGAAAATCCACCCAGAGCAAAACGGAGCGTTCCCGCTCTTCACGGAATAACTTGGTATGCGTCTTGCCGGTGCGGGCGGTGACACGCCAATCAATCGTCCGGATATCATCTCCAGGCTGGTAGGGGCGCACTTCATCGAAGGCCATCCCCAGCCCTTTAAAAGGAGAGAGATAATGTCCTCCTTGCACGGAACGAATTTTGACCGCCCTTAAAGAGAGACTCTCCGCTTGACGATGAAGAGAAATCAAGCCTGCCTTGGTAATACGAACCGGACTTTCGTCTTGTTTGGAGACATTGAGGATCGGAGAGGGAGGGAGACCTTTTTTCTGTAAGCTGAATTGTTTTAATCTGAATGGCATGGTTACACTGGCGCTTAGGGCCTGTCCCAAAATAGCATGCGCGATTGGGAGTCCCAGCTTTGAGTCCGAGGCAAGGCGTGACGAGGGAGCTTAGCCCCAGCTATGTGACTAAGGAACAACGCAGCCTCGGGCCAAAGCTGGGACTCCCCGAAGGGCCGGGACCCTTTTTGGCTGCGTCTGCGTCGCTCACTCTTCGCTCCTTGTCTCGCTCAAAAATTGTCTCCGGCCAATCACGCATGTTATTTTGGGACAGACCCTTATGGGACCGCGATCCGTGAAAGAAGTTCCTCCACAAAACGATCGGGTGTGACTCCGTCTGCCTCAGCCTCATAACTCAACAAAACGCGGTGCCGCAGCACATCAAAGGCCATGGCCTGAACGTCTTCCGGCGTGACATAATCACGTTTTTCCAGCCAGGCGTGGGCACGGGCACAACGATCAAGCGCAATGGTGGCGCGAGGACTGGCCCCGTATTGGACCCACTTTGCCAATGATTCATCATAAATGGCGGGTTTGCGGGTTGCAATGACAATTTGGAGCAGATAGGCCTCGATATTCTTTGCCATATGGAGGTCCAGGATCTCATCACGCGCACCGAAGATTGCATCCTGAGATAAAGGAGAAAAAGCCCCCTCCGCTTCTGTTGATCGCCGTGCTTCGCTCCGGGCTAGATGAAGAATTGCCTGCTCCGCCTCTTCATCGGGGTAGTCGATCCGAACATGCATCAGGAAGCGGTCGAGTTGGGCCTCCGGCAGGGGATAGGTTCCTTCTTGCTCAATCGGATTCTGAGTCGCCATCACGAGGAAGAGGTCCGGCAAGGCATAGGTGACGGATCCCACCGTGATCTGACGTTCTGCCATTGCCTCCAGCAAGGCGGATTGTACCTTCGCCGGGGCGCGGTTGATCTCATCCGCAAGAATCAGATTGTGAAAGAGCGGCCCCCGCTGAAACTTAAAGGAGCCATCCTGAGGCCGAAAGATCTCTGTCCCGGTTAAATCTGCAGGCAAGAGATCCGGGGTGAACTGAATTCGGTGAAAATCGCCCTCGACTCCCTCACCTAGAACCTTAATTGCACGGGTCTTGGCCAGGCCGGGTGCCCCCTCTACGAGGAGGTGTCCATCGGCCAGGAGAGCAATGAGAAGCCGATTGACCAGGATGGGTTGTCCGATAATCTGCTTGCTGAGATGTTGATGCAGTTGATGAAGTGCTTCCTGATGAGACATGGTACCTCTATTATGACTCTCCTTTTAATTTCTACGTTAGACTTGTAATTTAATAGAATCAAGCATCATTTGGCAAGGCGAATATTTTTGGGGGCCATTAATGAACAGGATCGAATACCTCCGTTCGCCCTCATGTTTTCTTGCCTTGTCTTTCAGGCGAACTTATGCGGTTTATCCCAAGATCCAAATTTTAGATCTCGAAAAGAGGCTTTTCCTTGACAACAATCGCTTAGCTGGTAAGCCCTACTAGGGCCATATTTTATTTTCCCACTCATGTTAAGGATACTGCGATGCCCTGGTTCAAATCTCTAAGACTGTACAATGCCAATCGTCAAAAGCAGGAAAATAAACTGACGGGCCAGGATTTAAGCAAAATTGAGACCCACGAATGGCATCTCTGGATTTTGGCCTTTGCCCTCATCCTGGAAATTGGAAGTGTTTCTGCGGGAACCTATGTTCTCATTCTGAATGAAAGCGGCCCTGGATCCAAGCGGAACACGCACGGCGACCAGGGCCTTAATCGGAATGGTCATCCTCATCGTTCTCTTCTGCGCTTACGTCGTCCATACACGGATCACCTTTGGAAACATCAGGGCTGTCCTCCAGGAACAGGCCTTCCGTGATCCCCTCACGGACCTCTATAATCGCCAATATTTCAATCGTCGAATCGGAGAAGAAATTGCCCGCGCGAATCGAAACAAGTCGAACCTTGGTCTTCTCCTTTGCGATCTCGACCATTTTAAAAAGGTCAATGATTCCAAGGGCCATCAAGCCGGAGATGATATCCTGAGGGAGGTGGCCAGGGTGTTCAAGAATTCCACCCGGGGAACGGATTTGGTTTTTCGCTGGGGAGGGGATGAAATTGTGGTCATCCTGGCAAATGCAACTCGGGAGGGAATCCTGATCACCTCTGAGCGCATCCGGAAGGGAATACAAAACATAGGAAAAAAGATAGACTTGAATCTGGATATTAGCATCGGGGTGGCTATTCACCCTGAACATGTAACGAATGAAGATGAACTCATCTGCCTTGCGGATCGGGCCCTCTATATTGCCAAAAAGGGAGGGGATAAGATCCACATCGGGGAGGAAGAGTATGAACTTAATGAGGATGCAATTGATGTTGTTTTCCAACCCATTGTGAATACGAAAACAAACGAGATTCTGGGTCATGAAGCCCTGGGCCGTGACCCCAGGGGCAAGCAGAGCATACAAGAGATATTCAAAAAATATCATGCCATCGGAAAACTGAGAGAGTTGAAGTGTCTCTGCTTCTTGAAACAGCTCAAGCAGGCTGAAGAGGTTGGATTGAAAAAAGTGTTTGTCAATGTTGAGTTTGATATGCTCAGCCACCTTGAACCGACCCCAAAACCTCCGGGGATGGAAGTCATCCTGGAGATCTCGGAGAGCGAGGCCATTTATGATGTCGAATTCAGCCTCGAAATTGCACGAAAATGGCGTGCCTTGGGTTATAAGTTTGCCATTGATGACTTTGGGGCTGGTTTTATCTCCTTGCCTTTCATTGCTCAGTTTACGCCGGACTATATAAAAATAGATCGATCGACCATGCTGCAAAGCGTACACTCCGAAAAGTTTAGATCTTTTTTAAAAGATTTATTGGTCGCGATCCGAAACTACACACGGGAGGAGATTATTGCCGAAGGGGTTGAAACGGAGAAGGAGTTGAAAGCCGTGAAAGAGATGGACATCTCCATGGTTCAGGGCTTTCTTCTGGGTAAGCCCGTGAGTCTGGGAAAGATGGGCAACAAGGACAAGGTTTTGCAGATCTCAGGGAAGTAAGGGAAGCTCTGAATAAGTCATGAATTGTTTCTTCAGGGCAAAAATGTCCCGCTTCTGCGTTGCAGATCTTGAACACGCACAGCGAGCGCACTATGTTAGCGAGTGAATAAGGATAAAGAGTATTTCTTCATTTCGGGTCGAAGAATCCACCCTTCTGGGGTGTGGTTCTTCTAAATAGCGGGCTATGGCTTCGCGAGAACCATCCTCTGCGATTTGCGCCTTGAATAGAAACATTTTATCTCCTGAAAAACTCAACACAGACTTAATCAGAGCTTCCTAAGCAAGGATCATTAATGATTTTACAAAAAGTGAAAGTATGAAAAAAGAAGGGTCCGTAGAGGAATGCTACGCCTATGCTCGCCTTGCACTGCCTCTGATGTCTGAGAATGGTGTTCCCGTCACGCCTCGGAATTATGCGGTATGGTATGAATATGTTTCCGGCAATGGCGAGGTACGCGAAACCATTGACGCGATTCTCAAGAAGGGAGAAAAGTTTCCACAGGAAAGAAACGCAGTGCTTTATCAGCGTTTTTGCTCCGAAAAGGGCGAGACTGAACTCAGGAATTTTCAGGAAGATATACAGCAAGTCTTAGTCTCCGTTCTCTCAGAGGTCGCAACACTGTCCGGACAATCGGAAAAGTACGAGTCCTCCATTTCAAAGTCTGTCCAACAATTGTCGGATGGCGCATCCGTCGAAGAGATAAAGACTGTTGTCAGCAAAATCATCGTCGAATCAAAATCCATCGGGACCTATGGAAAAAAATTACAGACCAAGTTAAAGGAATCAAAGGAAGCACTAAAGACCCTTCAGGATGAATTAGACCATTCAAAGGCCGAGGCGGCTGTGGATTTTCTAACGGGATTGGCCAACCGAAAAGCCTTCGACGAAACACTGATGATTTGCACAAACGAGGCTGCAAAAATGAACATGATTTATGCTTATTACTCTTCGATATAGACCACTTTAAGAGATTTAACGATACCTATGGACACATTACCGGAGATGAAGTCCTGAGATTTGTTGGGAGAAAGATTAAAGAGAAAGTGAGGGGTACGGATTTCTTAGCACGCTATGGCGGAGAGGAGTTCACCGTGATACTTCCAAAAACCCCGCTCGCCGGAGCCAGGATTGTTGCGGAAAGTATCAGAGCTTTTTTTTCTGAAACAAAACTTAAATCAGTTGCAACATCAAAACCTCTTGGAACGTTAACGGTCTCAATCGGCGCAGCATGTTACCGGTCGGGCGAATCTATGGAGGACTTTATCCAACGGTCTGATAAAGCGCTCTACTTTGCAAAAAACGCGGGAAAAAATCGAGTGGCAACAGAGAACGACTTGGCTCGTCCGGAGCTTGCTGCCCAAAACATGCAGAATTGAGCGCACCCAAGAGCCTGTTTGAGAAATAAAGAATCTCCTTCCGTGATGGAAAGTAGGCTTATTTTCTCAGGAAATAAGCGCTGAATTGTGGAGCTATTTGCCTTAAGTCATCTCTTAACTTGTCTCTATTCTCGATTCAGCTCGCGATAATGCCATTTATTTGACCGGCATCTCTTATTCCCTCCGCGGAAAAATAAACCCAGACTTCATCAGATCTTTCCCTTCAAAAAAACTTAAAATAATGTTTGACGAGGGTATTTACAAGGAGCCTGAGAGAACTTGACAAATATACAATAAATGATGTAAGTTGACTTCCTATTTAATGAGACTGAATATCATACTCAATCATATGTGTAGCGTTTCCAGTTGGTCCAGGAAAGAGAAAATACCATGTCTTTTTATGTGAGAGATCGATTCCTGCGGTGCTTGGGTTTCCGCGTTTTTCTTGCCAGAGGGTTCATCTCCTTGAGCCTTTTTATGATTTTTATCTCGCCTGTCCATGCGAATCCTCTTGAGCGTTCAACCGAAATCCAGTCAGAGGTCAACAAGGCGGCCGCACAATCACAGGTGAAGGTTGACCGGCTTTCAGAGGAGACGGCGCGGCTCTTGAGTGAATATCGGGAAGTGCTGCGCCAGGGAGACAGTCTTCAGACCTATAATGACCAGCTTGAGCGCTTGCTCCAGTCTCAGGGAGCAGAAAAGGTTTCTTTGGAGGCGCAGCTTCGGGAGATTGAGGTGACACACCGCGAGATAGTCCCTCTGATCTTGAGGATGGTCGAAAGCCTGGATCAATTTGTCACCTTGGATCGTCCTTTTTTACAAGAGGAACGTCGCGCGCGCGTAGTGGAACTTCGCGAATTAATGGATCGGGCGGATGTGACAAATGCTGAGAAATACCGTCGCGTAATGGAAGCCTACCAGATCGAGACTGAATATGGGCGAACCATCGAAAGCTATGAGGGGACGCTCGGTGAAAATGGGAAAGGCCGAACGGTTCATTTTCTCCGCATGGGCCGGGTTTCACTGGTTTATCTGACGCTTGACGGTGAGGAAACCGGCTACTGGGACCAGGGACAGAGACGCTGGGTTGCACTTCCGGAGGGGGACCGTTCATCCGTGATGCGCGGCATCCGGATCGCGCGAAAAGAGATCCCTGCAGACCTCATCAGGCTTCCGATCGCCGCGCCGGGGGGTGCCGAATGAAAAGAAGTCTCGTGTTGCTGATATTAACCCTGCTCTTCTCTTCTGCCATCGGGCATGCCGCAGACCCGCCCGCATCCCTCGATGAATTGCTCGAGCGGGTTCGTAACGAGCGCGAGAACGCGATAAAAGCGAATGCCGGTCGGGAGGCACAATTCCTGACCGAAAGGAATGCGCAAGGCCGTCTCCTGGAGGAGGTCAAGGCAGGACTTGTCTTGGAAGAGGAGAGAAGTCAGAGGCTCAAAAAGCAGTTTGAGAAAAATGAAAAGATACTTGCATCGTTTGAAACCCGACTCGATAAAGAGACGGGTTTCCTGGGAGAGTTATTTGGCGTCGTTCGGCAACATGCGAGAGAGGCGGAGGGGCTTTTTGGTTCGTCCCTGGTCTCCACGCAACGGCCCGGCCGACGTGAATTTGTCGGGCTTCTGGCCAAGCGCAAAGCCCTTCCGACGATCAAGGAGATGGAACGGCTTTGGTTTCTCTTGCAGGATGAGATGACGGAGTCGGGCAAGGTGGTCCGGTTTTCGGCCTCAGTGGTTTCGCCTGAAGGCAAAGAAAGGGAGCGATGGGTGACACGGGTGGGTGTTTTTAACGTCGTCTCCGAAGGGAAGTTCCTGCATTACCTTCCTGAAACCAGAAAGCTGGTAGAACTGAACCGTCAACCGAGCAAGCGGTTCCAGGAGATGGCATGGGCGCTTGAGGAGGCCAGGGATGGGGTTGTCCCGATGGCGATCGACCCCTCCCGGGGAGCACTCCTTTCTCTCCTTGTTCAGTCGCCCGATACCCTGGAGCGTGTTCAACAGGGTGGGGTCATTGGTTATTTTATCATTGCCATCGGCGGGATTGCGTTCTTGTTGGTCTGTGAGCGCTTTGCCTACCTGACCGTCGTCGGAAAGAGGATTGTGAAGCAATTAACAGAGGATCTTCCGGGGCTGAACAATGCCTTGGGGAGGATCATGCGTGTTTATACGGAGGACCCGGACCAGGATGTCGAGACACTGGAGCATCGATTGGATGAGGCGACACTGAAGGAGATTCCAAATCTTGAACGGGGACTGACCACAATCGCTATCCTTGCGGCGGTCGCGCCTCTCCTGGGCTTGCTTGGCACCGTGACCGGCATGATTGAAACCTTCCAATCGATTACGCTGTTTGGTGCCGGGGATCCAAAGCTGATGTCGGGCGGAATTTCTCAGGCTCTTGTGACGACGGAATTGGGTTTGGTTGTCGCGATACCGATCGTTTTGCTGCACAGCCTTCTTCATGGAAAAAGCAACCGCCTGGTCCAGATCCTTGATGAGCAAAGCGCGGGGATGGTAGCAAGGCTTTCAGAGAGGCATCATAGTGACAGCCTTGCGTGAATCCCTGGGAAAGATCTGGTTCTTCCTTGAAATGGGCGGCCCTGTTCTTGTGGGTATGTTTGTATTGTCGATCCTGCTCTGGATATTAATTTTAGAACGGTATTGGTTCATCTGTGTCACACATCGCAAAGGTCTCGACGGGATCGTCTTCGGATGGCGCAAGCGAAAAGAAACGACATCCTGGACTGCAAATCGGATTCGGGAAGCCTTGATTTCCGAATCCGCCTCGACGCTTCAGCAATCGCTCTTCCTGATTAAGACCCTGTGCGCAGTGCTCCCTCTTCTTGGCTTGTTGGGGACGGTGACCGGAATGATCCAGACCTTTGATGTGATGACCCGCTTTGGGACAGGCAATCTTCGCGGGATGGCGGGGGGGATCTCTGAGGCCCTGGTTACAACAATGGCAGGGCTTGTGACTGCTCTTTCCGGACTTTTTTTCAGTGCGGATCTCAGGCGTCGGGCGGCATCTGAAACAGAGAGGGTAGCAGAACTGTTAACCCAACATTAAGAGAAAAGTAAAAGCGTAGCAGAATGCGAAGACGGCATACAAGAACTCAGGGCGCGGCGGCAGACATCAACCTGACCCCTTTGATCGACATGGTCTTCATCCTGTTGATCTTTTTCATTGTGACCACCTCGTTTGTGAAGGAGGCGGGGATAGAGGTCAGCCGGCCCTCGGCGCATTCCGCTGAGCGCAAGTCGGAGGGAAACATCATGATCGCGATCTCCGAGAACGGGGAGGTCTGGATGGACAAGCGGCGGATCGGGATCGAAACCGTCCGTGCGAATGTTGAACGCATGCGTGTGGAGCATCCCGAGGGGGCGGTGATTGTCCTCGCCGATGAGGGCTCTAAAACAGGGCTGCTGGTCCGCGTGATCGATCAGGCCCGACTGGCGGGTGTGTCCAATGTTTCCATTGCAACACAGGAGCGTCGGAGATGAGATTTATTCCTCTTGTTGTTGTCGCCCTTGTCACCAACTTTCTCCTGTTTCTTCTGATGCATAATATGGTTGCGGCGGATGGACAGCGGATTGTCCGGGATGAAAACTTTCGAGGGATAGATTTTATCCGTATGAAGCGCCAGGTGGAAAGTCCGAAGTCCAAGTCGCGGACCGTGCCCGAACGACCTTCTCTCGCCAAGGCGACTCCACCCCCTGAGCGGATGAAGAGAATGGTGCTCACGAAGCCGGAAGTGGAACAGATCCAGCCCCCATTGCGTCCGATCCGGTCGGCAATGCGTTTGAGGGGTGGACCTTATCTGGGTCAGTTTGTTCCAGATCCTCTCCCGGTCGTGGAAGGTCCTGGTGATGTCGGGCTATCCGTGGCCCCAAATATCGGTCTGGGTATCATAGAAACGGATGTCATCCCCATGGTGAGGGTTCCGCCACGCTACCCCCGGCGCGCGATCCGTTCAAAGATCGAAGGGGTGGTGACGGTGGAATTTACCATCACGAGCGAGGGTTCCGTCATTGATCCCACCGTCGTCCAGGCTGTCCCGCCCTCCGTATTTAACCGCGCCGCACTCCAAGCCATACGAAGGTGGAAATTCAGGCCAAAGTTTATTGAAGGAAAGCCGGTACAGCGTCGTGCCATGCAGAATATTCGATTCAGTCTACAGAAATAATCAAGACCCAAGGGGACAGGTTGCATGAAAAAAGTTATATTTCTCCTCATGGTCCTGGTACTTTTCGGATGTGGGATTGCAGCGCCCCTGGACGCCAATGCAGAGAAAAAGGCGGTTCTCAGTCAACGAACCTACGAGCGTCTTATTGAGGTTCACCGCCTCATTGAAGACAGGCAGGTTGCAGAAGCCCTTCAGGCGCTTGATACTCTATTGTCGAAGCTTGAAGGGAAACCCTATGAGGCCTCTGTCGTTCATCAGACCTATGGATATGCCTATATTGGTATGGATGATTTTTCCAAGGCCATCCCCTCTTTTGAGGCGGCTCTCGCCCTGGATGCCCTTCCTGAAGGTCCCGCGCTCCGTATCCTCTACGATCTTGCCCAGCTCTATATCTCAGTAGAACGCTATGAACCGGGAGCGGAGGCCATAGAACGCTGGTTGCTTGAGACGCCGAACCCGACGCCGGAGGCGCATGCCCTTGCGGCGGGCGCGTATATTCCCCTCAATCGTTTTACCCGTGCCATCCCTCACCTGAGGGAGGCGATCATCCTTTCTCCGACGCCAAAAGAGGCATGGTACCAGTCGCTCCTGAGCCTGCATTATGAGTTGATGGAGTATCGGGAGTCGGCCCGGCTTCTGGAGACGATCATCCTCAAGTTCCCGGACAAATCGGTCTACTGGAGCCAATTGTCCAACCTTTATCTGACGCTTAAGGAAGATGCAAAGGGCTTGGCCATCCTTGAATTGGCCTACATGAAAGGTTTTCTTGAAGAGAAAGACCTTGTCCTGCTTGCCAGTCTCTACCAGTATCAAGAGGTCCCCCATAAGGCCGGGATTTTGCTGGAAAAGGGGATCAAGGAAGGATCTATTCAGTCTACAAAGAAGAACTGGGAAAAACTGTCGAATGCCTGGTTCCAGGCCAAAGAACTGGATCGTGCCGTCAGGGCCTTACAGTGGGCTGCGAAGTTGTCCGGTGACGGGAAACTGGATGTTCGAAGGGGAACGCTCCTGGTCGAATTGGAGCGCTGGGAAGAAGCGGTTCAGGCGCTGGAGGCAGGACTTGAAAAAGGCAAGATGGATGATCCCGGCCGTGCCCATCTTCTCCTGGGTATCGCCAGCAACGCACTTGGAGATCCAAAAAGGGCCATCACCTCTTTTAAGAAGGCCAAGGCCTCACCCGATACCCATCGCTCCGCGACCCAATGGCTGGCCTTTCTGCAGACCGAGATCCCATCCAAGTGAACAACCCTCGACGATAAGGTGAAGGGTTCAAGGCCTCCATTAAAATCAATTGATGTCATGCCGGACTTAGAGCCGGAATGACAAGTCGCAAAACGACAACATAAAACTTCTCTTGTCCTGAAGGCGAGTCCTGCCCATTATTCCCAAAAGATGGTTTCCATTCCGATAGAATTCCTAAAAAGAACTAAAGAATATGTTGACAATATTGCATGGAGTTTAGTAATATACATGATATTGAAAATGAGTCTCATGGTTATTGCTTGTTTTGGTTAAGGTCAGTAACTTCCGGTTAGGGACTTGCAATGGTTCATGTATAAAAAGGAGCGGAGTGCCATTTTGAAGGCCTTCATGGAGGTTGAACGGCACATTACCGCCGAAGAGCTCTATCGATACATGAAAGACCAAGGTTCATCGATCGGCTGGAACTTTATGGAAGCTGTGGTTCTTGTTCCGGGAAAAATATCCGGCCGATGAAATAAAGATAGTTTACCAAAGCGGCCAGAGATTCCTTGCGAACCAGCGCCCAAAACAACAGTTTTCACACTGGAAACCACAACAATCAATCATATGGGAGGTTCTGGAAGATGCAAAAAAGATGGATACTGGCTGTGTTAATTATTTTGATGACATCCTTCGTACAACGGGGGGGGTGAGGATGGCTTTTCCCGCCGAGGGGACGGACGATTTAGAGACAAAGATACTTGATAAGATATTGGTGATCGGCAATCCAAGCGAAGCCGAGGGAATGCCCGGTTCTGCCCATGTCGTTGTGAAAGAAGAAATCCGAAAACAAGCTTATGACGATATCAACCGCGTACTTCGCAAGGTCCCCGGGGTTTATGTGCGGGAAGAGGATGGTTTCGGGCTTTTTCCCAATATCAGTTTAAGAGGGGTCGATACGAGCCGCAGCGCCAAGGTCACGATTATGGAAGACGGTATTTTGATGGCCCCCGCGCCTTATTCTGCGCCATCGGCCTATTATTCGCCGACGGTGGGACGAATGAGCGGTTTAGAAGTTCTAAAGGGTTCGAGCCAAATCAAGTACGGCCCGCATATTACAGGTGGGGTGATCAACTACCTTTCCACGCCGATTCCCAACAAGAAAACGGTTTATCTCAAGTCAATGTACGGCAGTTTTAACGAGTTGCGCACCCACGCCTATGTCGGAAACACCATTGACACGAAGGTCGGGCGGTTCGGATTTCTGCTGGAAGGCTATACGCGAAAGAACGATGGGTTCAAGCGGATCGACAGGACTCCCGATTTTCGTGACAGCGACGATACCGGCTTTACAAAGACCGAACCCATGATCAAGGTATCCTGGGAACCGAAGACCGCGATCTATCAGCATTTGGAGTTGAAATATGGTCAGACCAAACTGGATGCGAATGAAACCTATCTTGGTTTGAGCGAAGCCGACTTCAACGCAAACCCCACTCGGCGTTACGCCGCTTCGCGCTTCGATAATATGGATGCCATGCAGAAGCGCACTTCCCTGCGTTATGCGGTTAGTCCGACGGATGATCTGGATATCATCACGACACTTTATTACAATACATTCGACCGCAATTGGTACAAACTGAATGATTTGAGGGCATTGCCCGTTTTGCCCGTTTCCGTGAATATGTCGCTTTCAGAGGCCCTGGCGGGCGGTGGCGGCGGTGAGGGGCTTGCCTGTCTCAAGGGTGCGGGGGTATGTACCTTGCGTGTCCGCGCGAACAATCGTTCGTATAAAGCAAAAGGCGCTGAGACCGTCACTTACTATCGTTTTGGATCAGAGGTGTGGCACGAAGTTTCCTTTGGCATCCGTTATCATATGGATGAAGTGCGGCGTTTTCAGTGGAACGACCTGTATGCGCAATCCGCTAACGGCACGATTTCCGGTCTCACGCCAGGCACGCCAGGTGACGCCGGAGACCGCCTTCAAGAAACGGACGCACTGGCCTTTTATCTTCAGGATACGATTGAGGCCGGCCCGTGGACCTTTATCCCGGGCATCCGCTACGAGCGTTTGGACCAAACTTCGGAAGATCCGAAAGGCACATTGCAAGGTGCGGGCGGGACGAAGGGAAGAGATGGCGAAAACAGCCTTGATATGGTGGGCGGAGGTCTGGGCGTCTCCTATCGTGTGAATGAGGCATGGACCACGTTCGGCGGCGTGCATCGCGGTTTTTCACCACCCAGTCCTAGAGGGACGCGAAGCGGTCTCGATGAAGAAACCAGCCTTGCTTTTGAAACAGGTGCGCGATACAGGAACCGCAGACAAGCGCTCGCCGTCGAAGCGGTGCTTTTTTATACCCAGTTTAAAGATCTGGTTGTCACGGATAATGTCGGCGGGACGGGCAGCGGCGACGATGAAAATTTTGGCGAAGTCGATAGCTACGGGCTTGAATTTTCGTCGCAGATTGACCCAGGGATCGCGAATCGGTGGAAAGTCCGCAATCCCTGGTACTTGACCTTGACCTATACAAATGCGGAACAGCAGAATGACGCGAGATCGACTGACGCCGAGTCGATCTTCAGCTTTGGGAAAAAAGGCAACAAGGTGACCTATGTACCGGAATGGGTGATCAGCGTCGGAACGGGTGTGGAAACAGAGCGATGGGGGGGCTTTATTTCGGGAACCTACGTGGATGAGACCTTCTCCAGCGCCGATAACAGCAGTCTCCAAGTCAACGGTGACGGCGATCCAGATGCCCGTTTTGGAAAAACGGACAGCTACTTTGTGGCTGATTTGACGGGCTTTTACCGCATCAGCGAAGAAGTGAAGCTCTTCGGCGGTGTACAAAACCTCTTCGACGAGGAATACATTGTGTCGCGTCAACCGCACGGACCGCGTCCCGGAATGCCGCTATTCGGCTATGTGGGGATTGAACTGTCGATGTAGCGTTTTCTTAAAGAAGATGCAAGAATATTTAGAACGTGTGTAAGGACCCAAATGTTTCTGTACCAGCTGTTGGAGCAGGGCGGCCCGGTGATGTATGTATTGCTGGCCGGGTCCACCCTGAAGGCCTATACCGTCGTGGATTGGGCGGACGCTGGGATTTCGAGGCCGATCATGCCTTGTACCTGAAGATCGACAACGCCCTGGATAAAAGCGATCTCCTGTCGCGGCGCCCCTTTGGCGACCGCCCGGGAAAGCCCAGAACCTTCGGCCTGGGCTATAAATATTCTTTCTAGTTGCCTGACAGAGAAATAGGGTCGTTTTTCGCTTTTTTCACCGCCTGGCCGGACCCGTACCGAAAGCTCTACAAAGAGATTCTTTGTTCGTTCAATGGCATATCTTGGGTCTCCTTGCCTCTCTTAATCAATAGGGTGTATAACCAGTCTTAATCCTTCCAGTCTATTTTACCGATTCAGAAGGTCTTATTTTGAAAAAAGGACAGAAACTTCTCAAGTCAAAAATGTTCTGGATCGGGATTCTTTATTTCGCAGAGGGATTTCCTCTCGGTGTTTTCTATGACCTGTTTCCGGTCCATTTCAGGCAGCAGGGGGTTGAACTCTGGAAGATCGGTTTCATGAGTCTACTGGGTCTGGCTTGGACCCTGAAGTTTCTCTGGGCACCTGCGATCGACCACTACCGTCATCACAGGCGGTGGATGTTTATCTCCGACATCCTGATGGGTGTTGTGATTCTCTTTTTTTCCTTGAAACTCGGTTTTGGTCCCTGGGCCTGGATTGCTGTGGGTTGTTTTACCCTACTGTCTGCAACCAATGATATTGCCATTGATGGATATACCATCGAACTTCTGGACAAAAAAGAGTTGGGCCTGGCCAATGGACTCCGGATCGGATTTTACCGTGTGGGCATGCTCGCCTCCGGTTTTGTTCTGATTCTCAGTGACTATGCCGGTTGGTCGGGGGCCTACATGGCCGCTGCGGGTATCTTGTGTCTGTCGGGGTTTTTCTGCCTGAATGCCCCCAAGGAGAAGGCCTATGCGCACAAGGAAGGTCCCTCCCTGCTCGGGGAGTTGAGGAGGCTCATTCACCGCCCTCGCACCTTTGGCATTGTGGTCCTGTTTTTTCTGGGAACATTGTGGCTGATCAATAACGCGACCCACTGGTCGGACACGACCCCTTCTTTCTGGCCGATTTCTCTGGGGGTTGCCGCACTCGTGATGGGGGCAAGCATCGGCCTTGGCTCAAAGGCGCTCTCCTCCGGCAATGGGAACAATTTGTCCAAAGTGGCGGAGGGACCGATGTTCGGAACCCTGATGGCGATGCTTCAACGGCCCTATATTATCCCGGTGATCGTCTTTATATTGACCTTCAAACTTGCAGACAGCTCCATGGGCTTCATGGTAAAACCGTTCTGGGTCGATGTCGGATTCAGTGCCACGGAGATCGGTCTTGTTTCAGTGAACATCGGCCTGATCCTCTCTATTGCCGGCGGCGTTGCGGGGGGGTGGATCACGGACCGAACCAGTATTTTTAAAGCCTTATGGACACTTGGATTATTTCAGGCGGTTTCCAACCTGGGATATGCAATGGCGGCATATGTGCTTCCCGTCGTTGAGGCCGGGACGATCATCTCCTTGGAGCACAAGGCCTTGATCTACTCTGCCAGCGCCGTCGAATCATTTACCGGGGGCCTGGGAACGGCTGCTTTTCTAGCCTTCTTGATGGCGATCGTGAATAAGAAGCATTCCGCGACAGAATACGCGCTGCTTTCCTCTGTGTTTGCCCTCAGCCGTTCATTGGCCGGATGGGCGGGCGGTTTCGGCGCCCAAAATATGGGCTATGCCCCGTACTTTTTGCTGACCTTTTTCCTGGCCTTTCCCGCCTATGGTTTTCTCCCTTATGTTAAAAAAATGCTCCACTATGCGGAATCTCAGGAGGAGTGGGATCAAGTGTAGATGGATGACTGATCATGAACGGTTATCTGATTGCCAAAGTGCGTAGCCTGTTCACCGCGGCAGCCCATTCAAATCTTCGAAAACGGACCAGGTCCCCGTAGGGGGCCGATGCCACGCGGTCCAGGCCTTTCTCCTGAATGTCTTCCATGATCAGTTCCACGATATCCAACAGTGTCCGGTGTCCGTTGACGTAGTGTGATTTGGCATAGGCCATGGCATGGGCGATTGCCCGGACCTGGCTCTTTTCGACAATCTGTTCTACCGAGGACAAGTCGATTCGTTCCGAGCCGAAGGCGATGGTCTCGGCGTCAGGGGCCTTTAGGCGGATTCCACGCGATCCTCTTCTGGGATCGAGGCTGTGCGGTAAGGGAATCCGATGACGGATATTCCCGAAAGAGGGGCCCCCTTCGCGCGTTCTTTCGTCGGCATACTTCCTGGCAATCTCCCGCGCTCGCTCGGTCACATCCTGGGGACGGAAATTCTCCAGGGCGATGACCGTGTCGGCGGTTTCAAAATAATCGCCGCTTCCACCGATGACCAAGACGGTGGAAATGCCGTGGTCGGTATAGAGCTGGCGGACCTTGTCAATAAATGGGGTGATGGGTTCTCGCTCTTTCGCGATCAATTCTTGCATGCGGTGATCCCGGATCATGAAATTTGTCGCGGTCGTATCCTCATCAATCAGAAGGCATTTTGCCTTCATCTCCAGGGCCTCAATGATGTTGGCCGCCTGGGAGGTACTTCCACTGGCATTTTCTGTCGAGAATGCCGTTGTGGAGCGTTTTTGGGGAAGGTTGTTGATGAAAGGGGAGATATCGACCCCGACCACGCGCCTTCCGTCTTCTGCACGGATCTTGACCGCGTCGGGATCTGTGATGACAAATTCCCGCCCGTCCCCCGGGATATGATTGTAGACGCCCCGCTCGATTGCTCTCAGGAGGGTAGATTTTCCATGGTATCCACCGCCGACAATCAGGGTCACCCCGTGTGGGATCCCCATGCCATGAATCGGTCCGAGATTGGGGCGGTGAAAGATCACTCGGAAGGCGGCGGGAGATTGAAAGAGAACGGCCTCTGCTGACAGGGGACGGGAGTCGATACCGCTTGATCTGGGAAGGAGAGCGCCATCGGCCACAAAGGCGATGAGTTTCCGGTCTTGTAATTCCGCACGGATGGCATCGGCATCTTCGACCGTTTCAACAATAGTCTGGATGGCGGCACGGTCTAGTCGATGAAACTTGAGGGTTCTTTCGACAAGGACCGGAAGGTCTTCACAGAGCACTTCGACGGCTTGATGGCCCGAAATGCCCCGGCCTTGGGCCGGAAGGCCAACGAAGCATCGTAACTCGACCTGCTGATCATTCACAAAGGCCGATGTCCGTTCGAGAACCTCCTGCCCCGGTCGGTCAATGGAGATGATCCCGCTGTTACCGGTTCCCCTGCGTCGGCTTTTTTCCCGTGCCTGCCGGTCAAACTGGCGGGTGATGAAGTCTGCCAGGGCCGTCCTTCTGCTCCGGCTTCGATAGAGTTGTTCCGGAAAACTGGCGATCGATTGCGGGATTTGAATCCGAACCCGGCTGGGCGCTGCAAAGGGGTCCCCCTGGACGTGATCAATGATGAAGGTATAGTCAGGGAAGGTATAGCTTCCTTTGATTTGTTTATAAGCCTTATACCCCCGCCCGTCTAAACGGAGCAATTTGTCCTGAAGGTCCTGTTGTGTTTGTATCATAGCATTCATTTTAGCCCTATTCGGTTTAAATGTATAGAAAGGTTAGGAAAATACAGGGGAATTTGACACCTTTAATGGCTGATGATAAAATCACCCCTCTTCATTACTGAAGCCCCTTTTTGAAAGGAGATCCCACGAACGATCGATTCTTAAAGGCCTGCCGGCGTGAGCCGGTGGACGCAACGCCGGTGTGGTTCATGCGCCAGGCGGGCCGTTATATGAAGGCCTTCCGGGACATTCGGGCGAAGCATTCCCTTCTCACCGTCTGCAAGACCCCGGAACTGGCCGCGGAAGTGACGATGCAACCGATTGAGCGTTTCAATTTCGATGCCGCCATTATTTTTGCCGATATCCTTCTGCCGCTTGAGCCGATGGGCCTCAATCTGGAGTTTGTGAAAGGAGAAGGTCCTGTCATTTATAATCCGATCCGGGATAAGGCGGGGGTGGAGGCGCTTCGGCCTGTGACGCCTGAGGAGGATCTTGGTTATGTGATGGAGGCGCTCCGGACGGTTCGGAAGGAATTAAAGGTTCCCTTGATTGGTTTTGCGGGTGCTCCCTTTACACTGGCCAGTTATATGATTGAAGGAAGTTCCTCACGGAACTACCTTCTTGCCAAGACGATGATGTACAGTGAGCCCGATCTCTGGGATGTTCTCATGAAAAAACTGACCCGGGTTCTTATTGATTATCTCTCTGCCCAGGTTGCCGCCGGGGCGCAGGTTCTTCAGATCTTTGATAGCTGGATCGGCGCCCTCTCGCCCGAAGATTATCGGCACAGTGTTTTTCCCCATATGAGGCAACTTTTTTCAGAATTGAAAAAACTGGAGGTGCCTCTCATTCATTTCGGGACAGGGACCTCGATGCTCCTTGAATTACAAAAGGAAGCGGGGGGAGACGTAATCGGTTTGGATTGGCGGATCAACCTGGATGAAGGATGGCGGCGGTTGGGAAACGATGTTGCGGTCCAGGGAAATCTCGACCCGGTGCTTCTCTTCAGTCCGATCCCCGAAATCGAAAAACGGGTTGACGATATTCTTCGCCGTGCAGGAAACCGCCCCGGCCACATCTTCAACCTGGGCCACGGCATCCTCCCGGAGACCCCCATAGAACATGTCGAGGCCGTAATAGAAATGGTCCACGAAAAAAGCGCAAAAATCCTAAGCAGCGGTACTTGATGCTGGTCTTTTACCCATCACTCGCAAGAGGTGGAAGGGCTCAGCTTGCCCAGATTTTCCTTCAAGGCAAGGTGCGAGGAGCGCAGAACAGGAGCGTAATGGTTTACGTGAGGATTCGGGCACCACAGCAACGTAGCCATGGAGAAAAAGATGGGTGAGATGAGCCCTTCCAGGGTGGGGGTGCTTTTGATGGCCCATGGCAGTCCAAATGCACTCTCCGACATCGAGCCCTTCCTCACCCACATCATGAAAGACCGGAAACCCTCTCCCGAAGTGATGGCAGAAATCAAGGAACGGTATCGCCTGATCGGCGGGAAATCTCCTCTCCTGGAAATTACGCAGCAGCAGGCGAAAGGGCTTGAAGCCTTGCTTAATGAGGGAGTTGGCCACCGATTCAAAGTCTACATCGGCATGCGGCACTGGGACCCTTTTATCAAAGACACGGTAAAGGAAATCATCTCGGACAGGGCCGACCTTCTGATTGCCGTGAGCCTTGCCCCGCAATATTCGAAACTGAGTGTTGGCGCGTATATCCAAACACTGAAGCAGGCACTCTCAGAATCCGGAAGCCAACTCCCAATGGTGCCTGTTCAAAGCTGGTGCGACCAGCCTCTCCTACTTGATGCCTTTGCGGGAAAATTGAAAGAGGCCCTTGATGCTTACTCAGAAGAGACCCGCCCTTCTGTTCAGCTTCTTTTCACGGCCCATTCTCTTCCGGAGCATATCCTGAAGGAGGGCGATCCTTATCCTGATGAGGTAGGGGCGACGGTTTCCGGGATTGTCGCGCGGCTCTCTCCAAACCTTCCCAAGAAGCCTTGGAGCTTTGCCTATCAAAGTAAGGGATTGCGTCCGGGGAAGTGGCTCGGGCCGGAGGTGGAGGCCGTCATTTATGAGATGGCCGAAAAAAAAGAAAAGCATCTTCTCGTTGTCCCGATCGGATTTGTCTCCGATCATGTCGAGATCCTTTATGACATTGACATCCTTTATAAAGAAACAGCCGCAAAGGCAGGGATAGCACTGCGGCGCACCCGATCCTTGAACACCCATCCCCTCTTTATCCGTGCGCTTGCCGAGGTGGTCTTTTCCCATACCCAATGATCCAGACCATCATCGTCAAAGTAACGACGATTTTCCCTTCTTTTGAATCTGGTCCATCACATATAGAAAAAGTGTCATTCCCAAATAGCCTGCGCTGAGTAGGAAAGGAATTGTTGTATCGACCTGCCAGGGGAAGAAGAGCCGACCGTCCACGAAGGGAGAATGGATGATTCCGAAGAGGCTGAGGACACCGGCAATGCCAAAGAATATTCCAGCTCTCCTGAGTTTGTGATCAATGATCATGGACAGGCTTGATCCCCACAGAAGCGAAGAAATGATAAAACCATTGGCCACCAGAACGATCATGTTGAAGGTGACGGCCATCTCGCCATGGAGATCTGCGGGGCTTTTTCCAAGGTGGTTCAGAAGGGCATTGAGTTCGATCAATAACAGGGCGGCCACGGCAGGGAGGAAGGCGAAGGCCACGGCCTTATAGTGCTTTTTCGGGGTTTCCGAAAAGGCCTGGGACGTAATTTCGAGGCCGATAAAGATCAGGATGGGTGCCAGGGCTGCTTCAGGGATCAGATCAACCATGATGCCGAGATACCCGAAGATTCCTCCCAGGCCGATAAATAGGGCGGTCCAGAGGGTATAACCGGCGCGTCCTCCCATCTCCTTGTAGGCAGGATGCCCGATGTACGGGGTTGTCTGGACGACGCCGCCGCAGAGCCCTGTCAGGAGGGTCGAGAGTCCGCTGGTGAGCAGGATAGACCGCGTGTCGTAGTGGTCTCCGGCGGCGGCCGCGCTTTCGGAGACATCGATCCCCCCGATGATGACCACGATGGCAAAGGGAATGGTGAGCGGAAGGTAAGCCAGTGTGTAGGGAATCCCTTCTAGAAAATCAAGCGTCGGATAGGGAAAGGTAAACTGTATCCCCTGAAAGGATTGGGAGAGAGAGGGAAGGGAGGCGGCATCTCCGAAAAGATTTCCTGTGATGTAGTAGATGAGTGTGCCGAGAAGGGCCGCGCCAAACACGGCCGGGATACGAAAAGGAAAAGGAACCTTTCCGATGATACAGGTCAATATTACAATAAGAGAGATAAACCCGACCAGGGGGTTGTGGAAGATCTTGATCAGGGGAAGAAAGGCGATCAGGAGGAGAGCCACGCCGGCGATTGGCCCTAAAAGTCCCGCACGGGGGACTGCCCGCTGAAGGAGGGGGCCGAGGAAGGACCCTCCTGTCTTCACGAGACCGACGACGACGACGACGGCCGTTGAGATTTTCCAGGCCAGGACGGGATCTTTTGTTAATAAATAAGCGGGGCCGATGACCCCGAATAAAAAGGTGAAGAGAGAGGGGGTATCGATTCCGAGCGGCATCGCCGTGACATCCCGACGGCCGGTTTTTCGTGCCAGGCGAATGGCCATGATGGTGTAGACCAGGTCTCCGGCAAAGACGCCGATTGCGGAGCCGGGGATCATTCTGTAATAGACGAGTTCTCTGGGAAACTCAAAGACCTTGGTCAGAATCGTTGCCATGATGACCAGTTGGGTCATATTGTCGATGACGAGGCCAAAGAAGGCGTTGACATCTCCCGGTCCGAAGATGAGTGCGCGATCTGTTTTTTGCATACAAATTTCTCCCGCATTGCGCCAAGCGCATCGTTCCAATCGTTACAGCGGATGGATTATACAGTCTTCAATTTGGGACTACAATCCTGTATCCAAAAAATAAAATAAATTGATTTAGGTTTATGTTAAACTGCTAAACTGATGAGAAGATTTATCCCTTATATCCTTTTTCTGGTTGTTCTCTCCGCCTCGTTTACATTTGCAGCGGATGGACGCCATTCTGTCGTGGAGGCGGGTCCCTGTTGCGTAGCGATGAGAGCTGTCTTTTCGGAACCTGAGCGGATCACCCCATCAGTACAGCCGGCGGTGTTTGATTCCCGGATTCATTCCCCGCAGATTCAAGCGATTGCCGATGCCCCTGCCTTTGTGGTGAATATACGCCACGCGCCGCATCCGGATCATACGCGGATCGTCATTGATCTGAGCCGCCCGCTTTTATACGGCTTGGCATGGGTTTCGGAAACGACTCTTGCCGTTGATCTCTCGCCTGCAGTACTGGGGGTGACCCTTCAGGAAAAACGGATCTTATCCATCCAGGACAAGTTTCTGAAAAAAATTGAGATCAAAAAAGGGAAGCGGAATGAGATTATCCTGTTGATTGACTTTAAGTCTTCCGGTGAATACAAGGTCTTCACGCTTCCGAATCCAGACCGACTGGTGATTGATGTTTTTCTCCCCAAGCCTGAAGACGGCGTAGTGGCTGACCTTAAGCGCGGGGACTCAACAATTCTCATCCAGCCTCCCTTTGAGATCAAGACGATTGTCATCGATCCGGGACATGGGGGAAAAGATCCGGGTGCCTCGAGCCGACGCGGCCTGAGGGAGAAGGACATTGTCCTTGATGTCGCGCTCCGATTGAAGACGCTCTTGCAAAGAGAGCTCAAGAAAAAGGTTATCATGACGCGGAGTGAAGATGTCTTTGTTTCTTTGAAGGATCGGACGGAACTGGCCAATCGGAAAAAGGCGGACCTCTTTATCTCGATCCATGTTAATGCCGCTCCGAAGCAGCACGTGAAAGGGATTGAGATCTATCTCTTAGGCCGTGCGACAGATGAAGGCGCGATTGCGACGGCGGCGCGTGAAAATGCGACCTCTGAAGCAGCAGCGCTCAATTTTCAGGAACTCATTCTAAATGATCTTGAACGGGATTTTACCTCAAATGCATCACTTGAACTGGCGCACCATACGCAAGAAGCCTTGATCAAACACCTGATTCCCAGATATCCGACAACCGCCCTGGGTGTCAAACAGGCCCCCTTCTTTGTCCTCGCCCATACCGATATGCCGGCGATCCTGGCTGAGATCTCCTTCCTGAGCAACAAAATCGAAGAAAAACGGCTCCGGACAAAACGCTACCGGCAACAGGTTGCCGAAGCACTTTATAAAGGGATCAAAGCCTATATCCAGTCCCTGAAAACCGGATTCTGAGACCCTTAGATGTCCATTATCAAACTCATGATGGCCTATGATGGGATGAATTATCATGGCTGGCAGAAGCAGCCGAATCTAAAGACCATTCAGGGAAGCCTGGAGGCGGGTCTTCAAAAGATCACAGGGAACTCAACGCCGGTATATGGCGCCGGAAGGACAGACGCCGGGGTTCACGCCTTTGGCCAGGTCGCCCATTTCGAATCGACAGCCCCTTATGCCACAGTGAACTGGGTCCGTGCCCTTAATTCCGTCCTTCCGCAAGACATTGTCATTCATACTGCCGAGGAAGTTCCTGATTCGTTTCACGCGAGATTTTCGGCAAAAAGAAAAACCTATACCTACTACATTCACAATGGACAGAGGCGTTCTCCTCATCAACGCCGAGCGTCCTGGTTTGTCTCCACCCGTTTAAACCTCCATAAAATGCGCGCCGCTTCCAGGATCTTGTTGGGGGAACATGATTTTACCTCCTTTGCGGCTAAAAATGGGGAGGTGAAAGACTGCCGCCTTATTCTGGAGGAGATTCATATTCAAAAGCGGGGAGACCAGATCACGACGACCCTGAAAGCACACCGTTTCCTGAAATACATGGTTCGGAATATTGTCGGTTTTCTGGTCGGGGTGGGTAGGGGGCGGTTTTCTGTTGATGAGGTCACGACGGTCTTAAGATCCATGGACCGGGGAATGGCGGGCCTGACCGCCCCTCCACAGGGACTCTTCCTGGTTCAGGTAGAATATTAGGGTATGATTAAGATTGGGAGCCATCCCTTGTGATTCCTTTATTTTATGTTGAACCCCGCGGTGATATTTTGGTAGAGTGCTCCATAGTATAGGTCATCCTTTTTATTCTCCCAGGTCATTCTTCTTGAAGCAGCCCTTCCGAATTGTTCTGATTAAGCCCTCCCACTATGATGATAACGGCTATGTGATCCGCTGGCAGCTTTCATCTATTCCGAGCAATAGTCTTGCCTGCCTTTATGCGATTACGGAAAAGGTTTATGCCTCGGGAGACTTGGGCGACAATGTCGAAATCATCATTGATGTCTATGATGAGACCAACCAGAAGATTCCGGTTAAAAAAATCCTGAAGCAGTTCCGTTCACCCCATGCAAAGGGTGTGATCTGTATGGTGGGTGTACAGACAAATCAGTTTCCTCGGGCGGTGGATCTTTCACATCAATTTATGAAAGAAAAGCTGCCTGTCCTCATTGGCGGTTTTCATGTGAGTGGGTGTCTCTCCATGCTTGAGAAGATACCAGACGATCTGAACTCGGCAATGTCGGAGGGGATTACCCTGGTGGCTGGGGAGGTTGAAGAGACCTGGGGCGGTATTCTGAAGGATGTTATTCAGGATAAGCTCAAGCCCCTCTATGATTTTTTATCGGATCTTCCGAGTCTTCAGGAGCAGGCCGCGCCGATTCTCCCGGAAAAGGTGGTGTCGCGTTATGTCGGCGGATTGACCACTTTTGATGCCGGTCGCGGTTGTCCTTTTGCCTGTAGTTTCTGCACGATTATTAATGTGCAGGGTCAGAAGTCACGTTTTCGAACCGCAGACGACGTCGAAGAGATTGTCCGGAAAAACTGGGAAAACGGGATCAGGCGTTATTTTGTGACGGACGATGATTTTGCCCGAAACCGGAGCTGGGAATCAATCCTGGATCGGCTTATCTATCTCCGTGAAAATGAGGGGATCAAAATTTCCATGATTCTACAGGTCGATACGGCCTGTCACCGGCTTCCGCGATTTATTGAAAAAGCGGGCAGGGCGGGTTGCCATAAGGTTTTCATCGGATTGGAGAACATCAATCCGGAGGCATTGAAAAGTACTGGTAAAAAGCAGAATCATGTTGAAGAATATCGTGTCATGCTGCTGGATTGGCGTCGTCAGGGTGTTTTGGTGACGGCGGGATATATCATCGGGTTCCCGAACGATACCTATGAATCGGTAATGTCCGATATCGAAATCATAAAAAAAGAATTGCCGATTGATCTGCTCGAATTTTTTATGCTGACCCCGCTTCCCGGTTCTGAAGATCATCAAACGCTGGTCAAAGAAGGGGTCTGGCTGGAGCCGGATATGAATAAATACGACCTGGAGCATCCTTGTGTCAAACATCCAAAGATGTCAGAAATGGAGTGGTATCGGACCTACAGGGCGGCGTGGGATTCCTACTATTCAGAGGAGAATGTCGAGCTGCTTCTGCGCCGGCGATGGGCTGATGGCAACAGTATGCGACGGCTCACAGAGCAGGTAATGTGGTTTTACGGCTCAATCCTCTACGAATCCATCCACCCTCTTCAGTCAGGGATTCTAAGAAGAATTGATCGCTTTGAGAGAAGGCCCGGTCTTCCGATTGAAAACATCTTTAAATTCAACCTTCAGCGTTTTGTGAGCATTATTTCGACCGTAAGTGGCCTCTTGCGGCTACATTTTAAATTGAACAGAATCAAAAAGCGGGTTGAATGCAATCCAAGCGGGAAATCCTATCAGGATACCGCAACCGAGCCGATAAAAAAGGGCAAGGTTATCTCAAAGGTATTGTCATCTGATTTGAAGGTACTCAGTTGACCATTCAGTTTACCCATCTTTTTCACGATTCCTTTGAGTAGAGGGTCGGCTTGGATCGGGGAGAGATCATTCTCAAGAACGGCTAAGGACGATCAGGAGGACAAAGTGGAAAATACACCAGAATACGAGAAACCTCCTGAGGAGGTTTTGAAAGAAAACCTGACTTCCCTTCAATACCGGGTGACGCAGGAGGATGGGACGGAGGGGGCGTTTAAGAATACCTATTGGGATAATAAACAAGAGGGTATTTATGTGGACGTCGTCTCTGGCGAAGCGCTTTTCAGCTCACGTGACAAGTTTGATTCTCAGACCGGATGGCCCAGTTTCATAAAAACCATCGCGCCCGAGGTCGTACTCGAAAAGAAAGACGCCAGTCTCTTCATGACCCGGACCGAGGTGCGAAGCCGTAAGGCCGATTCCCATCTCGGGCACCTCTTTGATGACGGCCCGGAACCGACCGGCCAGAGATACTGCATCAACTCGGCTTCATTGAGGTTTATCCCGAAAGAAGATCTCGTCAAAGAGGGATACGAAGAATATGTTTCCCTTTTTGAGTCGGCATAGGCCAATATCGTCCGATATTAACTCCGCTTAACCAACTCAAACATTGCCCATATACCCAAAAGAAGGATTATAAAGTTCAGGGCGATCATTCCAGCTCCCCCTCGCTTATCCCGCCCTGGAAGGGCGGGGAAGGCACTCACTAGTGCGTGGTCAGAATAGCTGTTAGGCAATTCTCGTTCGGATCTATATGCTAGATCCTTACATGATAACGGTCGGAAGATCAAGCCGTGCTTGTCTCCCTAATTCCGAGATTGCGGAATTAGAAACCGCCGATTCGCCTGATAATACTGCGTTATCGGCCAACAGACTCCTCACCGTACGGGTAAGTACGCCTCGGTTGTCCTTATGGCCTCTGGCCTTGTCTTTCAGCCGACTTGGCGGTTTGTCTCAAGATCAATCGCTGATCTTGAGTGTCTTTGCCTTGGTGCATTGGTGCCAGACCATGACCCCTCCCAAGATGAACATCGGGGCGCTGAGAATCTGACCCATTGAAAAGGTGCCGAAGAGTAGACCTAGGTGGGCGTCAGGTTCTCTGGCGAATTCAACCAGGAAGCGGAACAGCCCGTAGAACAAGATCAGGGACCAGAAGATTACGCCCTTCGCGACATTTCGCCCCGAAAGAAAAAAGAGAATTGCAAAGAGGGCGATCCCTTCTAGACCGGCCTGATAAAGCTGAGAGGGATGGCGACAGGCCTCGCCCCCTTGAGGGAAAACCATACACCAGGGAACATCGGTGGCCCTTCCGAAGAGTTCGCCATTAATGAAGTTCCCCATTCTTCCCAGCCCGAGTCCAATCGGTCCGCTGACGACGGCGACATCGGCCACGTCGTAGAATGAAAATCGATGGGTCTTACAGAAGAGGAGGCCGGCGACCGTCACACCGATCATCCCGCCATGAAAGGACATTCCCCCTTCCCATACGGCCAGAATTTTTAAAGGATTGCTGATATAAAAAGCCGGGTGGTAAAAAAAGACATATCCTAAACGCCCGCCCAGGATGACCCCGGTGGCGATCCAGAGGATCAGGTCTGAGATTTCATCCTGAGTGATCTTTAATTTTTTTTTGATCGCGATGACTCGGATCATATAAATGGCGGTGATGAAGGAAAGCGCATACATCAGGCCGTACCACCGGAAGGCCAGCGGTCCGATGCGGACAAAAATCGGATCAATATTTGGATAGGGGATCATGCGGTGTCTCTTCTCCCCTCAATGCAGACCACGCCCTTGGGACCGACGAGGGCGCTATGACGAAGGCCGGCGGGGACAATAAAGCGGTCACCGAAATGGAGTGTGAACTTTTTATTGAGATCGGGAAAGGAAAAGGTAATTTCTCCCTCAATGCAGAACAAGGTTTTTTGGGTTGTCTGAGTGTGCTCCGGATAGGTTTCAAAAGGCGTATTGGACCAGTGCTTCGGCGTGATCCCGCGACTTTCAAAAAAGGCGATTACTTCCGCCTCGGGGAGAGGGTGCTTATGTGGCCAGCGGATCAGATCGATCCCCTCCGGGGTGGTTTCTTGATACGAAGGGTGGGACATGTTGGATCTCCGGGGAAAGTAAGGGAAACTCTGATTAAGTCTGGGATGAATTTTTCATTGAGATAAAATGTTTCGATTCAAGACGCAAATCACAGAGAATAGCCTGCTATTTTTCAAGATCTGCAATGCGGAAGCGGGACATTTTTGCCCTGAAAAAAAATCCATGACTTGATCAGCGCTTCCTTGGATCATACAATAATAGAATGGAGTGCCTGTTTTCAAGTCAATTATGGGCACCTAACATCGAGAGATTCTCCAATTGACACTTTACTCAGAATATCTGTAGAATAACCACTATGTCTAAAGCATATCGAGATCTCGCTACGGGATTGATTCTCCTCACCTTCTTTTTTGCCGCTTCGTGTGCGAAGCCGGGTCTTACGGTACCCCCTCCGCATTCAGAGGTGGTGGAAAATAAATCCTTGTCTCCTGAATCACCTTATCAAAATATTGAACAGATCGAGGAGGGAAAGATTATCCATGTTCCGACCGGCCTCGAGGTCTCTGAAGATCGCCTGATCGATCTCCTGACGATGGCCCGGATTGCCTATGTCGGCGAGGTCCATGACAGCCTGGAGGACCATCGCGTTCAATTGACGATTCTCAAGGAGCTTTGGGAGCGGTTCCCGGACAAGGTTGCTGTCGGCATGGAGATGTTCCGGCGGCCCGCGCAGCCAAAGTTGGACCAATGGGTTTCCGGGAGATTGTCGGACAAAGATTTCCTTAAAATATGGTATGAGAACTGGGGGGTGAACGAGGATTATTACAAGGAAATTCTTGCCTTTATCCAGGATAAAAACATCCCCTTGATTGCCCTGAATGCCTCCCAGGAGATGGAGGTCAGGGTTGGGATGAAAGGAATCGGCGGGCTTTCCGAGAAGAACCAAGAGGCGCTTCCCCAGATTGATCGCGATGATCCCTATCACCGTCAGGCGCTCGAAGCCATCTTCAAGGGGCATGGAACAGGAACGAAGGGATTTGATATATTCTATGACACGATGCTTCTTTGGGATGAGACGATGGCCGAGAGTATTGTGAACTATCTGACCTCGCCGGAAGGGAGCGATAAGCGGATGGTTGTCTTCGCCGGAGGCTTCCATGTCGGTTATGGTTTTGGAATCCCTCGCCGGGTCTTCCGCCGCCTGCCTGATCCCTACAAGATTATCATCCCGTATGCGAAGGATTTCCCCGAAGAAAAACAGATGTTGAATGTTAAGGCCCCTGATCTTCCCCTGGCCCTTGCAGATTTTATCTGGGGCGTGGCTTACCGTGAGCTTGAAAGTAAAAAAGTCCGTTTGGGGATCTTTATCGAGCCGTTTCAAGCAGGAATTCGTGTGACAGATGTCTTGCCCAAGTCCTCTGCTGATGTGGCTGGAATCCAGACCGGAGATATCATTGTCTCTTTTGATGGTCAGATTATTGATGAGCCCTTTGACCTGACCTATGCTGTCGGGCAGAAGTCTGCCGGAGACCGGGTGAAGCTAGAAATCATTCGGAATGGAGAGTCGATTGAGACAGAGGCGGTCCTGAAGTCCTCAAGCCATCCATAACGTAACAACCCAGAACGCCCCTCTAAGCCCACATGCCGGCGTTGCTGCGGTGCTTCCTCACGTATAAACCATACGCTCCGGGTTCTGCGCTCCTCGCGCCTTGCCCTGAAGGCTTATAGGAGCATTCTGAATCGTTACGACCATATGATCTTCCCTTCAATCCCTCTGAAAAAGACTTTAAAGCATTACGCTTTGATTTCCACTCACTTAGCTAGAGGGATATTTCCCAGAAGTACTAAGCTATTGAATCTGAATGTGTTTAGCCAAGAAAGGTCCACAGATTGAATTCCCATCAATCGCAAACCCCCGCTCCTCTTTTGATCAGTCACCTTCCTCGTCTTCCGAAAGGGAAAGCGCTCGATATTGCGTCAGGTTATGGCCGAAATGCTTTTTATCTGGCGGAGCAGGGCTACGAAGTGGAGGGGATGGACGTTAATGAGGAGGCGGTACATTTCTGTAATGCTGAGGCGACGAGAAGGAAACTCTCTTTTGTCGCAAGCCGGCGTGACCTCGAAAAAGGACTCTTTGTTAAAGAAGCGGACTATTCCTTGATTGCCTGTTTTTACTATCTCGATCGAAAGATTATCCCAGAGATAATGTCCGCCTTACGGGTCGGGGGGATGGTTGTTTATGAGACCTTCCTGATCGATCAACATGAGCGATTTGGAAAGCCATCTCGGAAGGCCTTTTGCTGGGGGCACAATGAACTCCTCCAGAGCTTCGTCAAGTTTCGCATTCTCTATTACCATGAAGGGAGGATCTTCCCTTCTACAGATTCGCTGAATTCGCTCCATGAAACGAGCAAAGAAGGACGGTGGGTGGCACAGTTGGTTGCAGAGAAAGTCAGTTAAGGCAGAGATAGAGGTTTAGACTGTAGACCCTAACCATTTCCGAAGAAAGCGCCGAAAGAGGGGAATCGATCCTGCCGTAATTTGTCCCAGACGTAGGCCTCTTCATATGCAAAGAGGGGGTAGTTTTTTCCTTCCAGGGTTCTTGTCCCGATGACCCGACCGGCGAGCGTCAATACCTTTCCTCTCTTAATGAGGATGGGGTCGAGGCGTTCTGGAAAAAGAACAAAAAATATTTCTCCGGGATCAAAACCCAAGGCCAGGTGGCCTCCTTTGTAGAGGGGAATTTCGACAAACTCGATTTCCGTCTTTTCCTCCTGATAACGAAGTTTTCGTATTTCTCCACCGAGGATGATGATTTTTCCCGTGTGCTTGTCCGGATTTTTAAAAACTTCCTCGAAAAGGGTTTTTTCATCCGCGGTAGATTGGATCTGTTCCGAAAGGATGGCCTGACAGGCCGTTGTGGAAATGAGGAAGAGAATACCGACAAGGCGCATGGATTTTCCTAAACTCATTGGGTATCCTCTTACGGTAGATCGACTTTTATAGTATGCCATGACAAACAAAAAAGTCAAGATGAAACCCAAGATCCGTGATTAGATCTTGGGTCAGACCGTCAAGCCCTGGGTCTTCTTGTTTCCCTTACTCGTCTTCCTGCCGGAGTGTTGCCAGGACCGTATAATCCTCCAGGGTGCTGGTGTCGCCGAGGGTTTCATTCCCAGCCGCAATATCACGAAGGAGCCTCCGCATGATCTTTCCGCTTCGTGTTTTGGGAAGATTTTCTGTGAAGCGAATGTCCTCCGGGCGGGCAATGGCGCCGATTTCTTTGGTCACATGGGTCTTCAAGTCTTTTTTGAGTTTTTCAGTCGGTTTGTGCTTTCCCTCCAGGGTAACAAAGGCCGAGATGGCTGTACCTTTGATCGGGTCCGGTCGTCCGACCACGGCGGCTTCTGCGACGGCCGGATGAGAGACGAGGGCAGACTCCACCTCCATTGTCCCGAGACGATGGCCCGCAACATTGATGACATCGTCTACGCGGCCCATGATCCAGAAATAGCCGTCTTTATCTCGACGGGCCCCGTCGCCGGTAAAGTAAACACCTGGGATGTCAGACCAGTATTGACTTTTGAAGCGTTCAGGATCTCTCCAGATGGTTCTGAGCATTGACGGCCAGGGACGTTTGATGACGAGATAGCCCCCTACGTTTGAATTCACGTGTGCGCCCTTCCGGTTAACGACGTCTACAGATATTCCCGGAAAGGGCCGGGTCGCGGAACCCGGTTTGGTCGGGATGGCGCCGGGAAGGGGGCTGATCATGATGCTGCCGGTTTCGGTCTGCCACCAGGTATCCACAATCGGGCATTTCTTATTTCCGATAATTGTGTGATACCACATCCAGGCTTCCGGATTGATCGGTTCTCCCACCGTTCCCAGGAGACGGAGGCTGGACAGGTCATGCCGTTTCGGCCACTCCTTCCCCAATTTAACCAGGGCCCGTATTGCGGTCGGCGCCGTATAGAAAACATTCACCTTGTATTTGTTGACGATTTTCCAGAGCCGGTCCGGTTCAGGATAGGTGGGTACCCCCTCGTACATCACCGAGGTCACGCCGTTTGAGAGGATTCCGTAGATGATGTAGGAATGGCCGGTGACCCAGCCGATGTCGGCAGTACACCAAAAAGTATCGGTGTCTTTGAGGTCGAAGATCCACCGCGCCGTGACGGTTGTTCCGAGAAGATATCCTCCAGTAGTATGAACAACCCCCTTTGGCTTTCCCGTGGTCCCGCTGGTATAGAGGATAAAGAGCGGATGTTCGGAGTCGAGCGGCACGGCCTTACAGCGGTCTGAGGCCTCTTCCATTAAGTCATGCCACCAAAAATCCCTTCCGCGACGCATCTTGACCGGCGTATTTGTTCGCCGTACGACAATCATTTTTTGGACACTGGGCGATCCTTCGAGCGCCTCATCGACCTTCTCTTTTAAGGTGATGACTCCCCCTTTTCGATATCCCCCATCCGCCGTGACGACCAGTTTGGCTTCTGCGTCATTGATCCGGTCTCGCAGCGCGGCCGATGAAAACCCTCCGAAGATGATCGAATGGGTTGCCCCGATTCGAGCGCAGGCGAGCATGGCAATCGCCAACTCCGGAATCATCGGCATGTAAATAGCGACCCGGTCTCCCTTGACAACCCCTTCCTGTTTCATGACATTGGCAAACTTGCAGACCTCTCGATGGAGGTCCTGATAGGTCAGGGTTCGGGAATCGCCAGGTTCCCCTTCCCAAATAATAGCAGCCTTATTTTTTCTCCAGCCTTCGAGATGCCGGTCAAGACAATTGTATGCGACGTTAATCTTTCCGCCGACGAACCATTTCGCAAAGGGCGGTTTCCACTGCAAGACCTTTTTCCAGGGTTTGAACCAGTGCAGCTCCTTCGCCAGCTCTCCCCAGAAGGTTTCAGGATCTTTATCCGCCTTTCTATAAAGACGTTCATATTCCCGAAGGCTCTTGATATGGGCCTGTCGACTGAATTCTTTATTCGGTTTGAAGAGTCGGTGCTCTTTTAATACGGATATGATCTCATTTTCTCCACCAGCCATTTCTAGGTCCCTTTCTGCGTAGGATATTTTTGATTTTAGAGAAAGCGATACAATACTTATTAATACTTGGGATAATTTATCTGGCCTTAATCCCCGACGGATCCCTTACGGTTCACGACAATTTCTTTGATGATGGTCAGCGGGGAAAGGTGTAGGAGTCCGACGACGAGCTTTCCGATATCTTCCGGGGGAATCATTTCTTCTTGAGGAACAGAGACGTCCCGGACCATCGGGGTGGCGACATAGCCGGGGCAGATTGCTGTTGCCCGAATTTGATGGTGAACCGCTTCTTCCAGAAGACTCTCTGTCAAGCCGATCATGCCGAACTTGGAGGCACAATAGGCCGATGCCCCGCTGAAACCTGACTTTCCCGCGATAGAGGCGATATTGACGATGTATCCCGAACGCTGCTGTTTCATAATCGGCAGAACCGCCTTGGTGCAAAGAAAAGCCCCTTTTAGATTAATGTTCTGTGTTTCATCCCAGTCTTCTTCAGACAAAGTCTCGATTGGATTGAACTTCGCGATCCCGGCATTGTTGACCAGGAGGTCAATCCGTCCAAAAGCATCCATGGTCTGATTTACAAAGTCTGCGACCTGGTCTGCCTTTGAGACATCGGCAGGAATGGCAATGACTTTCCCTCCTTCTTTCTCAAGGGATTTTCGGGCGTAGGTGAGTTTTTGTTTGTCGCGGGCTGCGATGGCGATGGCCATTCCTTCCGCGAGCAGCGCTGAGGCAATGGCGAGGCCAATCCCGCTGCTCCCGCCTGTAATCAAGGCGGTTTGGTCCTGAAGGTGAGACAAGGTACAACCTCACAAATAAACGCAGTCTTTATGAGGCCAGATTGTAACAATTTAATCTTTGGAAAGCGAGGGCGACTTGAAGCCCTATGGCGAGCTTAGTCCACAATCTTTCGTAAAGGGCTTCTTCAAAAAGTTGACAGCCGTTTTATGAACATGATAATAAAGGAGCGTTTTTTATCATGTTGTAGAGTCGCTAGCTCAGTTGGTAGAGCATCGCCCTTTTAAGGCGGGTGTCCCCGGTTCGATCCCGGGGCGGCTCACCAACATTATTAAAGAGTTATGGTGTTTTTGTGCGACCTTTATTTCTACACTCTTCCAATCTCTGTACAAACCTCATCATTTTGCTTATCCACAGACCCATTTAACTGGTCCTCGAAAGCCCTCGTATAGATCGTTGTGGTTGTCAAAGAGGCGTGTCGGATAGGGGGGAATTCATCTGAGATGGTTATTCATACTAGGCAGGTCTTTAAAATTGTGACCACTCAGGGTATTATCCTGGTGGAACATATCCAAAGAAATAGCAGAGAATAAGATGATTACACTCGCCAATCCAGACCTTCCTGTTAATCCTAAAGGAGGAAAAACCCTCATTGTGGATGCAGGTAATTCGGCCTTCTATCCTCTGCCAAGTGCGGCCTTCGAAGATGCGAAACCGGACGATCAGGTCTATGTACGCCCCGGAGTCTACGAGGACCAGCTCTTTATCGTGGATAGCCCGATACAGTTGGTGGGCGCGGGGAAAGATCAGGTGGAGATTTTTTATCGTCGTGGTGCGCCCCTTTATCTACAAAAGGTTCCAGAGGGACTGATCAGCGGGATCACTTTCCGCTATGTCGGAAGCGATCAACATTCGGCGATGAACCTCCTCAACAGCACCTGCACCATCACAGCCTGCCGTATAAAGGAGGGTATCCAATCGGGGATCGTGATATACGGGCCAGAGTCCCGGGCCACTTTAGCCGACAATGAGGTCTGCAGTAATCGGGAATCGGGCATCTTCATTTTTGGGGGCGCACACCCTTATATTCGGCAGAATTTCTGTTACGACAACCACCACTTTGGCATCGCTATACGAGATGCCGAAACTTGTCCCGATCTTGTCCGAAACAACTGCCGTAATAACATGCTTAGCGGAATCCTGATGTTTCATTATGCAGAGGCCTTGGTGCTTGAAAATCACTTCCACGACAATCATGAGTGGTGCATGGTGATCACACCCGACAGCAAACCTTCTCCCGAAAGGGATGCCCTTGCAACAGCAAATAGGCTGAGTGAGAATCCCCGGGGGGGCTTGTGTGAAACCAATGATCCCCTTAGGGGAATAGGGCGATAGGGATCGTTGCAAGAGCGGATAAGGGAGTTAAGGAAGCTCCGAATAAGTCATGAACAGTTTCAGGGCAAAAATACCGCCCTTCTGCGTTGAAAATCTTGAAAATGGCGGGCTATTCTCTGCGATTTTCGCCTTAAATCGAAACATTTTCTCTGCTTAAAAACTCAACCCAGACTTATTCAGAGCTTCCTTAAGAGCCTCATGTGGGGACGGCGACGGTTTTGGATAGAGGCATTTCAATCCAGACCGTTGTTCCAGATCCTGGCCGGTTTTCCAGATGGATCTTCCCCCCGTGATCTTCTAAAATCCGCTTTGCCAGAGAAAGTCCCACCCCAACGCCTTTTCGTTTTGATGTGAAAAAGGGTTTAAAAACATTCTTCATCACTTCTTCAGGAATACCGATGCCTGTATCGGTCATTCTGATGTCCAGGCGATCTTCCTCCATAGCACGGGTTGATATTGCAAGTTCTCCTCCTTTTGGCATTGCCTCGATCGCATTCTCAATCAGGCTAATGAACACCTGGTGCAGTCGCTCTGCATCCGCGTCAATATTTGGAGTGTGAGCTTGCAAATCCAGCGTCATTTTAATCTCATATTGTTTCAGCTTTTTTCCCAGGGACTCAAGCGTTGAGTGCAAAAAACCGTTGAACGGCATTGACGTGTAGGTCCCATCAGACTTTTCGGAATAGACCTGGAGCTCTCGGATAGAAGCGGCTAAACGGTCACCTTCTAAAGTCATTTCCCTGGCAGTTTGGTGTAACCAGGACGGCGCATCCGTTTCCAGGGCGACTTCTGCCGAGGAACGCATTGAGGCCAAAGGATTTCGAATGCCGTGGATGACCGCAGAGGTCAAGTCCCCGACCACGGTTAATTTCTCAGATTCGATCAGTTGTTCTTGTTGCTCCTGCATGACATCGGCCGCGCGCCTCACGATCCAAAAGAGGGTAGCATACAAGAATAATCCTCCAATAACGGCACTTCTCCAGATGAGACGGTTCCCCCTACTGATTGCGCTGAACAGCATGAGGGGGACTTTATACACCTCAAAGACCCCAACGACCTTCCTTTCGTCTTCGCTCCATATCGGGAAATAAAACTCAGCAAAGTAAGGAACTTCCTGATCGAATACATGTTCCGCTTTAACCGGTTTTCCGGAAGTGCCGCTCTCGACAACGAGTTCGCCGGAAAGCGCTCGGATCAACTCGGGGTTGGGCATGAAACGATGATTAATCATGCGCTTATCATCAGACCAGATGACGGTTCCTTCCAAGTCGTAGACATTGACTCGCACTACCTCTGGCATTGTGGAAATTCGATTGAAAAAACCAATAAAGACATCCTTTGTCTTCTCGGTATCTTTATCTTCAAAATAGGATATCAGATTTTCTTCTCGAGCAGTGCTCTGGACGAATGCCATTGTTACCTCTGCATCGCCCCGAAGGATATTCCGTGTCAGAAAACGTGAGAGGAAAAAGGCTGAAGCGACCGAAATCACGGCGATGCACACGAAGCTTAGAATTGAGAACCAGTGAAGGAGGTTGAAAGGTTTATTCTGCTTAAATAATTTCATATCGTAAGGGCCCTCTTACGATTGCATTATGATTCAATTATAGCGATTTCCAACGGAATTTACCACTGAACCTGATTCTGAGCCAGAAGCCCTTGATCATATTTACTTCAGTGAATCGCCATGCTACTATATTGGATATTTTGTTGTCGATAAGAGTAAAAGATGTCTAAAAAAAATATCGAAAAGGTATATCAACCGGATCAGGTTGAAGAGAAGTGGATGGTTCTTTGGGAGAAAGATGGTCTTTTTCATGCCGATGTCTTATCGGACCGTCAATCCTTCTCCATGGTGATTCCTCCGCCGAATGTGACCGGTTCTCTTCACCTGGGTCATGCCCTGAACAACACCCTCCAGGACATTCTGGCCCGATGGAAAAGGATGTGCGGTTATAACGTTCTCTGGTTGCCGGGGATGGATCATGCCGGGATCGCGACCCAGAATGTTGTCGAGCGGCAGTTGGCGAAAGAGGGGAGTGATCGCCGGGCACTGGGTCGTGATGGGTTCATCGAACGGGTGTGGGAGTGGAAGCAGGCCTCCGGGGGAACTATCTTAAAGCAGTTGAAGCGACTGGGGGCCTCCTGCGACTGGGAGCGTGAGCGTTTCACGATGGATGAAGGCCTTTCCCGTGCGGTTCAAGAGGTCTTTGTTCAGCTCTACAAGGAAGGCTTAATTTACCGGGACGAACGGCTGATCAACTTGTGCAGTCGTTGCCGAACGGCCCTCTCTGATATCGAAGTAGAGCATGAAGAGGTTCAGGGAAAGATGTACCATATCAAATATCCGCTTGCAGATGATCCTGAGACTTTTCTGACCGTGGCAACCACCCGTCCGGAGACGATGCTGGGGGATACCGCTGTTGCCGTCCATCCTGACGATCCACGCTTCAACCAATTCATCGGAAAAAAGATTCGGCTTCCCTTAACCTTCCGGACGATCCCCATTGTTGGCGATTCGATCCTGGTCGATCGAGATTTCGGGACAGGCGCCGTCAAAGTGACGCCGGGACATGATTTTAATGACGAAAAGGTTGGCAAGCGACACCATCTTCCCAAAATTTCTCTAATCGACTGGAATGGAACGATGCACCCCTTCGCTCTGCAGGAAGAGGCCCGGGTGGAGCCTGATCTGCTCAGAGCACTGGCTTCAAAGTCTATGGCTGAGGCGAGGGTCATTGTTATTGAACGCTTGGAGGCGGAAGAGTTTCTCCTCAAGGCAGAGGACCACAAGCTTGCCCTGGGAAGATGCTATCGCTGTAAAACGGTGGTCGAGCCCTTCAATTCTCCTCAATGGTTTGTGAAGGTCAATGACCCTGAAAACTCTCTGGCGCAGCCTGCGATTGATGCGGTTCGCCAGAAAAAAATTCGTCTCATCCCTGAGTCCTGGGAGGCGAATTATTTTGGATGGATGGAGAATATCGAGGATTGGTGTATCTCCCGCCAGATCTGGTGGGGCCATAAGATTCCTGTCTGGTATTGCAAGGCCTGTGATGACAAATACCTTCTGGATGTGCCCGGATCTGAAGAGATGATCATTACCCTGGAGGCGACACCGATTGTAGGCGCGAAGTCTTGTCCGCGTTGCGGTTCCGATGAACTGGTTCAGGATCCGGATGTGCTCGATACCTGGTTCTCTTCCGCGCTCTGGCCTTTTTCGACTTCGGGTTGGCCCATCGATCTTCAGCCAAACCCGGAAGGGCGCAAAGAAGCAGAACATCTGCTGGAAAGATTCTATCCGACATCGACCCTGGTCAGCGGTTTCGATATCCTCTTCTTCTGGGTGGCGCGTATGGCCATGATGGGGCTCCATTTCATGAAAGATGTTCCCTTCAGAGAAGTTTATATTCATGCCCTGGTTCGCGACGAGGCAGGACAAAAGATGAGCAAGTCGAAGGGGAATGTGATTGACCCGCTCAACGTGATGAAGGAGTATGGGACGGACGCCCTTCGGTTTACTCTTGCATCGATGGCCTCCCCCGGCAGAGACATCAAGCTTTCTGCGGGACGTATTGAAGGATACCGGAACTTTGCCAATAAGCTCTGGAACGCGGCCCGCTTTATCATGATGAACCTCCCCGAAGAAAAGAACGGGGATGATGTCGCACATGTGACGCCCCAGAAAACAGCTGCAGATCTCTGGATTGAGGCACGGCTCTGCAAAACTTCGATGGCCGTGAACGATGCCCTGGCGCATTATCGTTTCGATGAGGCCTCAAAATATCTTTATCAATTTGTCTGGCACGAGTTCTGTGACTGGTATCTGGAGATGGTTAAGGTGGATTTTCAGGAAGCAGGTGATGGGTGCGAGCATCCTGTCCTTTTATCAACCTATGAGGCCATCCTGAAACTGCTCCACCCTTTTATGCCTTTTATTACGGAGGAGCTTTGGTCTTATCTCGCGAGTCGGGAGGGAAGTATCATGTTGGCCTCTTATCCAGTTAAAGAAGCCGGTACCTTTGATCCCTCCATGGAGCAGGTTGTACAAGAGGTCATCATCAACACCGTTGAGGCGATTCGGAACCTGCGGGGGGAGATGAATATTTCTCCGTCTGTACGTATGACGCTCCTGGTGAAGGCAAAAAATGAGAAAGCGGCGGCTGCATTTGAGCGCCATCTTCCCTATATCAAGCGGCTGGGACGGATTTCAGAAGTCACGATCGGCTGCGATTTGATAAATCCGGGAATGGCGGCTTCAGTATCGACCTCCCTTGCGGAGATCTATCTTCCCCTGGATGAAGTGCAGTTGCGTGGAGAGATTCTTCGGATCGAAAAGAGCCTGAGCAAGGCGGAAAAAGAACTGAGCGCTGTTGAAAAGAAGCTGGAGAACCCCCGTTTTATCACGAATGCCCCGAAAGAAATCGTTGAAAAAAACAAGGGACAGCGGGATGAATGGCGCGCGGCATCTTCTAAATTGGCCCATGACCTCAAGCATTTTCAGGAACTTCTCTTATCGGAAAAGGAACCCTCATGAGTGATTCCTTTCTCCTCAATGATCTCGTGAAACGGGCGCTGGCAGAAGATCTGGGCTATGGCGACAGAACGACAGAGGCCCTCTTTCCCTCTCCTCTTGCGGCGACAGGGTTTATTGTTGCAAAGGAAGACCTCGTCCTTGCGGGACTCGACTTGGTTCGGGTTGTTTTTCAGACTTTGGATCCGTCCGTTATTTTTGAAGAGAAATATGCCTCAGGTGAAAAAGTGGAAAAGGGCGCTCAGATTGCCCAGGTTTCCGGAGATGCACGGATTTTATTGAAAGGGGAACGCACCGCGCTCAACTTTCTCCAACGTCTCTCAGGGATTGCGACGCTGACCTGCCGCTTTGTTGACCGGACTCAGGGGACCTCGGCCCGAATTGTTGATACAAGAAAAACCACACCGGGATTACGTGCTTGTGAAAAGGAGGCGGTCCGCTATGGAGGTGGAAGGAATCACCGCTTCCATTTAGGAGACCTGATCCTGATCAAGGACAATCATATTTTATTGGGCGGGGGTGTCGCACAAGCCATTCGTGCGGTCCGTGCAGCGAAGCCGCATTCCCTGAAAGTTGAGGTAGAGGTCAGTACATTTTCTGAGCTTGAGGAGGCCTTGCAGGTAGGCGTGGAAATTATCATGCTCGACAACATGCCGCTCAGAGAGATCAAAAAGGCTGTCGGTTTGATTAAAGCCAAGGCACCGGAAACGTTGGTGGAGGTTTCCGGTGGAGTTAATCTGGAGCATGTCTCTAAAATTGCAGCCTGCGGTGTTGATCTGATCTCCGTCGGGGCCTTAACGCACTCGGCACCCGCAGTGGATATCAGCTTTGATATCACCCCGGCTTCGCGTCCTTCTGGCCGGAGATCTCCTGTCGGAGCGTAACTATTCAGCATGGGCAGATTTTTCTTCAGGGTAAGACACGAGGAGCAGAAAACCGGAGCGTATGTGTATACGCGAGGATTTGAGCACCGCAGCAACGCAGCCATGGAGGAAAAGATGGGTGTGCTGAATAGTTACGTCGGAGGGGAGGGGCCATGACGCTTGACCTGGAAAAAATTGAAAGCCACCGATTGTCTCACCCAGGACTGCGTGAAATGATCCGGGAGATCCTCTTTTTTGAACGGGTCGAGTCAACAAATCGCGTCGCGCTCGACATGGCCGCTGATGGAATGCCAGGGGGGCTGCTCATCCTTTCCGATTCTCAACGAAAGGGGAAGGGGCGACTGGACCGACCTTGGTTTTCGCCCGCCGGAGCCAATCTCTATTTTTCCCTACTTCTCCGTCCTTACCTTTCCCCCAGAGACTTTCCCCTGTTTTCTATGGCGGCTTCTTTGGCCCTGTGCGACAGTATCCATCGGGCCACCGGATTGCACCCAGAGATCAAATGGCCGAATGACATCCTCATTGAGGAGAAAAAGCTTGCAGGCATCCTGCTGGAATCAAAAACAGCGGGGGCGGAGACGACGCCCCTGATCATCGGAATCGGGGTCAATGTCAATGTGGGCCCGGATAGTTTCCCTACAGATTTGCAGAAATCCGCCACCTCTCTTAAGGCGGTTCTGGGGCATCCGATCGATCGAACGGATCTTCTGAATATAATCCTTGAGGGGCTTGCCGAGCAAGTCAGCCTTTTACAGGACGGAAAGAAAGATCTTCTGATACAGCGGATACAAAAAGAATGTGCAACCCTTGGGAAAAAGGTCCGTGTGAATACCCTCCGGCAGGAATTTGAAGGGTTTGCTGAAGAGATCGATGACGATGGGGCGCTTCTACTTAGAATGGGGGATGGACGCCGCAGAAGAATTCGAATCGGAGACATTACCCACCTTCGTGAGGCCTCTGGGCGCAACTGACTCCATGGAGAATGAGAAAAATTTACTTGCCCTTGATATCGGAAACACGAATATCGTTTGTGGGCTATTTGAAGGTCAAAAGCTGCTTGGGGAGTGCCGTCTAGAGACGATCCCCCCTCGGACCTATGATGAATATGCGACCCTCCTGAGCGACTTCCTCTCTTCTCTGAAGATGGCTTTTTCTGACATCAGCGACGTGATTCTTTCTAGCGTTGTTCCAGAACGAACCCCGATCTTACAGCAATTCACTGAAAAATATATATCATCAAGGGCCATGGTCGTGTCGCATTTGACCCGGACAGGGTTGAAGATTCAATGTCGCCGTCCTGAAGAGGTCGGTGCAGATCGGATTGTCAACGCGGCGGCGGCCTACGCTCTCTATGGCGGACCGGTAGTCATTGTCGATTTTGGGACGGCGACTACCTTCTGTGTTGTTTCCAAAGAAGGGGGCTACGCCGGGGGAGTGATTGCGCCGGGTTTATCGCTTTCGGCGGAGGCACTCTTCTCCAATGCGGCCAAACTTCCAAGGGTTGTATTGAAAAAACCCGATGAGGTGATCGGAAAAGAAACGGTGTCTAGTATGCAGTCTGGTATTGTTTTCGGACATATCGGCCTCGTCAACGAGATCCTCATCCGTATTCATGATGAGATCGGAAAAAAAATGCGCGTCGTGGCGACTGGGGGATTGGCCGGGCTCATTGCTTCCGAATGTCCATTGATTTCTGAACTCAGGCCGACCTTGACTTTGGAAGGACTCATGATTATCTATAGAATGAACCGGTAAGGCGGTTTACTTTTTCGTGCTTACGAGACCCATATTTAAATGGTATCCTATTGTAAAATAAGAGTAAAAGTTGTTGTAGGGGAGATGGGTTCAGGCAGGGCGCTTGACAGCAAAAGAGACCGTCTGATAGTTTAATTAGCACTCTCGTGGGAGGAGTGCTAATTTTGTGATGTTGTATATTGTCGGGGTTTATGGAACTAGATGATCGAACTAAGCGTGTTCTGAGGGCAGTTGTCCTTTCTTACATTGAGACGGCCCATCCGGTGGGTTCCCATGCGGTCATCCAGAACTCGAATTTTGGCGTAAGCTCTGCAACGATACGAAGTATTATGGCGGATTTGGGTGAGGGGGGATTTTTGTCTCAACCCCATCCATCGGCAGGCCGCGTTCCGACGGAAAAAGGGTATCGATTTTATGTCGATACCCTTCTTGAGGAAGAGACGTTTCAGAACCACGAAGATGAGATTCTGAAACAGGCCGCATTACTCGTGAAGCACGAAGATATGGCGGCCCTCCTTCAGGATACTTCTAAACTACTTTCCGACCTCACGCATTATATGGGGATTGTGACTGTGCCCAAATTTTCCGCAACGAGGGTCAAGCATATTGAATTTATTCGTTTGCGTAAAAACTGTGTGATGACGATTTCTGTCTCTGAGGAAGGGTTCATCCAGAACCGGTTTTTTGAGATGGTGAATGATCTTTCTCAGAAAGAATTAAACCGTATTTCCAACTACTTAAATACGCTCTATAAAGGGATGAGCCTCCAGGATGTCAGGAAAGCTCTTATGGGGCAGATCCAGAAGATGAAAGATCTCTATGATCAGCTCCAGCGTGAGACGCTCGAATTGACCAAACAAGCCACCCAGAATGGTGAACAGGCGGATGAGGGAGAGTTGTATATGGATGGAACGGCTCATATGCTTGATCTTCCAGATTTTAGTGATTCTAAAATCATGAAGGGGCTTCTGAAGGCCTTTGAGAAAAAGCGCGTGATCTTGCAGCTTCTGGAAAGGCATATCAATAGTGAGGGGGTTCAGGTCTTTATTGGAGCGGAAAACCCATTTTTGGGGGATCATCATTGTAGTCTGGTGGTGTCTCCCTATAAACGTGGGAATCGTATCTTGGGTGCACTCGGGGTCATTGGCCCGACCCGTATGGCTTATTCAAAGGTGATCCCTCTGGTCGATATGGCGGCGAAACAAGTCAGTCGCCTACTTGAGGAAAGTACTTAGAACATTTTCTAGGAGGCAGGGTGGTAAATCAGGACGAAGATAAGACGGAACCTTCGAATGAAGGGTCTCCTTCTCCAGAGGAAGATCAAAACGGTCCGGATGAGATGGTGGAAGCGGTCCCGTCCACATCTGAAGACGAGCGTTTCATGCAGTTGGAAGAAGAGCTAAAGCGCCTTCAATCCGAGACTGAAGAGAAGGATCAGGCCGTGAAGGACGCCCATGAGCGCACACTTCGGGTCATGGCCGACCTTGAAAATTATAAGAAGAGGATTCAAAAGGATCAGATTGAACAAGCAAAATTTGCGAATGAGAGGCTGATCAAGGAGCTTCTTCCTGTCCTGGATAATCTGGAAAGGGCGCTCTCGCATTCAAAGGAGACAGAAGATCCCGAAAAAATTATTGAAGGCGTGGAACTGATTCATAAAGGCGTATTGTCGGTCCTGGAAAAGTTCAATGTCCGGCCCATCGAGAGTCTCGGTAAACCCTTTGATCCCTTCCACCATCAATCGGTTGGGCAGATTGAGGCGGAGGCGGACTCTGAGATTGAAGACAATCAGGTGGTCGTGGAGAGTCAAAAGGGGTATTTCTTGAATGATCGGGTTTTAAGGCCGGCTCTGGTCCTTGTCTCAAAGAAAAAAGCACTTTCCAGTGTAAAAGAGGAGATGCCAGAGGATCATGGCCCGTAGAGGGTCATACTGAGAGAATCTGGTTGAAAGTTCATACGAAAATGGTCGAAGCGCCTCTATTGATGTGTATACGGCTGCAATAATTGTCTTATTTAAGGAGGGAAACATGGGAAAAGTAATCGGAATTGATCTTGGGACAACCTTCTCTTGTATGTCGGTTGTAAGCGGAGGAGACCCCGAGGTCATTCCCAATGCTGAAGGAAACCGAACCACACCATCCGTTGCGGCGGTCTCCGATAAGGGAGAGCGGCTGATTGGTCTCATTGCCCGGAGGCAGGCCGTCACGAACCCGGAGAATACGATTTATTCCATTAAGCGTCTCATTGGGCGGAAATTTGATTCTCCTCAAGTCCAAGATGCAATGAAACGTCTTCCCTATAAGATCGTCAAGGCCTCAAACGGGGATGCCCATGTCGAGATCCAGGGGAAGGCCTACAGTCCCCCCGAGGTTTCCGCGATGATTTTGCAAAAGTTGAAGCAGGATGCGGAAAATTATTTGGGGGAGAAGGTGTCTGAAGCCGTGATTACCGTACCGGCCTATTTTGATGACAGTGAGCGGCAGGCCACAAAAGATGCGGGCGCGGTTGCCGGACTGAAAGTGCTTCGGATTATCAATGAACCTACAGCGGCGGCCCTGGCTTACGGCCTGGATAAGAAGAAGGATGAGAAGATTGCCGTCTACGATCTTGGGGGCGGGACTTTTGATGTCTCGATCCTGGAAATCGGCGATGGCGTTTTTGAGGTCAAGTCGACGAATGGAGATACTTATCTGGGTGGAGATGATTTTGATGTCAAGATCCTCGACTGGCTTTCGGATGAGTTTAAAAAAGAAAACGGGATCGACTTGAAGAAAGACAAGATGGCCCTGCAGCGCTTAAAAGAGGCGGCGGAAAAGGCAAAAATTGAATTGTCTTCTTCCCAGGAAACGGAAGTTAATCTTCCATTTATCACCGCCGATGCCTCCGGTCCAAAGCATCTGGCCATTAAGTTATCACGGGCAAAACTGGAGCAGTTGATTGACGATGAAATCCAAAGAACGATAGAGCCTTGCAAAAAAGCGCTTGCAGATGCCGGCATCAGTGCTTCCGATATCAATGAAGTTGTGCTGGTCGGGGGAATGACCCGAATGCCGAAGGTTCAGCAGGTCGTCAAGGAATTTTTCGGAAAGGAACCGCACATGGGGGTCAACCCCGATGAGGTGGTTGCCATCGGAGCGGCCATTCAGGGTGCTGTTCTGAAGGGAGATGTGAAGGATGTTCTTCTCCTGGATGTGACCCCACTCTCGCTCGGGATCGAGACATTGGGAGGGGTCTTGACCCGTATTATCGATAGAAATACGACGGTTCCCACAAAAAAGAGCCAGGTCTTTTCTACCGCGGCGGACAACCAGTCGGCGGTAACTATCCGGGTTTTTCAGGGGGAACGGGAGATGGCAGCGGACAACAAGCTCCTGGGCCAATTCGATCTGGTCGGGATTCCTCCGGCGCCGCGGGGCGTTCCTCAAGTTGAAGTCACATTTGATATTGATGCAAATGGGATTGTCCATGTGAATGCGAAGGATATGGCAACCCAGAAGGAGCAATCCATTAAGATTACGGCATCCAGTGGCTTGAGCAAGGAAGAGATTGATCGTCTGGTCAAGGAAGGGCAGGCCCATTCGGAGGAGGACAAAAAGAAGAAGGCCCTGATCGAGGTCCGAAACGAGGCAGACAGCCTGATCTATTCCACCGAAAAATCGCTTGATGAATATGGCGACAAGATCTCTCCGGAAGAGAAAACAAGCGTTCAGGATGAAGTCAGCAAGTGCAAAAAGGCCCTGGAATCGGACGATATTGAGGAAATCAAGACGGCCATTGCAGATCTTTCAAAGGTTTCCCACAAGCTGGCCGAAGAGATGTACAAGAAGACGGCTGAAAGTGAGAAAGACGCACCCAAAACGGGGGACGGCGCTGAAGCAGGCGATTCATCCGAGAAATCGGATGAAAAGGTGGTGGATGCCGAGTTTGAAGAGACGGACAAGGAGTAAAGAGTGGCCACCAAGAGAGATTATTACGAAAGTCTCGGCGTCGAAAGGAACGCATCGGATGACGAGCTGAAAAAGGCATACCGAAAGAAGGCCCTTAAATTTCATCCGGACCGAAATTCCGGAAACAAGGGGTCAGAAGAAAAATTTAAGGAGGTCAACGAGGCTTATAGTGTCTTGAGCGATCCTGCGAAGCGGAAAAGTTATGATCAATATGGTCATGAGGGATTATCCGGCGCCGGGATGGGCGGTTTCGATTTTGGTCAGGGCGGGGGGTTCTCTGATGTTTTCGGAGATATCTTTGAAGAGTTTTTTGGCGGGTCCGCCAGCCAAGGGGGGCCTCGCGCACAACGTGGCAATGACCTTCGCTATAGCATGACCATTACCTTTGAAGAGGCCATCTTCGGCAAAGAAGGAAAGATCAAGCTCCGCCGTCCTGAACCCTGTCATCGATGTAAAGGAAGCGGGGCCAAAGACGGGGCTTTGAAGCGGTGTGCCACCTGCGGCGGCGCGGGTCAGGTCCGTCTTCAGCAGGGATTTTTTACCCTCAATCGGACCTGTAGCACTTGCAGGGGTGAAGGACGGGTGATCACGGAGTCCTGTCCGGAGTGCAGGGGTGAACGATACAGGGCGAATGAAAAGACGATTTCAGTCAAGATTCCGGCAGGGATCGAAACAGGGATGCGTCTTCGCGTGGGTGGAGAGGGAGAGATAGGGCATGGCGGCGGCCCTTCGGGGGATCTCTACGTCGATATTATCGTTGAGGAACATCCTCATTTCAAACGGGAAGACGATCAGATTCTATACGAGAAACCCGTCAGTTTTATTAAAGCAATTTTGGGTGGAGAGGTTGAGGTTCCGACGATTAAGGGAGAGACCCGTTTAAAAATACCACCCGGCACACAAGAGGGAAAGGTATTTCGTTTGAAGGGGCTTGGTTTTCCGAATCTTCGGGGACATGGGATTGGGGATCAGTTGGTCATGATCAAGGTCAAGGTTCCCACGAAACTCACTTCCCAGCAGAGAGAACTTCTTGAAGAGTATGCAAGAATTAGCGAAGAAACAATCGAATCCGATTCTGGAAAGCTTTTCGAAAAGGTCAAAAGTCTCTTTGAATGATTGTTTGCTCCTTCCACTTCCATGGCGTATTCTAAGCGGATCTTGAGATGCCTGTCTATTTTATTCGGTCAGAGCAGATTACAGATAAACGCGTCGAGATCGATGATTCTTTGGCCCATCACCTTCGAAATGTTTTGCGCCTCAGAGAAGGGGAAACCCTTTCTCTGGTTGATGAGCGGCCCAGGCGTTATCTGTGCAGAGTGACCTTGTCTTCCTCCTCCCGCTTTGTCCTGACGATAGAGAAAGAAGAAGGTCCCCCTGAAGAAAATCGACCCATGATCCGTCTCGGCATCGGACTCCTGAAGGGGGAGAAGATGGATTGGGTCGTGCAGAAAGCAACCGAGCTGGGGGTTGTCCGGATTTCTCCGTTGGTGACGCAGCGTGTCATCGCCCGGCCGAGGCCGGACCGTGCGAAACATCAACAGAGGCGTTGGGAGAAGATTGCAAGAGAAGCGGCGCAACAGTCCGGTCGCTGGAAGATCCCAAGCCTGGACCTCCCCGCTTCGCTCCCGGACTTCATGATGGAGACTGCGGGGGAGCGTCTTAAGATGATGTTCATCCAGGAAGCCTCTCAAAAATTGGCCATCAGGGAGTTGATCGGATCATTGTCGGATTTTTCCCTTGCCCCTCAAGCGACTCTCTTAATCGGTCCAGAAGGGGGATGGGTACAATCAGAGCGGGATGGAGGGGTACAACAGGGTTTCACCCCCCTCTCACTCGGGCCGAGAACCTTGCGTGCTGAGACGGCGGCGCTTGCTGCGCTCTCTGTCGTCCAGTATGAATTTCAGAATTTAAAGAGGGGAGAAGGCCGCTGATGGATATTGTCGACCCTGTCTCCAGGCCGAGTGATCTCAGACTGCCCGGAAAAGGGGCCAGAGAAAAAAGTGAGTGGCCACCCATGCCCCCTTTACGAGGGACGGTGATCCCAAGGCCGGCGGGTTTTCTTCGCCGGGCCGTCGCCTTTTGTATTGACCTACTCATCATTATAGGACTCTATCTCCTGCTCTTCTTTGTTGGTATAATGGGAATACGCTTTGCGGAAGATGCCGGGGGAGTGCTTGTGCTTTCGGGAGGACTCGCTCCCTTCTTTATCGGAGGCTTGTTCCTCTTTGTCGGATATTTTGCCTTTTTTCATGCCTATGACGGTCAGACCCCGGCCAAGATGATTCTCCGGATCAGGGTGGTTGCGATGGATGGAAGCCGACTTTCTCCTTTTCATTCAGTACTCCGGGCCACTGGATACTTCCTCTCCGGACCTTTGTCCTTTGGTTTTGGTTTCCTGGTCTCTATTGTTGAAAGAAGAAAAAGAGCCTTGCATGACCTGTTAACTTATTCACAGGTTGTCCTTTCTCCGTGATGTCGGGAGACTGAAATCGTATGGTGAGATATCGCAAGGGATTGCAGGTTTTTATAATTGCGGGCATTTTATGCACAGCCTCTCTTGCTGTGTCTGGCGAAGTGGTTGACCGCATCGCGGCGCTCGTCAATGGAGAGTTCATTTTTCTTTCTGATCTCAAGAGATACCCCTTGTTTTTTGAGCCGCGCAGAGAAAATGATCCGAGCCGAGGGCCGGTTCGATTTCGGCAACTGGACCATCTCATTCATCAAAAAATACTTCGATCTGAAGCGCGTCGATTTGTTTTGGAGGGGCCGACTGAAGAAGAGATTGCTGTCCGTCTCGAAGAGGTTCGACGCCGGTTTTTGAATGAACGGGCCTTTCAAGGGGCGATGCATCAAACCGGGTTTGACTTGGGTGCCCTGAAAGAAGAGCTTCGGGAATACCTTTGGGTCGAGCGCCTCATGGAAGAGAGAATTAAGGCCTTTATCTTTATCCGCCCCAAAGCAATTGAACGGTATTACCAGGACCATCAGAAAAGGTATTTCGGGAAAAAACTGGAAGCGGTTTCCAGTCAGATTCGAAAAATACTGGCCGACCAGAAGGAAGTGGACAAGAAAAGAGCGTATCTGACAGGGCTTCGATCTCGTGCAGAGATAGAGGTCCTCCTGACACACAGTCGGGACCAATAGACCCCTGAAGGGCAAAAATGAAGGTGGACTTTCCATGATCATTTCCCAGATGCCTGACTTAACGCATCTTTCGGCCTTCCTCGCCCCAGTTATGTGCGTTATCCTTGTTATTGCGATCATTTCCTTCCTGCGGAAGGAATAGCAATCTTTCAGGCGACTTGAGAAAGTGATGGAGTCTTTGCGGCGGTGAAAGTTATCGGGTTGATGTCGGGAACCTCTACGGACGGTGTGGATGCGGTCCTCGTGGACATACAACGGCGGAGAAGCCGCTTGCAGATTAAGCGTCTGGCCTTCAATGTTTATCCTTATTCCAAGTCGATTCAAAAAAAACTGATTGATCTGGCTTCCGGCCATCCACTCCCGGTGGCGGTCCTCTGCCATTTGAATGCGACCGTCGGGGAATGCTTTGCGGATGCGGTCATTGAACTGGCGAGGGAGGCTGATTACCCCTTGTCGAAGATCGCCTTGGTCGGCTCACATGGGCAGACCGTTCAGCATCTTCCCGTTCCGAAAAAAGAAGGAAAGTGGTGGGTTCGTTCCACTTTACAGATCGGGGAGCCATCGATTATTGCGGAGAGGACAGGCATACCGACGATTGCTGATTTCAGGACGCGTGATATGGCTGCGGGGGGAGAAGGAGCGCCGCTAACGCCCTATCTTCATTATCTTCTCTTTGGAGGCAGGCGGAAGTCGCTGGCCATTGTCAACATCGGTGGAATAAGTAATGTTACCTACCTGAAGGCCGGTGCGGGGATGGAAGAGACGCTGGCCTTTGATATGGGGCCGGGAAATATGTTGATTGACAGCCTGGTCAGCCTGCTTACCCATAACCGTAAGGGAATTGACCGGGATGGAAAATGGGCACGAAGGGGAGAGGTACATCCGGGGATGTTATCCGAGCTGATGCGGCATCCTTTTATTAAAAAAAGCCCGCCGAAGAGTACGGGACGCGAAATGTTCGGGGCTTCGTTTGTTGAAAAAATTCTTAAAACAGGAAAAAAAAGGCTGTTGGGTCCGGCGGACCTCCTTGCTACGGTTACGGCATTTACTGTCAGTGTCATCACGGAGAACATCCGGCGGTTTATCCTAAAAGACGGGCCACTCAATGAGGTGATCGTCGGCGGTGGGGGAGCCTACAACCCCGTTCTCATGGCAGGACTCCAGGAATCCCTTTCCCCGATATCGGTCCTTACATTTGAGGCCATCGGCCATGAGAGCCGAGCCATTGAAGCGATGACCTTCGCCCTCCTGGCCTACCAAACATGGCACCGTCAGCCAACCAACATTCCCTCCGTAACCGGCGCAAGCCACCCCGTCCTTCTCGGAAAGATCATCCCCGTCATTCGTTGAGATCCCTTCTTAGGACTTTCTCAAACATAAGTTGACAGTTATCGCGCTCAGATCAGGGGGATCTCTGAGTAAGTCATGAATAGTTTTATCAGGGCAAAAATGTACCGCTTCTGCGTTGTAACCTTTGGAAATAGCTGGCTATGGCTTCGCGAGAACCATCCTCTGCGATTTTCGCCCTGAATCGAAACATTTTATCTCCTGAAAAACTCAACTCAGACTTATTCAGAGATCCCCAAGGTCAGATTTGGTCGATCTGAAAGAGGAAAACCGGAGGAATAGCAGCGCTATTTCGAGGATTTCCCGATAGAAGATCGGGCAAAGATGGCCTGAAGATGAGATGCGAGAATGGCAACTTATCCGAAGACGGCGCGTTCTAGCCCATCCCAGAAGTTCATGCGGTAGGAGAGAGAACGCAAAGTCCCTTCTCTGAGTTGGTCTTGTGCCGCTTTTGTTTCAACATGGCGGACAATCATCTCGTTGAAAATAACGGCATGTTTTATGTCCTGAACCATGTGGCAGGAAAAATACTCGAATTGTTCTTCTGTAAGGTTGGTGTTATTCCTGAAGCCGGAAATTAGGTACCCAAACATGGTGGGAATCGAAAACTCATGACCCGGTCCGACCACACCCAGACCGATGAGAAAGTCTTCATCCCGCGTTAAGCTCGTATGACCTTCGATATAGGCGACGGTTTCGGGAAGGTGTTCGATCTTCCCCCAGGCGGCATCGCCCAGGCCAAGGGCCTTCAGGAAACTTCGGTACAGTGCTGGATGGCTCCTGAATATTGTGTGCTGTCCGAACTCGTCTTCAAAGACGGTTCGGAAGTGTTTCATGGCTTCCTCCCCTGGTATCCTGGGGAGAAGATTTGTCATGTAGTTGACGAAGATTTTGACGAGTTGATAATGCTGAAGCCCGAATGTCTGGACCTGAGCAATGGTTAACTTCTCAGTTGCAAAACGCTTGAGAAAGGGGTGATGAACCGCCTCATGTTCCAGGATTTCCTGCTCAAGTTCTTTAATAAATGTTTCCGGATTCATGAAATGTCCAAAAACTACCCTGAAGTGCGTCCCCTAATACCCCATCCCCAGGAATTTTTCTTTGCTTTCTTCCATAAGTGCGGCCGAAATGACCGTTTCCCCGCGTTCCTTTGCAATCCGCTCGATCTCTTTCTTGGCCATCGGCCGGATAAACGAAGGGATGTTATCCAAACGGCTTTCGGCCTCTTTGGACCAGCTCAGGTCGCCGGGATCATTCTTGGACGCGTCCATCACTTCCGGGGTAACCGTAGAGATATTATTCTTGCGGGCATAGCTGTCAACCCCCATCTGAATCATCGGCCGCATAAAAGAAGGGACTTTTTCAATACGTTCCAGGGCTTCCGGTGTCCAGATCACCTCCGTCTGTTTTTCCTCCGTCGCGGTCGTACCGCCCTCCATCTGGGCAACCATGCTTGAAAATGGACAGCCCCCGGCTTCCGCCTTCTCAGCCTTTGTCATCTCGGTCTTCAACATCTCCTGTTGCACAGCCGCAGACGGGACGCCAGGAGAAGACACGGTTTCAGCCACTTCCTTGAGGTTTTCACGGGTATGTTCCATCGGTGTCGCGGGAGCCGTCCTTCCTCCCAGTTTCACACCCAGGGCCTGAACCATTGCAGTCTCCCCCGGATTGGTGACCATGGCAACCTTCATCCCACATGTGGGACAGCCAAAAGTGACGCCAAGCGATTGTTCTCCAGGGGTTTGGACCTTTTCAAAGGCCATAAAGCTTTCACATTTCATACAAACAAATTTCATTGGCTCCTCCGTAACGATTCTTCTGCCAGAATTTTCTTGGTTCCCAGGGATTTCTGAATCTTTTTTGCAATATCATCAAAATATTTTGTAATCCGATGGTTGTCCGGAAGCGGTATGCCGTGGTCACAGGCCTTCGCAAGTTGCGCATCAAAGGGAACTTTTCCCAATAAGGGGACGTCGAGTTCCGCACAGAGATCCTCAGACCCTCCATCAAAAAAAGGAACCTCTTCATCACATTTTGGGCACAGGGCCCCGCTCATATTTTCAATAAGTCCGATAATCGGGATGCCCACATCCCGAGCATAACCGATTGATTTCTTGACAACGGTCATGGCCACTTCCGAGGGGGTGGTGACGACGATGGCCCCGTCCAGTTCCGGAATAAATCCGGCAATCACGGGCGGTTTGTCCGCCGCTGCGCCGGGAGGAAGGTCTGCGAGAAGATAATCGACATCGGTCCAGACAATATCGGAAAGGAATTCCCGAATGACATTCATCTCCATCAGCCCAAGCCAGACAGGAGAGAGTTCCATGGGACCCTTCCATTGAACGGATGAGTTCTCTTCCTTCAGGAAAAAGTCCATGGAGGCGACTTTTATCCCTCTTGGGCCGACAGGGGGGATTGCGCCGTCCGGGGTGATTTCAAACCGTCCCTTCATGCCCAACATCTTCGGGATGCAGGGGCCATTGAGATCAACATCCAGGACGCCAACCCGGTGTCCCAGTCGGGAGAAAGCGAGCGCCAGGTTGGTTGTTGTCATGCTTTTCCCGACGCCCCCCTTTCCACTCATAACGACCAGTTTTCGTTTGATCTGGCCCATGCGGATTTTGACCTGTAGCGTCTGGTCAACAAGCTGTCTTTGTACCTGAGCACTGTCGGCATATTGAAGCTTGTCTAAAATCGTTTTGAGATCTTTTTCTGGTGACAATTCCGCTCCTATAAAAGTATCGATTATCTTATAACTAAGGGGGGGGAGTTGTCAATCTTATCGGAATGGAAGAACTTCACGTTTCCAACCATTTCTCTCAGGACTAACGGGTTCATTTGTTTTTTCCGAATATTGGTCAGATGAACTCTACCATATCTTTGGACTGGAAAAGAACGAACGCCTTCTTTCGTACGAGCAATTCATGGCTTGTGTTCATCCTGATGATCGGGCGTCAATAGAAGATACTGTCCATGATGCGTTGTCTGAAAACAAGCTTTACAGCATTGATTACCGTATTATTTTGCCTGATGGACGTGAGCATTTTGTGCAGCAACAGGGGAGACCCGAGTTGAATAGTAAGGGAAAGTCAATCGCCATGCTGGGTACGATCCAGGATATTACGCAACGGAAGGAAGCCGAAGAAGAAATTCGGCTGTTGGCCTACTACGATACCCTGACGGGTTTGCCGAACCGGCAGCTCTTCCTGGATTATTTGACCCGAACCCTGCATCTTGCACAGAGAAATCATCAGAAGCTCGCCTAATGTACCTGGATCTGGATGGGTTCAAGCATATCAATGATACCTTTGGGCACAGTGCGGGGGATGAGTATCTAAAAAAATTTCTAATATCCTGATTAAACAGATAAGGAATTCTGATATTGTGTCCAGGGTTAATATCGGTAAAGAAGTGTTGGTCCCTCTGGCACGGTTGGGAGGTGACGAATTTACAATTCTCCTCACAAACTTTAAAAAGAGAGAGGAAATTATTAAGGTTGCAAAGCGTATTATTGATGCCATATCCAGTCCGGTCGTGGTCAAAGGGCGCGAATTTTATATCTCCGGGAGTATGGGGATCGCCATTTATCCTGAGGATGGTGACAATCCGAACGCACTGTTAAGACAAGCTGATATGGCCATGTATCAGGCAAAAAATCGTGGAGGAAATAGTTTTAATTTTTACTCTGAATCCTTGAATGTCCTCGCACTCAAGCGACTTGACCTGGAGAGCAATTTGCGCAAGGCATTGGAGCGGAATGAGTTGACACTCCATTATCAGCCACAGGTGGATCTTCAGAGTGACAAGATCATCGGTTTTGAAGCATTATTGCGTTGGAATAATACTGAATGGGGATATATTCCTCCTGATGAGTATATTCCTCTCGCGGAAGAGACCGGCTTGATTCTACCCATTGGAGAGTGGGTGCTCCGGACGGCCTGTGCCCAGGCGAAGGTATGGCAAGGGCAACTGGGAGCAGACCTGACGATTTCAGTGAATGTTTTTGCGCCTCAATTTGAACAAGAGGGTTTTGTGAAAACCGTGTCTGGAGTGATTGATGAAACTGGGCTAAACCCGCACTGCCTGAAGTTGGAACTCACAGAGTCTATCTTGATGAAAAATGTTGAGGAGGTGATCACAAGGCAGAAGCGCTTGAGGGAGGTAGGAATAGGGCTCTCGATTGATGATTTCGGTACCGGTTATTCTTCCTTGGGTTATTTGAAGCGTTTCCCAATAGAATCGGTGAAAATTGACAAGTCCTTTGTACAGGATATTCTTAATGATCCGGATGATGCCCTCATCACTAAGGCGATTATTTCTCTATCACATAGCTTAAGATTGCAGGTTATTGCTGAAGGTGTGGAAACAGAAGAACAACTTCGTTTTTTGCGTGAGAACCAGTGTGACGCGGTCCAAGGTTATCTGATCAGTCGCCCGCTCCCGGTGGAGAAAATCGTTCCCTTCTTCAATCAAAGGATTATCGCACAATCCTCCCCCCCCCCAAGATCAGCGATTGACCTTGGGGCAAACCGCCAAGTTGCCTGAAAGACAAGGCCAGAGGCCATAAGGACGATCGAAGCATACTCACCCGTACGGTGAGGAGTCTGTTGGCCGATAACGCAGTATTATCAGGCGAATCGGCGGTTTCTAATTCCGCAATCGCGGAATTAGGGTCCCCTGAGTGATATTGCTTCTCAAGAAGCGGCTATGGTATAAAAAGTCCTCTCGGAGGGATAGATTGGAAAAGCGGAAACAATCAAAGGCCTGGATTAAGACGGGTGAGCAGGTTTTGATGCCGACCTATACCCGTTTCCCCCTTGTCCTGTTGAAGGGGGACGGCGCGGTCGTCATTGATGTTGAAGGGAAGCGGTATCTCGATTTTGTCAGCGGGATTGCCGTCAACAGCTTGGGACACTGTGATCCCCGCCTTGTGAAGGGGATTCAAAAACAAGCCGAAATCCTGATCCATGTTTCCAACCTCTACTATAATATTCCACAGATTGAATTGGCAAAAAAAATCGTTGCCCATTCGTTTGCCGACAAGGTATTTTTTTGCAACAGCGGTGCTGAGGCGAATGAAGCGGCCATAAAATTGGCCAGGAAGTGGGCAAAAGAGCACCGGAGGACGCCCTGCTTTGAAATTATTGGCGCGCAAGGTGCTTTTCATGGCAGGACCATGGCGGCGCTTTCCGCCACAGGACAGGAAAAATATCAAAAGGGATTTGAGCCGCTTCTCCGGGGGTTTAAACATGTTCCCTTCGACGATGCAGAGGCCATCCAAAAGGCGATTACCCCAAAGACGGCTGCTGTTTTCCTGGAACCCATTCAGGGAGAAGGGGGTGTTCGTGTCCCAAAAAAGGGATATTTTGCCCGTATCAGAAAGATATGTGATGCAGAGGGAATTCTCCTGATTCTTGATGAGGTACAGACTGGTATGGGGAGAACCGGTCGGCTTTTCGCTTACGAGGGTGAAGGAATCAGGCCAGATATCGTCACCGTCGCCAAGGGTTTGGGGGGAGGTTTTCCGATCGGTGCGATGCTGGCGACCAAGGCGGTGGCACAATCATTTACACCCGGAAGCCACGCGACGACTTTTGGCGGAAACCCGCTTGCCTGTGCCGCAGGAATCCAGGTGATGGAAAGGCTGACGGGGGGCGAGATCTTTTTAAAGAGGGTGCGGCAACGGGGAGAATACCTGGTGGATCGTCTCACCCGACTTCAACGTCACTACCCTTTGGTGACGGCGGTGCGAGGAAAGGGATTGATGGTCGCCTTTGATCTGTCTGTCCCTGTGGTGGAGATCATCGAGAAGGCAATGACGCAAGGTCTTTTGCTGAATCGGACATCGGAAAATACCCTTAGATTGATCCCTCCCCTGACGATTCGCCGTTCAGAAATTGATCAGATGCTTTCTATCCTGGGCGGAATTTTAAAAGAAATGAAGTGACGAAGAGTTAAGGAGGCTCTGATTAAGTCTGGGTTCAGATGAAAGATTTGACTTCTCACCCGTATAAGAATATTTTGAAGAGCCCCGCCCCAGAGGGGCGTGGGTTACGCTCGCTTGCGTGTTCAAAAAGTGCGATTATTCCTGATGGTGATCACATGGTTCTGAAATTTGTCATCATTTTCTTCTCTTTAATATTGTCTCCAGTTGATGGGTTTTCTACGACGCTCGCCGGTCCTGGAAAAGGTGCCTTGCCCAATGGTGTCATCGAAGGGAGTATCGATGATGTGGCAAAAGCGGTCGCGACCTATTTTCCGAAGGTTCTTGGAAAGGTAATCCGCATTGATGGTGACTTTGTTGAAGTGAGTCTCGGAAAAAGGGAAGGTTTTTCCAAGGGAACCCTTCTGACCGTATACCGGGAAAAGGAGGCCTTCATCCATCCCCTCACAGGGAGAGTCCTGGGAAAGTTTGAAGAGGAACTCGGGTTGATCGAGGTCAGAGAATTCAAAGAGGAGAGCCTGACCACGAAGATTGTTAAAACGTCCGGCGCAATACGTGAGGGGGATCTTGTCCGTATTACGGCCACCCGGATACGTCTCGCCGTATCAATTTACGAAGGAGATGAGGCTTTCCTGATGGATGAACTGGTCTCCGCCCTGGTGGAAACCAGACGTTTTCGAGTCGACAGTCTTCCCGCGCAGGCTTCCGAGAATGCTGCACGTAAAAGAAATAACCACTACTTGATCAAACTGGAGACATCTCGAACAGGCAAAAAATTTCTCATGAATTTACAGATTCACAATACAGAATCTGAGAGTCTGTTGACAAAGATGGATATCCTGATCAATCAATCCGAGGAGAGTGATCTTATTCTTGAGCACTTGCAATACCAGCTTTTCGAGCAGCAACGTCAGGAAGAACCCGGTGAAGAATAGGTGTTGATGATCTATGAAGAATGAAATATTCAGGACTCATGATTCAGGCAATGGATCGGAAGGCCCCGAAGAAAAGTCGATCCTTACGGAGCTCGATTTAAAAAATCTCCCCCGGCATGTGGCCGTGATCATGGATGGGAATGGCCGCTGGGCGGCCCGGAAGCGTCTTCCCCGCATTGAGGGTCACCGGAGAGGGATACAGGCGGTGCGGGAAGTCATCACCCTTGCGCGTGAACTGGAGATCAGTATTCTTACCCTTTATGCATTCTCAAATGAAAACTGGAGCCGTCCTGCACCTGAGATTAACCAGCTCATGACGCTCCTGAAGCGGTATCTGCTGAAAGAGGTCGAAACCATGATGTCCAATGAGATTCGCTTCAGAGCCGTTGGACAGATTGATCGCCTCCCAGGTGCCGTTGCCGACCTGATTCAATCAGTGGAAGAAAAAACCAGGGATAATAAAAAGATGACCCTTGTCCTGGCCTTGAGTTATGGGGGAAGGACAGAAATTGTAGATACGGTGAAACGGCTGGCTGAAGACCTTCGTACGGAGAAGATCTCGGTAAAGGACCTGGATGAGACCCTCTTTTCTGAATATCTATATACTGGGGACATCCCAGATCCCGACCTGATGATTCGGACCAGTGGAGAGGTCAGGATCAGCAACTTCTTCCTTTGGCAGTTGGCCTATACCGAGCTTTACTTTACCCGGGTACTCTGGCCCGACTTCAAGCGAGAGGACTTTCTTCTTGCCCTTCTAGATTATCAACAACGGGAACGCCGTTTTGGTCTTGTCTCGAAATGGAAGCAGGGGTATCGGGCAGCCAAAGAATCGCAATGATTCTTACGTGGCGTGAAGATCTCCTCAAGAGGAAAGCCAATCACTGGAGCATGGGTTGAATATCAAACAGAGCCGTCTGGCGATTGCCTTTATCCTACTTCCAATTCTTTACGCTCTCCTGCGGTTTCTGCCCCCCTTTTTCTTTTTTCTTTTTGTATCCGTCATTATTCTCCGGGTGCAGTATGAATTTTACCGGCTTTTCTTTAAGGGAGGAGCCAATCGGACTGTAGCTGTTGGGTTGGGACTCGGGTTTTTGCTTTCGATCTCTTTTTTTCAAAAGGCCAGCCTTGTTGAAGAACCCCTTTTCCCGATCGCTATGGTCATTTTTTTCGTGCTAATGGGGGTATTGATATGTACTCTTTTTTCTTTTCGTGATATCAAGTCGGCTCTGATCGATTCGGCCGTCCTGTTCCTGGGTGTGTTGTACATCTCCGGGTTTTTAAGCCACCTCATCTTTATTCGCCATATCCCGGACGGAAGATTTCTGATTGTTTTTCTCCTTCTTGTGATCTGGGGAGGGGATGCCGGGGCCTATTATATCGGGAAGGCAATCGGTAAGCGGAAACTCTATCCAAGGGTCAGCCCCAACAAGACCGTTGAAGGCTCTATAGGGGGTTTGCTGGGAAGTTTCCTGGGAGGCAGCCTGGCCAAATTGACTTTTCTCCCGATGTTTTCCTGGGGCGAACTCCTGTTTATTTCTCTCCTTCTTGGCGGTTTCGGCCAGTTGGGAGACCTCACCGAGTCACTCTTTAAGCGGAGTGCCGGCGTCAAAGACTCAAGCAGTCTGGTTGCGGCGCATGGAGGTTTGTATGATAAACTGGACAGTATTGCCTTTGCTGCGCCGGTGTTCTATTATTATCTGTTCTCTGTAAAAGGATTTTGATTGACCCTAATTCCGCGATTGCAGAATGAGAAACCGCCGATTCGCCTAAAATTACTTCGTTATCGGCCAATGGACTCCTCACCGTACAAGTGAGTACGGCTCGATCGTCCTTATGGCCTCTGGCCTTTTCTTTCAGGTGACTTATGCGGTTTATCCCGAGATCCAATCGTGGATCTTGGGGATTGATGGCTGGCTTGGTTTAACAGAATGAAAAACATTGTAATTTTAGGCGCCACCGGGTCGATCGGCATGAACACCCTTGATGTGATCGGCCGTTTCCCTGATCGGTTCCGGGTTGTTGGTTTGACGGTACGATCCAACGATGTTAAACTTGAAACGCTCATCAAGCAATTTCGACCGAAGGTCGTTTCTTTGATCGATGAAGTTGCGGCGGCGGCCCTTTCAAAGCGGTTGAATGGTTCCGGGACAGAGGTGCTGTCGGGAATGGAGGGCTGTGTTGAGGTGGCCCGTTTCCCGGAATGTGACTTTGTCGTCTCTGCTATCGTCGGGGCGGCCGGCCTTCTCCCGACCCTCGCGGCGATTCAGAACAATAAAGTCGTCGCACTGGCAAACAAAGAAACGCTGGTTATGGCGGGCGAGATCATTCAGAAAGAGGCGCGATCCCGGAATGTACCTCTTATACCGATAGACAGTGAACATTCTGCTATTTTTCAGGTTTTGTCCGGCGAACGTCATGAAGATGTGCTTAGACTTATCCTGACGGCCTCAGGAGGACCGCTTATTGATTTCACGCCGGAGATGAAGGAGAAGGTTTCTCCGGCCGTGGCGCTTGCACATCCAAACTGGAAGATGGGGCCGAAGATTTCGATCGATTCTGCAACACTGATGAATAAAGGTCTCGAGGTGATCGAGGCGCGATGGTTTTTTGACACGCCGCATGAAAAAATAGATGTTGTGATACACCGCCAAAGCATTGTCCACTCCATGGTGGAGTTTGTGGACCGATCTGTTGTGGCGCAAATGGGCCTTCCCGATATGCGTGTTCCCATCTCCTATGCTTTGCATTATCCTGAAAGGGCACCACTATCGCTCCCATCACTTCGATTGGAGGAAATCGGGACGCTGACTTTTGAAAAACCGGATCGAAAGGCTTTCCCATTGCTCACCTGTGCCTATGACGCCCTGAAAGGTGGGGGGACGCTTCCCTCCGTCCTGAATGCGGTGAACGAAGAAGCCGTCGCGGCCTTTCTCGCTGAGAAGATCTATTTTGGGGGAATCGCACGGGTGGTCCAGCAGACGATGGCGTCCCATTCCCCTCAGTCCATCGAGACATTGGATGACGTCATTGGGGTCGATCAGTGGGCGCGCAGGGAAGGTCAAAAATGGATTTCGAAATATGCCGCTTAATTTTGTTACTCAAGAGTTTTTTTTTCGGGGAACGAACAAAGGAGTTCTGCCATGTTTAGTTTAACGTCCATCGTGGCTTTTGTGCTGGTCCTGGGGGTATTGGTCTTTGTCCACGAGTTTGGTCATTATATTATCGCAAGGTGGTGTGGTGTTCAGGTTGAGACCTTCTCTCTTGGCTTTGGCCCAAAGATATTGTCCAAGAAATGGGGTCCTACCGAGTATTGTGTGTCGATCATTCCCTTGGGGGGCTTTGTCCGAATGCTGGGAGATGATCCGAATGAGGAGGTTGCTCCAGAGGATGTGGAGCGATCCTTTCTTGCGCAGAAGGTGAGTAAGCGGATTGCCATCGTCATCGCAGGTCCGGTTTTTAATCTCCTCCTTGCTTTTTTTATTTTTGCGGGTGTTTTCATGGGAGGTATTCCCCGTCTGACGGCGGATGTCGGAGAGGTCCAGGAGGATTCTCCGGCGGGGCAGGGCGGGATGAAATCGGGTGACCGGATTATTTCCATTGGGGAGCAATCCATTACGGAATGGGAAATGATTCGAGAGGTGCTCCAAAAAGAAGGGGGCCGGGAACTTCGTTTCATTGTGGAACGAGATGGCAGTCAAATGGATCTGATCATTACCCCTGAAATGAAAGAGGTCAAGGATCTCCTGGGCGATCCGAAGATTGTGTGGCTCATCGGGATCATTCCAACGGGAGATTCCTTCAAAATGCACTATAGTGTTTTCAGTGCGATTTCCCTCGGGGCACAGAAGACGGGTGAGGTGATGCGGCTGACGTTTCTCGGAATCGTAAGAATGATTCAGGGGAGAATTTCAAGCGATAATATCGGGGGTCCCATCCTTATCGCAAAACTGGCTGGGGATTCTGCTGCCCGCGGCCTCACGAATGTGGCTTTTTTTACCGCCTTGATCAGTATTAATTTAGGAATCCTCAATCTCCTTCCGATTCCTGTTCTGGACGGAGGTCACCTCCTCTTTTTCACCATAGAAGCGATTCTGGGGCGTCCCTTAAGCTTAAAAAAGAGAGAGATTGCCCAGCAGGTTGGTTTATTCCTGATCGTCTCTTTGATGGTATTCGCTTTCTATAATGACATCATGCGTTTTCTCATAAAACCACAATAGAAGACCCAAGATCAGCGGTTGATCTTGGGTGAAACCGTCAAGTCGTTTGAAATACAAGGCCAGAGGCCATAAGGGCGGCCGAGGCGTACTTACCTGTACGGTGAGAAGACTTTATGGCTGATAACGCAGTATCTTCAGGCGAATCGGCGGTTTCTAATTCCGAAATATCGGAATTAGGGGAAGACAGACATTTGATCAGCAATCTGAAGAGCCTGCGCCGAAAAACAAGACAAATCTCTGTTGGATCCGTCAAGATTGGCGGAGATGCGCCCGTGGTCGTTCAATCAATGACAACGACCGACACGCGCGATATTGCTTCAACACTTGCGGAAATTCATCGACTGGAGGAAGCGGGTTGCGAGATCGTTCGCGTGGCAGTTCCCGACAGCGAGGCGGCTCAAGCACTCCCCAAAATACGGTCACAGATCGGTATTCCCCTGATTGCGGATATCCACTTCGATTATCGTCTGGCCTTGGCAGCGCTGGATGCAGAGGTGGAGGGTCTCCGGCTTAATCCCGGGAACATTGGCTCCCGTGATCGTATCGAGAAGGTGGTCAAGGCTGCGGCGGAGCGGCAGGTCCCGATCCGTATTGGCGTCAATGCCGGTTCATTAGAGAGTGATCTCCTCGAAAAGTATGGGTATCCAACCGCAGAGGCGATGGTCGAGTCGGCCCGGCGGCATGTCGCTATTTTAGAATCACTCAATTTTTTCGACACGAAGGTTTCTCTCAAGGCCTCCCATGTGGGTCTGGCTGTTGAGGCCTACCGGTTATTCTCCAGCCAGTCAGATTATCCTCTCCACCTGGGTATCACTGAAGCGGGGACTCCCATCACTGGGGGTGTTAAATCAGCGGTTGGACTGGGCCTTCTACTGGCTCAGGGGATTGGCGATACCATCCGAATTTCACTTGCGGCGGATCCGGTTGAGGAGGTCCGAGTCGGATTTGAAATCCTTAAAGCGCTTAATTTACGAAAACGCGGGGTCAATATCATTGCCTGTCCGACCTGCGGACGACTGGAGATTGATGTCATCAAGCTTGCGACCCGCCTGGAGCAGAAATTCAGCCATATCACTGAGTCCATAGACATCTCAATCTTAGGCTGTGTTGTGAACGGTATTGGTGAAGGGAAGGAGGCCGATATCGGTATCGCAGGCGGGAGGGGGGTCGGCCTTCTCTTTCGGCACGGGGAGGTCATCCGAAAGGTCCCCTCGGCACAATTAGAGGCGGTCTTGATCGCAGAGGTTGAGCAGGTGGTGAAAGAGCGGCAAGAGAAGAAAAAAGAGGCAGAAACAAAGGAAGGGATAGAACCCCCTGTCCGGCCTGACAAAGATCCAATATTTCAGTAAGGACTTCAAACCACAGCGATTCCTAATGAAAGCGAGCGAATAAATGCGTCATACGAAGGTTTTTATCCCCACGCTTCGGGAAGATCCGGCCGATGCGGAGATCGTCAGTCACCGATTGATGCTGCGTGCGGGTTTGGTTCGTAAGGTATCTTCCGGGATTTATTCCTACCTGCCTCTTGGGTTGCGGGTTCTCTCCAAAATTGAAAGAATTGTACGGGAAGAGATGGACAATGCGGGTGCGCTGGAGGTTCTCCTCCCGGCGCTCCAGCCGGCGGAACTTTGGCGGGAGACAGGCCGATGGGACCAATATGGAAAAGAGTTGATGCGCCTTCAGGATCGGCATGCTCGTGATTTTTGCCTCGGTCCAACCCACGAAGAAGTCATTACAGACCTGGTCCGGGGGGAAATTCGCTCGTATCGTCAGCTTCCTGTCAATCTTTATCAGATTCAGACCAAGTTCAGAGATGAGATCCGGCCCCGCTTTGGTTTGATGCGCGGTCGCGAGTTTATCATGAAGGATGCCTACAGCTTCGATGCCGATGCGGAAGGAGCGAAGGAGAGTTACCGCCGGATGTATGATGCCTATCACCGGATTTTTAAACGTTTCGGCCTTCACTTCCGTGCGGTCGAGGCGGATACTGGCTTGATCGGCGGTTCCTCGTCTCACGAATTCATGGTCCTGGCCAGTACCGGAGAGGAGGGGATTGCCTCCTGCACGGCCTGTGAGTATGCGGCCAATGTAGAGCGGGCCGAGGCGCTTGTAAAGACAGATTCAGAGGGGGTGGAACGGGAAAAGGTTTCTGACAAGAAGCGAGTGGAGACACCTGGCATGAAATCGGTTGAAGAGGTTTCCACTTTTTTGAAAGTGTCTGTAGAACAACTGGCGAAGACCCTCCTCTTTCTTGCGGACGGCCATCCCGTCGCTGTCTTGGTGCGTGGCGACCATCAGGTGAACGAAATCAAGCTCAAACGGCTTCTCAAGGTCTCTGAACTGGTATTGGCGGATACTGAAACCGTTCAGAAGGTCACGGGCGGACCTTCCGGGTTTTCTGGTCCGGTGGGATTGAAGGATGTGGAGATTATTGCGGACCGACTTGTTGAGACGATGATGGATGTGGTTGTTGGGGCAAATGAGAAAGATACACACTATCTTCATGTAAACCCGGAACGGGACTTTAAGGTGGGTCGTTATGAAGACATCCGAAACGTGGTCGCGGGTGATCCCTGTCCACGCTGCGGACAGGCGATTGTAATCGACCGGGGAATTGAAGTTGGCCACGTGTTTATGCTTGGGACCAAGTACAGTGAGGCCATGAAGGCAACTTTTCTTGATCAAAATGGAAAGAAGCAGTTTTTCGAGATGGGGTGTTATGGTATCGGAGTTTCTCGAATCATGGCGGCGGCCATTGAACAGAACCACGATGATAAAGGCATTATCTGGCCGATGCCGATTGCGCCTTTTTCGGTACATGTGATTCCGGTTCAGGAAAAATCGGATCGGGTGATGATGTCTGCTGAATTGATCTACAGCTCTCTTTTACAGGCCGGAGTGGAGACCCTTCTGGAGGATAGAAAAGAACGGATCGGGGTCAAGTTTAATGATGCGGATCTCCTTGGGATTCCTTATCAAGTCATCATTGGCGAGAATAACCTCCATGAAAGTCTCGTCGAGGTTAAAAATCGGCGCACCGGAGAAACGAAAAAAATTGAGGTTGAGAAAATCATAAATTATCTCATCGAACTTCTCGAAGATTCGCCGGACGGTGGTGATTTTTATTTTTGACCTTGTCCCTCTCCGAAACACGCACAGCGAGCGAAATCCCCGTCTCTCTGAACAGGGTTCTTCAAAATCGTCAGTTTTTTATTCCTCAATCGCGGAATGAGGGGCAAACAAAAAACTTGACATTATGGGTAACCTATTGTATTTTATGAGCAATTTTATTCCTTGTCGGATCATTTGATAAGGGAGTCACGGGTGTATTTTCCGTCACACCTTGTCTTAAAGTAGACGGACAGACAACTAAATGAGGTAAGGATGAGAAAAGCCGATATTGCCAACGAGGTTTTTGAAAAGGTCGGTATTTCAAAAAAAGAATCGGCCGATATGCTCGAGGTGATCCTCAATTTGATCAAGGAGGTTTTGAAAAAAGGAGAGACGGTCAAGATTGCCGGTTTTGGAAATTTTATTGTTCGTCACAAGAAGGCGAGGAAGGGAAGAAACCCCAAAACAGGAGAGGAGATCGGGATTTCACCTCGAAAGGTTGTTACCTTTCGACCGAGCCAGGTTTTTAAGAAGTATGTAAACAAGTGAATCCGCATAGCGAGCGAAATCCCCGCCCTCGAGCCAGTCGAAGAAATAAGGAATATACTGCGGGGATGGCAAATAGGCACATTTTCAGATGATAGGCGTTAAATATGGAACTATTCTCCTCAAATCATCTCTTAACTTGTCTCTATTTTCCATTTATTTCCTTGCGACCCTATTTTTCCGTCAGGCTCCTAGGGCGGGAGTCTGACTGAGGCGCATCGTAGTCAGGAGAAGTCGATGCAGGAGAAGTTGTTTTATAAAATAGGTGAAGTCAGCGAGATGACCGGGCTCGAATCGTACGTTCTCCGTTTTTGGGAGACGGAGTTCTCTCGGCTTCGTCCCAGGAAGAGTAAGGGGAATCAGCGTGTTTATACCAGAAAAGAAATTGATCTTATTTTAAGGATTAAAGGATTGTTATATAAAGAAGGTTTGACGATTTCAGGGGCGAGAAGAAGGCTGGTCCGGCCTTCTCGAGCAGAGGGTTTGAGCGTACCCAATGGCAAAATGGGCAAGGTGAATCATGCGATTCACACCGTGAAGAGAGAATTGGAGGAGTTGCTCCACATCTTACGTTGATCGGGGCGTGGCGCAGCCTGGTAGCGCACTCGCTTGGGGTGCGAGAGGTCGCTGGTTCAAATCCAGTCGTCCCGACCAAGGAAAGAAGATCAGCCGGTTGGACCTAGTGTCCAAGAGGCGTGGATACGGGGGCTGTTTCTCCTGGTGTGACTGAAACTTCTAAAAAGCTGCTTGGCAGCTTTTTTTGTTTATGCGTAATAAAAGAGAGTTTTTCTGGTTTGAATAATCCTGTCATATTGGTTTCCAATGATGATGGTGTCCACTCCCCTGGTCTTCATTGTCTGGCAGAAGCGCTCAAAGCCCTGGGAGATGTTACTGTCGTTGCCCCTGACAGAGAGAGAAATGCGGCCAGCCATGCGCTGACGCTTCATAAGCCTTTGCGTGTGGAAGAGGTTCGGTCGAGGGTTTTCAGTGTGAATGGGACCCCGACAGATTGTGTGAATCTTGGCGTACTCCACCTCCTGAAAGGGAAACCTCCAGACCTTGTCGTCTCCGGAATCAATAAGGGGGCAAACCTTGGGGATGATGTCACCTATTCCGGAACGGTTTCAGCCGCCATGGAGGGGACGTTGCTTGGAATCCCTTCCCTGGCCTTTTCCCAACCGGACCTGGACAGAGCGCTTCATACGCAGGGAAAATATCACTTTGAAACAGCGGCCCGTTTTGCCCTTCGCCTGGCGCGTCTTGTCCTGGAACGTGGTTTGGAAAAAGGGAGATTCCTGAATGTTAATGTTCCGAATTGTCCCTCTGAGGATATCCAGGGGGTCCGGGTCACATCCTTGGGAAAACGTGTTTTCGATGAAGGGGCGATTCATGAACAGACGGATCCCCGAGGGAGAAAGTACTATTGGATCGGTTTGAACGGGATGACCTGGGAAGAAGGAAGGAAGAATACAGATCAGGCAGCCCTTGCGCACGGGATAATCTCAGTGACGCCGCTCCATCTCGACTTAACGGATTACCGGGCGCTTGATACCCTTTCTTCCTGGGCTGAGGAACTTCGCGATTCTGAGCACTAACCCTTTGTTCAGGCGAGCGGTTTAATATCGGTACAGTCTTGTATCGACAGGAAGACCTGGCCGGAAACCTGTCAGAACAGACTGTTCCGTCTGACGCTCTCCCGGAAACAAACGAAATCCCTGCCAGTATAACGATGTAAGGAGTGACGAGAGAACGAAATGCTCCATTTTGAAACAGTCCGTCGGCGGATGGTCGATGAGCAGCTTATAAAAAGAGGGATCAAGGAGGAGCGGGTCCTGGCGGCGATGCGAGAGGTTCCCCGCCATCTTTTCGTTGAGGAAGCGCTTCAGCACCGGGCTTACGGGGACTACGCGCTTCCGATTGGGGAGAAGCAGACGATCTCGCAGCCCTACATGGTGGCCTTGATGACGGAGGCCTTATCGTTAAGCGGTTCTGAAAAAGTCCTGGAACTTGGGACCGGATCAGGTTATCAGACGGCCGTATTGGCAGAGTTAAGTGCGCGGGTTTTCTCGATAGAACGCATCAAGGGCCTGGCGTATAAGGCGAGGAAGATACTGGAATCCTTACAGTATCTGAATGTTGTCATTCGTCTGAAGGATGGAACCTACGGCTGGAAGGAGGAGGCCCCTTTTGATGTCATTCTCGTTGCGGCGGGGGCACCTGAAATCCCTATCCGACTGATTGAGCAGCTCAAGATCGGGGGCCGTCTGGTCATTCCGATCGGAGGAAGAGCCTCCCAGGTCTTGAAGCGGGTGGTGAGAGAGGAGAAGGGAATCCTTGAGGAGGAATTGAGCGCATGTGTTTTTGTTCCTCTTGTGGGGGCCTACGCCTGGAAAAGGAATGATGTTACGTATTAACAACTCGCTTTCAGGGAAAAAAGAACCCTTCTCTCCCCGCGTTCCGGGGAAGGTCACGATGTATGTTTGCGGGATGACAGTATACGATGACTGTCACCTGGGCCACGCGCGTTCTGCCATTGTCTTTGATGTCATCAGGCGCACCCTTGAGTACAAGGGGTTTGAAGTTAAATACGTAAAGAACTATACCGATGTCGATGATAAGATCATTGAACGCGCCCATCGGGAAGGAAAAGACTGGAAAGAGATTTCGGAGTCCTTCATCGATTCTTATGAACGGGACATGTCCCGGCTGGGGGTCCATCCTCCATCCATCTCACCCAGGGCGACCGAACATATCGGAGAGATGGTCGGGTTGATTGATCGACTGATCTCAAAGGGCCTGGCCTATTCGGTCGAAGGCAATGTTTATTTTGCCGTGAAAAATTCCCCATCCTATGGCAAGTTGTCGAAACAGAAGCTTGAGGAGATGGAAGCAGGTGTCCGTGTCGAAATCGATCAAAGGAAGCGGAGTCCCTTCGACTTTGCGTTGTGGAAGGGGTCCAAACCGGGAGAGCCGGCCTGGAATAGCCCTTGGGGAATGGGCCGGCCGGGATGGCATATTGAATGTTCCGCCATGGCGATCAAACATCTGGGGGAGACAATTGACATCCATGGTGGAGGGAAGGATTTGATTTTTCCGCACCATGAGAATGAAATCGCGCAATCAGAGGGATATACTGATAAAGAGTTTTCACAGTGTTGGGTCCATCATGGCTTTGTCACGATAGACCATGAAAAGATGTCTAAATCTCTCGGAAACTTTTTTACGGTCAGAGAGATTTTTGAGAAATCATCTCAGTTCTCAGAGGAGATCACGGCAGAAGTTGTCCGTTTCTATCTTCTCTCGACCCACTACCGCTCGCCCATTGACTTTTCTGACTATAGCCTGGGTGTCGCCAAGAAAGGGCTGGATAATCTGTATACCCTTTTTCAAAAACTGGAGGAACTCCAAGAGAAAAAGAAAGAAAGTGGCGATACAAAAAACGGTGAATGGTCCCGGTTTCAGTCTGAGTTTGATGCCGCGATGGACGACGATTTTAATACGGCAAAAGCAATCTCCGTGTTACAGGGCCTACGTGCGGAGGTCAATATTCGGATTACGAAAGGCGATCCATTCAACCTTTCCGACACTCTTTCTCTTTTCAAACGGTGTGGAGAGATCCTCGGTCTCTTCCGGATATCTCCTTTGAGATGGCGCTTTCATGCCTGGGATTCAAAGAAACAGATTGTCGTGCCTGAGAGCGTGGAGATGAACTTGACGTCAGCGGTTCCAATCGTCGTTAATGAAGAGGAGGTTCAGAGCCTGATCAAAGAGCGAGAGGAAGCGCGGCGGAAAAAGGACTGGGCGCGGTCGGATGTCATTCGGGATCAGTTGGCTGCGGCCAGGATTGCGATAGAAGATCGTCCTGACGGGACGACCCGTGTGAAACGATGAATCAAGCACAGCCGATGATTTACGGCGTTAACCCGGTTCTCGAATCCTTACGATCAAATCAGAATTGTCTGAACAAGATTTTTCTCCTTCAAAATCGCCGGGGGAAGGAGATTGAGATGATCCGCTCCCTGGCACGGGAGAGTCACACTGTTCTCTTAACGGCAAATCGAGTTGAACTGGACCGAATGGCCCGGACCACGAAGCACCAGGGGATCGTTGCCATCCTGTCATCAGAACCCTATAGTAACCTGGATGACATTCTGCGGATTGCGAAAGCTGGTAAGGTCCCTCCCTTCCTGGTCATCCTGGATGAAGTCGAAGATCCGAGGAATCTGGGTGCCATTATTCGGACGGCGGATGCGGTCGGAGTGCATGGAGTCATCATTCCGGAGAGAAGGGCAGCCGGCTTAACCGCAGTCGTTTCAAAAGCCTCTGCGGGGGCACTTTCCCATCTCCCGGTTGCGAGGGTTGTTAATCTTTCCACGGTGATCGACCGTTTGAAGGAGGAGGGCCTCTGGATTGTCGGAGTGGACTCCGGAGCTCCGATGTCTTACGATCAGTATGATTTCAAGGGACCAATCGCCTTGGTGGTGGGAAGCGAAGGGAAAGGAATCCGCCGGAAGATCCTGGACCGCTGCGATCAGGTGGTTTCAATGCCGATGAGCGGGCATGTCTCATCGCTTAATGTTTCTGTGGCCTTGGGTATCGTCGCGTATGAGGTACTCAGGCAACGTCGGAAGGAGTGAAGTGTGAATATTTCTAAAGAGATGCATTTGAAAGTGGCTTTTTTCTGGTGGGGAGCCGTTGGGACGATGCTCCTGATCGTTGGGAGTGGCCTTCTTTTCGGAGGACGCTCCCTGAGTGTCCTGAACACAGGGCCAACTTCTCCCGGTACGGCACAGTGGGTGGGGCTGGCGATTGCTTTATGTATCGGTTTTATTAAAGGCCGTTTTGTTTTCAGGAAGGTTGCGCGTCGATATATAAAACGTATCCAGGCGCTTCCGGAAAAGAGTCCCGTCTATATGACCTTCAGTCTCAAGAGTTGGGGCCTTATTCTCTGCATGATGGCGCTTGGGATGATATTGAGAGCACTGGAGACCCCTCATTTGGTTCGAGGCGTTATTGATATCGCCGTGGGACTGGCCCTTGTCCTCGGGAGCAAGAACTACCTGATTCACCCGTCGTAACGACTAAATTCCCACCAAATTCGCTCGCTCCTTGCCTTTCTACCCATTCGCGGATAACATTATCCATGAAGCAGAACATCTTGTTTTTGATAATGTCCTGGAGAGCCAGTTGGGGATAGAGTATGTTACCTTAGAGACCACCCCGATGTCTCTGAAACTCTGGCCCAGAAATATATTTGCATCCCGATCAACGTGAACAGAAGGTATCTTTCCGTTGCGATGGCGGATCCCCTGGATTATGAGTGTATTAAGGATATTGGTTTCCACAGTAATTTTGAGGTGAAGCCTCTCATCTCTACCCGGGAAGAGATCCTGAACGCGATTCAGCAACACTATAATTTAGGCGATTCTGTTGAAAATATCATCCATTCCACCGATGGCAGGTTTGAGGACTCCAAGATAGAAATCCTCCCTACCGTCTCTCATGGCTAGACCGTTAGCTCAGATGGCTCAGAAGACTTGAAGAAAAAGAGCCAGATGGCGCCGATCGTAAAACTGTTCAATCTTATATTCATTAAGGCGGTGTCCGCGAGGGCGAGCGATATTCACATCGATGCGCTGCGAAAGAGTCTGTCTGTCCGCTTCCGGGTGGATGGCATCCTGAGGGAAGAGATGAATCTTCCGAAGTGGGTCCAGGGGGCGCTTGTCTCGAGAATCAAGGTCCTTGCCTCACTTGACATCTCAGAACGCCGCCTTCCGCAGGATGGTGCCATCCGAATCCGGCTCGATAACCGTGATATTGACTTGAGAATTTCCACGCTCCCGACCAACTATGGAGAAAAGGTCGTTATCCGCATTCTGGACCAGTCGACCGTTCCGACCAGCTTGACGGGGCTGGGCCTGGGCGAAAAGGAATTAAAACAGCTTGAGGACTTATCCGGGAAGAAGCAGGGAATTCTTCTGGTCACCGGTCCGACCGGGAGTGGAAAGACCTCGACCCTCTATGCCATTGTCAATAAGATTCGTTCTGAAAAAATCAATATTATGACTGTTGAAGACCCGATTGAATATGATATCGAGGGCCTTAATCAGATACAGGTCAAACCTGACATTGGATTGACCTTCGCCAATTGTCTTCGTTCCATACTCAGGCAAGATCCCAACGTCATCCTTGTGGGAGAGATCAGAGATCTTGAAACGGCGGAGATTTCAATCCGGGCGGCCATGACGGGGCATTTTGTGGTCAGCACGCTTCATACCAATGATTCGGTTTCAACCATTGTGCGCCTGTTGGAGATGGGAATACCGAGATATATTCTTTCCACCTCCCTGGTGGGCATCGTTGCTCAGAGACTGGTGCGAAAGATATGCACGAAATGCCGGGAAGAGGTTCCAGTTGATAAGGAGCGTATCAAGAAGATCGAAAGTCATATTGACCCCGCTGCTATTTCCCGTTCCTATTGCGGGAAAGGGTGCCAATAGTGCAAATTTACCGGCTTCCGTGACCGCATTGGGATTTTTGAGATACTCCCCTTGGGACCGAAGGTGAAAGAGGTGATTTCTTCTGGTGGGAGTGAGGAAGAGGTTCGACGTGCTGCTGAGCTTCAAGGAATGAAGACCATGGCCGAAGAGGGTTTTTCAAAGGTCAATGCAGGGATTACTACGCTGGAGGAAGTCCTTCGGGTCATTGCACTGGAGGATGACATCAAGACTCCCTGCCCAAGTTGCGGAAAAGTTATTCACCTGGATTTTATTGCCTGCCCCTACTGTAAATATGACGGCCAGTCCAGTTGTCCGTCCTGCCAGAGACGGCTTCAGGATGAATGGGTGGTCTGCCCCTACTGCAAGCAAGATTTATAAACCGTCGATTTTCCTGCAATACTGCGTCATCGGTCTTTTTGACTCCTCAACGTACAAGGTGTACGCTTCGGTCGTCAAAAAGACCTCTGGCCTTGTCTTGCAGATGACTTGACGGTTTACTTTAGAAATTACCCCGCCTGTTCGATTTCGACAATCAAGTTTATCTCTTTTAAAATATTGGCCACTCTTTCACATTCTTCCCTTGTCCCGGTAAAACAGGCGGCGCGGCCTTTCGTGTGGGCCACCATTGTGATCTCGAAGGCGACCTGTAGAGAGGCCCCGGTCGCCTTTTGGACCTGAAAGATGACGGCGTCGATGGGATGATGCTCATCGGTAATCCCCCCATTAATAATGGTTCACAGAAGTAGAGCCTGTGTTGCCAGCGTCAATTTTTGATAGGGTGTAATTCCTCCAATCGCC